>ENA-UOUJ01000223-UOUJ01000223.1-activated-sludge-metagenome-genome-assembly--contig:-NODE-223-length-45691-cov-8.514944_pt1 | contig 45691 bp, 40 predicted proteins | sample MGYA00249839_ERZ747224 | MGnify/ENA primary metagenome ERZ747224 (study PRJEB28782, sample SAMN03220277) | activated sludge metagenome | biome: wastewater; feature: sewage sludge; material... | reverse complement strand
ACCCGCGCCTGCTCCGGCGCGCAGGCGCCGCATGGGCGGCGCCCCGGCGGCGCGTTCTGCTGAGGCCGTGCCACCGGGGGGCCAGGACGGGGGGACGTCGTCCGCAGCCCCCGACGCCCCGGCCCCCGGCTCCCCGGCCCCCGCGGGTGACGCGCCGTCCACTGCGGCTGCCCCCGCTCCGAAGCGCCGGATGGGTGGTGCTCCTGCAGCCCAGGCCACCACGGCGTCGGCTTCGACGGCGCCCAGCGCCCCGGGACCCGAGGCCACCGGTGTTGCGCCCCGCAGGCGGATGGGTGGCGCCCCCGGTGCCGACGGGGTGAGCGCTCCCGCCGTCACCACCGACGGAGCGCCCACGCGTCAGCGCATGGGGGGCGCCCCCGCCCGTGACCCCGAACCTGCATCCGCGAACCCCATCCGTGCTGCCGCCACCCCGGCCGCGGCACCCGCGGCCTCCAAGCCCTCCGGCGCTGCCCCCTCGGTCCCGTCGGGTCGGGCGGGGACACCGGGTCCGGCGGGGGCGGCCACCCCGGCGGCCCCGCGGCGTCCGTGGGTGCGCCCGGTGGTGATCACCGCGGCCCTGGTGGTGGTGGCCCTGGCCGTAGTGCTCGGGGCCCGGTGGCTGCGCACCCTGGAGGGCGTGCAGGAGTTCATCGCCACCTACGACGGGCACGCCTCCCAGCCGGCCACCGCGCCGGCGGGCATGCCCTGGTGGCTGGGCTGGCAGCACTTCTTCAACATGTTCCTCATCGTGCTGATCATCCGCACCGGACTGCAGGTGCGCACCGAGCGCAAGCCCCCCGGGTACTGGACCGCCAGGAAGGACTCCTTCTTCTCCCCGAAGGGCAACACCCCCAAGAAGGTCTCCCTGTCCCAGTGGCTGCACCAGTCCCTGGACGTGCTCTGGGTCCTCAACGGGATCATCTTCGTGGTCCTGCTCTTCGCCACCGGGCACTGGATGCGGATCGTGCCCACCAGTTGGGATGTGTTCCCCAACATGGTCTCGGGGGCGATCCAGTACGCCTCCCTGGACTGGCCCACCGAGAACGGCTGGGTGCACTACAACGCCCTGCAGGTGATGGCCTATTTCACCACCGTGTTCATCGCCGCCCCGCTGGCGATCATCTCCGGGCTGCGGTTCTCCACCTGGTGGCCCGAGCGCGCCGAGAAGCTCACCAAGGCCTACCCGGTGGAGTGGGCGCGGGCGGTGCACTTCCCGGTGATGCTCTACTTCGTGGCCTTCACGATCGTGCACGTGTTCCTGGTGTTCTTCACCGGGGCGCTGCGGAACCTGAACCACATGTACACCTCCCGGGACGTCGTGGACTGGTGGGGCCTGGTGATCTTCCTGGTCTCGCTGGTCGTGATCGCCGCCGCGTGGTTCCTCACCCAACCGATGTTCACCACCCCGATCGCCGCCCGCACCGGCAAGATCTCCAAATAGTCCGGCCCGACACCCCTGGGCCGCACGGAGAAAGGACTGCAGTCATGTACCAGATCACCGAGGACCAGCGCGCGCTCGTCGACGCCGTGCGAGACTTCGCCACCGAGCGGATCGCTCCCCATGCCCTGGACTGGGACGCCGAGAAGCACTTCCCGGTCGACGTGCTGGCCGAGGCCGGCGAGCTCGGCCTGGGCGGCATCTACGTGGGCGAGGAGCACGGGGGCGCCGGGCTGGACCGCAAGGACGCCGTCCTGATCTTCGAGGAGCTCGCCAAGGCGGATCCGGCGCTGTCGGCCTACATCTCCATCCACAACATGGTGGTGTGGATGATCGACTCCTTCGGCACGGACGAGCAGCGCGCCCGATGGGTCCCCGACCTCGTGACCATGCAGCACCTCGGCAGCTACTGCCTGACCGAGCCCGGGGCCGGCTCGGACGCGGCCTCGCTGACCACCCGGGCCGTGCGGGACGGTGACGACTACGTCCTCAACGGCGTGAAGCAGTTCATCTCCGGGGCCGGCACGTCCGAGTACTACGTGGTGATGTGCCGGACCGCGGACACCGGTGCCAAGGGCATCTCCACGCTCGTGGTCCACAAGGACACCCCCGGTCTGTCCTTCGGTCCGAACGAGAAGAAGATGGGCTGGAACACCCAGCCGACCCGCCAGGTGATCTTCGAGGACGCCCGCGTCCCGGTGGCCCATCGCCTGGGGGAGGAGGGCGACGGGTTCCACATCGCCATGAAGGGACTCAATGGCGGGCGCATCAATATCGGCGCGTGCTCCCTCGGCGGCGGGCAGGCCGCCCTGGAGAAGGCCACCGCCTACCTCAAGGAGCGCACCGCCTTCGGCGCCCCGCTGACCACCAAGCAGTCCCTCGTGTTCGACCTGGCGGACATGGCCACCGACCTGGAGGCGGCCCGCACGTTCCTGATGCGGGCGGCCGACGCGCTCGACCGCAAGGACCCCGACACCGTGCGATTGTGCGCCATGGCCAAGAAGGTGGCCACGGACACCGGGTTCGATGCGGCGAACAAGTCACTGCAACTCCACGGCGGGTACGGCTACCTGCACGAGTACGGGGTGGAGAAGATCGTCCGGGACCTACGGGTCCACCAGATCCTGGAGGGCTCCAACGAGATCATGCGATTGATCGTCGGCCGCATGCTGGTCGACGCCTGAGACACCCCCAGAGGACCGGGCCGGCACCGGTCCGGTCCGGAGGAAAGGAAACCATGAGCACCGACGCATCGTCGCCGACGTCACCGGCACAACCGGCAGGACCCGAGGTGATCGTCCGCCGGGCGGGTCACCTGGGCCATATCGTCCTGAACCGGCCGAAGGCCCTGAACGCCATCACGCCCGGCATGGTGGACACGGTCCGCGCCGCCCTGGACGAGTGGCGCCAGGACGACGGCGTCCGGACCGTCCTGGTCTCGGGGGCGGGGGAACGGGGGCTGTGTGCCGGCGGTGACATCGTCAACCTGCACCGCACCGTGACGGAGGGCCACCCGCAGGACGCCGACCACTTCTTCGACATCGAGTACACGATGAACGGGGAGATCGCGGACTACCCGAAGCCCTTCGTGGCGTTCATGGACGGGATCGTGCTGGGCGGCGGCGTCGGGATCTCCGCCCACGGCTCCCACCGGATCGTCACCGAACGGACCCGGCTGGGCATGCCGGAGACGGGTATCGGCTTCTTTCCCGACGTCGGCGGGTCCTGGCTGCTGGCCCACGCCCCGTCCGGTTTCGGCACCCACATGGCCCTGACCTCCCAGCACGTCACGGGCGCGGACGCCGTCGAGCTGGGCTTCGCCGACCACTTCGTGCCGTCGGAGGCGCTGCCGGACCTGGCCCGCGCGCTCGAGACACGGGAGGCCGACGAGGCGATCGCCGCCGTCGCGACCGAGGCCCCGCCCGCGCCGCTGCTCCAGCACCGCCGGTGGATCCAGTCCGCGTATGCCGCCGGCACGGCCGAGGAGATCGTCGCGGCGCTGGAGGCCGATGGTGACCCGGCCGCCGCGGAGGCGGCCGCGCAGATCCGGGCCAAGTCGCCGACGTCGGTCAAGGTCACCCTTGAGCTGGTGCGGCGGGCGGCGCAGATGCCCTCCGTGCACGAGGTGCTGGACCAGGACCGCCGGGTGGCCCGCCACCTGATCCGCAGTGCCGACATGAGCGAGGGCATCCGCGCCCAGCTCGTGGACAAGGACCGCAACCCCCGCTGGAGTCCGGCGACCCTGGAGGACGTCCGCGACGAGGACGTCGCCGCCGTCTTCGAGCCGGCCGGCACGGACCATCAGACCCGCACCCAGGCCGTCAAGGAGGCCCTGTCATGACCGAGAACACCGCCGCATCCGGTGCCCTGCCGGACATCGCCTTCATCGGACTGGGGAACATGGGCGGCCCGATGGCCGCGAACCTCGTGAAGGCCGGTTACCACGTGACCGGCTTCGACCTGGTCCCGGAGGCCCTCGAGAAGGCCCGGGCCGCCGGGGTGCAGATCGCCGGTTCCGGGCCCGACGCCGTGCGCGAGGCCGACCTGGTGATCACCATGCTGCCCGCCGGGCGTCATGTCCTGGGCGCCTACCAGGGCAGGGACGGTTCCGACGGCGGCGAGCCCGTCGAGGGCCTGCTGGCCGCGGCCCGGCCCGGAACGCTGTTCATCGACTGCTCCACCATCGCGGTGGAGGACGCCCGGACCATGCACGAGATCACGACGGCGGCCGGTCACCGGTCCCTGGACGTTCCCGTCTCGGGTGGCACCGTGGGCGCCGAGGCCGGGACCCTGGCCATGATGGTCGGCGGGTCCGCGGAGGACTATGCGCAGGCCCTGCCCGTCCTGGAGGTCGTCGGGCGCCGCGTGGTGCACTGCGGCGAGGCCGGCGCCGGTCAGGCCGCCAAGGTCTGCAACAACATGATCCTGGGCGTGTCCATGATCGCGGTGTCCGAGGCGTTCGTGCTGGGTGAGAAGCTCGGCCTGAGCAACGAGGCCCTGTTCGACGTGGCCTCCAACGCGACCGGCCAGTGCTGGGCGCTGACGACCAACTGCCCGGTGCCCGGTCCCGTGCCCACCTCGCCGGCGAACCGGGACTTCAGGCCCGGGTTCACCGGGGCGCTCATGGCCAAGGACCTCGGCCTGGCCCGCCACGCCATCGAGGCCACCGGCACCGAGAGCCGCATGGGGCTGCTCGCCGCGGAGATCTACGAGGCCTTCGGGGCCGGCGAGGGCGCCACCAAGGACTTCTCCGCGATCATCCAGCAGATCCGCGAGCACTCGGGCGCGGCGTCCGGAGCCTCCGGGGCCTGAACGCCGCCGGCCCGGAGCCGCCCGGACCCGAACCCACCCACGTCCCACCCCAGGAGAACCGTCATGACCGAGCAGATGCAGGTACCAGCAACGAGTGAGAGGGCACCCATGACCACCGACTACGAGACCATCCTGACGAACGTCGAGGGCCGGGTCGCCACGATCACCCTGAACCGGCCGAAGGCCCTCAACGCGATCAGCAACCAGCTGACCCAGGAGGTGCTCGACGCCGCCATCCGCTATGACCGCGACGAGGACATCGGCGCGATCGTGATCACCGGGTCGGAGAAGGCCTTCGCCGCGGGGGCCGACATCAAGGAGATGGCCACCCTGAGCTTCTCCGAGGCCTACACCTCGGACATCTTCGGCGGCTGGGAGCAGTTCACCGCGATGCGCACGCCGGTCATCGCCGCCGTGGCCGGCCACGCCCTCGGCGGTGGTTGCGAACTGGCCATGATGGCCGACATCATCCTGGCCGCGGACAACGCGAAGTTCGGCCAGCCGGAGATCAAGCTCGGCATCATCCCGGGGATGGGTGGTTCGCAGCGCCTGACCCGAGCGATCGGCAAGTCCAAGGCCATGGAGATGGTCCTGACCGGCCGGACCATGGGCGCCGAGGAGGCCGAGCGCACCGGGCTGGTGGCCCGCGTGGTCCCGGTGGCCGACCTGCAGCGCGAGGCCGCGGAGCTGGCGGCCACGATCGCCGGGATGTCCAAGCCGATCGCCATGCTCGCCAAGGAGGCGGTCAATGCCGCCTACGAGTCCAGCCTGGCCGAGGGCGTGCTCCTGGAGCGCCGGCTGAACCACGCCTGCTTCGCCACCGAGGACCAGTCCGAGGGCATGGCCGCCTTCGTCGAGAAGCGTCCGGCCACGTTCACCCACCGCTGACCACTGCCATTCCCCGGACACCCCAGACCACCTGAGAGAAGGACCCCATGACCGAGATCACCCTGGATTCGAGGGCCAGTGACATCCTGGCCGGCGTCGAGCAGCTGCTGTGGATCGACGGCCGCGCCGTCGAGGCGGCGACCGGCGAGTGGCGCGAGGTGCGCAACCCCTCCCGCCGCGGTGAGGTCATCGCCCGGGTGCCGGCCGCCGGCCCCGAGGACGTGGACCGCGCGGTGGCGGCCGCCCGCACGGCCTTCGGCGAATGGCGCAGCGTGCACTTCACCGAGCGGGCCAAGGCACTGCTGGCCATCGCCGCCGACATCGAGGCCGAGGCCGAGAAGTTCGCGCGGCTGACCGCCCTGGACACGGGCAACGCCCTGCGGACCCAGGCCCGGCCGGAGGTCGCCACGCTGGTGTCCCTGTTCCGCTACTTCGCGGGCGTGGCGGGGGAGTCCAAGGGCGTCACCCTGCCCGCCGGGGACCAGCAGCTGCAGTACACCCGCCGGGAGCCGCTGGGCGTGGTCGCGTGCATCCTGCCCTGGAACTCGCCGCTGATGATCGCGGCCTTCAAGGTCCCCGCGGCCCTGGCCGCGGGCAACACGGTGATCCTCAAGGCGGCCGACGACGCCCCCCTGACGATCCAGTACCTGGCCCAGGTCTGCCAGCGGCACGTGCCGGCCGGCGTCGTGAACTCCCTGACCGGTCGCGGCTCGGTGATCGGCAACGCCCTGTCCACCCACCCGGGCGTGGACAAGGTCTCCTTCACCGGTTCCACCGAGGTGGGCCGCGGCGTGGCCGCGAAGGCCTCCGAGCGGTTGGCGCACCTGTCCCTGGAACTGGGCGGCAAGAACCCCTCCATCGTGTTCCCGGACGCGATCGAGGACGAGGGCATCCTGGACGGCCTGATGCTCTCCTCGCGCTTCGCCCGGCAGGGCCAGTCCTGCACGGCGGGATCCCGGCTGTTCCTGCACGAGGACATCTACGACGAGATGCTGGACAAGCTCGCCGCCCGCCTGGGGGCGATGGTCGTCGGCGACCCGCTGGACGAGGCCTCGGACATGGGCGCGGTGATCAACCAGTCCCAGTTCGACCAGATCAGCGGTTACCTCGAGGAAGGGCGCAACCACCCCGACCTGACGACCGTGCTCGGCGGGAACGTGCCCGCGGACGGCCCGCTGACCGAGGGCTTCTACCACGTGCCCACCATCTTCGGCGGGGCCCGCAACGACTTCCGGCTGTCCCAGGAGGAGATCTTCGGACCGGTGCTGGTGGCCATCAAGTGGAAGGACGTGGACGAGGTGGTCAAGATGGCCAACGACTCCCACTACGGTCTGGCCGCCTACGTGTGGACCCACGACCTGGACAACGCGCTGAACACCGCCCACCGGATCGAGTCCGGCTGGGTGCAGGTCAACCAGGGCGGCGGGCAGGTCGTGGGCCAGTCCTACGGCGGGTACAAGCAGTCCGGCATGGGCCGCGAGGCCTCGCTGGAGGGCATGCTCGAGGGCTTCACCCAGATCAAGCAGGTCAACGTCAGGCTGCGGGGCTGACCATGACCGGAGAGCAGACCGGACAGCCCACCCGCCTGCCGCTGGAGGGCATCACCGTGATGGACCTCTCCCGGGCCCTGGCCGGACCGTACTGCACGGCCCTGCTCGGGGACCTCGGGGCGAGGATCATCAAGGTGGAGTCGGCCAAGGGCGGGGACTCCACCCGCACCTGGCCGCCCTTCGAGGACGAGCACTCCCTGTACTTCGACTCCACCAACCGGAACAAGGAGTCGATCGCGGTCGACTTCTACTCCGACCAGGGGCGGGAGCTGCTCTGGGACCTGGCCGCCTCGGCCGACGTGCTGGTGGAGAACTTCCGTCCCGGGGTCCTGGCCACCATGGGCCTGGACCCGGAGCGGCTGCGCGAGGCGAACCCCGGACTGGTGATCGCCTCGGTCTCCGGCTTCGGCACCACCGGACCGCTCGCCCAGGCCGCCGGGCTGGACCAGGTCGCCCAGGGCATGTCCGGGCTGATGTCCGTCACCGGGCCCGACGCCGATTCCCCCACCCGGGTGGGGGTGCCGGTGATGGACCTCTACGCGGGCGTGTTCACCGCCGTCGGGGTGTGCGCCTCGCTGGCCGGCCGCGCCGGCAACGGTGGCCGGGGCCACCAGGTGGGCACCTCCCTGCTGGAGGCGGGCCTGGCCATCTCGGCGTTCCAGGGGCAGAACTACCTGTCCACCGGCACGGTTCCGGTCCCGCAGGGCAACAACCATCCGGTCCTGGCCCCGTACGGGGTGTTCCGCACCGCGGACATCCCGGCGATCATCGCCGTCGGCAACCAGGCCCACTGGAAGACGTTCTGCCGGATCATCGGCGCCCCCGAGCTCGAGGACGACCCGCGATTCGCGATCGGCCGGGACCGCTCCGAGAACAGGCAGGAGCTCGCCGAGCTCATCGAGGAGCGCCTCCAGCACCGTCCCGGACTCGAGTGGATCGAGGAATTCCGTGCCGCAGGCATCCCGACCGGGCCGATCTACACCTATGCCCAGGCCTTCGAGGACCCGCAGGTGCAGGCCCTGCAGATGGTGCAGCGGGTGGAGCGGATCGACGGCTCGCCGCTGCCGCTGTTGCGCGGCCCGCTGAGCGTGGACGGCGTGCCGGCCGGGGTGCGCAAGGCCCCGCCGGCCCTCGGTGAGGACACCCGCGCCGTCCTGGAGGGGCTCGGACTGGACGAGGGCCAGATCGCCGGGCTCGTCGAGGCGGGCATCGTCACCGAGACGGTGCGTCCATGAGCGCAGCGGTGCCGGCGGCGGGGGAGCCGACCCGGCCGGGAGGGTCGGTGCAGGTCTCCAGGTCAGGACAGATCGCCACGATCACCCTGTCCAATCCGGGCCGGCGCAACACCATGACCGAACGGATGTGGCTCGGCCTGGTCCCGGTCTGCCGGGACCTCGCCGAGGACCCGGACGTCCGGGTGGTCGTGGTGCGCGGTGACGGGACGGACTTCTCCGCGGGCGCGGACATCTCCGATCTGGACAGCATCCTGAGGACCGAGGAATCGGGCCGTCACGACGGCGGCGCGGTCGCCCGGGGCGAGGCGGCCCTGGCCGGTCTGCACAAGCCGACCCTCGCCGCCGTCCAGGGGTACTGCCTGGGCGGGGCGTGGCAGATCGCGGCGGCCTGCGACATCCGCCTGGCCTCGTCGGACGCGACCTTCGGCATCACGCCGGCCAAGATCGGGATCGTCTACCCGGTGGCCGGCATCGAACGCCTGGTGCGCATCGCCGGCCCGTCCACGGCCAAGTACCTGCTGTTCAGCGGTGACTTCGTGGACGCCGAGCGCGCCCACGGGCTGGGCCTGGTCCAGGCCGTCCACCCGGCCGACACCTTCTGGGACGACGTGGACGACTTCGCCCAGCGCCTGGCCTCCCGGTCGCAACTGTCGATCCAGGCCATGAAGGACATCGTGGACGTGGCGGCCGCGGGCGGGGACCTGGCGCCGGTCAGCGACCACTGGCAGGAGCAGATGGCCGCCAGCCAGGACCCCGCCATCGGGGCCCGGGCGTTCCTGGCCAAGCAGACCCCGCGGTTCACCTGGAACGGCGGGCCCGACTCCGTGCGCCGGCCGGGCACCCGGGTGGTGGATGCGGGCAGCGCGTCATGAGCAAGACCCTCCGGACCGACCCCGTGGGCGAGGCGCACCGGCACTGGACCGAACGCGGGTGGGGGGACGCGGCCGACGGGATGGCCGCGGTCACCTCGCTGTTCCGGAGCCAGCAGATCCTGCTGGCCCGGATCGATGCCGTCCTGCGGCCGCTGGACCTCACCTTCGCGCGGTTCGAGATGCTCACCCTGCTGGGGTTCTCCAAGACCGGGGCCCTGCCCCTGGCGAAGGCCTCGAGCCGGCTCCAGGTCCACCCCACGTCGGTGACGAACACCGTCGAGCGGCTGGGCCGCGCCGGGCTGGTCCAGCGCCAGCCCCACCCCACCGACGGGAGGGCCAACCTGGTGGAGATCACCCCGCAGGGACGCGACCTGGCCCTGCAGGCCGCCCGGGCCCTCAACCGGGAGGTCTTCGGGGACCTGGGCATCGACGACGGCGAGGTGACGGCCCTGAACGGGATCCTCGCCCGGCTGCGGTACAACGCCGGAGACTTCGCCGAGGCCAGCCCGCTGATGACCCCGGGGACGCCGGGGATGATAGACGATCCGGCGACGCCTGCCGGGGAGAACCGCTGAGAGGAATTGATTTTTCGTTCAGGAAATGAGAAAATGAATAGGCCAAATTCCCGGTAGTGCCCCGAGCCGCTGCCGTGTGTCGCTTTGGCCTTGTCGAGAGAAAGGTGCACCCCACCCATGCGTCTGGTCCCCGGTCAGTTCGTCGTCCACCCCCACCACGGACCCGCGGTCGTGCTCGACCGCCAGGTGCGGCAATTGAAGGGCAAGGACGTGGCGTACGTCGATCTGGAGATCCAGGACAAGGGGCTGCGCATCTCCGTGCCCGAGGCCGGGATCAAGGACATCGGTGTCCGCGACGTCAGCAGCCACACCACCGTGCGGAAGCTGATGTCGTTGCTGGCCAAGCCGAGCGAGCACGTCGAGCAGCAGTGGTCCCGCCGGATCAAGGCCTTCCAGGAGAAGCTGTCCACCGGTGACCTGCCCCGCGTGGCCGAGGTCGTCCGCGACCTGCACCGCCGCCAGGCCGAGAAGGAACTGTCCATGGCCGAGCGGATGCTCCACCGCGAGGCCGTCGAGGTGCTCGCCGCCGAGGTGGCCATCGTCCTGGACATCACCGCGGTCGAGGCGGAGGACGTCATGGCCCAGGCCATCGACGGCACCCCGCTCAAGGACCTCGGGCTGGACCGCGGCAAGGCCGCCAGGCCGGCGGCCCAGCAGGCCGCCTGACCTGAGGTTCAGCGGGCCGGGTGGAAGACCGCCTCGGCCTGCACGAACGGCTTGGCGTCGGGCCCGTTCCCGGCGCCGTACAGCTCCACCTGCACGATCCGCAGCGACCTCCCGGCGTGCCGGACCCGGACCCGCGAGGCGATCTCGCCGCCGGCCGGCCGCAGGAACATGACCCGCAGTGACTGAAGGTCGTATCCGGCGCGGTCCGGCATGGCCTGCTGGGCCGCCAGCGCCGCCATCATGCTCAGGGCGCCGCCGTGGACGGCCCCGTGCGGGTTGCGCAGCTCGTCCTTGCGCGCGAAGCCCCATCCGGCCCCGAAGGCGTCGGTGACCTCTGGTCGCCCGGCACTCGGGGCCGGCGTCGTGGGCTGGGCGCCGAGGACCTGTCCGAGGGGAACCTCGGTGTCCGGCCCCATGGGCAGGCCTGCCATGGCGATGAAGTGCCCGACGGCGGCGGGATCGTTCCCGTCCACGCCCTGGAACCAGCCGGTCGCCTGGACGTACTCCGTGCCGTCCGGCCCCCGCAGGGTTCCCGAGGCCATCCCGCCCGTGCCGTCGGCCACCAGGGTGCGGGTCCACGACTCCAGGGTGGTGCCGTCCGCGGGCAGCGGTCGCAGGACGTTCAGCACCAGTTCCGTGGTGACGATCCACTGCAGGCGGCGTTCCGCGGCGTGCAGGGACGTGGCCAGCGTGTTGTCCATGATCACCGCCGCCGCGGCGCCGAAGGGGCGGTCCTCCGGGTCCTGGACCCAGGGGCCGGTCGTCATCGTCCCCGTCCGGGCCCCGGCCACGCCCTCCTCCGGGCCGCGGAACAGCCTCACCCGCATCAATTGCTCCATCCGGCCCAGCACGAGGGACGGCCGGCCGGCGGGGGCGTCGCCCCGATCGTCCCGGGCGCCGTCCGCGCCATGGGCCGGGAGGGTGTCGGTTCCCCCGGGAAAGGGCGGCAGGGTGCGGTCCGGATGGGGTGCGGTCATTCCAGCAATGTAGCGGAGTGGCCCGGGGAAGCGGCCCGAAGGGTGCCGTGAAGGGGGACGTGGGGCTGCGGGAGCCTCGGCCTCGACCCCTGAATATAACGAAACGGTAAAGATCCCTGAGCAGCCTTCCGTGTACTGAGTGTTTGCCCGAGCAACCGCGTCAGCTCGCGGAAGTCCGGCCCTCCGAACCCGCCTTCCAGGACGGCCTCCCGGGGCCCAGAACCCCCGGATTTCGCGGATCTCGGGTTGAAATCGAAACTCAGCTCGTTAGGTTGGAATGGATGGCAGATGATGCAGACACACCACTGACCACCCGTCCGAACAGCCTCACCCTCCGCCCGTTGCGGGCCGCCGATGGTGCAGCGCTCTGGCAGTTGACGAAGGACTCGCAGGTCCTGGACCTCAACTCCTCCTACGCCTACCTGCTGTGGGCCAGGGACTTCGCCGACACCTCCGTGATCGCCGAACTCGACGGCGAGCCGGTCGGCTTCGTGACCGGCTACCTGCGGCCCGAGTCGCCCACCACCCTGATGGTGTGGCAGGTCGCGGTCTCCGAGGCCGCCCGTGGCCGCGGGCTCGCCTCGAAGATGCTCGACGCGCTCGTCGCCCGGACGTCCGCCAAGACCGTGGAGACCACGATCACCGCGGACAACGAGGCCTCCATCGCCCTGTTCACGCGCTTCGCCCAGCGCCACGGCGCCAGCCGCGAGGTCATGCCGCTGTTCACCGACCGGATGTACCCGGACGGACATGACACCGAATACCTCCACCGGATCGCGCCCCTCTCCGGGCCGCAGATCGACCCCATCCGAAAGGGACACACCATGGATACCACTGTCTTCAGCACCGTCGAGTCCGAGGTCCGCAGCTACAGCCGCGGCTGGCCCACCGTCTTCACCCACGCCAAGGGCTGCATCCAGACCGCCGAGGACGGCACCGAGTACCTCGACTTCTTCTCGGGTGCCGGCGCCCTGAACTACGGGCACAACCACCCGAAGCTGCAGGCCGCCGTGGCCGAGTACCTCACCAGCGACGCGGTCGTGCACTCCCTGGACATGATGACCCCGGCCAAGCGGGAGTTCCTGCAGACCTTCAAGGACGTCATCCTGGATCCGCGCGGTCTCGACTACAAGGTCATGTTCCCGGGCCCGACGGGCACCAACACCGTGGAGGCCGCCCTGAAGCTGGCCCGCAAGGTGACCGGGCGCCAGCACATCCTGTCCTTCACCAACGCCTTCCACGGCATGACCCTCGGGTCGCTGTCCGTGACCGGCAACTCGATGAAGCGCAAGGGGGCCGGTATCCCCCTGACCAACAGCTCGAAGATCCCGTACGACGACTACTTCGACGGCGAGACCGCCGACTTCCTGTGGCTGGAGCGGGTCCTGGAGGACTCCGGTTCCGGCGTGGACAAGCCCGCCGCGGTCATCGTGGAGACCGTCCAGGGCGAGGGGGGCGTGCGCGCCGCCCGCCTGGAATGGCTCCGCGGCCTGTCCGAGCTGTGCGCCAAGCACGAGATCCTGCTGATCGTCGACGACGTCCAGGCCGGCTGCGGCCGGACCGGCACCTTCTTCAGCTTCGAGGAGGCCGGATTCACCCCGGACATCGTCTGCGTCTCCAAGTCGATCTCCGGCTTCGGCCTGCCGATGGCGCTGACCCTGTTCCGTCCCGAGCTGGACGTGTGGACCCCGGGCGAGCACAACGGCACCTTCCGCGGCAACAACCTGGCCTTCGTCACGGCCACGGCCACCCTCAAGGAGTTCTGGGCGGACGACACCTTCCAGCTGGGCCAGCTCGCCGAGGCCATCGCGACCCTGCATGACGGCCTGGAGCAGATCGCCGACTCCGTGGAGGGCGCCTCGGTGCGCGGCCGCGGACTGCTGGCGGGCGTGCGCTTCGAGGATGCCGAGGTGGCCGGGAAGGTCGCCGCTCGTGCCTTCGACAACGGCCTGCTGGTGGAGACCTCCGGCCCCGACGACGAGGTGCTCAAGGTGATGCCGGCCCTGACCACCCCGCGGACCGAGCTCGAGCGCGGCCTGGGCATCATCGCCGACGCCGTCGCCGCCGTGACCGGAACCGAGGTCGGTTACCGGCCCGGTGCCCGCGAACTGGCCAGCGCCTGAGCCACCCACCCCTTCACCCCTGCCGGTTACGAGCACGAGGAGTGTCGGTCCACACGGCGTGTCCCTGCCTCCGCCGTGCTCGTAACGGTCCACCCGACTGAAAGGAACCACCCATGCTGGTGACCAACCTGAACGACCTGAACGACACCGACCGCGACATCCAGTCCGAGACCTGGCGCTCGCGCCGCATGGTCCTGGCCGGTGAGGGCGTCGGTTTCTCCTTCCACGACACCGTCATCTACGCGGGCACCACCTCCACGTTCCACTACGCGAACCACATCGAGGCCGTGTACTGCGTGCAGGGCGAGGGCACCCTCACCAACGAGGAGACCGGTCAGGTGCACGAGCTCCGGGACGGCACGATGTACCTGCTGGACGGCCACGAGAAGCACACCGTCCGCGCGACCACCGAGCTGCGCATGGCCTGCGTGTTCAACCCGCCGGTCACCGGCCGCGAGACGCACGACGCCAACGGCGTCTACCAGCTCGTCCTGCAGGAGGGCTCGGACCGCAAGGTGCCGACGAAGGCCAACGTCGAGACCGAGGCCATGGCCTGATCGCCTGACCCCCGGCACCCGCCACGGACCTGGCGGCCGGTCCCGCTCCCACAATCCCCTCATCGGGGTCCGGGGGCGGAACCGGCCGCCAGGCCCCGTTAAGGGGGCCGCCGGGGTGCCGGGCGCGTCCGGGGGTGCATCCCCGCCCGTCAGGTCATCTGTTTGCCCCACCCCGTGTGACGCGGAATACTGTAGGTGAACGATCGGTCGGTAATTCGGCCTCCACCCCTGAAGTTCCCGCGAACGGAGTCCCATGACTGCAGCATTCCTGATCGGCGGCGCCCGCACCCCGGTGGGCCGGTACGGAGGGGCCCTGTCCTCCGTCCGCCCGGACGACCTCGCCGCGCTGACGGTCCGCGCCGCCGTCGAGCGCGCCGGCCTGGCCCCGGACGTGGTGGACGAGGTGATCTACGGCAACGCCAACGGTGCCGGCGAGGAGAACCGCAACGTCGCCCGCATGGCCTGGCTGCTCGCGGGCTTCCCGGACCACGTCCCGGGGATCACCGTCAACCGCCTGTGTGCCTCGGGCATGAGCGCCATCCAGATGGCCTCGCACATGATCCAGGCCGGTGCCGCGGACGTCGTGGTCGCCGGCGGCGTGGAGTCCATGTCCCGCGCCCCGTGGGTGATGGAGAAGCCGGCCAAGCCCTTCGCCAAGCCCGGTGAGGTGTACGACACCTCGATCGGCTGGCGCTTCCCCAACCCCGCGTTCCTCTCCGGTGAGTACTCCCGCGGCGGCAAGGCCACCTACTCCATGCCGGAGACGGCCGAGGAGGTCGCCCGCGTCTACAACACCTCCCGCGAGGACTGTGACGCCTTCGCCGTCCGCTCCCACGAGCGGGCGCTGGCCGCCATCGAGGCGGGCCGCTTCGCCGAGGAGATCGTGCCCGTGACCGTCAAGGGCCGCAAGGGTGCCGAGACGATCGTGGACACGGACGAGGGCCCGCGCCCCGGCACCACCGCCGAGGTCCTGGCCGGACTGCGCCCGGTCGTCAAGGGCGGCTCCGTCGTGACCGCGGGCAACGCCTCCACCCTCAACGACGGCGCCTCCGCGATCGTCGTCGCCTCCGAGGCCGCCGTCGAGAAGTACGGGCTGGCCCCGCGCGCCCGGATCCTGGCCGGCGCCTCCGCCGGACTGGCCCCGGAGATCATGGGCATGGGCCCGGTCCCGTCCTCCCGGAAGGTGCTGGAACGCACCGGCACCGCGGTCGGCGACCTCGCCGCCGTCGAGCTCAACGAGGCGTTCGCCTCGCAGTCCCTGGCCAGCATGCGCGAGCTGGGCCTGGACGCCGGGATCGTGAACAACGACGGCGGCGCGATCGCCCTCGGGCACCCGCTCGGCTCCTCGGGATCCCGCCTCGTCATCACCCTGCTGGGCCGCCTCGAGAGGGAGGCGTCCGCGGGCGCCCGCGGCCTGGCGACCATGTGCGTGGGCGTCGGGCAGGGGTCCGCCCTGCTGGTGGAGTCCGTCTGATGACGCGATCCCAGACACTGGAGGCCGGCGGGTTCACCACGCTGGCGATCGAGGAGCGCGAGGACCGGCTGGTGGCCCGGCTGCACCGGCCCGAGGTCCGCAACGCGATCGACCAGACGATGGTCGACGAGCTGCACGCCGTCTGCGTCCACCTGGAGGCCGCGCCGAAGGTCCTCATCCTCACCGGGACACCGTCGGACACGGAGGCCGGGACCAAGGGGATCTTCGCCTCCGGTGCGGACATCGCCCAGTTGCGTGAGCGCCGCCGGGACGACGCGCTGGCCGGGATCAACTCCACGATCTTCGACCGGATCGCCAAGCTGCCGATGCCCGTCATCGCGGCCCTGGACGGTTACGCCCTCGGCGGCGGGGCCGAGCTGGCCTATGCCGCCGACTTCCGGATCGGCACCGAGGCCCTGCGCATGGGCAATCCCGAGACGAACCTCGGGATCCTGGCCGCGGCCGGCGCCACCTGGCGGCTGAAGGAACTGGTGGGGGAGCCGCTGGCCAAGGAGATCCTGCTGGCCGGCAAGGTGCTCAAGGGCGCGGAGTGCCTGGCGGCCGGGCTCATCACCGAGCTGGTGGCCCCGGAGCAGCTGATGGACGCCGCCCACGCCCTGGCCGACCGGATCGGTGCCCAGGACCCGCTGGCGGTGCGCATCACCAAGTCCGTGTTCCACACCCCCCGGGAGGTCCATCCCGTCATCGACACCCTGGCCCAGGGCATGCTCTTCGAGTCCCAGGCCAAGTTCGACCGCATGCAGGCGTTTCTCGACAAGAAGAACAGGAAGTAGGCCCTCATGACCGAGACCACCGGGGCGTCCGCGCCCGAGATCACCCCGTCCGTCCCCGCCACCGTCGGCGTGCTCGGCGGCGGCCGCATGGGTGCGGGCATCGCCCACGCCTTCCTCATCAAGGGCTCCGACGTCGTCGTCGTGGAGCGCGATGAGGCCGCGGCCGAGGCCGCGCAGGAGCGCGTGGAGTCCTCGACCGCCAAGTCCCTCGAGCGCGGGGTGCTGGACGGCAACCTCGACGCGATCCTCGAGCGGTTCACCGTCTCCGTGGACCGCAAGGCCTTCGCCGACCGCGAGCTCGTCGTCGAGGCGGTGCCGGAGGACTGGAACCTGAAGGTGGAGTCGCTGCGGGCGGTGGAGCGCAACCTCGCGGAGGGCGCGGTGCTGGCCTCGAACACCTCCAGCCTGTCCGTGACCGGCCTGGCGAGGGAGCTGGAGCGTCCGCAGCGCTTCCTGGGGCTGCACTTCTTCAACCCGGTGCCGGCCTCCACCCTCGTGGAGGTCGTCATCGGTGAGCAGACCGCGCCGGAACTGGTGGACGCCGCCCGGTCCTGGACCGCGGGGCTGGGCAAGACCGCCGTGGTGGTCAACGATGCCCCGGGCTTCGCCTCCTCCCGCCTCGGCGTGGCCATCGCCCTGGAGGCCATGCGGATGGTCGAGGAGGGCGTGGCCACCGCCGAGGACATCGACAACGCCATGGTCCTGGGCTACAAGCACCCCACCGGCCCGTTGCGCACCACGGACATCGTGGGCCTGGACGTCCGCCTCGGCATCGCCGAGTACCTGGCCTCGACCCTGGGCGAGCGCTTCGAGCCGCCGGCCATCCTGCGGGACAAGGTCGCCCGCGGCGAGCTCGGGCGCAAGTCCGGCAAGGGCTTCTTCGACTGGAGCTGATCGCTCCGGGCTCCTGGGGAGCCCACGCGACCGTGGCCCGGACCATCACGGTCCGGGCCACGGTCGTCCTCGGCTCCCGCCCCGCTAGGAACGCACGGCGGCCGCCGCGGCCAGGGGGTTGTCCAGCTCCCCGGCGTAGGCGAGCGAGCCGGCCGGATCCGCCAGGTCCACCATCTGCTGGTTGTTGCGCAATTGCAGGCGGTTCAGGCAGGACAGCCGGAAGGTGGGCTCCAGCAGGCGCAGGGAGTCGAAACGGTCCGCGGACTCGGGGTGCCGGGCCCGGTACGCCGTCAGCCGCGAGGCCACCACGGCCCAGAAGCCCTCCTCGGTGATGAGCCCCTCGCGCACGAGCAACGGGGCCAGGAACCGCAGGAAGCAGTCCACGACGTCCGTCAGGATGGACAGGCCGTGGTCCTCGGGGTCCACCTCGGCGCGCAGGCGGCGGACGACCTCCGGCAGCAGGGTGCGCTCGCCCAGCACGGCGACCTCCTCGGCCAGGTCCTTGAGCAGCACCCGCACCGGGACACCGTCCCGCAGCACCAGGATCACGTTCTCCCCGTGGGGCATGAACACCAGGTCGTGGCGGACCAGGCAGTGCACGATCGGCACGAGGTAGGCCTCGAGATAGCGCTCCAGCCAGTCGGCCGTCTCCAGCCCCGAGCGCCGGACGAGGGCGGCCACGAAGGGTGTGCCCCGGGCGTCCACGTGCAGCAGCGAGGCCATGGTGGCCAGGGCCTCGCCCTGCCCGATGCGCTCGGCCGGGGACTCCCGCCACAGGGCGGCGAGCATCTTGCGGTAGGCCGAGTGCCGGTCCGTGGCCGCGTGGAACAACGGGTTCGAGTACCCGACGGCGGCCGTCTCCCGCAACAGCTGGACCCGGGACGGGTCCAGCTCGGGATCGTCGGCGAACAGCCCGGCCAGCCAGTCGTTGATCGCCGGCGTGGCGTCCATGTACGCCGCGGACAGGCCGCGCAGGAACCCCATGTTGAGCACGGACAGGGCCGTCTTCACGTAATGACGTCCCGGAGCGGTCCGGTTCATGAAGGTCCGGATGGACTGCTGCGGCTGGTACAGGTCCGCGGAGGGGCCGAGATGGACGAGGTGGCCCGTGGCGACATCCCCGGCGAACGTGACGGCCAGGCGGTTGCGCCACTGCCAGGGGTGCACCGGCAGCGGGAGGAAGTCGTCCGGGTCCAGCCCCGTGCGGTGGCAGGCCTCGACGAGGCGGCGCCGGAACACCGCCCGCTGCTCCGGTCCCAGCTCGGCCTCGAGCAGGGAGTCCAGGTCGAGCCCCTCCACGGCCGAGAACCGGGCCCGGGAGCTGTGGGCCGCGACCCACTCGAGCCGGATCGCCGATCCCGTCTCGGGCGCCAGGTCCAGGTAGTCCTCGGCGCCCAGGCCGAGCCGGCCGTTGTTCGCCACGAAGCAGGGATGCCCCTCGGTCATGGCGGCCTCGATCCGCTGGAAGTCCGCCAGCGGGTCCCCGGTGCCGGCCGCGAGTTCCTCCGCCGTGGCGGTGGAGTGCAGTTGCTTGTAGCAGTGCGAGGCGAGTGTGCTGCCGACCTCCTCCAGGTACACGGGCAACTGCCGGTCCGAGATGCCCAGGGGTTCCCGGAACGCCGTGATGAAGCGCTGGGCGTCCGGCGCGGCCGGGTGCCAGGCGGTGCCGTCCGGGGCGCCGGTCCCGTCCTGCGCCCCGGCCGGGACCCGTTCCTCGCAGGTCAGTGACCCGGGGTCGAGGTCCCAGTGCTCCAGCGCGTGGCGACGGGCCCGGAAGCGGTAGCGCACCCCGGGGCCGTGCAGGACCCACCGCTGCCCGGCCGGGTCGTCACCGGTGGCCGGGTCGGGGCCGGGGGCCAGGAGGCGCTCGTGCGAGAACTCCGCGATGGCCTTGGCGGTCACGTGGCGGTTCGCCGCAGCCCAGCGTTCCGGGTTGAGGTGGGGCACCGCACCGCTGGGACGCCCCGTCGCCGCGGCGAAGTCCACCCGCGTGCAGTACGAGAGCTGGGCCGTCTTGGCCGGGGCGCCATCGGCGGCGGGCAGCTCCACGCGCCCGGCCGGACGGAACCCACACCGGGCGTTGAGCGCCTGGATCGCCGTGTTGCGGGCGTCCGGTTCCACCACGACGCGCACCACGGCGGGGTCGGCGAAGAGGTGTGCCAGGGCCGCGTCCATCGCGGCGGCGCTGAAACCGGCCTCGGGGCCCCCGGCGCCGGCCGGATGGGGGAGCAACAGGTGCAGCCCGGCGTCACCGTGACGCCAGGGGTAGCGGCCGGCCAGCACCGAGTGGGCCGGGTCGTAGGTCTCCAGCAGGAAGGCCGGCAGGCCGTCTCGTCGACCGTCCAGGGCCAGCAGCGCGGCGTGATGCGGATCGGCCGCGATCCGCTCGTGCTCGGCCCGGACCTCCGCCTCGCCGGCGCACTCCATGCCCCAGAACCGGGCCCGCGGCGTGGCCAGCCAGGAGTGCAGGAGCGCGGCGTCCGCGTCGGGGCGGACAGGACGGAACGTGAACCGGGGCCGGTGGTCCCCCGTGGCTGTCGGGCTGGTCATCGCAGTGCCTCCTCGAGGATGGCGGTCGATCGGGTGGGTGTGGTGAGGTTCTCGGCACCGGGGGAGCCGAACGCCTGGAAGGCGATCCGGTCCTCGACGGCGTAGTGCTCCCGCCCCGCCAGGCGGTTGACGAGGACGGAATTGCGGTACGCGCCCATGCCGAGGTCCGGGGCCGTGAACCCGTGGGTGTGCAGTTCGGCGTTCTGGACGAACACGTCGCCGTGCACCCCGATGCCGTAACCGCGGTCCACGTCCCACCGGCCGTCCGGCAACCGGGACAGGCGGTCCTCGATGCCCCGCAGGAACCGGGGTTCCCGGTAGCCGTACCCGGTGGCCAGCACGAGGGCGTCGACGGTCGTGCCGTGCACCCCGCCGTCGTCGGCGTGGCGCAGGGTCAGTCGCAGCCGGCCCGCGTCCTCCCGCACGTCCTCCAGGGCGGTCGAGGTCCGCAGGGTGGCCGGAGCCGGTCCGTGGACGCTGGCCTCGTAGAGCATGTCGTAGATGCGGTCGAGCAGCTCGGCGTTGACTCCCTTGTACAGCGGTGCGTGCGAGGCACCCAGCCGGTCCCGGACCTGCTGGGGCAGGGAGGTGAAGTGGTCCACGTAGTCCGGGGAGGTCATCTCCAGCGTGGGCTTCGTGTACTCCAGGGGGAAGAACCTCGGCGAGCGGGTGAGCCATTCCACGTGCCGGTCCTGCCCCGGGCGGCCCAGCAGGTCCGCGAACACCTCGGCGGCGCTCTGCCCGCTGCCCACGACCGCGATGCGGCCGGCCTCCGCGAGGCGCTCCCGGGCGGGGAGGTAGCCGGAGGAGTGCACGACGCGCGGGTCCTCGCGCAGGGCGGCGGGGACGGCGTCGGGCAGGAGGGGATCCGTGCCGGTGCCCAGCACCAGGTTCCGGCCCCGCAGGGTCCGGGGCCCGTCGGGCGTGTGCGCGGTGACCCGGTAGGCGTCGCCGTCGTGCTCGACGGCGACGACCCGGTGGCCGTAGCGCACCGGCAGCCGGTGTGCGGCCCAGGCCAGGTAGCGGGAGTATTCCGAGCGCAGCGCGTGGAAGTCCTCCCGGATGTAGAAGGGGTACAGGCGCCCGGACTCCTTCAGGAAGGCCAGGAAGGACAGCGGGTGGGTGGGGTCGGCGAGGGTCACCAGGTCGGCCAGGAAGGGGACCTGCAGGTGGGTGCCCTCGAGCATCATGCCCGGATGCCACTGCGGTCCCTCCCGCGACTCCAGGACCACGGCATCGAGCCCGGCGGGCACCGCCAGTGCGGCGAAGCCGAGGTTGAACGGCCCGGCGCCGACGGCGATCACGTCATGGGTGCTCATGCCGTCACCTCCGCGGGGGTGAGGGCCCGGCCGTGCCGGACGATCCCGGCCAGGATCCCGGCGACGTCCGCGGACGTGGTGCGGGGATTGAGCAGGGTCAGCTTGAGGTGACGCCGGCCCCCGACGGTGGTGGCGGCGACCATGGCCTCGCCCGAGCGGTAGAGGGCCCCGCGGATCGCGTCGTTGAGCTCGTCGACCGCTGCCGGCCCGGGGGCCTCTCCCGGGGCCCACGGCCCCGGATCCAGCTCCGGCTCGTAGCGGAAGACGACCATGCCCAGGTGCACGGGAGCGGCCAGGGCCAGTCCGGGGCACGCCTCGACCTGCCGGCCGGCGTCGGCCGCGAGGTCGAGCGTCGCGTCGAACATGGCGCCGAGGGCCTCGTGGCCCACGGAGCGCAGAGTGACCCAGAGCTTGAGCGCGTCGAAGCGGCGGGTGGTCTGCAGCGACTTGTCCACCTGGTTCGGGCTGGCGGGGTCCCGGCCCGGATTCAGGTAGTCGGCGTGGTGGGTGATGTGCGCGAACCGTGCCCCGTCCCGGACCAGCAGGGCGCTGGACCCGATGGGCTGGAAGAAGGACTTGTGGAAGTCGACGGTCACCGAGTCCGCCAGCTCGATGCCGTCCAGCAGGTGGCGGCGCGTCGGCGAGGCCAGCAGCCCGCAGCCGTAGGCCGCGTCGACGTGGAACCAGGCGCCGGCGGCCCGGGCGGCCCCGGCGGAGGCGGCCAGCGGGTCGATCGCGCCGAAGTCGGTGGTGCCGGCCGTGGCGACGACGGCCAGGGGGCGAAGGCCCTGGGCGAGGTCGCGGGCGATCGCGCGTTCCAGGGCCACCGGGTCCATGCGGTGGTCGCCGTCCACGGGGATGCCCACCACCGCCTCCGCGCCGAGTCCCAGCTGGGACGCAGAGCGCACGATGCTGAAGTGGCTCTCCTGCGAGGCGTAGACCCGCAGTCCCCGCAACCGTTCGGGGAGGGGGCCCGGGAGGGTGGCCACCGCACGGTTGCGGGCCATCAGCAGGGCCTGCAGGTTCGACTGTGTCCCCCCGCTGCCGAAGATCCCGTCCGCTTCCGCGCCCAGCCCCGCCAGCGAGGCGGCCCAGTCCACGAGGCGCCGTTCGATGAACGTGGCGCCGGCGGACTGGTCCCAGGTGTCCATGGACGAGTTGATGCTGCTGACCCAGGCCTCGGCCGCCACGGCGGGCACGGCCACCGGGCAGTTGAGGTGCGCCGCGTAGCGCGGGTGGTGGAAGTACACCGCGTCGTCCAGGTAGAGCGCCACCGCCTCCTCGAGGGCGGCCTCGGTCGAGCCGAGCGGCACCTTCAGGTCGACGCCGTCGAGCCTGCTCTCGAGGTCGTCGGCGGCGGGACCCGTGGTGGGGCCCGGAGCCCGGACGAGGGCCTCCGCGGCCAGCAGTGCCGCCGCGCCGTGGTCCCGGAGGAAGTCCCCGGCGGTGTCCCCGGACAGGAGCACGCTCGCGGCTGCCGGGCTGGCCCGCGACGGCGGCGGAGCCCCGGGATCCCGGCCGGTGCAAGGACCGGCCCCGGTCCCCGACGGCGGATCCCGGCGGACGGCTGAACTGGTGGAGGTCATGGTGGTCCTTCCAAGTGAGGTTAGCCTTACCTAAGGCTGGACCATTAAACGCACACCGATAGGCTCTAATTCAACTGGCCATATGGACAGGGTGGCGCGGGAGGGTCGGCAGGGGAGAAATCGCTGTGCGCTGCGCCACCATCCTGTTAGGGTGGACGCAATACTGACCGATCGTTCAGAAAGGTAGTGCCCGGATGACCACGCAGACCGCCGCGCCCACCGTCCCCAGCTACGTCCTCGACGAGTGGTGGACCCCCGGGGCCGACTCCCGGACCACCGACGTCCTCGATGCCAGCACCGGTGAGACCCTCGCCCGGTACGGCGCGGAGGGCCTCGACCTCGGCGCCGTCCTGGAGCACGGCCGGACCGTCGGCCAGCGCGAACTGGGGAAGCTGACCCTCCATGAGCGCGCCCTCAAGCTCAAGGAGCTGGCCCTCTACCTCAACGAGCACCGCAAGGACCTCTACGAGCTGTCCCACCGCACCGGTGCCACGAAGGTGGACAACATGGTGGACATCGACGGTGGCATCGGCGTGCTGTTCACTTTCTCCTCGAAGGGCCGCCGTGAACTGCCGAACTCCAACGTCATCCAGGACGGCGGGATCGAGCCGCTGTCCAAGGACGGCTCCTTCATCGGCACGCACGTCTACACCCGCATCCCGGGCGTGGCCGTGCAGGTCAACGCGTTCAACTTCCCGGTCTGGGGCATGCTCGAGAAGTTCGCCCCAGCGTTCATCGCCGGCGTGCCGACCGTGGTCAAGCCCGCCACCCCCACCGGGTACGTCAGCGAGGCCGCGGTGCGGTTGATGGTCGACTCGGGGATCCTGCCGGCCGGTTCCCTGCAGCTGATCTCCGGTTCCGCCCGGGGCCTGCTGGACGTCATGGACTACCGGGACATGATGCTCTTCACCGGCTCCGCGACCACCGCCCAGTCCCTGAAGTCCCACCCGAACGTCATCTCCGGCGGCGTCCGGTTCTCCGCCGAGACCGACTCGCTCAACGCGGCCATCCTCGGCCCCGACGCCGTGGAGGGCACCCCCGAATTCGAGGCCTTCGTCAAGGCCGTGGTCACCGAGATGACCGTCAAGGCCGGCCAGAAGTGCACCGCGATCCGCCGCACCATTGTTCCCGAGGCCCAGCGCGAGGCCGTGGCCTCGGCGATCGCGGCCCGGATCGAGCAGCGCGTGGTCGTGGGTGACCCGCGCGCCGAGGGCGTGACCATGGGCGCGCTCGCCTCGTTGGCACAGCTCCAGGACGTGCGCGGCGCCGTCGAGGACATGCTCGCCGCCGGAGGCGAGCTCGCCTACGGCAGCCTGGACGCACCCACGGTGCGCACCGCCAGCGGTGAGGACGCCGTGGTGAAGGACGGGGCCTTCATGTCCCCGGTGCTGCTGACCTGGGCGGACGCGGAGAACGAGGTGGTCCACTCCCGTGAGGCCTTCGGTCCAGTGACCTCCCTGATCGGCTACACCGACCTGGACGACGCCGTGCGCCTGGCCGCCCGCGGCTCCGGCTCGCTCGTCGCCACCGTCTGCACCAACGACCCGGAGGTGGCCCGCGAGGTGACCGTCGGGATCGCCGGTCACCACGGGCGTGTGCACCTGCTCAACCGCGAGACCGCCAAGACCTCCACCGGCCACGGCTCGCCTGTCCCGCACCTGGTCCACGGCGGACCGGGCCGCGCCGGCGGTGGCGAGGAGCTCGGCGGCGTCCGTTCCGTCAAGCACCACATGCAGCGCACGGCCCTGCAGGGTTCCCCGAACCTGCTGACCGCCGTCACCGGCGTCTGGCAGACCGGTGCGGACCGGCAGATCGCCGGTTCGGAGGCCTACGGCGCGGAACCGGGCAACGTGCACCCGTTCCGCAAGTCCCTGGCCGAGCTGCGCATCGGCGACGCACTGGCCTCCGACCTGCGCCAGGTCACCCAGGAGGACATCACCGCCTTCGCGAACACCACGGGGGACACCTTCTACGCCCACGTGAACCCGAAGGCCGCCGAGGCCAACCCGTTCTTCCCGGGCACCGTGGCGCACGGCTACCTGCTCGTGGCCTGGGGCGCCGGGCTCTTCGTGGAACCGGCGCCGGGCCCGGTGCTGGCCAACTACGGCCTGGAGAACCTGCGGTTCATCACCCCGGTGGCCGCCGGGGACTCCATCCGGATCACGCTGACCGCCAAGAAGATCACCCCGCGCGTGACCGACGAGTACGGCGAGGTGGCCTGGGACGCCATCATCCACAACCAGAAGGATGAGATCGTGGCGACCTACGACGTCCTGACCCTGGTGGAGAAGGAAGACGTCACCTACAAGAACTGGACCGACTGACCCCGTCGGGCCACCTCGGCTCATGAGAGAGGCCGCCTCCCCGTCTGGGGAGGCGGCCTCTGCCGTGGGCGAGACGGCGCTCAGTCGCGGGCGCGCAGTCCGTCCACGATCATCGCGATCGCGTTCTCCTCGACCTCCTGGGGGGTGGCCGGCCCGTCGGGCCGGTACCACTCCACGAGGGAGTTGATCATGCCGAACATCAGCCGGGTGGTGGTCCGGGGCTCGATGTCGGCGCGCACCTTCCCGTCCTGCTGCGCGGTGATCATCAGCTCGGTGACCTTGCGGTCCACCGACCGGCGGCGCTCGAGCGCCTGGCGCTCGATCTCGGTGTTGCCGCGCAGGCGCAGCAGCAGGGTCACGTAGGGCTGGCGTTCGATCAGCACGCGGATGGTCGAGCGCAGCATGAACTCCAGGCGCTGGATCGAGGTGCCCGTGAGGGCCTGCTCGTGCTGGCCGATCGCCTCGAGGGGGACCAGTGCCTCGTCCAGGGCCAGTCGCAGCAGGTCCCCCTTGGAGGGCACGTGGTGGTAGATCGCCGACTTGCTGACGCCGAGCTCGTCGGCGAGCATGCCCATCGACGTGGCGTCGTATCCGTGGCGGTTGAACACCTGGACGGCGACCTGCAGGACGGATTCCTGGTCGTATCCGGGCCGGCCCCGCCGGGGTGTGGCGGTGGTCTTGGGCGCGGTGGGCACTGGTTGCTCCTTGGGAACAGTCGTCCCCCGGGGACCGTGTGGGTTCCCGGGGGACGCGGTGATCAGAGGTTGCGGAGGTCGTGGATCCGCTTCAGTTTACCCACCGAGCGGGGCAGGGACTCCGGGTCCACCACGTCGATCTGGCACGAGGAGCCGACGTGGATCTTGATGAGCTTCTGCAGTTCGCTCGCGGCCGCGACGGCGCGGTCGGAGGTGCAGTCGACGCGGCGCTCGATCTTCACGGCCAGCTGGTCCATGCGGCCCGGGCGGGTGATCTCGAGCTGGAAGTGCGGCGAGAGGCCCTCGACCTTCAGGGCCAGCTCCTCGATCTGGCTCGGGAACACGTTCACCCCGCGCAGGATGATCATGTCGTCCGAGCGGCCCGTGATCCGGCCCATGCGCCGGTGGCCCGGACGCTCGGTGCCCGGCAGCAGGCGGGACAGGTCGTGGGTGCGGTACCGGATGATCGGCAGGGCCTGCTTGGTCAGCGCGGTGAACACGAGCTCGCCGGGCTCGCCGTCGCCGAGGACCTTGGTCTCGTCGAAGGGGTCCAGGATCTCCGGGCGGAAGTGGTCCTCCCAGATGTGGCAGCCGTCCTTGGTGCGGTAGGACTCACCGGCCACGCCGGGGCCCATGACCTCGGACAGGCCGTAGATGTCACACGCGTGGATGTCGAACATCTGCTCGAGCTCGTGGCGCATCTCCTCGGTCCACGGCTCGGCGCCGAGGACGCCGACCTTCAGGGAGGTCTGCCGCGGGTCCAGGCCCATGCGCTGCATGGCGTCGCCGATGGTCAGCAGGTAGGTCGGGGTGCACAGGATGGCGTCCGGCTTGAAGTCGTTGATCAGGGTGATCTGCTTCTCGGTCTGGCCGCCGGACATCGGGATCACGGTGGTGCCCAGGTACTCCGCCGCGGCGTGGGCGCCCATGCCGCCGGTGAACAGCCCGTAGCCGTAGGCGTTGTGGACCTTCCAGCCCCGCTGGATCCCGGACAGGCGCATGCACCGGGCGCCGAGCTTGGCCCAGTCGGTGAGGTCCTGCTTGGTGTAGCCGACGACGGTGGCGCGGCCGGTGGTGCCCGAGGAGGCGTGGATCCGGGCGACCTCCGGCTGCGGGACGGCGAACATGCCGAAGGGGTAGGTCTTGCGCAGGTCCTCCTTGTCCGTGAAGGGGAACTTGGCCAGGTCCGAGAGCTCCTTGAGGTCGGAGGGGTGCACGCCGACGGCGTCGTACTTCTCCTTGTACAGGGGGACGCGGTCGTAGGCGTAGGCGACCGTGTGCTGGAGGCGCTCCAGCTGCAGCGACTCGATCTGGTCGCGGCTCATGGTCTCCTCGGGATCCAGTCCCGCGGTCGATTCTTGGGTGGTCAGGGTCTCAGTCATCGAAGGCCTTACTCGTGCTGGGGTGTGGGGTGTTCTTCAGGGGTGGGGGAGGGGCTCAGCGGGCGGCCACGGTGCGTGACCGGCCGCGGAACTCGGCGATCACCTCGGTACCGCCCCCGGGCAGGGACTGCAGGACCTGGATATCGTAGATCCCGCTGCGGCCCGACTGCTGACGGCGGTTCGCCACCGCGGTCAGCAACCGGCCCGGGATGCCGGGCTTGAGGAAGTTGATGTCCACCCCGGAGGCCACCGTCATCGTCTCGTCCGAGCCCTCGGGCGGGTTGCAGGCCATCGCGAAGGCCGAGTCGGCGAAGGCGAAGATCATGCCGCCGTGGGCGATCCCGAAGCCGTTCAGCATCTCCGGGCGCAGGGTCATGGTGATGGTGGCGTGTCCGTCCGTGACGGCCTCCACCCCGATCCCCATCCACTCGCTGGCGTGGTCCCCGGCCAGGACGGCATGGTGCTCGCCCAGGGGGCGGGCCGCGGGGGACGGACTCTCGGACGCTACTTCCGTGGCGGTGCCAGGCGTGGTCATGCGCGCTCCCAACTTTCTTTACCGAACGATCATTAGGTAATCCTAGAATGTGATGTGGGTCAAGTTGTGAAGCACCGATCCGGCCCGGGGCTGTTGACGGGGTCACAGGTGGTGTATATATACTGAACGAGCGGTCAGTAAATATGAGCGCGACTGACCTGACCTGACCACGGCGCGCGGCGATTCTCCTGCCAGCGCCGACACTCCAGAGAATGAGGTGGGCACCATGGCCGAACAGACGACGAGCGGCGGGCACCTGAGCGCCGTCCTGTCCCCCGAGGACGAGGCGGGCCAGCGGCGCTTCGACGCGATCATCGAGCAGGACTCCCGGATCGAGCCCCGTGACTGGATGCCGGAGGCCTACCGGAAGTCCCTGACCCGGCAGATGAGCCAACACGCGCACTCCGAGATCATCGGCATGCAGCCGGAGGCGAACTGGATCACCCGCGCCCCGAGCCTGAAGCGCAAGTCCATCCTGATCGCCAAGGTCCAGGACGAGGCCGGTCACGGCCTCTACCTGTACAGCTCCACCGAGACCCTCGGCACGGACCGCGACACCCTGAACGATCAGCTGATGTCCGGCCGCGCCAAGTACTCCTCGATCTTCAACTACCCGGCGCGCACCTGGGCGGACATGGGTGCGATCGGCTGGCTCGTCGACGGCGCCGCGATCGCCAACCAGGTCCCGCTGTGCCGCGCCTCCTACGGCCCCTACGGTCGCGCCATGGTGCGCATCTGCAAGGAGGAGTCCTTCCACCAGCGCCAGGGCTTCGAGATCCTGCTCGAGCTGGCCAACGGCACCGAGGCCCAGAAGAAGATGGCCCAGGACGCGATCAACCGCTTCTACGCCCCGGCCCTGATGATGTTCGGCCCCTCGGACAACGACTCCCCGAACTCGAAGCAGTCCATGGCCTGGAACGTCAAGCGCTTCTCGAACGACGACCTGCGCCAGCGCTTCGTCGGCATGATCGCCGAGCAGGTCAAGGTCCTCGGCCTCACCCTGCCGGACCCGGAGCTCCGCTATGACGAGGAGACCGGCCAGTGGATCCACATGGAGCTGGACTGGGACGAGTTCAACCGGGTCATCAAGGGCGGCGGCCCCTGCAACTCCCAGCGCATGGCCCGTCGCCGCGAGGCGCACGAAGAGGGCGCCTGGGTCCGCGAGGCCGCGTCCGCCTACGCCCGTAAGCAGCAGATGAAGGAACAGGTGGCATGACCATGAGCAACACGTCGAACAACGGATCGTCCGCCGGCTGGCCCCTGTGGGAGGTCTTCGTGCGTTCCTCGCGCGGCCTGTCCCACGTGCACGCCGGCTCCCTGCACGCCCCGGACGCCGAGATGGCCGTCCGCAACGCCCGGGACCTCTACACCCGCCGCAACGAGGGCGTGTCCCTGTGGGTCGTGCGCTCCGAGGACATCCTGACCTCGGATCCGGACGCCAAGGACGCCATGTTCGAGTCGCCCAAGGGCAAGGACTACCGTCACGCCACGTACTACACCAAGAGCGAAGGGGTGAAGCACCTGTGAGCGCTCCCTCCGGCCAGACCACGGACCACAGCCTGGACAGCTTCGGCGACGCCACCGCCTCGGCCACGCGCGTCACCCCGGGCAACGCCCTGCGCCCCGAGGACATCGCGCTGCAGGACACCGCCCCGGCGACCGAGGCGATCGCCCAGTACGCCCTGCGGCTGGGCGATGACGCGCTCATCTACTCCCAGCGCATGGCCCACTGGGTCTCGCGTGCCCCGGAGCTGGAAGAGGACATCGCCCTCGGCAACATCACCCTGGACCAGCTCGGCCACGCCCGCTCCTTCCTGACCTACGCCGGCAAGAAGTGGGACAAGACCGAGGACGACCTGGCCTACTGGCGCGAGGAGGAGGAGTTCACCTCCGTCCACCTCGTCGAGCAGCCGAACGGCGACTTCGCCGAGACGATCGTCCGGGCCCTGTTCCTGAGCATCTACCAGCACATGGTGTACACCCGCCTGCTGGAGTCCTCGGACGGGACCCTGTCCGCCATCGCGGCCAAGGCGCTCAAGGAGGTCGACTACCACCTCGAGCACGCCGAGCTGTGGACCCTGCGCCTGGGCTCGGGCACCGAGGAATCGGCCCGCCGGATGCGCCGCGCGCTGGAGAAGCTGTGGCCGTACGTCGACGAGCTGTTCCAGGACGAGCCGCTGTACGACGAGCTCGAGGGCATCGCCCCGCGCCCGTCCACGCTGCGCGAGGAGTGGACCGCCCGGCTCACCGACATACTCGGGCGTGCGGAGCTCTCCGTGCCCGAGGTCCCGTTCGCGATGGCCTACGGCCGTCGCGGCGAGCACTCCGAGCACCTGGGCTACATCCTGGCGGAGATGCAGGTCCTGGCGCGGAAGCACCCCGGGGCGACCTGGTAACCCGCTGCCCGTCCCCGCATCACCGCCGAACCGTGAAGACGGAGGAAGCACCATGACCACCATCCCCACCCCCACCGCCGGCACCAGCCGGCTGTACGAGATCGCCTCGAAGGTGACCGACCCCGAGATCCCGGTGCTCACCATCGCCGACCTCGGGATCCTGCGCGACGTCACCGCGGACCGCGACGGCACCGTCGTCGTGACCATCACCCCGACCTACTCGGGGTGCCCGGCGATGGACGTGATCGGCCAGGACCTCAAGACCGAGTTCCAGGCGGCGGGGTACGACAGGGTGCGGGTGGACCTGGTGCTCTCCCCGGCATGGTCCACGGACTGGATCACGGAGGAGGGCAAGGCCAAGCTCCAGGAGTACGGCATCGCCCCGCCCACCGGCAAGGGACACCGTGGCACGGTGACCCTCGGCATGGCAGTGAAGTGTCCTCGCTGCCACTCGCTGAACACCCGCGAAATCTCCCGCTTCGGGTCCACGGCCTGCAAGGCGCTGTACTCCTGCAAGGACTGCCTGGAACCCTTCGACTACTTCAAGGTGCTCTCATGACTGCAACTGAAACCGATTCCGCCCCCGCACGCCGTCGTGCGGCCTTCCACGAGCTCGAGGTGGCCGGGGTCCGGCGCCTGACGGCCGACGCCGTGGAGGTGACCTTCGCGGTCCCCGAGGAGCTGGCGGACGAGTACGACTACGCCCCCGGCCAGTACGTGGCCCTGCGCAAGGAGCTGCCGGACGCCGACGGCACCCTGCACGAGGTGCGCCGCAGCTACTCCATCTGCGCCGAGCCGAGGCCGGGCGAGGTCCGGGTGGCCATCAAGAGGGACCTGGGTGGCATCTTCTCCACGTGGGCGAACGAGAACCTCGCCGCCGGGGACACGATGGACGTGATGAGCCCGGCCGGGGCCTTCATCTCCAAGCACAAGATGACCGGGCTCAACGACCCGGAGTCGATCGACACCGACACCGAGCACACCTTCGTGGCGTTCGCCGCCGGTTCCGGCATCACCCCGGTGATCGCGATCGCCCGGACCGTGCTGGCGGCCAACGAGAAGGTCAGCTTCGACCTGGTCTACTCGAACAAGGCCGCCATGGACGTCATGTTCCTCGAGGAGCTGGCAGACCTGAAGGACCGCTACCCGTCCCGGTTCGCGCTGCACCACGTGCTGACCCGCGAGCAGCGGATCTCTCCGCTGCTGTCCGGCCGGATCGACAACGAGAAGCTGTCCACCCTGCTGTCCACCGTCATCCGCCCGGAGACCGTGGACGAGTGGTTCCTGTGCGGCCCGTTCGAGCTGGTCCAGATGGTCCGGGACGAACTGGCCGGGCTCGGCGTGGACTCGGACAAGGTCCGTTTCGAGCTGTTCACCACCGGTGACCCCACGAAGGGCCGCCCGGAGGGTCACATTGGCCGTCCGGTCGTGGTGGACGAGGCCGGCGACAACTTCGACATCACCTTCACCCTGGACGGGCTCCAGGGCGAGGTGAAGTCCCCCAAGGGCCAGCGCGAGACCGTGCTCAACGCGGCCCTGCGCGTCCGCCCGGACGTCCCGTTCGCGTGCGCCGGCGGCGTCTGCGGCACGTGCCGCGCCAAGGTCGTGGAGGGTTCCGTGGACATGGACGAGAACTACGCCCTCGAGACCGACGAGGTCGAGAAGGGCTACGTCCTGACCTGCCAGTCCCATCCCACCTCGGACAAGCTGGTCCTCAGCTTCGACGCCTGACACCGAACGCCGTCCCCGCCGCGATCCCGGCGGGGCCGGCGTCGTCCGTGCCCGGCGTCACCGCCCTGATACCCGCACCCACCGCCCAGGAGGCACGCATGATCGACCTGACCATCGCCGACGGGATCGCCGAAGTGGTCCTGAACGCCCCCGAGAAGATGAACGCCCTCAACGAGGAGGCGATCGCCGAACTGGGCGCGGCCTACGACGACGCCGCTGCCGCCGCCTCCCGCGGTGAGGTGCGGGCCCTGCTGCTGCGCGGCGAGGGGCGCGGGTTCTGCGCGGGGCGGGACATCTCCGCGGTCACCCCCGCGGACGACGACGTGATGGGCTACCTGGGGGACAAGGTCACCCCGCTGCTGCAGTCCATGAGCGCCTTCCCGGCGCCCACCTTCGCCGCCGTCCAGGGCGCCTGCCTGGGCGTGGGGCTGGGCCTGGCGATCGCCACGGACGTGGTCTACGTGGCCGAGAACGCCAAGATCGGCTCGCCGTTCGCCAACCTCGGCGCCACCCTGGACTCCGGCGGCCACTGGCTGTTCACCGAGCGCCTGGGCACCCACCGCACCCTGGACCTGATCTACACCGCCGAGCTGATCAGCGGGGCCGAGGCGGTCTCCTCCGGGCTGTTCTCCCGCGCCATGCCGGCGGAGTCGCTGCTCGAGGACACCCGGGCGATCGTGGCGAAGGTCGCCGGCGGGGCCACGGGGGCCTTCGTGGCCTCCAAGGGACTCGTGGCGCAGATCCGCGACGAGCGACTGGGCCTGTGGGACTCCATGGCGACCGAGAACCGGGCGCAGGCCGACCTGTGCGGCACGGAGGACTACGCCGAGGGCTTCGCCGCCTTCCAGCAGAAGCGCAAGCCGGAGTTCCGCGGGGTCTCCGGGACGTCCCTGCCGCGCTGACGCGCCGAGCCGTACCGCGCACGATGGCCCGGTCCCCGGTGGGGGGCCGGGCCTTCTGTCCCCCGGTCGTCCAGGCCCCCGCCCCCGTCCCCGCCGCCGGGGGCGGGGGCTGTGTCATGGTGCCGCGGGTCAGTAGAGTCGCAGGTCAGTAGAGTCGCGACGGGCCGACCATGACCACCGACACGTCTGTGAGGGCGCATGAGCGAGGACAGGCGTAGGGAGCTCGGCGAGAACGAGTTCGCCATCGAGGAGCACCTGCAGGAGGCGTTCGAGAGCACGATGGAGGAGGGCGCCGAGCGCCTGCACCGCACGTTCCGTGCCGTGGTCATCACCGGCCTGTTCGGCGGGATGGAGGTCGGCGTCGGCGTGATGGCCTACCTGGCCGTCCTGCACGAGACGGACAGCCACCTCCTCGCCGGGCTGGCCTTCAGCGTCGGGCTGATCGCCGTGCTGCTGGCACACAGCGAGCTGTTCACCGAGGACTTCCACATCCCGATCATGGCCCTGGTCACCCGCCAGGCCAGCATCTGGAAACTGCTCAGGCTGTGGTCGGTGACCCTGGTGAGCAACCTCGTGGGCGGCTGGGTGTTCATGTGGCTGGTGATGCAGGCCTTCCCCGAGTGGAGGTCCACCATCGCGGAGGCGGCCCACCACTTCGTCGACGCCCCCTTCTCCCTGCAGACCGCCTGCCTCGCCCTGCTCGGCGGCAGCACGATCACCCTGATGACCCGGATGCAGAAGGGCACCACGTCGGATGCGGTCCGGGTGGTCGCGGCGATCGGCGGTGGCTTCCTCCTGGCGGGGCTCCAGCTCTTCCACTCGATCCTGGACTCGATGTTCATCTTCGGCGCCATGCAGTCCGGGGCGGACATCACCGTCCTGCAGTGGCTGGGGTGGTTCGGCTACACCGCGGTGTTCAACATGCTCGGCGGCATCCTCCTCGTGACGGCGCTGCGCATCGTCAGGACGAAGGAACTCGTGGTGCACTACCGGCGCCAGTCGGGACCGGATCCGGACGCTCCCCGCGGCCGGTGACACCGGGGGCGGGCACCAGCGGGGGCCGGCCCGGCCGACGGCAGGAGGGCCCGAGCCGAGACCGGGTCACGGGGCGGCGGGTCCGTGCGTGCTCCCCAGGGACCCGGACATCATCAGCTCCAGGTCGGCGGGTTCCAGGACCGTGGTCATGCCCCACATCATGAGGGCGAAGGCGGCGACGGAGAGGATGAGCCACGCGATCGAGATCCTGGCCAGGAGCCTGAACTCCCGCCGGGTCGCCGCGTGCCGGTCCGAGGACAGCTCGGCCAGGCGCAACCGGGTGCGGTCCGCGGGGCTGAGGTGCACGGCGCCGCCGTGGAGACGGTTGGGGGCGGTGTCCGTGCCACCGTCGTCCAGGACCGCGACGGTCAGGTCGCCGTCGGTGTCCTGACGGAAGTGGTCGATCCGGTCTCCGTGCCGTGCCAGCAGGATGTCCTCGCCCAGCGCCCCGGGAGGGGCGGTGCTGATGGACAGGCGGCCGCGCCGGGGGGCGCGCCGGGCTGCTGACGGGCGAGGGGCTTCGGGCGACTTCATACCCCGAGATTACAGTTGCAAACAGTCTGTTCCGGCGGTGGCCCGGGGTTTTGTCGCCAACTTCACCCGGGTCTGTGATACAGGGGACAGGGTACTGAGGGTCAGCGGGTGTCCATGTCCTCGAAGATCACGAAGGTCGTGGTGTCCAGCACGGCCGGCAGCGGCTGGATGTTGTCGAAGACCACGCGGCGCAGGTCCAGGTTGTCCCGCGCGCGGACCAGCAGCAGGACGTCGAAGTTGCCTCCGACCAGGCTGACGTGGTGCACCTCCGGGATCCGGGACAGTGCCTCCTTCACCTCCCGCCAGCCGTGCTGGCGCAGCTTGAGCGTGACGTAGGCGGAGGAGCGCAGTCCGGCCCGGACGGGGTCCACCACGGCGCTGTAGCGCGTGATGACGCCCTCCTCCTGCAGCCGGTTGATCCGGGCGTAGGCGTGCGCTCGGGAGATGTGGACCTTCTGGGCGAGCGCGGTCACGGACTGGCGGCCGTCCCGCGTCAGCTCGGCCAGGATGCGCTCGTCCACGGAGTCGATCCGGGCTGGCACCTTGTCCATCGTCCCTCCTCGGTCAGCGTGGAGCGTCGGCTCCGTGGACCCCGGGCGGCAGCCCGAAGCATCCACCAGAGTATGCATGTCTGGACAATCTGTCCACGATCAGCCGGGATTGCGGCGACGAAGCATCGACTCCCTCCACACTGGTGGGTACAAAGTGACTACCGCCGTGAGCTGGGGCACAGGCATGTGCCTCCCGCCGGCGGGGAAACGTCCAGGAGGAACGATGAGCGACGACGTCCGCACCGACATCGCCGAGGCTGCCCGCAGCTTCGGCATCACGCCGGAGGACTACATGCTCCCGGCCCGCCACCTGATCCGGATCGTGGACCAGGACGGCACGGTCCTGTCCACCGAGGAGCAGGGCGCCGAGCCGGGCCATGACTATCCGGTCCCCGCCGATGAGGACCTGCTCGAGGCCTACCGTCGCCTCGTGGCCGGCCGGCGCATCAATGACCAGAACTCCGCGCTCGTGCGCCAGGGCCGGATGGCGGTCTACCCCTCCAGCCACGGCCAGGAGGCCTGCCAGGTGGCCGCCGCCGCCTGCCTGGGGGAGGGGGACTGGCTGTTCCCCACCTACCGGGACACCGTGGCCGTGATCTCCCGCGGCGTGGACCCGGTGGAGGCCATGACGATCTTCCGCGGGGACTGGCACGGCGGCTTCGACCCGCGGCAGCACAAGGTCGGCATCCAGTCAACGCCGCTGACCACCCAGCTGCTGCATGCCGTCGGGGTGGCGCACGCCGCGCGGTTGCGCGGGGAGGACACCGTGGTCGTGGCCCTGTGCGGGGATGGCGCCACGAGTGAGGGCGACTTCCACGAGGCGCTGAACTTCGCCGCGGTCTTCCACCTGCCGGTGATCTTCTTCGTGCAGAACAACCAGTACGCCATCTCGGTGCCGCTGGCCCGCCAGACCGTCGCCCCGTCACTGGCCCACAAGGCGGTGGGTTACGGCATGGCCGGCGAGCGGGTGGACGGCAACGACCTCGTGGCCCTGCTGGCCGTGCTCGAACGCGGTGTCCGGCTGGTCCGCGGCGGCGCCGGGCCGCTGCTGGTGGAGGCCCACACCTACCGGATCCAGGCGCACACCAACGCCGACGACGCCACCCGCTACCGCGAGGACGCCGAGGTCCAGGAGTGGCTGGCGAAGGATCCGGTGAAGCGGATGCGCACCTACCTCACCGACCGCGGGCTGCTCACCGAGGAGCTGCAGTCCCGCTACGAGCAGGAGGCCGAGGACATCGCCACCGCCCTGCGCGAGGGCATGAACCGCGAGAGCACCCCGGACCCCCAGGACCTGTTCGCCCACGTCTATTCCGTCCCCACTCCCCAGCTGGCCGAGCAGTCCGCGATGCTGGCCGAGGAACTCTCCCGCGAGGAGGCATCATGAGCACCACCCAGAACACCGACGCCGGCCCCCGGCCCGGCAGCGCCCAGACCGGACCGGACACCGGCGAGATCACGGTCGCCGTGGACGCCGCCCGGGAGTCCACCACCCGGGCCGGTGGCGCCGGCGTCCCGCAGCCCCGGCCGGAGTCCCCGGCCGCCCCGGTCCCGGCCGGGCCGGTCACGATGGCCAAGGCCCTCAACGCGGCCCTGGCCGATGCGCTGTCGGCCGATGCCGGCGTCGTGGTCTTCGGGGAGGACGTGGGCACCCTCGGCGGGGTCTTCCGCATCACCGACGGGCTGGCCGCCCGGTTCGGCGCGGACCGCTGCTTCGACACCCCGCTGGCCGAGTCCGGGATCGCCGGGATGAGCGTGGGGATGGCGATCAACGGGATGCGCCCGGTCATCGAGATGCAGTTCGACGCCTTCGCCTACCCGGCGTTCGAACAGATCGCCTCGCACATCGCCAAGATGTCCAACCGCACCCGCGGGGCCCTGCCCATGCCGATCGTCATCCGCATCCCGTACGCCGGGGGCATCGGCGGCGTGGAGCACCACTGCGACTCCTCCGAGGCGTACTACGCGCACACCCCGGGGCTGAAGGTCGTCACCCCGGCCACCGTGACCGACGCCTACCTGCTGCTGCGCGCGGCCATCGACTCCGATGACCCGATCGTCTTCATGGAGCCCAAGAAGCTGTACTTCTCCAAGGACCGGGTGGACCTGGACGCGCTGCGCGAGCAGTACGAGTCCGGGGCCGCGGACGTCGCCGGTCCGCGGGCGGCCGTGGAGTCCGGCGGGGCCGCCGTCGCGCGCACCGGTACCGACGCCACGCTGATCGCCTACGGTCCCTCCGTGCCCACCGCCCTGGCCGCGGCCGCCGCGGCGGCGGAGGAGGGGCGCTCGCTCGAGGTGGTGGACGTGCGCACGATCGTGCCGTTCGACGACGCCACCGTGTCCGAGTCCGTCCGCAGGACCGGACGGGCGATCGTGATCTCCGAGGAGTCCGGCTTCGCGTCCGTGGCCTCCGAGATCGCCGCCCGGGTCCAGGAGCGCTGCTTCCACTCACTGGCCGCACCCGTCCTGCGGGTGACCGGCTTCGACATCCCCTACCCGGCGCCGAAGCTGGAGCACCACTTCCTGCCCGGGGTGGACCGCATCCTCGACGCCGTCGACGACCTGCAATGGGAGGACTGAGATGACTGTCCGCACGTTCCTGCTCCCGGACCTGGGAGAGGGCCTGACCGAGGCCGACATCATCCGCTGGCTCGTCTCCGCCGGGGACCGGGTGGCCGTGGACCAGCCGATCGTCGAGGTGGAGACGGCCAAGTCGCTCGTGGAGGTGCCCAGCCCCTTCGGCGGCATCGTCACCACGCTGCACGCCGAGGCCGGCACCACGCTGGACGTGGGCAGACCCCTGGTGTCCGTGGAGGACGGGACCGGGCCGGGCGCTCCTGCCACCGGTCCCGGATCCGCCGGATCGGCGGCCGCCCCGACTGACGCCGACTGGGCCGGGACCGTCCCCGTGGAGGGAGCCCAGTCCTACACCGAGGAGGAGCGGGCCGGTGCGCACCCGGAGGCGGCGGCCGAGGCCGGCGTGGTCGCCGCGGATGAGGGCGGCCCCGATGCCGAGGACGATGGCGGCTCCGGCAACGTGCTGATCGGGTACGGCACCCCCGGGGGTGCGGCCAGGGGCCGGACCCGGCGCCGGAAGGGAACGGGCGGCGGGCCGGCGACCGCCACCGCCGGACGCGCGACCCAGGGCCCGGCCGGCGCGAGGGAGGACGGGCCGTCCACGCACGCCGTGTTCGCCCAGGCCGCAGAACAGGCCCCTGCCGGTGAGCGAGGGGCAAGTGCACCGGTTGCCCCGGCAGGGCGCCACGACGACGGCCAGCGCCACGCCCCGCGCGTGGTCAACCCGCTGGTGCGGAAGCTGGCCCGCGACCATGCGGTGGACCTGTCCGCCGTGCGCGGTTCGGGCCCCGGTGGACTGGTGATGCGCGCGGACGTGATGGCCGCCGTCGGGACCGCCCCGGCGAGCGAGGGCGTTCCCGCCGCACCGCCGACCGGTGAGGCCGCGATGACGGCGTCCGCCGGACCGGAGGTGCCGGTCGGTGCCGCGGCCCCGGCCGCCGAGCTGGACGCACGCACGGGACTGGGCGTGTCCGGCGTCGAGAAGGTGTCCGGGGTGCGCAAGGCGACCGCGGCGGCGATGTCCCGCTCGCGCCGGGAGATCCCCGAGGCGACCGTGTGGGTGGACGTGGACGTCACCCCGCTGATGGACCTGCGCGCCGCGATGAAGGCGCACGGGGACGAGCAGGTCCCCGGCGTGCTGGCGTTCGCCTCCCGGTTCGCGCTCGCGGGTCTGGCCAAGTACCCGGCGCTGGCCCGGCGGTTCGAGGAGGACGGCGAGGGCGGGCACCGGATCGTGTCCTTCGACGGGATCAACCTCGGCGTCGCGGTGCAGTCCGACCGCGGGCTCGTGGTGCCCTCCATCCGCGGCGCCCACCGCATGAGCGCACGGCAGTTGCAGGCCGAGCTGCGCCGGGTGACCGAACTGGCCCGCTCCGGCAGGGGCACGCCGCAGGAACTGTCCGGCGGGACGTTCACCATCAACAACTACGGCATCTTCGGCACGGACGGTTCCGCGGCGATCATCAATTATCCCGAGGTCGCGATCCTCGGGATGGGGCGGATCATCGACCGGCCGTGGGTCGTGGACGGCCAGCTGGCCGTGCGCAAGGTGATGCAGCTGTCCCTGGTGTTCGACCACCGCGTCTGCGACGGGGGAGAGGCCGGCGGCTTCCTCCGGTTCGTGGCCGACTGCTTCGAGAACCCGGTGGGGCTGCTGGCGGACATGTGACCGGCGGGGGCACTGCCGCTGCCGAGTCTCTGACGACCACTCCGTGTGGTGCCAAGGGTGCCCGTCCTCTCGTGGGACGGGCACCCTTGCTGTTCGCCGTGGGTGGTGCCCAGTGCGGGGGCGGCGCGGCGTGTGGTGGTCATGGTGGACTCGGTTTTCGCAGCTCAATCGTTGTTGTTCGCAACAATTAATCTTAGGATCCAGTTCACGGGCCGCGATCCGCCGGCCCCGTGAACAGGGCCTTCCAGGCGATCGGGGTGATCGCGGGCCCGGCGGGCACGGAGGGTGATATGCATTACTTCAGGCGACCATCGCAGCGATCGACGACGCTCCCGCCCGACGGGTCCGGTGCGGGTACCCGGCGGGCCCTCCGGGCCGCCCTTGGCGTCCTGGCCGCGACCGGGTTGCTCCTCGGCTCCGCCGTGGTGCCGGCCGCGGGTGCGGGGATTCCCGGCCAGCAGGAGCGGCCGTCGGTCGCGAGCTCACCCTAGCGGTCGGCCCCTCCGCTGACCAGGCCGACGTGTGAGGCGCTTGCGGAGTTCGACTTCGCCTCCACGCAGATCACCTCGGCGGAGATCGTCCAGCCCGGTGTACTCACCCACCGGGGGGAGCGCATCGGCAAGCACTGCCTCGTCACCGGGCGGATGAACGAGCGGGTCAGCGAGGTCGACGGTGAGACCTACGCGATCGGCTTCGAGATGCGCCTGCCCATGCACTGGAGCGGCCGGTTCCTCTACCAGGGCAACGGCGGCCTGGACGGGTCCGTGGCGACGGCGTACGGCCGCGCCGGCGGCAGCGACAGCGGCCTGCAGATGGGCATGGCGGTCCTCAGTTCCGACGCCGGCCACACCGGCGCGCAGAACCCGACCTTCGGCCTCGACCCGCAGGCGAGGCTGGACTACGGCTACCAGGCCGTCGGCACGCTGACCCCCATGGCCAAGGCGCTCGTGACCGAGGCCTACGGCACTGCGCCGCACCACTCCTACGTCGCCGGATCGTCCAACGGCGGCCGGCACACCATGGTCGCCGCCTCCCGGTACACGGACGAGTACGACGGCTTCCTGGCTGTGGCCCCGGGCTTCAACCTGCCCCAGGCCGCCGTCGCCCAGCTCTGGGGTGCTCAGCGGTGGAACACGGTCGCCACCTCCGAGGACCTGTCCTCGGCGTTGACGGTCGCCGAGCGGCAGGTGGTGGCCGAGGCCATCCTCGCCCAGTGTGACGGCCTGGACGGCCTCGACGACGGCCTGGTCCAGTCCAGCGACGACTGCCAGGAGTCCTTCTCGGTCGCCGAGCACGTGCCCACCTGTGAGACCGACTGTGACGGCACGTGCTTGAGCGCGGAGCAGAAGGCCGTCGTGACCGAGGTCTTCGCCGGGGCCACCACCAGCGGGGGAGAGGACATCTACTCCTCCTTCCCCTACGACCCGGGGTTGGTGCAGACCGGCTGGGCCGACTGGAAGTTCACCTCCCCGATCTCCCGGGACTCCGTGGCGGTGGGGTACATCTTCTCCACCCTGCCCTACGCCCCCGCCCTGAACGCGCTGCGGGACTTCGTCCTGGACCTGGACATCGATGACGCCAACGAGCGGATCCACGCCACCGAGGGGGCCTATGCGGAGAGCGCCATGGAGTTCATGACGCCGACCGACCTGGACTTCGAGGACCTGCAGCAGAGCGGCGGGAAGATGATGGTCCTCCACGGCGCCTCGGACGGGGTGTTCTCGATGGAGGACACCACGGCCTGGTACCGGGGCCTGGACGAGCATCACGGCGGGGACGCCTCGGACTTCGTCCAGTACTTCCAGGTGCCCGGCATGGGCCATACCCAGGGCGGGCCGGCCACCGACCGGCACGACTCGCTGGCGGCCCTGGTCGACTGGGTGGAGGAAGGTGATCGACCGGACCGCCTGGAGGCCTGGGTGAACCCGGCGAACACCCAGTTGCCGGCGGACTGGTCCACGGACCGCTCCCGGCCGTTGTGCGCCTACCCGGCCGTGGCGACCTACGCCGCCGGGGACTCCGAGTCCGCGGACAGCTTCGACTGCCAGGGGTAGCCGGATCGTGCCGGCCGAGGATGGGGGACCTTGTGGGGGGCGGGAGGATGCGTTGGTGCCTCCCCGCCCTCCGGGTGCCCCGTCGTCTGAATATTGTTTGAAAGATTGTTGACAATGTGGTCCGGCGCATGACCTAATGGGTCTGGGCGCCGTGCCGCCGCTCCAGCGGAAAGAGGCCGGCCAGCAGGCCGAATGGTGCTCTAGACCAGTCGACACACAGGGGGAGACATGGGTGGCGTCGTCGTCACGGACATCTCGCGCGCGGAGGGGGCAGTGGTCGACGCCCTGGCCCGGCACGGGGTGGCCACCGTCCATGAGGCGATGGGCCGCACCGGCCTGGCGGGGCCGTCGCTGCGGCCGATCCAGCAGGGCGTGCGCATCGCGGGAACCGCCGTGACCGTCGTCGGCCAGCCCGGTGACAACCTCATGATCCACGCGGCCGTCGAGCAGGTGCGGCCCGGTGACGTCCTGGTGGTCACCACCACCTCGCCCTCGGTCGACGGTGCCTTCGGTGACCTCTTCGCCACGGCGCTCAAGGCCCGCGGCGTGCGCGGCCTCGTCACCACGACCGGCGTCCGGGACACCCAGGACCTGCGGGACATGGACTTCCCCGTCTGGGCCGCAGCGGTGTTCTCGCAGGGCACCGTCAAGGCCACGGGAGGGTCGGTGAACGTGCCGGTCATCGTCGAGGGGGTGCGGGTCGAGCCCGGCGATGTCGTCATCGCGGACGACGACGGCGTCGTCGTGGTCCCGCAGGACCGCGCCGCCGAGGCCCTCACCGCCGCCGAGGCGCGTGCGGCCAAGGAGGAGGCCGACCGTGCGGCCTACGCCGCCGGCACCGAACTGAGCCTGGACCGCAAGGGACTGCGTTCCCTCCTATCCGAGCTCGGCGTCGAGTACACCACGCAGGCCGAGTACCGCCGTGGCCGGTGATCCCGTCCTCGACGGCGTCCCGTGCATGCTGATCCGCGGCGGCACCAGCAAGGGCGCCTTCTTCCTCGCCGAGGACCTGCCGGACGACCCGCGTGAGCGTGATGCACTGCTGCTGCGGATCATGGGCACCCCGGACCCCCGCCAGGTCGACGGGATCGGCGGGGCGCACCCGCTGACGAGCAAGGCCGCGATCGTCTCCCGCTCGGAGATGGCCGGCATCGACGTCGACTACCTGTTCCTCCAGCTGGGCGTGGACGAGGCGGTCGTCGGCACCACGCAGACCTGCGGGAACCTGCTGGCCGGCGTCGGCCCGTTCGCGGTCGAACGAGGCCTCGTCGACGCCGAGGCGTCCACGACCTCGCTCCGGGTCCGCATGCTCAACACGGACGATGTCGCGACCGCGACGTTCGCGACCCCGGACGGCCGGGTCGACTACGACGGCGACGTGGGCATCGACGGCGTGCCCGGCACCGCCGGCGGGATCCGCCTGGACGTCGGGGCGGGGCCGGAGCGCTCGCTCCTGCCCACCGGCAACGTCACCGACACGATCGACGGCCACGAGGTCACCCTGGTCTCCAACGGCATGCCGGTCGTGCTGCTCCGCGCCTCGGAGTTCGGTGTCACCGGCGAGGAGAGTCCCGAGGACCTCGAGTCCCGTCCCGAGCTGGCCGAGACCCTCGAGGGCATCCGCCGGCAGGCGGGACCGCTCATGGGGCTGGGGGACGTGACCGAGCAGACCGTCCCGAAGATGTTCCTGCTCTCCGCCCCCCGCGCCGGCGGGGCCATCTCCACCCGGGCCTTCATCCCGCACCGGGTCCATGCGGCCATCGGCGTGCTGATGGCCGCGTCCGTGGCCGCCGGAGTCCGCCTGCCCGGTGCCGTCGGTGCCGAGCTGGCCGAAATTCCCGACGACGGCCCGGACCTCATCGAGCACCCCTCCGGCGTGTTCCCCGCGCAGGTCAGCGTGATCCGGGACGACGAGGGGACGTGGCGCGCCACCAGCACCTCCGTCCGGACTGCCCGCAAGATCTTCGACGGCCGGGTCTTCCCCCGGCCCCGCCTCTGAAAGGACCCCACCATGGCACATCCCGAGAACTTCGACCTGGCCCACATGGGCGCCGTCGAGCTCTTCACCCCGAAATTCGAGGAGAGCCTCCACTTCTTCCGCGACCTTCTGGCGATGCGCGAGGTCGAGCGCATCGGTGACTCGGCCTACCTGCGCTGCTGGGACGAATACCAGCGGTACTCTCTCAAGCTGACGGCCTCGGACACCAACGGCGTGGGACGCACGCTCTACCGTACGACCAGCGAGGACGCCCTGCAGCGGCGCGTGGCCGCGATCGAGAAGGCCGGACTGGGCCACGGCTGGCGCGACCCGGAGGTGGGCGTGGGCCCCTCCTACGAGTTCGAGGACCCCGACGGGCACCTGATGGCCCTGTACTACGCGACCGAGCACTACGTGCCGGACGACGAGGACCGCCCGGCGCTGAAGAACCAGGCCGCCGCCTACCCCGGCCGTGGCATCAACGTCCGCCGTCTGGACCACATCAACTACCTCGCCAGCGACGTCACCGCCTGCGGGGAGTTCTGGAGTGACGTGATGATGTCCCGCGAGTCCGAGCGCGTGGCACTGGACGACGGCGGCTACGGGGCCCGGTGGTTCCGCTTCCACCAGAAGTCCTATGACGTCGTGTACTCCGCCGACTGGACCGGTGAGCGGGGCCGCTTCCACCACTTCGCCTTCGCCCCGGACAGCCGCGAGGACATCCTCAAGGCAGCGGACATCTGCCTCGAGAACGGCATCTACATCGAGTACGGACCCTACAAGCACGCCATCAACCAGACCTTCTTCCTCTACGTGTGGGAACCGGGCGGCAACCGCATCGAGTTCGCCAACGCCCAGGCCCGCCTCATCCTGGACCCCGACTGGCCGGTCGTGGAGTGGTCCGAGGCCGAACGCGCCAAGGGCCAGGCCTGGGGCATGAAGACCGTGGCCACCTTCCACACCCACGGAACACCCTTCGTGGCGAACCAGGAGGAGATCGACCGCGCCGCCCTGGAAGGACGGGCCCACTGATGATCATCGACGTCCACGGGCACTACACCACGGCGCCCGCACCGCTGCAGCACTGGCGTGACCAGCAGGTCGCCGCGCTGTCCGGGGGTCCGGAACCGGACCCGGCGGGACCGGTGATCTCCGATGACGAGATCCGCGAGACCATCGAGAAGAACCAGCTGCGGCTCATGGACGAGCGCGGTATCGACCTCACCGTCTTCTCCCCGCGCGCGTCCTTCATGGCCCATCACGTGGGGGACGTCGAGACCTCCCGGGCGTGGGCGCGCATCTGCAACGACCTGTGCGCCCGGGTGGCACGGCTCTTCCCCGGTCGCTTCGCGCCCGCGGCCATGCTCCCGCAGTCTCCCGGAGTGCCCACGGAGACGGTCCTGGACGAGATGACCCGAGCCGTCGAGGACCTCGGCGCCGTGGCGGTCAACCTCAACCCGGACCCCTCCGGTGGGCACTGGACCTCACCGCCGTTGACCGACGAGTACTGGTTCCCCGTCTACGAGCGGATGATCGAGCTGGACGTGCCGGCGATGGTGCACGTCTCCACGTCCGTGAACCCCGCCTTCCACACCACCGGCGCGCACTACCTCAACGCCGACACCACGGCGGTCATGCAGCTGATCCAGGGCGACTTGTTCTCCCGGTTCCCCGGGCTGCGCCTGGTGATCCCGCACGGCGGCGGCGCCGTGCCGTTCCACTGGGGGCGGTTCCGTGGGCTGGCGATGGCGTTGGGCAAGCCGGAGCTCTCGGAGCACCTGCTGGGGAACGTCTACTTCGACACGTGCGTGTACCACCAGGCCGGCATCGACCTGCTGCTGGAGGTGGTGCCCGCCGAGAACGTGCTGTTCGCCTCGGAGACGGTCGGGGCCGTGCGGGACATCGATCCGTGCACCGGGCACTACTTCGACGACACGCGACGCTACGTCGAGGCCGCGGGCCTGGACGCGCAGACCCTGGCGCGGATCCAGGAGGGCAACGCCCGCAGGGTGTATCCGCGCCTGGCGCGGTGGGTGTGACCCTACCTGTCATGTTCACCCCCCTGGGGTGATGCCCGGGCGGGCCCGGGGGGCGTTGGATGGTCTCGACCATCCCGTGGCCGGGGGTCCCCGCCTCCCCGCGGGCCGGCCTGCGGCCGGGTGCCAGCCCGAAGGAGCCGACATGACGACACCAGCACCCCGCCTGCTCAGCGACGACCTCGTCAAGGTACTGCAATTGGCGCGGGAGTCCGACAGCGTCGAGCTGAAGCTGACCGTGCCCGAGCGGTCGTACCGTTCCGCGGCCGCCGCCCTCGGTGTGGACCCGCTCGACGCGCAGATCCGCCAGGTCTTCTTCTTCGACACCCCGGATCTGCGCCTCGACGCCGCCGGGGTGGTCGTGCGGGCCCGTCGGGTCCGGGACCGCGACGACTCGGTGGTCAAGCTCCGGCCGGTCGTCCCGTCTGCCCTGAGCGCCGAACTGCGCGCGTCGCCCAACCTGGTCGTCGAGGTCGATGCGA
>ENA-UOUJ01000222-UOUJ01000222.1-activated-sludge-metagenome-genome-assembly--contig:-NODE-222-length-45888-cov-9.733860_pt1 | contig 45888 bp, 47 predicted proteins | sample MGYA00249839_ERZ747224 | MGnify/ENA primary metagenome ERZ747224 (study PRJEB28782, sample SAMN03220277) | activated sludge metagenome | biome: wastewater; feature: sewage sludge; material... | reverse complement strand
GTCAGTTGTCTGGTTCGGGCAACCAACAACGGACAACCGACAACTGTTGCCTTACCCCAACACCGTCACCTTCCCCCCGGGCGTGCGGTGGGCCTGCGGGCTAAGGCTGCCCTGCTTCACGTGGCTGCGCCTCAGCAGTTCATCGGTGGAATCCACGTCGGTGGCCCGGCCTGCGCGCAGTACGAGTTCCGCAGCGGCCTCCGCATCATTTCCGGCGCGGTGGTGCTTTAGGCCGATGCCATGCACGCTGCACATCGGCCCGAGGCCATAGCTGCGGTACCCCGGCCACACGCGGCGGCACAGGCTCACGGAACAGAAATAGCTGAAGGTGGGCATTTGTAGCCGGTGGCTGAGCAGGGTGCTGCGCAACACGTTCATGTCAAAGGCGGCATTGTGCGCCACCACTGTGCCTCCATCCATTAGGGGCAGCGCTTCCTCCCATACTTCCGCGAACCCGGGTGCATCGGCCACATCCTGCGGCCGGATGCCATGGACGGCCATGGTGAAAGGCGAGAAGTACGGCCATTGCCGCGGCTTGATCAGCCAGTTGCGCACCTCGCGCACCACCCCGCCGCGCACAATGGCCAGGCCCATTTCGCAAGGGCTGTCGGCCTCGTTGGTGGCGGTCTCGAAGTCGAGGGCGAGGAAGTCCATGAGGGGCGAATGGTTATCAGTTGTCAGTTGTCGGTTGTCTGTTGTCAGTTGTTAGCTGAGTTAACGAGATTGAACTTCGTTGCGGCAAAGCCCAACAACTGACAACCAACAACTACGAACCCATTCACACCTTCACCACCTCCGCGTCCGCCAGTGCCTGGTAGAGCTTCTTTGCGGTCTCCCCACCCACCGGCACCAGGGGTAGCCGCACGTGGTTTTCGCAAAGCCCAAGGATCTTCAGCGCTTCCTTGATGCCGCCGGGATTCCCTTCCGTGAAGAGCAGGTGGATGATGTCGATCAGGCGCAAATGCCCCCGGGCTGCGGCCGCGAAATCGCCTTTCATCGCGGAGTGCACCAGGTGGCCGAATTCCGCCGGAAAGGCGTTGCCCACCACGCTGATCACGCCGTCGCCGCCCAAGGCCAGGATGGGCAGGGTAAGGGCATCATCCCCGCTGATCACCAAAAAGTCCTTGGGCCGGTGCTTGAGGATCTGCCCGATCTGGTCCAGGTTTCCGCTGGCCTCTTTGATGCCGATGATGTTCTTGAAATCACGGGCGAGGCGCAAGGTGGTTTCCGGGGCGATATTGCTCATGGTTCGGCCCGGTACGTTGTAGAGGATGATGGGCCTGGGGCTTGCCCCGGCCAGTGCCTTGTAATGCTGGTAGATGCCCTCCTGCGTCGGCTTGTTGTAGTAAGGGCTCACGCTGAGGATGGCATCCACGCCGTCCAAATTGAAGGTACGCAATTGGTCGATCACCGCTGCCGTATTGTTCCCGCCGATGCCGAACACCACGGGAACGCGCTTGCGCACCACCTCGACCACCTGGGCGAGCACCTGCCCTTTTTCCTCCGTGGAAAGGGTGGCACTTTCACCCGTTGTGCCCATGACCACAATGAAGTCGATGCCTCCGGCCAACTGGTGCTCCACCACCTTGGCCAGTGCGGGGCGGTCTATCGTGCCATCCGCATTGAAGGGCGTTATCAGGGCTACGCCGAGGCCACGAAAACGGTTGTCCATCTATGCAATTGGTTCAATTGTAGTTGGCCATCCGTGGCGCGTTCACCATCATCAGGTAACGGTCCAGGGTGGCAATGAGCTGCGGCAGGCTGTCCGCCCCCGCCGTATCGATCATCATGTCCAGGAAGTGGGCATTGGTTTCACTTTGCCGGCCCACTTTGAAGCGCGCCCGGCTTTTAGCCAGGATGTATTGCAGCGGAAGCAGGTCGTGCACCGTGAGGTCGATGAGGACATCATACTCCTCCGCCATGAAATTCTGCACCACATTGCCGTGCGGGATGCGGTACCAATTGAGGTCCTTCACGCTGAAGACATCGAAGTTGAGCTTGGCGTGCAGGTAGTGGGGCATCACCTTTTCATCGTAGTAGCCCAGGGCCATGATCTTGGTGAGGCCCAGCTCTTCCTTGATCTTCTTCACGTAGTTGCGCACCTGGTTGTGGGCAGTTTCATCGGCAACGAAGTAGATGATGCCCACCTTCACGGACATGGCCAAGTTCTTGGCCACAGGCTTGCGGTCCGGCTGTGCCTCCTTCACCAAGGCACGCCTGCCCAACCATTCCTTGAGCCGGTCCAGCAGTTTCATGCGCCGATCATCCGTCTGAATTCCGTTTCGTCGATCACCTTCACGCCCAATTCGTCGGCCTTGGCCTTTTTCGCCGGCCCCATATCGGCGCCAGCCACCACAAAGTTGGTTTTCCTGCTGATCGATCCGCTCACCTTGCCCCCATTTTGTTCAATGGCCAGTTTGATCCCATCGCGGGTGAAGGTCTCAAAAACGCCGGAAACCACAAAGGAAAGGCCTTGGAGCCTATCGGACCGGGTTGCCGATCCTCCGTGGACCGCAGTGAATTGCAGGCCGGCAGCGCGCAGTCTTTCCACGATGCGCCGGTTGCCTTCGGCCCCGAAGAAGTCGTGGATGCTCGCGGCGATCACGGCGCCCACTTCATCAATGGCGGCCAATTCCTCGCGGGTCATGGCGGCCAGACGGTAAATGCTGCCGGTACTGCGGGCAATTTTCTTGGCCACCACCTCGCCCACGTGGCGGATACCCAATGCGAAGAGCACTTGTTCAAAGGGCACGGACTTGCTCGCCTCTATGCCGGCGATGATCAACTGGGAGCTTCGCTCGCCCCAGCCCTTGCCCAAGGCTAAGAGTTGATCCTGTTTCAGGTCGTACAGGTCGGCCACATTGTGGACCAGGCCAGCTTGGTACAGGGCATCCACGGTCTCCGCGCCCAATCCACCGATGTCCATGGCCTTGCGGCTGACAAAGTGCTCGATGCGCCGGGTGATCTGCGGAGGACAGCCGTGCTCGTTGGGGCAGTAGTGCTGGGCTTCGCCTTCATCGCGCACCAAGGGGGTTCCGCAGGCGGGGCACCGTTCGGGGTATTTCACCGGCCTGGCATGTGGGGGCCGCTGCTGCACGTCCACGGCAGTGATCTTGGGGATGATCTCCCCTCCTTTTTCCACCTGCACCCGGTCGCCGTAGTGGAGGTCCAACTTGGCGATCTGGTCAGCATTGTGGATGCTGGCGCGCTTTACCGTGGTTCCCGCCAGGTCGACCGGCTCCAGCACGGCCACCGGCGTGATGGCCCCGGTGCGGCCCACGTTGAACTCCACGTCCAGCAACGGGGTGTACTTCTGCTCTGCGGGGAATTTGTAGGCAATGGCCCAGCGGGGGCTTTTGGCCCGCAGGCCGAGCTCGTCCTGCAGGTCGAGGCTGTCCACCTTGATCACCACGCCGTCCATGCCGATGTCGATGTGATGGCGCTGCTCTTCCCAGAAGGCAATGAAATCCAAAATGCCCTGCAGGCTGTCGGTCTGTTCGATGAACCGCTTTTTGGGGTCGGGCGTGCGGAATCCCCAGGCATGGCACTGCATGATGTTGGCATACTGGCTCCGTGCGGGAAGCTCATCGGTATGGAGCGAGTAGATGTAGTTCTGCAAATGGCGCTTGGCCACGACCTTGGGGTCTTGCAGTTTGAGCGTTCCGGCGGTGGTGTTCCGGGGGTTGGCGAAGAGTTCCTCCCCTTGTTCGGCGCGTTGCCTGTTCAGTAGGTCAAACTCCTTGCGGCCCATGAGTATCTCGCCGCGAGCCTCCAGTTCGGCGGGCGGGTTTCCGCGCAGCCGCAGCGGAATGGTGCGCACCGTGCGCACGTTGGCGGTGATGTCCTCCCCCTTCTCCCCATCCCCCCGGGTGAGCCCCTGCACCAACTCTCCGTTGCGGTATAGCAGGCTGATGGCCACTCCGTCGTATTTGAGTTCCAGGGTGAAGCGGTTTCGCCCGTGGTCGCGTTCGATGCGCTGCACAAATTCCTGCACCTCCTCCCGACTATAGCTGTTGCTGAGCGACAGCATGGGCCAGCGGTGGGCCACCGTGGGGAACTCCTTGGTGATGTCACCACCCACGCGCTGGGTAGGGCTATTGGGCGACGCGAGGTCCGGGAATTGCCGTTCCATGGCCTCCAGTTCCTTCATCAGGAAGTCGAATTCCTGGTCGGAGATCACCGGCTTGGTGTCCACGTAATAGAGGTGGTTGTGGTGCTCGAGCCTTTCGCTGAGCTCACGCATGCGCTTCTCCGCCTCCTGCCTGTCCATGGTATGCTGCATGGTGGTGCAAAGATCACCTTCGTGCGCGAATGAAGCGGGCGTTCCCACTGAGGTCATGGATCAATTCGCCTTGGGCAAAGCCCATGGCCAGCACCACGGCCAGTGATTCCCGTGCGTGCAGATAGTGCGCCTCGAACCAAAGTTCATCACCGGGCTGCAGGGCGCCAGCCGCAGCCCGGGCAATGGCGCGGTAGAACCGCTGCGGATCGCCGTCGTCCACAAAAAGGGCAAGATGGGGTTCGTGATCAAGCACTTGGCTTTGCATGGAGGCTTTGTCGCCCAGGGGCACATACGGCGGATTGCTGACGATGAGGGTTGGAGCCTCCTGCGCCTGACGGTGCAGGAAAGGCATGAGTTCCACACCCAGCGCATCCAATTGTACCCATTGCACCTCCAAGCCGTTGACCTTGCTGTTGGAGCGGGCGACGTCCAAGGCTCCCTCGCTGGCATCGATCCCCGTGACGGCAGCATCGGGAAAAGCCTGTTTCAGGGCCAAGGCAATGCATCCGCTTCCGGTGCCCACGTCCACGATGCACGCGGGCCGGTATGGGATCCGGTGTTTGATCAGGTCCACCAGTTCCTCCGTTTCGGGCCGTGGAATAAGGACGCGGGCATCCACGGCCAAGCGCAATCCCATGAAGTGCACATGGCCAAGGACATACTGTACCGGTTCCCCTGCCACCAAGCGCTGCAGGATCCCGGAAAGCTCCTGGGCCTCTGGGGGCGTGAGCAGCCGGTCCGGGTCAAGGGCGGGGACGGGTATGTTCAACTTCCCGCTGAACACCGCACGGGTCAAGGCGCGAACTTCGCCCTCCCCATGCAGAGGCAGCAGGGCGCGCCGGAAGATTCCCTCGAAACTGCGGACGGTGATGGGGTCCATGCGGGTGGGGCGCCCCAAAGATCGCCTTTGTCCATCCACGGGACAGAGTTGGCCGATCCGTGCGATATTTGCGCCCCCGGGGCAATAGCTCAGCTGGCTAGAGCGCCGCGTTCGCAATGCGGAGGTCGAGAGTTCGAATCTCTTTTGCTCCACACCGGGAAAGCCCTGCTGATGCGGGGCTTTTTCTTTGGCCGGATCCCGGTACCTTCGCGCCCCATTGGCCCGAAGCCCTATGGAGAGGTGGCAGAGCGGTTGAATGCGGCGGTCTTGAAAACCGCTTTACCCGCAAGGGTAACGGGGGTTCGAATCCCTCCCTCTCCGCCAACGCGGCCCGCAAAGCGGGCGATGACGCAAGCCTGATCGGTGCGGAGCTTGCTCCAAGCACCGATCAGGCTTGTGGCATCACAGACCGCGCAGCGGACTGGAGCGTTGAAGCCTCCCCCCTCAGGGAAAGCCCGCCCCGGGCAATCCCTCCCTCTCCGCCAACGCGGCCCGCAAAGCGGGCGATGACGCAAGCCTGATCGGTGCGGAGCTTGCTCCAAGCACCGATCAGGCTTGTGGCATCACAGACCGCGCAGCGGACTGGAGCGTTGAAGCCTTCCCCCTCAGGGATGGCGCCGCTGAACGAAGCCGAAGCGCGCGCAATCCCGTTGAGCCCCAGGGTCCGCTTTGCGAGACCCTGAGGGAGCTATCAAGCGGGATTGCGCGCGTTGAGGCTTCCCTCCTATTTGATCGGATAATAAATGTTCGTGACCCACTTCGCCGCGTCTGGCTCCTGGCCCGGATCGGTAACGTACTCATCGATCGCGGGGCCGTTCATCTCAAGGCCATTGGCCTTTATCATGTCGTGCGCGGCCTCATGGGCATCACCGCTCTTGTCATAGGCTCCGAGGTACACCACTTTCAGCGCCTTGCCGGCCGGCACTTCCTGCAGTGCAAGGCCATCCACTTTGGTGCCCGGGGCTACTTCAATGGGAATGCCGGCAAACACATCCGTCTGCATGCCTGCCGTGTCCCATTCAAAGTAGAGACCGGAAGGCGCCCCGTTCATTTTTATCCCGGCTTTTCCGGCCGCTTGGGCCACCATGGGAAAAGTCTGGCCGAAGAACTCGGAGAGCTTCGCCCATTTCACCTTCTGCCGTTTGCCGAGGTAGGTCACCGCAGGGCGGTCCACCGTTTCAATGGTGTATCCCCTGAAGGTGCGCGCCTTCAAGTCTGCAGCCTGCTTGGCTACATCGGCTTCGCAAAGTTTCTTCAGGCTCTCCAACCCGCTTGCGAACACCGGTCCCATCATGGCGTCCATGTCCTTGAAGACATGGATGATCCGTGAGATAAAGCCGTTCTCGGAATCGAAGGACCAAGTTACTTCCGTGCTGTCACCTTTCGGCACCAGGTTGATCGCCCCTTTCGCCTTCCCTTCAAACGGTTCGATGAAATGCAGGTCCACGCCAATGTGCTTGCCGGGGTCAACGGCATTCACCACCTGCTCCCCCTTGCCCATCTTCTCACCGGCCCAACTGCTCTTTGAACCAACTTCGCCATCGGTTCCCTCAAAGATCACTTTCGCCGAGGGTTCCATGGCCAGGAACGGGCTCCACTCATTTTCCGCCTTCAGTGTTTTCACATGGTCCCAAACCACGGAAGCCGGGGCCGCGATCACGGTTTTGCTTTCCAAGTGCGAGTGCTTGGGGCCCAGCAAGCCCAGCACCAAGGCCAGCACCACTACTGCCAGCACGATGATCAGGAGGGTTTTGAGCGCTCTCATGTGTGGTTATTTTTCCGAAAGGTGCGAGATCCGGGACCGATTGGGACCAATTGTCAATAAAAGATCGGCATGGTTTCTCTTTGCCTCTGCAATCGCCGGGGTCCCGCGGTGCCATTGAACCCACGATCTTCTTGTGGCGACCCTGCGGGAACAATGGAGATGGCAAGGTTCGTGAACCCCGCCAAGATCCGTTCGGGCCTTGCATGAAAAAAGATCGGCATGGTTTTTCTTTGTTCCACGCAAAAACGACCACCATGCAACTTCATCACCTGCGCATTCGCCACGCCATCGGCCTACTGGCCCTGGCGGTCTTCTCCCTGTCAGCTTGCAAAAGCACCAGTCCCGCCGGGGAAAAGGTGAAAATGCCCTTCACCGGCAGCAAGTACGAAAGCAACAACCGCTGGTTCCGGGGCACGGGCACGGGGGTAAGTGTGAAGCAGAACATCGCCCGCAGCAAAGCCGACCTGGATGCCAAGAACCAGTTGGCCGCACAGGTGGGCACCAACATCCGGGCGGTAACCGACCAGTACCTGGGGCAAACGGAAAACGCCGAGGCTGCCGATGTGGCGGACAAGTTCCAATCGCTGGTGCGCGAGGTGATGAACACCGAAATCGGCGACCTGCGCAAGATCGGCGAGGAGACCCGCTACAACGCCACCACCAAGGAATATACGCAGTATTCCGCTTACGAGATCAAGAAGAACGCCATGTTCCGCTTTCTGAAGAGGCAGGCCAAGACGGACGCCAAGATCAATGATGTGACGCGGAAGAAGATCGAGGAGATCCTTGACGAGGAGATCCGCAAGGCCGACTTGGAAGGCGAGTAGGTTTCGGAAGGAAAAGGCATAGAGAGCCCTTCCCTACGAACCACGGACCCGCCTTGGACCTTGCCCCAAGAAAAGCAGCCTGCTTCCCGTGCTGTGCAGGTGTCCCAGGCCCTTCCTTCGCCAAGCAGGCCTCACCGCCTGCGTGGCCGGATGCCGATCACGCCCAACAACCCGCGGGTGATCTCGCGCAAGGCCGTGCGGCCCAACTGGCGCACCATGGTGTTCTTGGACGCTTGTTCGACCCAGCCGGGCTCCTCCTTGGGTGCCTTTTTCGGCTTGGGCACATCGGCGGGTTCCACCGGTTCCTGGTGATCGTTCAGCCGTTTGGCGAGCAGTTCACTGGCGCTCTCCCGATCGATCACCTCATTGTACTTCGGTGCCAGTTCGCTTTGCGCCACCAACGCCTGCAGTTCCGCCGGCGCAAGAATGTCCATGCGGGTACCGGGCGCCCGCACCAAGGTGTGGGCCAAGGGCGTGGGCATGCCCTTCTCGTTCAACACGGTCACCATGGCCTCGCCGATGCCCATGGAGGTGAGCAGCGTTTCCGTTTCGTAGAACTCCGATATGGGGTAGTTCTGTGCGGTGCGCTTGATGGTTTGCCTGTCCTTTGCCGTGAACGCCCTCAGGGCGTGCTGCACCTTCATGCCCAACTGCCCCAGGACGCTTTCGGGCACGTCGCTGGGGTCTTGCGTGCAAAAATGGATACCCACGCCCTTGGAGCGGATCAGTTTGATGATGCTTCCGATCTGGTCCAGCAAAGGCTTGGTGGCGTTGTCGAAGATCAGATGGGCCTCGTCAATAAAGATCACGAGCTTGGGTTTGTCCGCATCGCCCACCTCCGGAAGTGTGGAATAAACCTCTGCCAGCAGGCACAGCATGAAGGTGCTGAACAGGCGCGGCTTGTCCTGGATATCGGTGAGGCGAACGATGTGGATGACCCCCTTGCCATCGCGTAACCGGAGCATGTCCGCCGGATCGAAGCTGCGCTCGCCGAAAAAGCTGCCGGCCCCCTGCTGCTCGAGCTCGATCAGTTTGCGCATGATGGTGCTCACGGAGGCCCCGCTGACCCGTCCATACTCCTTTTCCACGGCCTCCTTGCCTTCCCCGCTGGTATAGCGCAGCACGGCCCGCAGATCTTCCAGGTCCAGCAGTGGCCAGCCCCGGTCGTCACAGTATTTGAAGATCAGCGCGAGGATGCTTCCCTGGGTGTCGTTCAGCTCCAGGATGCGGCTGAGCAGCACAGGCCCGAACTCGCTGACGGTGGCCCGCAGCCGGGCGCCGGGCTCATCGCTCAGGCTCAGCAGTTCCACCGGCAGCCGGAGCGGCTCCCATGCCACGCCCATCTTCTGCTGGCGCGCATCGATCTTCGGGTTGGGCAAGGCTGGCGCAGCGATACCGCTGAGGTCGCCCTTGATGTCCATCAGCAAGGTGGGCACCCCGGCCATGCAAAGCTGTTCGGCGATCACCTGCAAGGTTTTGGTTTTGCCCGTGCCCGTGGCCCCGGCGATCAGGCCGTGGCGGTTCATCATCCGCAGGGGCACCCGCACCGCCGTGCCCGGCGGGCATTCGCCATTGAACAGCGGGCCGCCCAGGTCGAAGCTTTGCCCCTTGAAGGTGTAGCCCGCCAGCATGGCCTGTGAGAAGTCGGTGGAATTGCGCATGGTTCTGTTGAATGTGCCCGGCACGAAGGAAGTGAAAAAGCAAAAAAGGGCCGAAGCCCTTTCCTGCCAAAGCGTGCAAGAAGAGGACGGCGCCTATCCGAACAGTTTGCCCAAAGCGCCCTTGGCAATGCCGCCCAGGCCGCCGGACCCGCCCAAGCCTTGCAACAGGCCGCTGAGCTTGCCGCCATCACCTTGCACATGCTTGGCCAACAAGTTCGTCACCAAGGGCAGCAGCATGTCCTTCACATCACCGGCCTTCGCGGCATCCAGCCCCACTTGGCCGGTAAGCTTGCCTTGCAGCACGGGGCCGAGCTTGGCCAGAATGCCGTCCGCACCGCTGGTGTTGGCGCCACTGCTGAACAGGCTCAGCACATCGTCCATGCCGAAGCCATCGCCCCCGCCAAGCACTTGGGCCATACTGTCCTTGGCGGCGTTCACGGTGCCACCCACCTGGTTGTCATCAAGCCCGAACTTGGATTTCAACACCGGCCCGGCTTCGTGTTGAAGGGTGGAAAGAATCTGGTCCAACATGTGATCTGGGGGTTTTGTGGTGGGCGGCACTTCGGTTATCAACGAAAGCAGGGTCGGATGAACGGCCAGCCCGTTGTCCATCCAACACCGCGAAAGTCTGCCTTCCGTTGCAGCGGGGATGAACTGCTTGGAAAAATTGGGACCTATGCCCCTGCGGTGCACCGGCGCAGACAGGCGATTGTTCAAAAGTATCGCCCCTTGCAGCCCCTCTCCTCCACGGCACATCCGCTACCTTCGTCGCCGTTCAGGCGTTGGCCCAACGGATAATTCGAATTGAACCAGGACGTTGACCATCCGGCACCCCATGAAACTGACCTATTACGGCCAAAGCTGCATCGGTGTGGAAGCCGGGGATGCACACTTGTTGTTCGATCCCTTCATCACCGGCAACACGCTGGCGGCGCACATTGATGTGGAGTCCATTCCGGCCACGCACGTATTGATCACCCATGGGCACGGTGACCACGTCGCCGATGCGGAGGCCATCCTCAAGCGGACGGGCGCCCTGCTGATCAGCAATTTCGAGATCTGCAACTGGTTTGGGGCGAAGGGCATCAACAACAGCTTGGCCATGAACACTGGGGGCCGTGCCGACCTGGGCGGCTTCTCGGTGAAGAGCACCGTGGCCCAGCACAGCAGCACCATGCCCGACGGGGCCTCCGGCGGTTCGCCGGGTGGTTTTGTGGTGTTCACCCCCGAAGGCAACTTCCACCATGCGGGCGATACGGCCCTGATGCTGGATATGCAGCTGCTCAAGCGGCACCAGCTGCGCTTCGCCTGCCTGCCGATCGGCGACAACTTCACCATGGGCATTGAAGACGCCGTGGAGGCCGCGCAGTACATGGGCGCCACCACGGTGGTGGGCATGCACTACGACACCTTTCCGTCCATCACCATAGACAAGGCCAAGGCAACCGAAGCCTTCGCGCATGCCGGCATCAAGCTGCTGCTGCCGGGCATCGGGCAAACCATAGCGATCTGACAAGCAAAACACAACAGGAACACATGGCCAAGATCATCGCCATCGTCAACCAAAAAGGCGGGGTGGGCAAAACCACCAGCGCCATCAATCTCGCGGCCTGCTTAGGCGCCCTGGAGCGGCGCACCCTGGTGGTGGACGCCGATCCGCAGGCCAATGCCACCAGCGGCTTGGGGTTAGACCCGCGCGAAACCAAGACCAGCATCTACGAATGCATTGTCAACGGGACCCCGGCCACGGAAGTGATCCGGCCCACGGACAATCCGAACCTGGACATCCTGCCGGGCAGCATTGACCTGGTGGGCGCGGAGATCGAAATGATCGACATGCCCGACCGCGAACAACAGATGAAGAAGGTGCTGGACCCCCTGCGCGAAGCATACGATTTCATCATCATCGACTGCTCGCCAAGCCTGGGGCTGGTAACGGTGAACGCCTTGGTGGCCGGCGACAGCGTGATCATTCCGGTACAGTGCGAATACTTCGCCCTGGAAGGCTTGGGCAAGCTGCTCACCACCATCAAGATCATCCAGCAGCGGCTGAACCCGGAATTGGTGATCGAGGGCATGCTGCTGACGATGTACGACAGCCGCCTGCGCTTGGCCAACCAAGTCGTGGAGGAAGTGAAGACCCATTTCCAGCAACTGGTGTTCGACACGGTGATCCACCGCAACGTGGCCTTGGGCGAGGCGCCCAGCCATGGCCAGTCCATCATCATGCACGATGCCAGCAGCAAGGGCGCGGTGAACTACCTCAACCTGGCGCGGGAGATCCTGCAGAAAAACGACCTGACGCGCATCAAGGAAGAAGAGCGCACCATCCCCATTGTCCAGGAACCATGACCAAGAAACGCGGCTTAGGGCGCGGATTGAGCGCTTTGCTGGAAGACCCCGGAACGGACATCACCGAGCAACACTCCGTGGGCAACAACGCGGCCCCCCGCGTGGCCGGCCTGGTGGGCACCATTCCCGTCTCACAGATCGAGCCCAACCCGTTCCAACCACGCACGGTCTTCTCCCCCGAGGCCATCCTGGAGCTGGCGCAGAGCATCAAGGAATTGGGCATCATCCAACCGGTAACGGTGCGCAAGCTGGGCTACGACCGTTACCAGTTGATCAGCGGCGAACGCCGGTTCCGCGCCAGCCAAGTGGCCGGGCTCACCGAGATCCCCGCGTACATCCGGATCGCCAACGATGAGAGCATGCTGGAAATGGCCCTGGTGGAAAACATCCAGCGTGAGGAGTTGGATGCCATCGAGGTGGCCATCAGCTTTCAACGCTTGCTGGAGGAAGTGAACCTCACCCAGGAATCACTGAGCGAAAAGGTGGGCAAGGACCGCGCCACCGTGGCCAACTACCTGCGCCTGTTGAAGCTTCCCCCGTCGATACAGCTTGGCTTGCGCCAACGGCAGATCGGCATGGGGCATGCCCGCGCGCTGCTGGCCGTGGCCGACCCGGTGAGGCAGGAGGACTTGTTCCGCCGGATCATCGAAAGCCAACTATCGGTGCGCCAAGTGGAGGAAATGGCGCGTGGCGAGAAGCACGCCGCCGTGCGTACCGGCTCCGGGGCCGGGAAGATGAGCGCGGCCCGACATCGGGAGTTGGGCAAGAACCTCTCCAACATGTTCGGCAGCCGCGTGACCGTGAAGCAGGCTGACACCGGCAAGGGCAAGATCGAGATCACCTTCCGCAACGAGGAGGACTTGGAGCGGATCAAGCGCTTGTTGGAAAGCCGGTGAGCGGCAGTGGGCAGTGAGCAGCAAGCAGTGGGCAGTGGGCAGTGTTGGTGGTAGTGGGCAGGAAGCAGTGGGCAGATGTCAGTCCTACGTGTTCATTCCGGAGTTGCTGTAAATCCCGTCCGGAAAACTGTTGGCCTTGCCCGAACTTCGCGCCATGGAGCACGCCCGCTACATGCAACGCTGCCTTCAACTGGCGCGCAACGGTGCGGGCTTCACCGCACCAAATCCCATGGTGGGTGCGGTGTTGGTGCAGGGCGAACGTATCCTGGCCGAAGGCTGGCACCGTGCGCACGGCCGTGCGCACGCCGAAGTGGAATGCCTGCGTGCATTCGGCAATAGCCCCGTACCACCGGATGCGGTGATGTACGTATCGCTGGAACCCTGCTCACACACGGGCCTTACACCGCCTTGCACGGACCTGCTGATCACACGCGGCATCCGCACCGCGGTGATCGGATGCACCGACCCGGACCCGCGGGTGGCGGGGCGCGGCATTGCCCGTTTGCGTGGAGCGGGGATCACGGTGATCACCGACGTGCTTCGCGACGAGTGCCGTTGGGTGAACCGCCGATTCATCACCGCCCAGGAAGAGCAGCGCCCGTATGTCATTCTGAAATGGGCCCGCACCTCCGATGGCTTTCTCGACCGTCATCCCCGCGATGGCCGGGGGGTGCAGCGCATCAGCTGCTTCACAACGGATGTACTGGTGCATCACTGGCGAAGCGAAGAGCACGCCATTCTCGTTGGCAGCCGCACCGTGCTGAATGACAACCCGCACTTGGGCGTGCGCCATGTGGCAGGCCGCCAACCGCTGCGCGTGGTGTTGGATCGCCAGGGCATCACTCCGCCATCTTCCAACGTTTATAACGGCAACGCCCCTACCCTGCTGTTCACCGGAAAGGTGCGCGGCCTGAAAGGAGTGGAAGAGGTCGTCATTCAGCCGGGGGCGTCTTTGTTGGAAAGCATGATGGCTGAGTTGCACCACAGAAAGATCCGTTCCCTTCTGGTGGAAGGGGGCGGTGAACTGCTCAGCCATTTCATTGCTGAAGGGTTGTGGGACGAGACCCGCGAGATCGTCGGTGAAGCACTTTTCCTGCAGGGAACACCAGCGCCGCGGCTGGTGCAACAGCCGTTCGATTCCTTCCATTCCGGCATGGACCGCATCCACCTGTTCACGCGCACGGCGCAACCGGACCCCACATGGCCCTGGTGATCCTCTCCTCACTGTTCAATGCGTCGATCTACGTCCTGTTCAAGGTGTTCGGTAAGCGGCACGTAGCACTGCTGCCCGCCCTTGTGGTGAACTACCTGGTGGCTTTCCTGTTCGGCATGGCCTGGTCCCAACCATGGTCCACCGACCTCAGCTTGCTCTGGCTTCCTGCACTGATCGAAGGCGTGCTGTTCATCACCTTGTTCCGGTTGATGGGCCTCTCCACGCAATGGAACGGCATTGCCCCCACCACCATCGCCGCCAAGATGAGCTTGGCGCTCACCGTGCTGGGCACCGTGCTGCTGTTCGGAGAGCAACCCGGAACGCTGGCCTGGATCGGCATATCGCTTGCGCTGGCCGGCGTGTTGCTCGGCAGTTGGGGCGACAAGTCCATGCCGGGCCAGCGGCGTTGGGCACTGCCCGTGATCTTCTTCGCGAGCGCCTTAACTGACCTGCTGCTGGCCGTGGTGCAGCGCGTCCGGCTCACCCCACTCACCGAAACGGCGTTTGCGCCATTGATCTTCGGCTTTGCCGCGCTCATCGGTTTTGGTTGGCTGGTCTTCCGCCCCGAACGTGTAGCCTTGCGCGAACCGCGCACTTGGGCCGGCGGCGGGCTGCTGGGCCTGTTGAACTACGGTTCCATTCATTGCCTGGTGTTGGGATTATCACGCAGTGGGCTCGGGGCCAGCACCGTATTCCCGCTGGCCAACGTGGCGGTCATCCTCTTTGGTGCAGCAGCCTCGGTGCTGCTTTTCCGCGAACGGCTTCGCCCCGTCCACTGGGCGGGGATCGCCGTGTCGGTGGCGTCGTTGTTCCTGCTCATCAATGCGGCAACATGAGCACGGACCAATACAACACACTGTCCGGCGAGAGCACCGGCGAGGTCCGCGAAAAGGCGAGCCGCTTTCTGGCTTACGCCTTTCCCGTTGCGGATGAGGAAGCCTTCAAGTCGCGGTTGGCCGCGGTCGCAAGGGAGCACCACGGCGCGCGGCACATCTGCTACGCGTGGATCATGGGCGTTGTCGGCGATCGGTTCCGCGCCTTCGATGCGGGAGAGCCTGCGGGCAGCGCGGGCCGCCCCATCCTTCGCCAGTTGCAGGGTGCGGGGCTGACGCAATGCGCTATCATCGTGGTGCGCTACTTCGGGGGAACGCTCCTCGGCAAGGCTGGCCTTGCACATGCCTTTGCCGATGCGGCCAAGGAAGCCCTCGCACACAATGGCATTGTTCAGTGCACGGTGCTGGCGCGAATGCAGGTGGTCTGCGGATACGCCATGGTGGAGGAAGTGAAGAAGCAGGTTGCACAGGCCGGGGGCACGGTGGAGCAAGCTGCATACACGGAGCAATGCACGTTGACCGTGGCAGTGCCGAAAAGCCAGGCCGATGACCTTGCCGCCCGGTGGAATGCGGCCGGGACAACTGCGCAAGTAATGCCAAGCCCGCAGGCTTGATCACGCCGCAGGCCGGGTGAAGAATGGTGCAAGCGCAGCCAACAGCGCATCGGGCGCGCGGCGCGGTTTGTTCGTCGCGCGGTCGATGAAGACCAGAGTGGTCAGTGCCTCCGTGATCAGGTCGCCGCCCTCGTTGAACACCGCGTATGCAAAGCGGATCCGCACGGAGGGCAACTCCACAATGGTGGTCCGCACGGTCAGCAGGTCATCGTAGAAGGCCGGTTTCCGGAACTCCACCTTCATGTCGTGCACAGGCAGCATCACGCCTTCCTCTTCCATCTTGCGGTACGGCAAACCCAGGCTGCGTAAGGCTTCCACGCGGCCCACCTCGAAATACTGCGCATACGTGCCATAGTACACATAGCCCATGCGGTCGGTTTCGCCGTAGCGCACCCGCATGTTGGTTTCGTGGTGGAACATGGCGCGGAAGTTAGGCATGGAACAGGCCGGCGCAACTGCTCGACAACGGCAACCGGAAGTGCTATCTTCACCGCCATGCGATCCCCTGAACAGCTTCACCCCACCAAACCGAAGTCAGTTTCCGGGAAAACTTCGCGAGAGCCGTTGTACGATCGGCTGATCACGATCTCCGGCACGTGGCACGTCCCATCCCCATTCTTGCCTGCATCTTCTGAAGCCCTTGCCCGGCGCGGCTTTCAGGCACATCCCGCAAAATCCTCATACCAAATAATATTTGATCCGTGCATACCGCGCGGAACTTTTTTTTTCACTTCGCACTGCTCATATTTGCCACCCTTCGCAACGCATCCGGCCATCGTTCCGAACACCGCGCAACCCTCTCTTCCATCTCCCTCTCAATCCACCGAACCCTGCAATGAAGAAAGACCCTGAAGAGATCTGGGGACGGTGCCTTGAGGTGATCAAGGACAACGTAAGCCAGCAGAGCTTCAAGACCTGGTTCGAACCGATCCAGCCCGTGAAGTTCGCGGCCAATGTCCTCACCATCCAGGTACCCTCCCAGTTCTTTTACGAATGGCTCGAAGAGCATTACATCGACCTGTTGAAGAAGATCATCCGCAAGGAGATCGGGGCCGATGGGCGCTTGGAGTACTCCATCATCATGGAGAACAACTACAAGAGCGCGAACCCCTATACGGTGCGCGTGCCCACCAGCAATTCGCGGGAAGTGAAGAACCCGGCGGTGAGCCTGCCGATCGACGTGGAGAACACACCGATCAAGAACCCGTTCATCATTCCCGGCCTTCGGAAGATCAAGATCGAGAGCCACCTCAGCCCGCACTATTCCTTCGAGAACTTCATCGAGGGTGATTGCAACCGCTTGGCGCGCAGCGCCGGTTTTGCCGTGGCCCAAAAACCCGGAGGCACCGCCTTCAATCCCCTGCTGGTCTATGGCGGGGTGGGCTTGGGCAAAACCCACTTGATCCACGCCATCGGGCTCGAGATCAAGCGCAATCACCCGGAAAAGACCGTGCTGTACGTGTCGGCCGAGAAGTTCACCCAGCAGTTCATCGAGGCGGTGAAGAACAACACCATCGGCGACTTCCAGCAGTTCTACCAAATGATGGACGTGCTGATCATTGACGACGTGCAGTTCCTTTCGGGAAAGGAGAAGACGCAGGACGTGTTCTTTCACATCTTCAACCATCTGCACCAGGGCGGCAAGCAATTGGTGATCTCCAGCGACAAGGCACCCGTGGAAATGTCGGGCATGGAGCAGCGGCTGCTCTCCCGGTTCAAATGGGGCCTGAGCGCCGACCTGCAGACGCCGGGGTTGGAAACCCGCATCGCCATCCTGCAGAAGAAGATGTACGCCGAGGGCATCGAACTGCCCAAGGAAGTGGTGGAATACCTGGCCTACAGCATCACCACCAACATCCGCGAACTCGAAGGGGCCATGATCAGCCTGATCGCGCAAAGCTCGCTCAATAAGAAGGCGGTAACGCTGGAGCTGGCCAAGCAGATGATCGACAAGTTCGTGAAGAACACGGCGCGCGAAGTCTCCATCGACTACATCCAGAAAGTGGTGTGCGACTACTTCGACCTGCCAATCGAACTGCTGAAGAGCAAGACCCGCAAGCGCGAAGTGGTGCAGGCCCGCCAGATCGCGATGTACTTCGCCAAGAAGATGACCAAGAGCTCACTGGCCAACATCGGTGCGCACTGCGGCGGCAAGGACCACGCCACGGTACTGCATGCATGCCGCACGGTGAACAACTTGCAGGAGACGGACAAGCAGTTCCGCGGTTACCTGGAAGACCTGGAGAAAAAGCTGAGCATCCACTGACCCGCAGTGGCCATGAATTGTGGAAAGCCCCGGAAACTCCGGGGCTTTTTCATGCCGCCACGTTCTTCCGTTCCGCTTGGCCTGCCAGGCTACAACAGGAGGCCAGTGCCCCACAGCACCCACATCAGCACGGCGGAAGCACCGGCCACCGCGGCCAGCCTGAAGCCCCACAGCGAATGCTTGATGCTGCCTGGACCATAAGCGCCGCCCTTGGCGATCAGGCGGCGGCCCAGGAAATGGAAGGCGATGGCCAGCAACGCCATGATCAAGGCCGGCACGCACAATTGACGCAGGAAGGCCAAGGGGATCCCCAGTGCCCCGAACACCAGTGTCACGGTACTGAGCGGAAGGTTGCGCTGGGCCGTCATGCACGCGCGAGGTTCATCAGCTTATGGTGCACGGCCAACACCTGGGGTATTACCATTGCGCGGTTGTCGTTGGTGATCACGCTTCCGGCCACGGCGAGCCGTGCACGGTCATCGGTTTGGTGCTGCATGCGTGCCCGCACTTGGGCTTCCGTTGCACCGTCTCGTTCCACTACCCGGCGTATTCTTTCCTGCTCGGGCGCGGTAACCACCACCAAGTGGTCCAGTTGTTCATGTCCGCCGGTTTCCACCAGGATGGCGGCCTCATTGATCACATAAGGTGCATGCTGTGCCACGGCCCAAGCGGCAAACGCATTGCGCACGGCGGGATGGACGATGGCATTGAGGCGCTGCAACGCAGCCGGGTTGTTGAACACCCGGGCAGCCAAGGCACGGCGGTCCAGCTTGCCGCCGGCCAACACGCCCTCGCCGAAGGCCGCTGACAACTGCGCGCGCAACCGGTCATCCTCCCCTAGCAGGCGTTTGCCCTCATCGTCCGAACTGAACACGGGGATGCCCAGCACGCTGAAGACGCGGCATACGGTGCTTTTGCCGCTGCCGATGCCACCGGCAACCCCTACGGTGAACATGCCGGCGCCCGGTGATCAGGCCGTCTTGGCCGTTTCCTCGGTAAGCTGCATGCTGTGGTCCATGGCGATGGCGCTTTTTTCAAAGCGCAGCTTCACGCCGTCGGTGGCTTCCAGCAGCACGGTCTTCTCGTTCACTTCCACCACCTTGCCGTGCAGGCCGCCAATGGTCACCACGCGTGCACCCTTCTGGAGGTTCTCGCGGAATTTGCGCGCATCCTTGGCCTTCTTTTGCTGAGGCCGGATCATGAAGAAGTAGAACACGACGAAGAGCAGCAGCATCATGATGATGGTGCTCATGCCGGCGCCGCCTTGGCCGCTTGCCTGCAGCAGAATGGAAAGGGTGTTCATGGGATCAGGGTGAATTTGCAGGGTGGTGAATGAATGGTCAGGGTGTGCCGGGGGCCACTACTTCGCCCGACAAGGTGAGCACCGTGGTGGGCGGGTTGGTGTTGGCCACCACGGTAATGGTCTTGTGCTGTTTACCGGGGCGTCCTTCGCTGTTGAAGTTCACGGTGATGGCCGAACTTGCGCCGGGCGCGATGGGCATGCGCGGCCAGTTTTTGGCCACGGTGCATCCGCAGGAGGCCCGTACATCGGTGATCACCAGGTCGATCTTCCCGCGGTTGGTGAAGCGGTAGGTTTTTTCCACCTGTGCGCCCTCGGCGATGCGCCCCATGTCCAGCGCGGTGGAATCGAAGGTGATGGTGGGCTGGCGCGATGGATCGGCATCTTGGAACCCGGATGCCGGGATCTGGAAGTCGCGCGTGGAGATCTCGCCGAGATCGTTCTCACTGTGGTCGGTTAGCCGGCAGGCCGCCGTACAGCAGGCCAGGGCAAGCGTCAGCCACATGGTTGAAGGGATGGTCCTGCGTGATCTGGTTTGCATGTGCCCGTCCGTGTTCAGTGCTCCAGCAACCCCCTTCCCACCTTGTGGATGGTGCCGTTCTCCTTCATTTCGGCGAAGAGCTTGTCCAAGATGCCATTGATGAAGTTCTTGCTCTTTGGGGTGCTGTACGCCTTGGCGATCTCGATGTACTCGTTCAGTGTCACCTTCACGGGGATCAGCTCGAAGCTGCGGGCCTCGGTAAGTGCCATGCGCATGAGCAGCATGTCGCTGAGGGTAATGCGGTCCGCTTCCCAGTTGCGCGCGCGCTCGGCGATCAGCCTTTCGTCCTCCTCCTTGTTTTGGATGGTGTTGCGATAAAGCGTGGTGATGAATTCACGCTCTTCGGCCGCATCCTCGCCCGGCCCGTCGAAGTGGATGTCGGCGTCGCGCAGGGCCATGGTTTCCAAGGTGCGTTTCACCATGGTGCAGGCCAGGTCCAGGTCCTCGAGCCAATGGATCGATCGTGCCTCCACATGCTCGTGCAGGCCGGGGTCTTGTGCAATGTGCTCCACGAACAGGTCCACTAGCAGCTTGCGCTCCGCCGCTTCGGACCTGGTGCCTGCCGCCATGTATTCGTTGAACTCGGCACTGGCTTCCACGCGTTTGTACAGTTGGGTCAACAGGTCCTTTTCACCAACCCAGCCCACTTTTCGTTTCTCGCTTTCTTCCAGGAGCACCCTGCTTTCGCTGAGCTTCACCAGAAAGGGGTTGTCCACGAAGTACCTGTTGGGCGCCAGGTCCTCCTGCGTGGGCATGCGCTTGGCCTTCCGGCCGTCGATGCGGTTTTCCGCCAGTCTGCGCATCTCTCCCACCAGCAACAGCAGGTGGATGTAGAGGCCGTAGGTGCGGTCCAGGCCCAGCAGCAGTTCCTTTTCGTGCTTGGCGGCACTTCCTCCCGCACTTTGTTCATGTGCGTAGAGGGCCTGGAACACCTTGGTGCGGAGAAACCGTCGGTTGAGCATGGAGCGTGCACAGGGGGATCAGAAGGACAGGCCGGCCTGTCGCATGCTGCGGATGCGCTGTTCGGCGGCCTGGTTTGCGGCCAAATAGGTGGGAATGCGTTCCTCCCGGCTGCGCACGAAGATGTCCTGCGCGGTGCGGTAGATGTCCTCGGTTTGCGCCAGTGCGGCGTCGCGGTTGTACCCGCGCCGCTCCCAGGCGCAATTGATGATGCCCCCGGCATTGACCAGGAAATCGGGCGCGTAGAGGATGCCTTTGTCCACCAATGCCCTACCGTGCTTCTCCTCGTCGGCCAGTTGGTTGTTGGCCGAACCGGCCACCACGCTGCACTTGAGCTGCGGAAGGGTTTGGTCGTTGATGGTGGCGCCCAGCGCGCAGGGCGAGTAGATATCCACGTCCAAGCCGATGATCTCATCGGGTTTCACGATGTTCACGGCCGCATGCTCCTTCTTAACGGCGGCCAGCTTGTCGTCGTGGATGTCGGTGAGGAACACGGTGGCCCCGTCCTTGATCAGGTAGCCCACCAAATGATGGCCCACGTTGCCTGCACCTTGCACGGCCACCTTGCGCTTGCGCAGGTCGTCGGTGCCGTAGGCGAACTTGGCGGCGGCCTTCATGCCGCAATACACGCCGTAGGCGGTGACCGGTGAGGGGTCGCCGCTGCCGCCCATGCTCACGGGCAGGCCCACCACGTATTGCGTTTCCTTGCGGATGTTGACCATCTCGGTCACGCTCATGCCCACGTCCTCCGCGGTGATGTATCGTCCGTTGAGGCTTTCCACGAAACGGCCGAACCGCCGGAACATGGCCTCGGTTTTGCCGGTGCGTGCGTCACCGATGATGACGGCCTTTCCCCCGCCGAGGTCAAGCCCGGCCAAGGCGCTTTTATAGGTCATGCCGCGGCTGAGACGCAGCACGTCCTCCAGTGCCTCGGCCTCGCTGGCGTATGGCCACATGCGCGTGCCGCCCAGGGCCGGGCCCAGGGTGGTGTCGTGCAGGGCGATGATGCTGCGCAGGCCAGTGGCCGCATCATTGCAGAACAAGACTTCCTCATGGCCGTGTTCCTTCATTCGTTCGATGACCGCGCCACTGGTGGCCGGCTTTTCCGCTGTTGTCAAACTCATGGCTTGATCGAGTGCTTTGTTGGATAGGGCACGGCGTGCGTGCAACTGTTCTGGTGGTTGTGGCCCGCCGCCCCATGGACCGTCCTTGGGAGCTTGGCTGGCACCGGGTTCATCATTTTCGCACCGGCCCATGCCGGTCTACTTTTGCGCGGCCTGCTGCCGCCTTGTCCTTTCGGGCGGGCAAATGTAGCACCCCTCCGGCATGCGCCCATTGCTTTCCACCCTGCCCTACTTCAGCCGTTACCGGGGGCGCATGCTGTTGGGCTTCCTGTTCATCTTCCTGACCGGCCTCTTCACGGTGTACACCCCCCAGGTGGTCCGCGAAGCCTTCAACCTGATCGGCAACGGCATCGCACAGCTGGAACTGCCCGTGGGCGAGCGCCACATGGAAGTGCCGGAGCGGCTGCAAAGCTGGACAGGCTGGACGGGCATCGACCTGCAGGCCAAGCTGGACGGGCCCATGGATGATGCCGCGTTGAAGGCCAAGGTGCTTTGGTTCGCCGTGTTCTATGCGGGCCTGTTCCTGGTCTTTACCCTGCTGAGCGGGTTTTTCCTGTTCCTCACCCGCCAAACCATCATTGTGGTGAGCCGGCTGATCGAGTACGACCTGAAGAACGATGTGTATGCACACTACCAACGGCTGGAGCGTGCATTCTACAAGCACAACAGCACCGGCGACCTGATGAACCGCATCAGCGAGGATGTCAGCAAGGTGCGCCAGTTCATCGGTCCCGCAGTGATGTACATCAGCAACCTCGTGGTGCTCTCCGCGATGATCGTGTGGGTGATGCTGGACGTGAACGTTGAGCTTACGCTGTGGTCCCTGGCGCCACTGCCGCTGTTGAGCGTGGCGATCTACATGGTGAGCGAAACCATCAACCAGCGCAGCATGGCCACCCAGCGCCAACAGAGCCGATTGAGCGCAATGGCCCAGGAATCCTTCAGCGGCATGCGGGTGATCAAGGCCTACGCGAAAGAGGACCAGGTGGTGGCGCGGTTCAGGCTGGCGGCCAAGGATTACCGCAAAACGAGCCTGGCACAGGCCAAGGTGGACGCCTTGTTCATGCCTTCCATCATGCTGCTGGTGGGGCTCAGCAGCGCGCTGGTGATCTTTGTGGGCGGCATCCTGCTGATCCAAGGCGGCAGCGGGGTGACCATCGGCAACCTGGCGGAGTTCACCCTGTACGTGAACAAGCTCACCTGGCCCTTTGCCAGCTTGGGCATGATCACCTCCCAGGTGCAGCAGGCCGCCGTGAGCATGGAGCGGGTGAACGAGTTCCTCGGCACCCGCCCGGCGATCACCACCCAAGCCGACCACCTGCCGGCCGTCAAGGGTGCCATCACCTTCCGCAACGTGGGCTTCACCTATCCCGAAACCGGGATCGAGGCGTTGAAGAACATCAGCTTCCACGTGCCAGCAGGCAGCACCTTGGCCATTACCGGCCACACCGGCAGCGGCAAGAGCACCTTAGTGGACCTGATGTGCCGCCTGTACGACCCCACCTCGGGCGAAGTGCTCCTGGACGGCACGCCCCTGCGCGAGGTCTCATTGGACAAGTTGCGCACGGCCTTGGGCGTGGTACCTCAAGACGTCTTCTTGTTCAGCGACACCATCACCAACAACATTGCTTTCAGCCTGGACCCCGCCCCGGACATCAAGGAACGCGTGGAACGGGCAGCGCGCACCGCGCAAGTACACCAGGACATCCGCCATTTCCCCAACGGGTACGAAACCCTGTTGGGCGAACGCGGCGTAACGCTCAGCGGCGGGCAGAAACAGCGGGTGAGCATCGCACGCGCCCTGGTCCGCGAGCCGCGCATCCTGATCCTGGATGATGCGTTGAGCGCCGTGGATACCGCCACGGAAGAAGCCATCCTCAGCGGGCTCAGGCACGCGGGAAAAGGCACCACCACCATCATCATCAGCCACCGCATCAGCGCGGTGCAGGCAGCGGACAACATCCTCGTGCTCCGCCATGGCCGCATCGTGGAGCAAGGCAACCACCAGGAACTGCTGGCGCTGCGGGGCGAATATGCCACCATGCACGAGGAACAGCTGCTGGAGGAAGCCCGGGGGAAATAACCCGCCAAAACCCGCCGCACCCCGCAATTTTGGACAGGGAACACGCATCCATGACCGTGCATGTGCCGAATTGAATACACGATACTGTGTTCCGCGCATCCTTCTATCTTTGGAAATCAAAGTTGGAAGGCATGACAGAGGAGGAACGCGAGGATGTTTATTCCAAGGTGGTACGTGCGGGCAAGCGCACCTATTACTTCGACGTGCGGAGCACCCGTGGCAATGACCTGTTCCTGACGATCACGGAACGGAAGAAACGCAGTGATGCCGACGGCCGGGTGAGCTACGAAAAGCACAAGATCTTCCTGTACAAGGAGGATTTCGAGAAGTTCGTGGAAGGCCTTCAGGACAGCCTTGCCGCATTGGAACGGATCAGGGCCACGGGTGAGTTTCCACCCAAGCCCGAAGGCCAAAGCCCGGCTGATGGCGGCGAAATCCCCCCTTCACCTTATGACGACCTGCGGTTTGAGGACCTGGACCGCCCGGAATGATCGCCGTGCCGCACGGCAGGGCAAACCGCCCAAGGATGGAATCCCTGCAACGGCACGGGGCTATTGCGCCCTGATGCGGCGCCCCAGTTCGTGCTTTGCCTCGTGCTCACGCACCACCTCCTGGCGCAACTGGTCCACCTTGGCCAGTTGCTCCTTGGTCAACACCTTGGTCTCCCGTTGGCCGCGTTCCTGCAACAGTGCCTTTACCTTGGGGCTTCGTACGTCGGGAGCATCCTGTTCGATGTTGCGCAGCCGGTCGTTAATGTCGGTCTCGATCGCACGGAGCTGTTCGGCCTGTTCCGCAGTGGCCCCCACCTCTTGGGATAGATAATCGGCACCAAAGAACACAAACGCCGGGTCCATGTCGGGTTCATCCGCCGCTTGTGCCGAAGATGGGGCCGTACCCGGGGGCGGTGTAGGAGATCCTTGGGCCAGTGCGCTCCCGGCCACGGCCATGGTAGCGGCAAACATCAGATAGCGGGCATGGGTCTTCATCGGGGATCGGGTTGGGGTTCCGGTCTGCTTGTTCAGGGCCGGAACCCAAAAGTACGGCAAGCCACCGATCCCGCAAGCGGCCCTGCCGGCGGACCCATGCCCAGGGTTTTGCACGGTAGCCCGCCGAACAGGCAAGGAACCATTCGCCCATGTGACCGACCTTTGCGCCATGATCCCTTGGATGGAACCCGTCGGCCAAGCTGGGCCGTGGCAGCCCACGGGGCCGGGCCCAAAAGCCGGTGCCGGGCACTACCAAGGGAAGAAGTCAAGCATTCACACCTCCATGCATCAACACCCTGTACGGTTTCTGTCCACCTGGTTGACCGGCACCGTTTCCATGCTGGTTCTGGCCACCTGCGTCAACGCGCAGCCACCCGCCGGCTACTACGACAGTGCCCAGGGCCTCACCGGGCAGCCCTTGCGCATGGCTCTGCACAACATCATCGACAACCACGACGCACTTTCGTACAATGCCCTGTGGAACGCCTTTGCCACCACCGATGCCAAGCCCGGCAACAAGGTGTGGGACATCTACAGCGATATTCCGAACGGCACGCCCCCGTATGTATACACCCTGTTCAGCGATCAGTGCGGCAGTTACGGGGCCGAAGGAGATTGCTACAACCGTGAGCACAGCTTTCCGCAGAGCTGGTTCAACAGCGCAAACCCGATGCGCACGGACCTCTTCCACATTTACCCCACCGACGGTTGGGTGAACAACAAGCGCGGCAACCTGCCCTACGGAGAAGTGGGCAGCGCGGACTGGACCAGCCAGAACGGCTCCAAGGTGGGCCTGAGCGTAAGCCCCGGGTATGGCCAAACCGTGTTTGAACCCATCGATGCATACAAAGGCGATCTGGCGCGGACTTACTTCTACATGGTGACGCGCTATGCCGGTGAAATGTCCGGTTGGAGCTCCCCGATGCTGGCCGGTGGCGACCTGTCCCCATGGGCGGCCGCGCAGTTGGTGGAATGGAACGGCCAAGACCCGGTGAGCGCCAAGGAAACCGCGCGCAACAATGCCGTGTTCGCCCTGCAGGACAACCGCAACCCCTACATCGACCATCCGGAGTGGGTGGATGCCATCTGGGGAACTCCCCAAGGGCTTTCCGCCCACGAAGCACCTTCCTTCGTGCTGCGGCCCGATGCTTCGGGGCTGCTGATCGAACGGGGGGAAGCCCCGGCCGGTACGCTCCACGTGCTGGACATGGAGGGCCGCACCGTGCTGGCCATGGCATTGCCGGACGGAACCAGCCATGTTCCCTTTGGCGGTACCGAAGGATTTTACATCGCCCAAATAACCACTGCCGAGGGTCGCTCCGTGCAGCGTTTTGCCTGGCTGCCCAGCCATTGACCAACCAGCCACCGCTTCCACATGAACTACGAACAGATCCAGTATGGCGTGGCCGAAGGCGTGGCCACCATCAGCCTGAACCGGCCTGACAAGCTGAACAGCTTCACGGCGAAGATGGCGGAGGAGACCCTGCACGCCTTGGGCGTGGCGCAAGCCGATGCCGCCGTGCGGGCCATTGTCATCACCGGCTCGGGCCGTGCCTTTTGCGCGGGACAGGACCTGGCCGAGGCCACCGCTCCGGGGGTGCGCATCGAGGACGTGGTGGAGCGGCAATACAACGCCATGGTGCGCTGCATCCGCAAAATGCCCAAGCCGGTGCTGGCCAGCGTGAACGGCATTGCCGCCGGTGCCGGTGCCAACCTGGCCTATGCCTGCGACCTGGCCTACGCTGCGGAAAGCGCCGTCTTCGTACAAAGCTTCGTCAACATCGGCCTGATCCCCGACAGCGGGGGAACGTACACCTTGCCGCGCCTGGTGGGCATGCAGCGGGCCTTCGGCCAAATGGTGCTGGCCGAAAAGCTGCCCGCCAAGCGGGCGGAGGAATTGGGCATGATCTGGAAGGCAGTCCCCGATGCTGCACTTGCCGACGAGGTACGCGCCGTGGCCGAACGGTTGGCCACCATGCCCACCTTGGCCATCGCCCTGACGAAATACGCCCTGAACCGCTCGCAAGGCAGCAACCTGGAACAGCACCTGCTGGTGGAGGGTGAGCTTCAGGCCATCGCCGGCCGCAGCCACGATTGCAAGGAAGGTGTGGCTGCCTTCCTGGAGAAACGCAAGCCGGTGTTCACCGGGCACTGAAGCAGCGCAAGCCTTCGGCATCTTTGCGGCATGAATGAGCAACTGACCGTCGGCATCATCGGTGCCGGCACCATGGGCATGGGCATCGCGCAGGTGGCCGCCCGGGCGGGCCACCGCGTCCGGCTCTACGATGCACGCCCTGGGGCCATTGCGCCAGCCATGGAGGCCTTGGGGGCCACGCTGGGGAAATTAGCGGCAAAGGGCAAGATCACGGCGGATGAAGCAGCCACCTGGATCGGCGGCATCCAGCCCGTGCAGGAGTTGAACGGCTTGGCCGATTGCGGGCTGTTGATCGAGGCCGTCGTTGAAGACCTGGCCATCAAAAAACTGTTGTTCAGCGAATTGGACCGGTTAGCTGCTCCGGAAACCGTACTGGCGAGCAACACCTCTTCACTGTCCATCACGGCCATTGCCTCAGCTTGCCAGCGGGCGCAACGGGTGGTTGGGCTCCACTTTTTCAATCCGGCCGCAGTGATGCCATTGGTGGAAGTGGTGCCGGGCTTGCTCTCCGACGCGGACATCGTGCAACGTATGCACACGCTGATGGTCCAGTGGGGCAAAACACCGGTGATCTGCAAGGACACCCCCGGCTTTATCGTGAACCGGGTGGCGCGCCCGTTCTACGGTGAAAGCTTGCGCATTTTCGAGGAAGGCATTGCCAGCATCGCGGAGATCGACCAAGCGCTGAAGAGCGAAGGCGGTTTCCGCATGGGGCCGTTCGAACTGATGGACCTGATCGGCAACGACGTGAACTTCGCTGTAACCACCAGCGTGTGGAAAGCCTTCTTCCACGAACCACGCTACAAGCCAAGCCTGGTACAGCAGCGCCAAGTGGAAAGCGGCCGGCTGGGCCGCAAGAGCGGCCATGGCTTCTACGACCATTCCGGCAAGGAACCCGTGGCCTTCCAAAAAATGGAACCCGCGCTGACACGCAAGATCACGCAGCGTGTATTGGCCATGTTGATCAATGAGGCAGCGGATGCCTTGTTCCTGCGCATTGCCTCAAGGGAGGACCTGGACCTGGCCATGACCAAGGGCGTGAACTACCCCAAAGGCCTGCTCGCATGGGCCGATGAGCAGGGTGCGGCCCATTGGGCGGGCGTGCTGGACGAGCTGCGCAACGAGTACGGCGAGGAGCGTTACCGGGCATCCCCCCTGCTGCGCCGCATGGCACGCCAAAGGGGGCGGTTTTACTAAAGGGAGCCTCCATTAACCCCATTTCGGCATCATCAGCGCTTCGCACCGACCTACGGCAAGCCATCCGCTTGGGGTCCATAGAGGTTCCCTAAAAATTCAAAATTAGGCCTGTTGATATTCGCCATGTAAACAATCTGATTATCTTTGCCGCATCAAAACAACCAAAACACCCATGAATCCACTGAACAGCCCTTTGTTGCTCGGCGCCCTTGTGGGCGTGCTCGCCCTAAGCGCGTGCGGCAGCACTGAAACGCCCGCCGCAAGCAGCGAGGCCCCCTCCACCGCCACTGCACCCGCAGGCACCTACGCCCTTCACCCGGGCTCCAGCCATGTGGGCTGGTCCGGCACCATGCTCGGGGTAAAGACCCACACCGGCACACTGAAATTCAGCGAAGGCGAGCTGGCCCTGGCAGACGGGAAGCTGGCCGGGGGCAAGTTCACGGTGGACATGACCAGCTACTTAATGACCGACACCAACTATGCCGCCGATGGTTCTGCCCAAGGCACCCGCCAAAACCTGATGGAGCACTTGATGTCGCCTGATTTCTTCGCCGTGGACAGCTTCCCCGTGGCTCACTTCACGATCACCAAGGTGGAAGGCAACACGGCCACCGGCAACCTCACCGTACGGGGCCGCACGCACGAAGAGCAGGTGAAGAACATCGTGCTCAGCACTGACGGCAGCACGGTCACCGCCACGGGCGACCTCACTTTTGACCGCCAGAAGTACGGCGTTAGCTGGAAGGCCCCGATGAAGGACCTGGTTCTCTCGAACGACATTGTGCTGAAGATGCAACTGACGGGCAACAAGATGGAAGCATAGGCCTGCCGAACCGCCTTTTTGAAGGGCCGGTGGCGATGCGCTACCGGCCTTTCACATTCACGCCCACCTCCATTTGCGAGGCGGTTCCGAACCGGGACCCTCCCTTGTTGTCGGGCTGGTCACCGTGGCCGGTATAAATGCGGTACTTGCTCACATCCTTGTCCAGCTTCATGGCGGCCATGCGCACGCCACTGGCCTCCGCCACCACGTGGAAATCCACAATGCCCTGCAGTGGCACATGCGGCGTGGCGGGCTTTGTTTTCCAGCGCGTTGCCAAGCCGCGGTTGGCATGCTGCAGTTCCTTTCCGGTTTCCATGTTGATCGATCGTTTGTTCACTGGAACGTCCATCCCGTGGTGCCCGCCGTATTGTTCACCGGGTTGAGCATCATCACCGGGATCATGGCCGCATTGGTGATGATGTCCTCCTCGTAAGGCACCCCGAGCGCGCCGAAGATATTGGTTCCCACCATATTCATCACCGCGATCAGGTCGGCATCCATCGCCCTGGCCTGCTCCAGCACGGCTTGCACGAACCCTTTGCCGCCGGTCTTTACCTCGGTCACGTCCATGCCGACCCCCCGGGCCTCAAAGTACTTGCGGGCATAGCTGATGTTGTCCGCCACTTGGTGGCGCAGAAATTCATCCACCACGCCGGGCACCACCACATGCACCTGCGCCTTGAAGAAATGAGCCATGCCAGCCACCAGGCCGATGTGCTGCTTGGTTTCGCGCTGCAGGTCCAAGGGCACCACGATACTGCGGTAGCCGGCGGCCCTCATTCCACGCTCCTGCACCACGATGAAGGGCACCTTGCTGTTGGTGATCACGCGCAGCGCCCGGCTTCCCGTGATGAACTGCATGCCGCGCATGCCGTGCGTGCCCATGATGATCAGGCCGGCGCCGACCTCTTCCGCCGCTTCACCGATGCCCGCATAGATCTTTCCTTTCCGCAAGAGCACCTCCACCCTTACGCGCGCGTTAATGGCCTGCGCACGGACCCGTTCCGCTTCCAAGCGGCGTTGCATCACCTCCTCTTCATCCAGGTCGGGTACCATGTGCAGCAGGTATACTTCCGCATCCATGGTACCTGCCAGCTTCATGGCGTGGTCCATGGCATAATCAACCACCTTGGTGAAATCCGTCGGCACCAGGATGCGCGCCGTTGTTTTGCCTGTTACTTCCCCGCTGCTTGGTTTCATCACCTCCTCCGCCGCACAAAAAACATGCCTTGCCCCAACGGCCCGGTACAAGCCGTGGCCAGCTGCGCACCCCTCCACCCACCGTGGAACAATCCCCCCACTTTGGGCATGCGGCGCCCGTTCAGACGGGTTGCGCCCACCCCTTGTTGCCGCAATGGGAGGAAGCGTACATTTGGCCCCCGAAAGGCGGATTTCGCACCGATCCATGAACAGGATGTCCACATTCCATCATGCAGTTAGTGCCCTGCGCGCTTCGGTCAGCGGCCACGGCCATGCGGGCCTGCGGCTCTCCCAGCGCGTACCAACGCCGCCAACCTCCTGATCCCGATCGTACAGTCCGTGCCGTTGGGGAATAAAAACAAAGCCTCCCTTGCGGCCAATCACGCCCACAAGGGCACAGATCCATACAAACAAACCAATGGCAACACAGACCAAAGAAGCCCCGGCCCGAAAGGAAGGGATGTATGAAGTGGTGATGAAGCAGTTCACCCACGCGGCGGACATCATGAAGCTTGAACCAGGGGTGCGCAAGATCCTGAGCAAGACCAACACGGAGATCGAGGTGAACTTCCCCGTGCGCCTGGACAACGGGCAGATCGAGGTGTTCACCGGCTACCGGGTGCAGCACAACAACGCGCTCGGACCTTACAAAGGGGGCTTGCGCTACCACGACACCGTGGACCTGGACGCGGCACGCGCCCTGGCCATTTGGATGACCTGGAAGACCGCCTTGGCCGGTCTGCCCTTCGGGGGCGCCAAGGGGGGCATCCACATCAATCCGAAGAACTACTCGAAGAGCGAACTGGAGCGCATCACGCGGCGCTTCACCTATGCCTTGGGCGACAACATCGGCCCCGACTTAGACATTCCCGCTCCGGACGTGAACACCAACGCCCAGATCATGGCGTGGATCGCGGACACCTTCTCCTCGACCAAATCACCGAGCACCCGTTTTGCAAACCTGCACGTGGTGACCGGGAAGCCCGTGGGCGCCGGCGGCTTGGCCGGGCGCGACCGGGCAACGGGGTTTGGCGTGGTGGCGAACATCAAGAACTGGGCGAAATTGAAGAACGTGGACCTGAAGGGGAAGCGTTTCATCGTGCAAGGCTTCGGCAACGTAGGCTACTGGACGGCGCACTTCCTGTTGAAGGAGGGATGCATCCTGGTGGCCGTGCAGGACGTGTCGGCGAGCTTCCGCAACGACAAGGGGATCGACCCGGAGGCCATGCTGGAGTTCAGCATGGCCAATGGCCGGAGCCTGAAGGGTTTCACCGGCGCGGAAGAGATCGACCCGGGCAAGTTCTGGGGCGTACCCTGCGACATTTGCGTGCCGGCCGCCTTGGGCAACCAGATCACGGCCGCCAACGCCGACCAGATCACGGCCAAGCTGCTGGCGGAAGGCGCCAATGGGCCCACGGACATTGAGGGAGAGGCCATCCTGAAGAAAAAGGGCGTGGACATCATCCCGGACATCCTCTGCAACTCCGGCGGCGTGATCGGCAGCTATTATGAGTGGCTCCAGAACAAGCGCGCCGAGATCTGGAAGATCGAAGAAGTGCTGGAGATGATCCACGACAAGATCGACACCTCCTTCGGCAAGGTGGCCGAGGCTGCCGAGAAGTACAAGGTGGATTGGCGCATGGGGGCTTACATTGTGGCCCTGCAGCGCTTGGAAGACACCTATATGGACCGCGGCATCTTCCCGTAGTAGATGGCCCGAATAGGCGTATTGAAAGAACCCACCGGCGGCAAACTGACGGTCCTTACCCCTTCAGGCGCGGAACGCCTGAAGGGGAAGGCCGAGGTGCTGGTGCAGCGCGATGCCGGCCGGGCGGCAGGGTATACCAACAAAGCCTACGAAGAGGCCGGTGCCACCTTGGTGGACAGCGAGGAGGCCCTGTTGGCCGGTTCGGACATCGTGCTGAGCTACGGCTACCGCGACTTGCGCAACCGCAAGATCCAAGGCAAGACCTTCATCGGCATCTTCAACTTCCTGTGGCAGCCCGAACACGTGGGCCATTACCTCCAGCCCGGAGTTACGGTCCATAGCCTGGACCTGATCCCGCGGAGCACCTTGGCGCAATCCATGGACGTGCTCTCCTCGGTGGGTTCCATCTCGGGCTACCAAGCGGTGCTGCTGGCCGCTGAGCGCAGCTTGGCCACCGTGCCCATGATCACCAGCGCGGGCGGCACGCTGCGACCGGCGAAGTTCTTAGTGATGGGCGCCGGGGTGGCCGGCTTGCAGGCCATCGCCACGGCCCGCCGCTTAGGGGCAGTGGTAAAAGCCTACGACGTGCGCAAGGCCTCCAAGGAAGAGGTGGAAAGCTTGGGTGCAAGCTTCATCGAGATCGAGGGATCCGTGGACGACCGCACTGCCGGGGGCTATGCCACCCAACAGAGCGAGGAATTTCTGGAGCGTGTACGCCAGCGGATCCATGAGGAAGCCGCCGGTGCCGATGTGGTGATCACCACGGCCCGCATCCCGGGCAAGCGCGCTCCCCTGCTGATCACCGCCGACATGGTGAACGGCATGAAACCCGGCGCCGTGATCGTGGACATCGCCGCGGCCACGGGCGGCAATTGCGCGCTCACCGAACCCGACCAGGCCGTGGTGCACAACGAAGTCACCATTTTGGGCCCCACCGCAATCGAATCCAGCTGCGCGTACAGCACCTCCTTCCTGCTGTCCAACAACTACATCTCCTTCATCCAGTATTTGCTGGAGCACCAGGAGGAACTGGACAGCGACCCCATTCTGGGTGCAACGCTGGTGGTACGTGACGGGCGTTCGGTGAACGAACGTGTCCTGGCCCTACAAGGCGCCGCGCAATAACCCCTCACTACATGGAAATGAGCTACACCATTACCCCCATCGACGGCTTGTTCGTCTTAGCCCTGAGCCTGCTGGTAGGCTTCGAGGTGATCAAGAACATCCCTGCCGTACTGCACACCCCGCTGATGTCCGGGTCCAACGCCATCAGCGGCATCATCCTGTTTGGCGGGGTGACCCAGCTGCTCAGTACCCCCATCGACCAAATTTGGACCATCGCCGCCGCCTCGTTGGCCGTGGTGTTGGGCACGATCAATCTGGCCGGCGGGTTCTTCGTCACGCACCGGATGCTTTCCATGTTCGTGGTCAAGCGCAAACCAACCGCCAAATAGCCAGGCCGATGTTGATGTTCGCATATCTGGCGGCCACGGTAGGCCTGGTGCAGGGCCTGAAGTACATGGGCGAGCCCGCCAAGGCCAAACTGGGCAACCAAGTGGCTGCCGCCAGTGTGCTGGTGGCGTTGGCTGCCCTGATCTACGCCACCGGACGGGCCGGAACGGCCAATCTGCTGCTGCTGCTCGTGCTGCTGGCCTTGGGCACGCTGATCGGCAACATGTGGAGCAACCGCGTGGCCATGACGGCCATGCCCCAGTTGGTGAGCATCTTCAACGGCTTAGGCGGCGCCTGCGCCGTGGTGCTCGGTCTGAACCAGGTTTTCGGACAAGCAACACCGATGGACGGCAAGTTGGCGGGCACCGTGCTGTTGCTCACCAACCTGTTTGGCGCGGTAGCCTTCACCGGCAGCATGGTGGCCTACATGAAGCTGGACGGGCGAAAGCTGCCCCGCCCGTCACAAGGCCAAAAATTGGCGGCACGCGTGCTGCTGGTGGTGATGGTGGCCACCTTGGTGTACTACATGGCATGGCCTGCGGATGCCGGGGCCTTCACATGGCTGATACTGGCCATCTCCGTGCTGGCTTTGCTGTACGGGGTGTACTTCGCACTGCCCATCGGCGGCGCGGACATGCCCGTGGTGATCTCCTTGCTGAACGCGCTCTCCGGCGTGGCCACCTTGTTCGCGGGCCTGGTGTTCCACGACCCGGTGATGATCGTCGGCGGCATCCTGGTGGGCGCCACCGGGGTGATCCTCACCCTACAGATGTGCGTAGCCATGAACCGCTCGCTTTCCGGGGTGCTGGCCGGGACCTTCAAAGGGGGCAAGGCCGCGCAAGCCGAGGGCGAACAGGAGCTGCGCAGCATCACCGCGGTGGAAACGGCCTCGTTGCTGGCCTTCAGCAAGCAGGTGGCCGTGGTACCGGGGTACGGCATGGCCGTGGCACAGGCGCAGCGCGAATGCTTTGCCCTGCAGGAAATGCTCCGGCAACAGGGCGTGGACCTGCACTTCATCATCCACCCGGTGGCGGGCCGCATGCCCGGGCACATGAACGTGCTGCTGGCCGAGGCCAACATACCTTACGCATCCGTAAAGGAAATGAGCGAGGTGAACAACACCATGGAGCATTACGACACCGTGCTGGTGATCGGGGCGAACGACGTGGTGAACCCCGCCGCTGAAAACGACCCCGACAGCCCGATCTACGGCATGCCCATCATCCGTGCATACAAGGCCAAGCAGGTGATCGTCCTGAAGCGCAGCAGCGCCAAAGGGTATTCGGGCGCGGTGAACACGCTCTTCGACCGGCAGAACTGCAAGGTGCTCTTTGGTGATGCCAAGGCCAGCCTGGAAGAAGTGATCAACGAGCTGAAACGTATTTGACCATGAAGAACCCCAAGCTGATCATCTCCGCACGGGAGCGCGACCTGATCCTGTCCTGGATCGGCGGCTTCACCGCACCCGACCTCAACACGCAAAAAAGCCTGGAAAAGCTGGCCGAAGAGTTGAAGCAGGCCGATGTGCGCGACGAGGCCAAGCTGCCTGCCGACGTGGTGCGCGTGGGTAGCGTGGTCACCTTCAAGTCACCCTCCATCCGCAAGGAAGGCCTGCAGTTGGTACTGCCCGCCGAAGCCGATCTGAAGGCCAACAAATTGTCGGTGTTCACCGTGATGGGCTCCGCCCTGATCGGTTACCGCCAAGGGATGGAGATCACTTGGATGCTGCCCAAAGGCGAGGAAACCATCCACTTGGAAAAAGTGGACAACTCAAAGGTTGCCTTGGCAGACGGAATTTGACCTCCTTGGGTGCATCCCGCACCCGATAGATCGCGGCCCAGCCTTCAGCGCATTTCTTCCTCTTACACCCGGATTATGCAGTAGGGTTCGTTGCGAGGGTCGAAATCACAACGGCAGCGCGGCTTTAACCGAGAAGGAATAGCCCAAGCTATTCTGACGAGGGGAAAGCCGGTGAAACGTACGCTGCCGCAGCGATTTCGGGCCGTAGTAGAAATCCTACTGTATATTCCGGGTTACAGCGCGTTTCCACCAGTGGTGCTTGAACACACCCTCCGGGAAGATCCATGGAATCGTAAAAGCGGTCGAACAATCAGGGCATGATGAAGGTACATTTGAGGAACCTTTCAAATCACATCATGAAACCTAGATTCAATGCTTCAGCCGCAGCGCCCGGCATCTATACGGCACTGATCGAAAGCGAAAAGTACCTGCACCACTGCTCGATCGAAGTGCCCTTGATCCACTTGGTGAAACTGCGCGTTTCGCAGATCAATGGGTGCGCCTATTGCTTGGACATGCACTGGAAGGACCTTCGCGCCCTCGGCGAGACCGAGCAACGCCTATACTCGCTGGACGCATGGCGCGAATGCACATGGTACAGCGACCGTGAACGCGCTGCACTGGCATGGGCCGAGGCGGTAACCTTGGTTTCCGTGGACCACGTGCCCGATTCCGTCTATGATGAGGTGCGCCCGCACTTCAACGACACGGAACTTTCCGACCTCACCTTTGCCGTGGCCACGATCAACTCGTGGAACCGCTTGGCCATCTCCAGCCGCACCCCGGCAGGCACCTACCAGGTGAAGAAGGAAAAGGCCACGGTCTGAGGCAACGGGCACCTGCCTTTCCAGCAAGCGTGAAATATTGGCAAAGCGCCCGCTCCGCCCGAAAGGGATGGGGCGGGCGTTCTGCTACTGGGCGAACTGTGCACCAAGCCGCCCGATATCCCTCAATGATCCTTGGATTGCGCGGTGCGGAGGGCCGCAAGGATCGGAGCCTTGTCAGCCAGTGGCCCTTTTGCCTTCTCGACCGATTCGATGCACGCAGCGACGGGGAGGTCATCGCTCACGGGATTAACGAGGTTCATCAGGACCTGCTCCACTTTTTCCTGCCGATCGCCTGAATCGATCAGTGCGATGAAGTATTCCGGGTATTGGAGCAGCACATGGAACAGCACAGAATTCCACTCCCGGCGCTCGGCTGTGCCGAGTGCCCTCTTTCACTTTGGCCTCCGGCCGCTTCATCGCTCATCGTAAAACATCTTCAACCGGCCTTCCGCATGGGCACTGCTGTGGGCGTAGTGCTCCGGCAAGGTAACAAGGCCTTCCTCAACCGGGTTGTTATGGATGTACGCCACCTTTTGGTCGTACATCCCAGGACCAACGATCTCGATGGGCCCGTTGGTCTTCTGCCAGAACATGTAGGCTTGGTTCTGGTTGGTGCCAGCTGCGGCTTCCTTGAAAAGGCGCGACATCCATTCCCGCCTGCTCTCGCCCGGCTGGTCCAGAAGCAGGTCAAGGATCCTATTGGCCGTGAAACTCTTGAAGTCGCGCAACACATCGCTCAGCCTTCCTTCCTGTACACGTGCGATGAGATGCAGGTGGCTTGGCATCAAACAATACGCGAACAGTTCAAGTCCCTTGTTGACCTGGCAATAGGCCAAACTGTCCAGCACCACCTCTGCGCAACGCCGCCGCGTGAACACATCCGCCCAGCCCACCACAGTGAGCGTGCAGAAATAGGAGGCTCCCGCAACGTGGGCTTTGAGGTGTTCGCTCATGGAATGACGAATGTAGCAGGAGCCCGCCAGAGGCGGATCAAGGGCCGGGCACTCGGCAGATCGTTGACATCATGCGTTAAGCCGAGCGCCGGAATCATCTATGGCCTCACGCTATACCCGAGCGCGGGTTGGGGGCGGATCAAGCGCCGGGATACTGCTATGGCCTCGCGCGGGCACCCGAGCGCGGGTTGGGGGCGGATCAAGCGCCGGGATACTGCTATGGCCTCGCGCGGGCACCCGAGCGCGGGTTGGGGCGCCGGGATCCTGCTATGGCCTCGCGCGGACACCCCTCCCGGCGCTCGGCTGTGCCGAGTGCCCTCTTCTTTCTTGGCCTCCGGCCCACTCATCGTTCATCATCAAAACACCTTCAACCGGCTATCCGCATGCGCGCTGCTATAGGCATAATGCTTGGCAAGGTAACGAGTCCTTCCGCAACCGGAGGAAGACGAAGGCAGCAGGAGCCCGCCGGAGGCGGATCAAGGGCCGGGCACTCGGGACGCACAGGCCACCCACAGGCCGGACCCGAGCGCCGGGATCCTGCTATGGCCTCGCGCGGGCACCCGAGCGCGGGTTGGGGACGCCGGGATCACGTTAGGGCCGCACGTTTACACCCGAGCGTCGGGAGGGGGGGGGCACGAAGCCTCCCGGCATTTGCTCGCGCCGCACCTTGGCGCACCAGTAGGCCATGGTATGAAGGCCCAAACCATGCGCCATGCAATAGCTCTTGCGGCTCACGCCGCTGGCCTTCCATGCGCCCACATGGGCCAACATCTCCGTTCTCCTTTCTGTCCGTGTCATGGCCGCAAACCACGGCATGCGAGCTAAACCTCACAAGATGCAGTTGGCCGGAGGCTTACGTTACACCCGAGCGCCGGTTGGGGGGTTACCAAGGGGTAAGCAGTTCAAAGATCTGGCTGATCAAGAAGTATGCGATTGCAGTACAGCAGACAAATAGGGCAAGCATGCGCCATCGTTTGCGATCAATGATGATCCAAGTAACACCTCCAATGGCGAGCATGAAGGTCAGAATAATCTGGGTGTCCAGAGCATGAGCACCACGGAACCCTATGAACTTGGAGCTTTGATAGCGTGAGATGTACCAGGCAAGGAGGAACAGTACGGCGATCAGTGAATAGATCGCAACAACTATGACCCTCGCGGCTTTCAATGTTCAAGCGGGTTGTTAACGCTGCAAGTAGTCAACCACCTTTTTGCGGAAGTTGAAAGTGTCGAAGTTCCAACGTCTGCCAATGGTTGTCGAGGAGTTCAGCAAACCTTCGGTCCGTTCTCCCTCGCGGTAGTAGTCGCCAGATCGCTTCAGATAGAGACCGAACTGAACGGTTGATCCGATATAGCGCCGTCCACCTCCAGCTTGGGGATCTGCAGAGTTGCGAATGAGGCCCCAGTCAAAGTTGCCTTGGCGAATTTGAACAATCTCGTCATCAGTCATCGTTACCAATTGCGTGTGGTGAATCCTCGGTTCATCGTTGTAATGGAGGATCATGTCGCCTGGCAGTAGATCGGTCTTCGCTATCGGTGTTGTGTTCTCCATTAAATCAACAGCCCCAGTGGATTTGAGCACGTCATGTCTGAACGTCTCAACGTCTTGGTACTTCTTGTCAGATGCATCGAAGAAACCCTCTCCGTTCATGAAGCTAACCGGTAAGCCATTCTTTGAGGCGAAATCAATCAGTGCGTTAGCCGCCAAGTCCTCGCATGTCATCCTAGTGCCGGCCTCTTGGTACTTCTGTGTTTGAGCGTCAACACTATTGCGATAGTCGGTAACGTCGGACTCAGTCCATTCGGAGTTAATCTCCCAAGCTTCCAAGCCCTCCAACTCAATAGCATGTATGACCTTGTTCTCACTGAACGCATAGGGCGAGTTCCACGGATAGTCTGCTGCGAGCGGATCGATGCTCCAGAACCTCCCCACCCTCGCATCATGCATGCGGTACTTGTAGGCGTAGCTGGTTCCTGTTGACCCATAAATCTCGTCATCATGTTCCTGTCCCTGAAAGAGGTTCCTATACGATCCCGCGTTGTAATTGCGTCCGGGCAGCAACGACCCGAAGGGTTCATACCCCTGTAAAACCCCTATGCCCCCCTCCTTCCCCATCACTCATTCGGCTCCGGCCGGCCAAGTTGTTTTTGCGAGGCTTTCCATTGGGCTTCTTCGGCCTTGAGGATCAGCTTCAGGCTGTCGCTGACGTCCTTCTGCTCCAGGCGGTCCAGGTCGGGCTGGCCGGCATCCACCCAGGCGCTGTACCAGAAGCTGCCCACGGCGAGGATGGCGGCGTTCATGCGGCGCTCCACCATGCCGTCCATGCTGGATTCGTAGGCCTGGATGAATTCCTTGCTCTGCAGCTGCATGGCGTTGCGGCCGCGCTGCTCGTAGGTGAATTTTTCACTTTCGGGGAAGCGCTGCTGCAGTTCCTTTTCCATGCCGAACACCGTGTCCAGCGCGGCGTGGCTGGCGATCACGTAGCTCCATGCGGCGGCTTGCGGGTCGGCGATGTACTGTGCGCGGCCCACGAAGTGGTCGTAGTTCTCGGCACTGGTTTCAGGGATGCGCGATTCCCAGAAGGCGTGGATGCCGTGCTGGCCGGTCATTTGGCCGTTGTAGTTCTCGGTGGTGTGCAGGGGCACGTGGGCATCGCCGATGTAGTGGCCGATCTCCGCGCTGTAGTACAGGATGCGGTCCACGTCGCCGCGCTTGAAGGCATTGACCAGCCTGCGGTATTCCACGGGGATGTACCAGGGCACGATGCCATACGCCTGCAGGGTGTCCTCGGTGAATTTCTGCACGGCGAGGTCCCATTTCTCCGGCACTTCCTTGAAGGGGTCTTCGCCGGGCTTCACATAATGGTCAATGTCGATGTAGTGACGCGGTGCTTCGCCGGCCACGGCGTAGCGGCGGCTGTCGGGGTCGGTGGCGTGGTCGGTGACGTAGTCGATGTGGCGCTTGTAGAAGCCGAACATGGCGGGCGGCAGGGTGAACACGGCCATGCGGTTGATGCGGCGGTGGCCGTAGAAGCCCCAGGCGGCGGCATCGCGTTGCAACAGGAAGGGCCACAACAGGACGAGCGCTGCGGTGATGCAGATGGTGCGAAGCAGGAGTGTTCGGCGCATGGTTCAATGCTCCAGCGGTACCAGGTGCCCATTGCGCAGCACGGGGATCACCGTGCTTTGGTCGGGGGTGAGGCAATACTTCACATCTTCCAGCAGGTGCAGTTGCTGAAGGCGCTTGCGGCGGGGCGCGGCCTTGAGGATGCTCATGATGTTGTCCCGCGCGGCCATGTACAGGTATTTGGAGGCGATGCTGCTGTCTTCCTCCAGCCCGAATTTACCGCTTTCCAGCAGGCGGTCCATGACGGCGCCGGCAAATACGCTGTCCTCCAAGCTGAACTTGTCGCGCCAGCCGGAGCAGAGCAGCAGGATGTTGTCATTTTGCCGCAACAGCCAATCGGTGAGGGCGGTGAGGTTGAGGAAGGCACCGATGACGAGCTGCCGGGCTTCACGGCCTATGTTGATGGCCTGGGTACCGTTGGTGGTGCTGATGACAATGGTCTTTCCATGCAGGTCCATGGCCTTGAAGGCGAGCGGCGAATTGCCCACGGGGAAGCCTTCCACCACTTCGCCGTTGCGTTCGGCAGCAGCGATGTAGCCGGGGCGGCCGATGTACTGGCGGGCCTCCTCGATGGTGGCCACGGGGATGATGTCCTTAACGCCGTGGTGCAGGGCGGCGACCATGGCGCTGGTGGCGCGCAATATGTCGATGACCACCACGATGCCCATGCCTTCCTTGTAGAGCGGGAACTGCCCGGGGGTGTAGCAGACTTCCACGCGGTACTGGTAGTCGGCGTTGTGGGAGATGGCCTTCATGGGCGTTTGCCGGAGCGGATCGCAGGCGTTGAAAGTACGGCGGGCGGGTGAAACGGCGATAGTTTACGCGAAGACGCGAAGACGCGAAGGATGAAGGCTTACCGCCAAGACGCAAAGCACGCGAAGGAAGGATACTCTCGCGAAGATGCGAAGGCGCGAAAGATGAAGGGTTACGCCAAGACGCAAAGCACGCGAAGGAAGGATATTCACGCGAAGGCGCGAAGGCGCGAAGGAGGCAGGGTGGCATTGATGGAGCGGCGTAAACCAACCGTCATTGCGGGGACCTGTGCGTTTAACAGGGCCGAAGCAATCTTTAATTCAGAGGGACGGAATTAAAGATTGCTTCGCCCGATGACGGGCTCGCAATGACGGGGCTGCAATGACGGTGCGGAACCGCAGGGTCCGCTGTGCGAGACCACTGCGGGATCTGGGGGGCTGCTCAGCCAGCCGTGTAGAACGGCGTCTTCACCACGACGGCCTTGAGCACTTTGCCGCGCACGTCGATGCGCAGTTCAGTGCCGGGGGCGGAAAGGTCCTTGGGCACGTAAGCGAGGCCGATGGGCTTTTGCAAACTGGGACTCATGGTGCCGCTGGTGACGCGGCCGATGACGTTGCCTTCGGCATCCACCACGGTGCAGCCGTGGCGCGGGATGCCGCGCTCCAGCAGTTCAAAGCCCACGAGCTTGTTCTTCAAGCCAGCCTCTTTCTCGGCCTTCAGCGCGGCGGAGTTGGTGAAGTCCTTGGTGAACTTGGTGATCCAACCGAGCCCTGCCTCCAACGGTGAGGTGGTGTCGTCGATGTCGTTGCCATAAAGGCAAAAGCCCATTTCCAAACGGAGGGTGTCGCGCGAGGCTAAGCCGGCGGGCTTGATGCCGAACGGCTTTCCTGCTTCCATCACGGCGTTCCATGTTTTCTCCGCCAGGACGTTGGGCACGTATATCTCAAACCCGCCCGCGCCGGTGTAGCCCGTGGCGGAGAGCAGCACCAGCCCTACCCCTTTCATTTCGGCGTAGGTGGCGGTGTAGTACGGCATGGCGGCAATGTCTTCGGCGAACAGCCCCTTCAACGTGTCCACGGCCTTGGGACCCTGTACGGCGAGCAGGCTCATCTTGTCGCTGATGTTTTCCAGCTGGGCATCGAAGGTGTTGTGCTTGTTGATCCAGTCCCAGTCCTTTTGGATGTTGCCCGCGTTCACCACCAGCACGTAGTGGTGGTCGTTGCCTTGCTGCATGTTGTACACCAGCAGGTCGTCCACGATGCCGCCGGTTTCGTTGGGCAGGCAGGTGTACTGCACCTTGCCTATGCCCAGCTTGGAGGCATCGTTGCTGCACACTTTTTGAATGAGGTCCAAGGCCTGTGGCCCGCGCACGAGGAATTCGCCCATGTGGCTCACGTCGAACACGCCCACGGCGTTGCGCACGGCTAAGTGCTCATCGTTCACGCCAGTGTACTGCACGGGCATGCTGAAGCCCGCGAAGGGCACCATTTTGGCGCCGAGCGCATGGTGGATGCGGTCCAGGGTGATGTGCTTGAGGGCGGTAGTGGTTTCCATCTGTTATGCCGATATGCCTTGCGGCTGTTTTACCAGGTTGTTGAAGTGCTCCAAGTAGGTGTCGCGCCACGCTTTCACGGAGTATCGTTCCTCCACGGTGCGTCGGGCTTCGGCACCCATCCGGGCGCGAAGGTCGGCATCTTCCACCAAGCGGGAAATGAGTTCCACCCATTCCTGATCGGAGCGCGGCAAAAATCCGTTGACGCCGTGTTGGATGATCTCGGTGTTCACGCCCACGGGGCTCATAAGCGTGGGAATGCCAAGGGCCATGTACTGCAAGCCTTTGAGGCCGCACTTGCCACGCGCCCATTCATCGTCGGGCAGGGGCATGATGCCGATGTCCATGGCGCGCAGGTCGTCCAGCTCGGTGTCCTTGCGCCAGGGCAGGCCGGTGATGCCGAGCTCATCCTGGCGGAAGGTGCCGTCGCCCACCACGCGGAAGACGATGCGGTCTCCGTATTTCGCCTTGAGCTTTCGCAGTGCGGGAACCGCGTAGCGGAAATGCCGGATGGTGGTGATGCTTCCGCTCCAACCGATGACGATGGGTCCGTTGGGGCGCACGGTACGCGGCAGGTATTCCTCCGTATCGATGGTGGTGGCCACCACTTCCACCCGCTTGTTGAAGGCGCAGGCGTAGTCCGCCAGGTAGGCGTTGCCGGCAAACACGAGGTCGGCCAGGGCGATGAGCTTGGAGGTTTTCGAGGCATCCTTTACCCAGCCCCAACGGCGGTTGGCATCGCTGACGTTGCTGAGCCACACGCTGTCATCAAAATCGTAGATGATGCGTGCGCGGCTCTTGCGGAAGGTGCGCTCGAACCAAGTGCTGCGGGTCATCAGCGCTTCGCGCGAGATGAAGATGATGTCGAAGTCGTTCATCCGCGCCACGTCGGCCCTCCGCTTGGAGATGCACCGGCGCACAAAGCGCATCTTTTGCACAAAGTGCCCCGGCTTGTAGAGGAAGCCATCGTCACCCGGTTCCACCAAGTAGCTCAAATCGCAGCGGAAGCCGTGCTTCTCCAAATGGCCGAAGTACTGCTCAAAGCGGAATCGCTGGCCCGGGCTGCGCTCCGCGCGGTGGTTGGCGATGAAAAGCACGTTCGGCATGGAGGTGGAGAGCCTGGGGAGATGCGGCGGTTCCGGGATCAAGGGTTCAACCAGCTCGGCGGCAAGTTCCTCACTACTTCGATGTTGCCGAAGGCGGTGCTCTGCCGCGCACCCGTGGCCTTGGCCCACGGTGCCATCCGCCGCAACCCTTCGCCCAATCCAGTTTCAGGCTGTGCGCCGAAGATCCGCGCCACTTTGGAGTGGTCACTGAAGGCAAAAGCGACCTCATTGCGCGCTTCCAGGTGCTTCACCTCCCCTTTCAGGCCCATGGCCTCCATCACCAGCGTTGCCAACTCATTCACCGTGTAGGGCTTGTCCGCACCGATGTTGAAGATCTCGCCGAACGCAGCGTGTGTGGTGGCTGAGCGCGCGATCACCGGCGCAATGTCGCCCACGTACGTGAACGCGCGTTGCTGCGTGCCGTCGCCGAAGATGGTGAGCGGTTTGCCCTGCATCAGCTGGTTCATGAAGATGCCCACCACGTTGCGGTAGCGGTCGCCGAGGTTCTGGTATTCACCGTACACGTTGTGCGGGCGGAACACCACGTAGTCCAGCCCGAACATGTGCTTGGCGGCGTAGAGGTCCATTTCCACCGCGTACTTGGCCACGCCGTAGGGATCCTCCGGCACGGGCCGCATGTCCTCCCGCATGGGCGGCTTCAAGGCGCCGTACACCGCGATGGAACTGGTGAAGACGAAGCACTTCACCCCGTGGCGCACCGAGGCGTTGATCAGGTTCACGCTGCCGATGAGGTTATTGGTGTAGTTGAAGCGCCGGATGAAGTGGCTGAGGCCTTCGGCGGCGTATGCAGCCAGGTGGTACACGTAGGTGAACCGGTGCTCTGCGAAGAGGCGTTCCACCAGTGCATCATCGGTAATGGAGCCTTGGATGAACAGCGCACGCGGGTCCACTTGGTCCTGGAAGCCCCCGCTGAGGTCGTCCAGCACCACCACGCGGTGGCCGAGGGCCAGCAGCTCCTTGGCCACATGCGCGCCGATGAACCCGGCACCGCCGGTGACAAGGGAAACTGGGGGATTGGGCATCAACAAGGGAGCAGCGGGGATGTGCAGCGCAAAGATGCAAGGAAAGCGCCAACCGCCCCTCCTGCTACCTTCGCGCTCCATGGCCCGGCCGTTGCTGCTTCCGCGCTGGACGATCACCTTGATCGACCTGGCCATGTGTACGGTGGCCCTGTTAGCCGCCTACCAGCTACGGTTCAATTTCAGCGTGCCGGATTACGAATACCGGTTGCTGTGGCCCGTGTTCCCCGTGTTTCTGGCGGTGCGGCTGGGCTGGTACCTGGCCTTCGGGATCCAGCGCAGCATGGTGCGCCACACCGGCACCGAAGATGCCAAGCGCGTGTTCTTGGTGGTGCTGGCCGGCAGCCTCACGCTGTTGTTGCTGAACGCCGTGCGCTACTATTTTGTCGATCGCCAGTTCGTGCTGCCCACCTCGGTGATCATCATCGACTTCTTAGGCACGGCCATGCTGCTGATCGCCACGCGCATCGCCTTCAAGCTGCTGCATCTGCGGCGGCAGGGCAAGGGCAAGGATGCCTTGAGCGTGGTGCTGTACGGCGCGGGTGAAGCGGGCCTGATCACCAAGCGCACCTTGGAGCGGGAGGGATCTGCCGCATACAACGTGTTGGCGTTTGTGGACGACGATCCCGGCAAGGTGGGCAAGCGCTTAGAGGGTGTTCGCATCCACGCCGCCAATGAACTGCCTGCATTGTTGACGGAACATGAGGTGGACCAGCTGATCATCGCCATCCATCAGCCTGATGCCGAGCACCGGCGGCAAGTGGTGGACATGGCCATGCGCGCCAAGGTGGATGTGCGCACCGTGCCGCCCGTGCGCGACTGGATCGACGGGCAACTGAGCAGCGGCCAGATCCGCGAGGTGCGCATTGAGGACCTGTTGGGCCGGGCACCGATCCAACTGGAGGATGCCCTGCTCAAACAACGCTTCAGCGGACGCACCGTGCTGGTAACCGGCGCGGCGGGCAGCATCGGCAGCGAACTGGCCCGGCAGCTGATCGCCTTGGGCGCAAAGCAAACCGTGCTTTTGGATCAGGCGGAAAGCGCGCTTTACGACGTGGAAATGGAGCTGAAGGGCAAAGGCTTCACTGCCTTTCGGCCCCTGGTGGGCGACGTGCGGGACCGCGAAGCGATGGCCCGCCTCTTGGCGGAAGTAAAACCCGAAGTGGTGCTGCATGCGGCTGCCTACAAGCATGTGCCGCTGATGGAGGCCCAACCCGCTGAGGCCGCGCTCACCAACATCGGCGGCACCCGCAACCTGGCGGAGCTCGCTGCCGCGCACGGCGTGAAGGAATTCATCCTGATCAGCACCGACAAGGCGGTGAACCCCACCAGCGTGATGGGCGCCACCAAGCGCTGCGCCGAGCTGTTCATGCAGGCGTTGGGCGCAGCCACGCCGGGCATGTCCATCACCACCACGCGCTTCGGCAACGTGCTGGGCAGCAACGGCTCGGTGATCCCGCTGTTCCGCAGGCAGATCGCCGAGGGCGGCCCGGTGACCGTCACCGACCCCGAAGTAACGCGCTTCTTCATGACCATTCCCGAAGCCTGCCGCCTGGTGCTGGAGGCGGCCACCATGGGCAAGGGCGGCGAGATCTACGTGTTCGACATGGGC
>ENA-UOUJ01000221-UOUJ01000221.1-activated-sludge-metagenome-genome-assembly--contig:-NODE-221-length-45959-cov-5.414713_pt1 | contig 45959 bp, 46 predicted proteins | sample MGYA00249839_ERZ747224 | MGnify/ENA primary metagenome ERZ747224 (study PRJEB28782, sample SAMN03220277) | activated sludge metagenome | biome: wastewater; feature: sewage sludge; material... | reverse complement strand
AATCATTACCGCTATCGGAATCAGTTATTTGTTCTTTAGCTAAAGAAGTAGAAGATAAACCTATTGTTGTTCCATTTTTTTGGTAATGCGCCGGATGGCCTTTTCAATAGCTTCTTCGGGTTCAATGATATTGTCTTTTCCCCAGAAATCTTCATCATAAAAAGCGCCCACTTCCCTGCTCATAATCATATTAGGCTTAAACCTTTCTGCGCCGGGGATTTTGGCTACATCTACCTCTCTCCTATCGGTAATAGCCATTTCGGAAATGACGGTATAATTATTTCGAAACAACTTTCTTTTCCAGTCGCTCTTAAATTTTAGTTCAATTTTTAAATAGTTCAGAAAATATTTACCATCCTGTTCTTTATAAGTTACCAGATAATTGGTGCCTGTAGGAACAAAAATCATTCCCTGCGGCTTTTTCACAATAAACAAACGTGTGGCTTTTTCCAGGTCAGAAATGTCCATACTGAATTCGGCACGGGTAATGGCCAGATTATCCTGCTGAATATAAATTTTACCAAAATATAAAGGATAATCTAATTTTCTTGCCGGTGCAAATTCGATAACATAATTGTGCTTGTCATCAATGGTTACAAAATCCAGAAACCGAAAGTGATAATTCTCCCAGTTAATTAGTTCGATTCCAATTTCGGGGTTTTTTGCCACATCCAAATACAATAAAACCGCTGGTCCGCCTTGCAGCATCACATTGAGTGTATCTGCCTTTTTCACATTCACTCCTTTTCTCCCCTTGAAAATACTCACCTGGTCAAATCTGGGATCATCATAAGCCAATTTATAAATATCTACCACCGCTTCAGTTATAGAGATATAATCACGGCGTTGCCTGATACTTTCTCTGTAAAAACCCTTCATCATATTGGGGTTCAAACTATAATTCTTTTTGATTTTTTCATAAGCCTTCAAAACCACTTCTTTAGGGTCTGCCTTCAGAACATTAACACCGCCCAACTGAATAACCTGTGGTTCCAAAAGAATCGTTTTTTTTGCACCTGCATTTTCATTTACAGATATAGTTTTTGTCAAATAACTGATATGCGACACCGTAAAATACTTCGCATTGATGTCTTTGGGAATTTTCAATATAAATTCTCCTTCGGAATTGGAAACCGTACCCACAGCCGTGCCCTTCACTGTAATTGCCGCATTGGCAATCCTTTCTTTATTTTGAGCATCCTTTATTTGTCCTTCAATGATTATTACATCCGATTGAGCTATCAGATTTCTTGAAACAGCAATCAAAAGAATAAAAATAATGAAGAGCCTCTTTCTTATACAAACTTTCATAAAGTTAAATTTATTTAGTTGGCAAGATTCACAAACTCTTACTCGCATAAAGTTACTAAGAGTTCTACTCAAAAAAACAGATATTTGTCATATTCGTTCAAATAAAAAAAAGAAAGTTTCACTTTTTTCGTACCTTTCAACAAATGAAAAATTCTGAAAATAGATTAAATTTTACTCGATGCTGCTTTCTGAAACAGCATTTGGACTTTTTGAACCACTGAACTGTCAACTATTTTTCAGGAGAAATCAGCTTTCTTTTGCTCATTTTTCCGATGTAGGTAAATTTCATTTAACCAATTGAAAATTAATTAATTATGCAATATCCAGAGTATTATATTTCACTCGAAGACAAATACGGAGCACACAATTATCATCCGCTGCCTGTAGTACTAACCAGAGGGCAGGGCGTTCACCTTTGGGATGTAGAAGGAAAAAGGTATTATGATTTTTTGAGTGGCTACTCCGCAGTGAACCAGGGGCATTGCCATCCCAAGATTGTAGATGCTTTTGTAAAACAAGCACATCAATTAACACTCACCAGCCGGGCTTTTTATAATGACAAATTAGGTGAGTTTGAAAAATACATTACGGAGCTTTTAGGTTATGATAAAGTTTTACCCATGAATACCGGTGTGGAAGCGGTGGAAACAGGCATCAAGCTTTGTCGCAAGTGGGCCTATGAAGTGAAAGGTATTCCTGAAAATGAAGCTGTCATTATTGTGTGCGACCATAATTTTCATGGACGCACCTCTACAGTTATTTCATTTAGCAGCGATCCCGATTCAAAGGCGAATTTTGGCCCTTACATGGGAGGTTTTTTGACCATACCTTATAATAATCCTGAGGCTTTAGCTGAAGCATTAAAATATAAAAATATTGCAGGGTTTTTAGTCGAGCCCATTCAGGGCGAAGCAGGTGTCATTGTGCCAGATGAAGGTTATTTGTCAACCGCAAAAAAATTGTGCGAAGAAAATCAGGTGCTCTTTATTGCGGATGAAATTCAAACAGGGCTTTGTCGTACCGGCAAAATGCTCTGCTGCGACCATGAGGATGTGAAGCCGGATATTTTGCTACTGGGTAAAGCGCTCAGTGGCGGCATGATGCCTGTGAGCGCTGTATTGACCAATGATGAAATCATGCTGACTATAAAACCTGGTCAGCATGGATCCACTTATGGCGGAAATCCTTTGGCCTGCGTTACCGCCATTGCTTCATTAGCAGTTTTGGAGGAAGAAAAAATGGCTGATAATGCAATGGCGCTTGGTGAATATTTCAGAGAGGAGTTAGTAAAAATCAACTCCCCCTTCATCAGCGCTGTGCGTGGAAAAGGACTATTAAATGCAATTGAAATAAAAAGTAAAGATGCAGAAGCAGCCTGGAAATTATGTTTATTGCTGAAGGAAGAAGGCCTGTTGGCCAAACCTACACACGGTGATAAAATTCGTTTTGCGCCTCCACTTTGTATAACGAAAAAACAGATAACCGAATGTATTGGGATAATTAAAAATTCGCTTGAGAAATTAGAAGAATAGTGTAGTTATAATTCTTCATCTCCATCATCCACAGTTTCAGATACCGGAATTTTCATATTGGGAAGCATGGCCGTTATCAATAAAACCATTGAAGCAAAAAGTACCAAATAAAGGCCTGTTTGTTTTACAGGGCACTCGCCTGCTTCGCATCCGCCCAAAACTATAAAGTTTTTAATAGCCCAGGCTAAGTTGAGGGCCGCCAAAAAAATATTTGTCCTCTTGGCCCATAGCTTTGGCACAAAAGTGAAAATAACAATAATAGCCGTCAGAAAAAAATGGATATAGCCGGGTTTCCCAAAACGAGTACCCTCGGTATCAACGCCCGACAGGGTTAGTTCAGGGTTTTCTATTATTACCCAGGGCATAAAGCAGGCAATCACTAATGTGAAACCGGCCACCAAAGCTATCCATTGCGAATTATTCATTACCTGCAAAATAACTATTGCTTTGCTGTATTGCCAAAAAAAGCGCTTTGAAAAAGCGCTTTCTAAAAAAATTTTCTAAAATCATTAGAAATAAACAATTCCGCTCACTCCTAAATTTCTCCCAGTCATTTTTCCAAAAGCCGTTTTTGAAAAATCGGTTGCGTTATCCGTCAGGCCCAATTCGTATTGAACATGCAAGCCTACACGTTTATTAAATTTGAGACCGGCACCCACATTCAAACCACTTTCCACTCTTTTCAAATGCGACTTATTGTCGCTTCCCCAATTAATATCGACATTGTCATTAAAAATACCCAATGGCGTTCCGCTTGTCTTAATTTTTCCACCAATGCCCACACCTACATACGGACCTGCTCCTGCATATACTTTAACCGCCTGGCTTATTGGAAAATTCACATTCAGTGTAAAAGGAACTTCTAAATAAAGTGGTTTAATCTCTAAATTGCCCACATTACTTTCATATTTACCGCCTTTTCCTGCAATTTCCAATCCTGTTCTTACTGTTAAAGCAGGAGCCAAATCAATATCGGCTACAACACCTGCATTGAAAGAAGACAAATTTTTTGAGGTATAACCTCCCTTTTCAGCCACTAATTTAGAGGCATTGTAACCGCCTTTGATACCGAACTGTGTTTGTGCGCTCACAAAACCTACTGAAAGTGTTAAGAATAACATACCTGTAATTAACTTACGCATCATTTTTTTCATTTTAGTTAAGAATTAAATTTTCATATACCCTATTCATAAAAATTGTGCCAAACATTTTTCGCTGCCATCATTTTATGATTTTCTTGATTTGACTCAATGGATAAATTAACATTTACACCACAGTCTTTAATAATTCTATTGATAGTGATTTTAATTTATTTTTAAATATTCTTTTTATTTTCCCCAAACCCCTTAAAAAATATTTATTTTGCAACTCTAAAGAAGCGCCGAGCATCTGACAGATTGACAATTTATTTTGGCAAAAATTTTTAAAATACAAACAACCGATTCTTCATCAGACGAAATGCTGGTGGAGAAATACAAATTGAACGGTAATCAGGAGGCGCTGGCTACCCTTTTTTTGAGGTATAGCGACTTGTTGTATGGCGTTTGCCTCAAATATTTGGAAGATGAAGAAGAAGCCAAAGATGCAGTAATGAATATTTACCATGAACTGTTAAAAAAGCTTCCCCTACACGATGTTCAGAATTTTAAAAGTTGGCTATATGTACTGGCCAAAAACCATTGCCTGATGCAATTGCGTGCAACCAAAAAGAATATAACTGTAAGTTTTGAGAATCAAAGTGTGCAATCTGAGGCATTTTTGCATCTTGACAATATCATGGAGAAGGAAGAAACCTTCAGAAAGTTAGAAAAATGTTTGGAAACCTTATCTGAGGAGCAAAAATTAAGTGTAGAACTGTTTTATTATCAGCATAAATGCTATAATGAAATTGCGGCGGCAACAGGGATGGATTGGAACAAAGTGAGAAGTTTGATACAAAACGGAAGAAGGAATTTAAAAATTTGCATGGAAAAAAATGTCAACTGAGCATACATATCATTATACGGCAGCAGATATCCGGCGATATCTGAGCGGTAGCATGACTGCTCAGGAGATGCACTCCCTTGAGAAAACAGCCCTGAACGACCCCATGCTTGCTGATGCCATAGATGGTTATAGAAATGCCCACTTAGATACAACCAAAAAACATTTAAACGAAATCAATGCCCTTCTTCAAAACACAGAGTTGAAGGCGCATGTGGTATCTTTTAAACAAGAAGTATCCAAAAAGCAATGGCGGCGCTGGATAGCAGCAGCTTCTGTCTTTGGTATTCTTGCTTTTTCCGCCTGGTTTTTTATCAATCAGACCGCAAAAAATGAGGCTCAAATTGCCCAAGCCGCAACAGAAAAGCAAGAAATAATTTCAGAAAAGAATGAAAACAATAAAACTGCGCCTGCTTCCATTGGTCAGGAGCAAGCGGAGACTAAAGAAACATCTGAAATAGGAGAAAAAAAGTCCACTGCCTTAAAAACAACGGCAAAAACTGAAAAGTCAAAAGTTGAATTGAGTAAAGAAATTGCTGCTTCAGAAGCACCTTTGAACAAACCACAGGCAACAATGATGAGCGACCAGAAAGCAGTGGCTTCACAGCCTGTGGCGCAAAACAGCAGAATGTTAAGGACCGCTGCATCCCACGCAGATACCACAGCCATAGTTGTTCAAAAAGGTGACACAAGTATTGAAAATGAAGTAGTGGTTGTCGGTTTCGGCAAACAAAAAAAAGAAGTTGCCGGTGTGATTTCAAAATCTGAAGCCGAAACCAAAACCCCAAACTCAGTTCCAATTCCGATTGGCGGCTGGAATCGTTTTTATGAAAATATATATAAAACACTGAAAGTCAATCCTCAAAAAGCCACTAAGCTATTGCAAATCAAGTTCGATATTGAAAATGCTACACCTGTAAGATTCGAAGTACTACAATCTCCGGATTCAAATATTTCCAGTAAGGTTATCCGGCTTATCAAATCAGGACCTAAGTGGGAAAATTATCAGGCGGTGCCTAAGGCCGAAGTGAAGTTGAAAGTAGAATAATGAAACAACCATCATTTTTAACTTGCTCGTTTCGCCATGCTAAATATTCTACAAATGTGATTAATGGTTGCAGCAGAAAACTTAACTTAGCAATGCCAAATCAGATTGAAATGCTATTGTTTGCAACAATCAGGAAAGGAAATATTTTATGAACGATTTAGAATTTAAAATTATACAAATTGATTTATTGAAAGAGTTTTGTAAGCGCATTGATAAAGATTTATCCGACAAAATTACTCAATTAAAAGATGTCGAAATTTCTACCAAAAATTTTGACTTTTACACTTTCGTCTCCGTCATTGCATCTTCCCGAATAGAGGGTGAAAAATTAGAAGTGGACAGTTATATTAAACACAAAATGTTCAATATTGAATTTAAGCCAGATTTGGTTCAAAAACCAAATGATTTATTTAATGCCTATTTGTTTGCCAAAAAAAATGAATTAACAAAAACCAATTTTTCTGAGGCACATGCACTATTAACAAAACATCTGTTACCAGAATCTAAGCAAGGGGTATTACGAACAGGCAATATGATTATTTTGGAACATAATACCGGCCGCATCCAATATGAAGCGCCTATCGTATCCGTAATGTCAAAATCACACGATTTGCTATGGAATGACATAGAACTGCTTCTAAAAAATGAAAAACTCAGCCATCAGGAAATATTTTATTATGCTTCTTTTATTCATCTGATTTTGGCAAACATCCACCCTTTTGAAGATGGGAATGGCAGAGCAGGGCGCTTAATTGAAAAATGGTTTATAGCACAAAAACTTGGGGAAAAAGCATGGTTTTTACAAAGTGAATTATACTATTATAAACATGTGAACGACTATTATAAAAATCTGAACAGGTTGGGAATATTTTATGAACAATTAGATTATTCAAAAGCGCTTCCATTTTTGTTAATGTCGGCTGAAGCATTAACCCAAAAATAAAAATGCAACTGAAAATATTTAAAACCCGCTGAAAGGTAATTTCAGTGAAGCCAAATCTCAGCATATCAGTATGCGCTTATGCTGCTATAACCTTACGCGCCATTTTTAGAGCTACCTCTAATTGCTCATCCGGTGTCAGATTTGTATTATCCAATACTAAAGCATCCTCCGCCTGACGCAAGGGGCTTACCTCGCGATGCGAGTCAATATAATCGCGCATTTCAATATTCTCGGCCACTTCTTCAAGCGTGATATTCGGGTTTTTTGCATACAATTCTTTAAACCTTCTTTCAATCCTCACAGCATTATCGGCAGTCATGAAAATTTTCAGTTCAGCATCAGGAAATACCACAGTGCCAATGTCCCTGCCATCCATAATAATTCCTTTCTTTTCACCCATTTTTTGTTGTTGCGCCACTGCAAATTCTCTTACTTCACGAATAGCAGCAACCTCGCTTACTTTTTCTGCCACTAATAAATCTCTGATCAGGTATTCTACATTCTCGTCGTTGAGATACATGTCTGCCTGCCGGGTATTTTCATTGTATCTGAAATCCAATTCAATTTCGGACAAAGCATTGTTTATTTCATGCGGCTTGTCGAAATCCACGCTTTGCCTTAAAAAATAAAGTGTGATGGCTCTATACATAGCTCCGCTATCCACATAAATATAATCCAACTCTTTGGCCAATTGTTTCGCCATTGTGCTTTTTCCACAACTGGACCAGCCGTCTATAGCTATAATAATTTTTCTCATATTCGATGGCAAGATAAGAATTTATTTACACTCATCAACTCAAATATGCTCTTGTTATTTTTTCGCCACTCACTTCCACAATGATATGCTCCTGCAAAGTGGTTGAAAGAGAAAGTCCTTTAAAATCAGGACTTATTGGAAACTGAGTGTGCGACCTTTCTACCAATACTAAAGTACTTATTTTTTTGGGTTGAAAACTTAAAAACGGTTTCATAGCGTATAAGAGGGTTCTGCCGCTATTGGTTACATCGTCAATAATGATGATAATTTTATTGTCAAAATCCATTTGCCGACTCAGTGTTATCTCTTCAGGCTTTTCTTTATCCATTGATAATGAAAGTATTTGCACATTGATATCGCTATTATTTTCTATAAAATTTTTGATCTTTGCAGCCAACACCATTCCATTAGACTCGATGCCCACTAATATCAATTCCTGTTCATCAAAATTGTTTTCAATTATTTCCAAAGACAGCCTGTTCAGCTTTTTCGAAATCACATCTTCTGTCAATATATATTTATTTTTATCGGACATATCTTACTTTTATGCAAATTATTTAATTCATAAAATAAACAAACCGTAAATTAGCACTTGTAATTGAAACAATATGCAAATCCTTCAACAAATTTTATTTTTAATACTTGCCGCTACCGCCGGTATTCTGTTTTACAGAAAAGTTGTGCAAATTAAACATAATATTTTTTTAGGCAGGACCGAAACAATAAGCGACAATCCATCGCAAAGATGGAAAAATGTGCTATTACTGGCATTTGGCCAAAAAAAAATGTTTCAAAATCCATTAGTAGGTGTTCTTCACTTTTTTGTTTATGCAGGTTTTATCATCATCAATATAGAAGTGCTCGAAATTGTGCTTGATGGTATTTTGGGTACTCATCGCATCTTTGCAGGATTGTTGGGCGGATTTTATGATTTTTTGATAAACTCCTTTGAAATATTAGCCGTATTGGTTATTGTTGTATGTGTTATATTTCTGGTGAGAAGGAATATTATTCGCCTAAAACGCTTTAGCGGCAAGGATTTGAACGGATGGCCCCGAAGTGATGCCAATATTATTTTGATTATCGAAATAGCGCTGATGTCTGCCTTTTTAAAGATGAACGCATCCGACACGCTTTTGCAACTTCGTGGGGTGGAGCACTACACAGGGCATCTTACCGGTAATTTTGTAATATCTCAGTTTATACAACCTTTTTTTGAAAATTATAGTAATAATGCACTGATTTTTATTGAACGATTTTGCTGGTGGTTTCACATTGTGGGTATTTTTGCTTTTTTGAATTACCTGCCGTATTCAAAACATTTGCATATTTTACTTGCATTCCCCAATGCCTATTATGCCTCATTGAAACCAATGGGCGAAATGACTAACATGCCGACTGTACAAAACGAAGTACTGTATGCCATGCAACCTGAACTTGCACCTGCCGAATCTGCACCGGTAGAACGATTTGGAGCAAAAGACATTATGGACCTGAGCTGGAAAAACCTGTTGGATGCTTATTCCTGTACAGAATGTGGCCGATGCACTGCTGCCTGCCCGGCCAACATCACCGGTAAGTTATTATCGCCACGAAAAATAATGATGGACACTCGTGACAGAATGGAGGAAGTGGGTAAAATTATTCGGCTAAATAAAGAATGGAAGGATGATGGTAAAAGCCTGCTGCATGATTACATTAGCGCCGAAGAACTGAGGGCCTGCACCACCTGTAACGCCTGTGTGCAGGAATGTCCTGTAAGTATCAGTCCTTTGGATATCATTTTGCAACTGCGCCGTTATTTAATTATGGAAGAAAGCAATGCACCACAGGAATGGAATGTAATGTTTAACAATGTGGAAAATAATTTTGCGCCCTGGAAGTTCAGCCCCGATGACAGAGATAAATGGATTCATGAAGTTTGACGCACCTCTTCGGTTTCATGAAGTTGATGGGCAATGTCCTTTTTCTTTATAAACATGCGCCATACCTGAATCAGAGCAGTTATGGCAAATATAGTTCCGATAGCATAATTGAGCCCTGATTGATTATTTTGTATTTTATTGGCAACAAGCCTTCCGCCAAAAATGAATACACAATTGCCCAATAGTGTGCCTATACCAATGCCAAGAATATATATGTTGTAATTAGACCTCTTTGGAAGCAATACTTTTTTTGTAAACAACACTGTGCTCCATCCAAACCAGAAAGGTATCTGCACCGGATTGACAGCGCTCATGGCCAATCCTAATAAGTAAGAGGGAAGGTTATTGTTGAGGATAACATTCTTCTTTACCGAAGGATGCAATGCTGCATAAAAACTGAAAAAGGCTAATGCTAATATAATAACTAATGTAAGCCATTCCAAAATCTTAAAAATATTCTCCTGTTTGCGAATCCAATCCATCGCCACCAATGACAGGCGAACATATATCATTTCAGCAGTGAGCGATCCCAAGGAGAAAAGCAACGCATTTCTTACAGACTCTACAATAGCAATCTGCATGGCAGCAATATTCAGAGTACCCAGTGGTAAAGACCCCAGGAAACTGACCAACATACCCACAAAGAAAACCTTTACTAACTGCTGCATTTATTTTTTTATTAGAGATAAAAAAAACTTTATCCTACAAATATGATGAAAACCAATTATATCTTATCAGCTTATTTTGAAAAATTTGGCAAATAATTTTGCGCAGCAAATTGAGAAATACCTGTCTAAAATTTTTTACCTTGAAGCATCGGCACAAAAGAAAAATTCGCAAATGTTTCTTCCTGCATACTTCCGTCTTCCATTTTGGTAATCCGTTTCATTTGCTGCACATTACCCAAACCTACAGGAATGACCATTTTACCTCCGATTTTGAGTTGCTCAATTAATTTTTGAGGAATCTCAGGCGCACCGGCAGTTATTAAAATCCTGTCAAAAGGCGCATAGGTCGGCAGCCCCTGATAACCATCACCATAATAAAACTTTATCAATGGAAACTGTTTCAAATAAGGAAACAATTTATTTTCATCATATAACTTTTTCTGCCTTTCAATTGTATAAACATTAGCTCTCATCATTGCCAAAACAACAGCCTGATAAGCGCTTCCGGTACCAATTTCCAGCACTTTTTGTCCCGGCTGCACATCAAGCAACTCCGTTTGATATGCAACAGTATAAGGCTGAGAAATGGTTTGACCTTCACCTATGGGGAAGGGTCTGTCCTGATAAGCTACATCATCAAAAGCCGAATCCAGAAAAAAATGGCGGGGAATACCACTCATGGCTTCCAACACACGTTCATCGTTAATACCCTTCTCTCTTATACTCTCAATTAATTTTTTCCTGAGACCTTTATGTTTGTAACTGTCTTCTACTGTCCGTTTCATATTTACGCAAATGTATTAAAGCATTTTACATTAATTATTATTATTTTCAGTTTTATCAAATGAAGCAGAATTTACAATCATAAAAAATTATTTGTGAGTATCAAAAATATTTATGAACATTTTGGAGTTTAAGAAATAGAATTATTTTATAAGTATTTCTTACCTTTCGCCATTAAAACTACTCAGCAATTATGGCCAAAAGAGAAAATTATATTTCCTGGGATGAATACTTTATGGGCGTCGCTTTGCTTTCGGGCAAAAGGAGTAAAGACCCCTCCACACAGGTAGGCGCCTGCATTGTAAACCAGCAAAACAAGATTGTAGGCGTAGGATATAACGGGCTGCCCATCGGCTTAAGTGATGACGAATTTCCATGGGTAAAACAGGGCGATTTTCTGGATACAAAATACCCTTATGTTTGCCATGCTGAATTGAATGCCATTCTTAACTCTATAACCGGACTTCAAGGCTGCAGGATATATGTGGCTTTATTTCCTTGCAATGAATGTACAAAGGCAATTATTCAATCTGGCATTAAAGAAGTTGTTTATCTGTCGGACAAATATGCAGGGCAGGATATTTTTATTGCTTCAAAAAAAATGCTTGACAGCGCCGGAGTAGCCTACAGAAAAGTAGTAGTAAATAATACCCACATCGAGCTTTCCTTAAGGGAAGAAGATGTGTAATGTCAGGATGAGTTTTTTAATAGTACAGCAGCTACCATTCCTGCTGTTTCTGTACGCAAGCGGGTATTACCCAGTGTTACGGGCAGGCATCCTGCATCTATTGCCATTTGTATTTCTTCACCACTGAAATCGCCTTCCGGCCCAATGAGTATCACCGAAGAATCCTTTTGAGTAGGAATTAGTTTGTTTTTTTCACCATCAGCACAATGAGCAATATATTTGTGGGCAGCGGTTTTAAAAATATTCTGATTTAAAAAATCATTAAAAGAAACAGGGATATACAACTCAGGCAGCCATACCTGACGGCTCTGTAGCATAGCGCTTATCAATATTTGGTGAAATCGTCCTGTTTTGAATTTTTCCTTTTCGGTTCTTTCACAAAGCAAAGGAATAATCGAATGAATACCTATTTCAGTGGCTTTTTCAAGAAACCATTCAAAGCGATTATTGTTTTTTAACAGAGAAATAGCTATTGATACTTTAGGGCTTTCATCTTTCAAATAACTGCATTCTTTTACCCTCACGGAACAGTGTTTTCTATTGTTATCATAAATTTCAGCAGTAATAATAGCGCCCTTTCCATCGGTTAGATGGAGACCCTCCCCTATCTTCATCCTCAGCACCTGTACTACGTGCTTTGAGGTTTCCTCGTTTAGTACTATTTCCTCTTGAGCAGTATCAAAGTTATCAATATAGAAAAACGGAAGTTGCACAGTATGGATATTAACAGATTACAGATTGACGCTTGATTACTAAAGATTAAACTTATACATTCTTGCTTCTAAAAAGGTGCATCCTCCATATTATCATCATCCAAATTATCATCCTCATCTTCCTCAATCGCTTTATTCATCTTGCTTTCGGCAATAAAAACTTTAGCGCCATCTTCATCTTCCACCCGTTTCCACGAACCACCACCCGGCAATCCAATTGCATTGTAGGGATCTTCTTCCCAACCAATAAATTTTTGAATATGGAGCAATGCCTTTAGTTTGATAGTATCCAATTGCCCATTCCGGTGCTTGGCAATCTTAACTTCGGTCAGTCCTTTTTGCTCTTCGCCCTCGGCATTGGTGTTGATATCATAATACTCTGGTCTATATAAAAACATTACCAAATCGGCATCCTGCTCAATGGCTCCCGATTCGCGCAGGTCGCTCAGTTGAGGAATGCGACTACCCTCTTTAGCGCCCCGTTTTTCTACCTCACGACTCAGTTGGGACAAGGCAATAATTGGCACATTCAGCTCTTTTGCCAGGCCTTTCAGGTTACGGCTGATGTTGCTGATTTCCTGTTCGCGATTTGCATTCCGGTTTTCGCCGGTACCGCTCATCAGTTGCAGATAATCAATAATAATAAGGCCAATATTATGTTTGTTCTTCAGTTTTCGGCACTTGGCCCTCAACTCAAAAATATTTAATGCCGGCGTGTCATCAATAAATAACGGAGCCTGCGAAAGCCGTTGAATACCTTTTGTATAAAGTTGTTTCATTTCATGCTCTTCCATCTTGCCTCTTGCAATTTTTTCGAGCATAATTTCACTTTCGGCTGCCAGAATACGCTGCACTAATTGACTGGCGCTCATTTCAAGAGAAAAGAAAGCAACCGGCGTTTGTTTGGTAGGATGCAATGAAGCATTACGTGCAAGGTTAAGCGCAAATGCCGTTTTACCCACAGCAGGCCTGGCTGCCAGAATTATCAGGTCGCTGTTTTGCCAGCCGTAAGTAACCTTGTCAAGGCTTTTGAAATTACTGGGTACCCCTGTAATTTCTTCATCCCGGTTTCGGAGATCTTGTATTCTTTGAATGGTATTGACTAATACCGAGTCTATCGGCTGAATACTGCTTCGCAGGTGCTGGTTGGTAATTTCAAACAATTTTCCCTCTGCATCGTCAAGCAATTCAAAAACATCAGTGCTGTCTTCGTAAGCATCAGTAATTATCTCGCCGCTTATTCGTATCAATTCTCTCTGAATAAATTTTTGAAGAATAATTCTGGAGTGGGCGTCTATATTTGCTGCCGATACCACCGCATTCGTCAGCTTGGTTACATAATAGGGGCCGCCAATCATTTCCAGCTCTTCACGGCTTTTCAACTCTTCTACCACGGTCAGCATATCAATGGGTTGGCTCTTGTTTGCCAGCGACTGCATTGCCCTGAATATTCGTTGATGTGCATCTACGTAAAAACATTCGGGTTTCAAAATTTCCACAATTGCGTCAAAAGCGTCTTTTTCGAGCATGACAGCGCCCAAAACTGCTTCTTCAAGATCACGTGCCTGTGGTGGTACCTTTCCATATACCATGGTACCTAAATCAACTGCCGTTCTTCTTTTATGCTTCCTGTCTTTATTTAAATTAGTTAAATCCATTACTCAATAATAGTGATAAAAATATTGTACCATTAGTTTCTCTAATGATCCGGGGTACGTAAATCTAACGAAATTTTCTTTAAAAAATTTTACAGATTAATATGGCTCCCGCAAAATCAGAGGCGAATTTAGTTACCAAATCCAACATGTCAAAATCTTTATTTCTAAACTAAATATTAACAAGGTTATACACAATGGTAAATATCTTAATAATTGATTATCAATTAATTACAATAATATTTGATTTTATTGGAAAAGCATGATATTTTTCAAAAACAATTATGAAAAGCACAAATTTTTCTTTACCTTTGTCGTCCAATTTAAAGCCCGGGTGGTGAAATTGGTAGACACGCTACTTTGAGGTGGTAGTGCTGGTAACACGGCGTGCTGGTTCGAATCCAGTCTCGGGCACTTTGAAAGCTTTTCTGACATTTAAAGAAAGGCTTTTTCTATTTCACCCCGTTTTAACATACATTTCTTTTAACTTTGAAACTATGTATAACATTAAAAACAACCGAATTAAAGTATCGGTAAGCGAAAAAGGTGCAGAACTTCAAAGTTTCTTTGACCAAGAAACCGGAATTGAGTATATGTGGGATGCCAACCCTGCTTTTTGGGCTAAACATTCGCCGGTTTTATTCCCGATTGTGGGAACACTGAAGGACAATACCTATTATTTTCAAGGGAAAAATTATAAATTAGGAAGGCATGGTTTTGCCAGAGATATGGTCTTTGAGCTGAAAAGGCAAACAGCTGACAATCTCCATTTTTTATTAAAAAGTAATCCTGATACACTGAAAATTTTCCCATTTGATTTTGAATTTTCTATTATTTATACCATTATTGATAATAAACTAAGCGTTACCTATCACATAAAAAATACCGGAAAAGAGGAAATGTACTTCTCTGTGGGCGGGCACCCTGCTTTTAAAGTTCCAATTTTTGAGGGCGAAGTTTATTCGGATTATGTTTTAGAATTTAATGAAATCGAAAATGCAAGCCGTTGGCCAATTACGAGCGAAGGGCTGATTGGCGCTTCTCCATCTCCTTTTATGATCAACACCAACACTATCTCTTTATCAAAAGACTTATTCAAAGAAGATGCCATTGTATTAAAACATTTAAACTCTACAAGTGTTAAATTAATTTCGAAAAAGAAAGGCAGCGGCCTGAACTTTGATTTCGAAGGATTTCCGTTTTTGGGTATCTGGGCAGCGCCTAATGCTGATTTTGTGTGCATTGAACCCTGGTGCGGCATTGCTGATAGTGCAGATACTATTCAGGAACTCACTGCCAAGGAAGGCATAATCGAGCTTGCTTCCGGCAAGGAGTTTGAGCGCACCTGGAGGATTGAAATTCTTTAACCGACAATTCCGTTATCAAATCTTTTGGTTGAATATGCTTCTATTTTTAGGTTTTAGTTAAAATCTACTTTCAATCTGATATTTGCTAAAGGGCTTAAAAATTAAGAATGACTATAAGAGCTGTTTTTATTTAAACCATAATAAAGCCAACTTATCACCTTTCGAATTGTTATTATCAATTAAGTTTAAACAAGTTCACTAAAATCATAAAAATTAATATTGCAGAATGGCTACGAGGTTCGGTTTTATATTATTACTTATGATATTTTCATCAAACCTATTTAGTCAGGCGAAATACACCATTAGCGGTTATATTAAATCGGCAAAAACAGGCGAAAGCATTATTAATGCCAGCGTATTCATTAATGAAACCGAAGAAGGAACCAGCAGTAATGAATACGGATTTTTCTCCATCACGCTTGCTGCCGGAGAATATGACCTCGTTTTTTCGGCTGTAGGTTATGAACCGGCTAAAGAAAAAATATTATTAAACAAAAATATTCTGAAAAATATTTCACTGCAATTAGAAATTAAAAATCTTGAAAATGTAAATATTACAGCCAGTGCAAAAGGTCGCACAATTACCGGAACACAGATGGGCGTGGAAAGGCTTACTATGGCAGAAATAAACAACATTCCCATGCTGCTGGGTGAACGAGACATACTGAAAGCTATTCAATTATTGCCGGGTATAAAGCCGGCCGGAGACGGCAACAGCGGGTTTTATGTAAGAGGTGGCAGCAGCGATCAAAACCTGATACTTTTGGACGAAGCTGTTGTTTATAATGCATCTCACCTGATGGGCTTTTTTTCTACTTTCAATGCTGATGCCGTAAAAGACATCACCGTTTACAAAGGTGGTATGCCTGCTCAATACGGAGGCCGTCTGTCATCAGTTTTGGATGTAAAGATGAACGAGGGAAATAATCAAAATTTTTCGGTAAACGGAAGTATCGGCCTGATTTCTGCCAAACTAAATGTGGAAGGACCTATCCAAAAAGACAAATCATCATTTTTGGTTTCGGGCAGAAGAACCTATGCCGACTTGTTTCTGGGGCTTGCCAAAGACACCAACCTTCGTAAAAACAAATTATATTTTTACGACTATAATGCCAAAATGAATTTCTCATTAGGAAAGAAAGATAAAATTTACCTATCGGGATATTTTGGTCGCGATTTTTTAAAACTCGACAAACAGTTTTCGCTCAATTGGGGTAATGCTACCGGCACACTCAGGTGGAATCATATTTTCAACAGTAAGCTATTTTCCAACACATCGCTTATTTACAGCAATTTTGATTATAATATCCACATAAGTAATGAAAATAATGATGCCAATATTTTTTCACAAATAAGAGACCTGAATCTGAAAGAGGAGTTTCAGTGGTTTACGGGCAGCAATCATTCGTTGAGATTTGGTTTCAACTCCATTTATCATCAGGTAAAACCGGGCGAGGTAACAAGCTCCGGAAAGACCAGCCTGAATAATTTCTATCTTCAAAACCGATATGCCTGGGACAATGCCCTGTTTGCAACCGATACCTGGAAAGCAAGTGGCTGGCTCAATTTCACTTATGGATTAAGAATGTCACTATTCAGTGTTTTTGGACCGGGAGATTTTTATACACTCGATAAAGAAGGCAATTTGGCTGATACGCTTCACTATAAAAAAGGCGCAATTGTAAAAACCTATACCAATCTGGAACCCAGGCTGGCAGCAAGTTTTATTATTAACAACTCATCCTCCATCAAAGCCTCTTATGTAAGAAATACCCAGAACCTGCATTTGATAGCCAATTCGGCTGCCAACACACCCACTGACAAATGGATATTGAGCACCAATATCATCAAACCCGAAGTTTCTGATTTATTTTCTATAGGATGGTATAAAAATTTTTCATCTGATAAATATGAATTTACCACAGAGGCATATTTCAAAACCATGCAAAACCAAATTGATTATAAAGCAGGCGCCAATGTATTTACCAACGATGCCATTGAATCTCAAATTCTTTTTGGCATTGGCAGAGCCTATGGTTGGGAAGTAATGCTCAAAAAAAGTACAGGCAGACTTACAGGTTGGGTGAACTACACACTCTCAAAAACTGAAAGAAAAATTGAAGGTATAAATAATAATGAATGGTACAATGCCCGCCAAGACAGAACGCATGACTTCAACATCGTAGCCAATTATCAACTCAATAAGAGATGGAGCCTATCAGGCAACTGGGTTTTTTATACAGGCAATGCAGTAACATTTCCAAGTGGCAAATATGTAATAGACTACCAAATTGCTTACTACTATACTAAACGAAATGCCTATAGAATGCCCAACTATCACCGTCTTGACCTGGGTGCCGTGTGGAAGCTAAAAGAAAGAAGAAAATATTCTTCCGAACTCAGCTTTGGGTTGTTTAATGCCTATGGCCGTCAAAACGCATATACTATCTGGTTCAGGCAGAACAAAGACAATCCCAACAGAACGGAAGCAGTGCAAACCTCTTTGTTCAGGTTTGTACCATCAATATCATATAATTTTAAATTTTAGTAAAAAGTGAATTATACTGCTTCTCATATAAAATTTGTTTTTTTGCTACTAACGGGCTTCATTTTAGCCTCTTGCGAAAAAGTAATTGACATCAATATCAATAATGTGAACAAAAAATATGTTATCGAGGGTACAATAACCGATAATTTAAATTCTTGCAGGGTTTCGCTTTCTCAAACTTTAGATATTACAGACTCTAATCAATTCAAAGGTGTTAAAGGTGCAATTATTACCATTCAGGAAGATAATAAAACTCCCCTTCAGCTAAAAGACAATGGCGAAGGCATTTATGGAGCAAACATAGCAGGCAAACCCGGGCATCGTTATACCTTATTGGTAAAAATAGGCAACGACCATTTTAGCGCCACATCAGTAATGCCGCAAAAAGTAAAATTTGACAGTCTCTTTGTTACAGAAAGAATGTTTTTGGGCAAAATGAGGAAAATAGCTACCGTTGCTTTTAAAGATCCTCCCGGGAAAGGAAATGCTTATCGTTTCACTCAATTAACCGATGGCAAAAAAGAAAATTCAATATTTATTTTTGATGATAACCTTATTGATGGCAGACCAGTGATTAATGAATTGCTGATATTCGGAGATGATGAACGCAGCCTGAAAAAAGGGGATCAATTAACAGTTGAAATGCGTTGCATTGAAATGCCTGTTTATCTTTACTGGTACAGCCTTACACAAGGCGCTTTGGGTCAAAATCAAAGCGCTTCGCCAGCCAATCCGGTATCGAATATAACCGGAGGAGCTATTGGTTATTTCAGCGCCAATACCTTTGAAGCTAAAACAATGACAGTGAAATAGTTATTTGTACTTTTTGCTTTGGGCAAAAAAGACTGTTCTTAAACATTAATTATTATCAGCCAACATTTTAATTTACATCAGAAATTCCTTTTCTAAAAGCATTGGCTCCAAATAGGTTTCATTTTTATACACCCGCATATTACCGCCTGAAATCTCATCAATAAGCATAATATTTCCCTGTCCATCCTTGCCAAATTCTAGTTTAATATCATAGAGGTCAAGACTTTTCTCAGCCAGCAACTCTTTTACAATGTTGCAAATATTTACTGTAAGCTCTTTCACTTTTTCGTATTCATCAAAGGTCATCAAACCCAGTAATTGCAGTGCATCCTTTGAAATAGTAGGGTCTCCTCTTTCATCATCCTTAATCGTTACTTCCACAAAAGCGCCCAAATCCTGTCCTTGGGTGCAATAAGCGCCATACCGCCTGAAAAAACTGCCTACCGCTTTAAAACGGCAAATCACCTCAAGACCTTTTCCAAAAACAGTGGCTTTTTTCACAGTCATAGTGGTATTATCAATATCTGAAGCCACAAAATGAGTAGGGATTCCTTTTTCATTTAATCTGTTGAAAAAATAAGTCGTCATTTTAAGGCCAGATTTTCCCACACCTTCAATGGTCAATCCTATTGTATTGGCTCCGGGGTCAAAAACGCCATCAGTGCCGGTTACATCATCTTTAAATTTTAATAATACCTGATCTTCACTTTGGGTAGCATATACATCCTTTGTTTTTCCTGAGTATAATAGTTTCATCTGTATTTTTTTTAATTTTCAAATAAATGGGTTTGCAAAAATATTCAACTCCTGCCAACTGTAGCATTTTTTTTACCTTGTATTAGTTATTAGCCGATAAAATAAAAAACCCGAATTCGTTTTTATTCGAATCCGGGCGATTGACTGTTTCTTATTAAAGATTAAAACCTTCTTCCTCTGGCAGATGACTCACGCTGGGCCGGGGCCGACCTTTCTGAAGACCTGCTTTCCATGCTGCGGGATTCTCTTTGAGGAGCCTGCATTTCGCGGCTACGCATTTGACTTTCACGTTGCTGACGTACTTCCATATTTCTTTGTTCGTTTACTTGTCTTTCACGTTGCTGACGTACTTCCATATTTCTTTGCTCATTTATTTGTCTTTCACGTTGGGCGCGCATCTGGCTTTCACGTTGTTCATTCACCTGCCTTTCACGTTGCTGACGTACTTCCATATTTCTTTGTTCATTTATTTGTCTTTCGCGTTGGGCGCGCATCTGGCTTTCACGTTGTTCATTCATCTGCCTTTCACGTTGGGCACGCACTTCCATATTTCTTTGTTCATCTATTTGTCTTTCACGTTGCTGGCGCATTTCAGAATTGTTACGTCCAAAGTTTTCATTTTGCTGGCGTTGTTGCCTAATATCGTCACTACGGCGTTGCCTTACCTCACTATTGGTATTATTCTGAGTTGTAGGTCTGGCTCTTTCCAATACATTGCCACTTCGTTGGCGGCCTGTGTTTTCAGTATTACCGTTTTCAACTCTACTGTCATTATTACCAAACCTTCTGTTTTCTACATTCCCACTTCTTTCTGCTGCATTATTGTTACGCCTTTCATTATTGATACGGCCGGCATCCGATCTGCCACCGGCATCGGTTCCTCTTGAACCAACCACTCTTCCATTATCATTTCCATTGCGCAATGCATCACTACGATTTGCAGCTACGTTTCTGTCATAGGTTTTTACATCACGTGGAGCAAATCTTCTGTTGGAATTGTCATCACTCCTTTGCACTGTTGGGCGATATACCGATAGTTCATTACGCCTTACGTTAGTTCTCCCCGGCTGATCCATATCTTTTACGCGAAGTGCATTTATTCTACCTGTATATTTCTCCACATCACGGCGGAGTGGTCCGTTGGTGTATATTCCTTCTCTACGCGCATCGTATCTGCCGCCGCCACTATAACCTCTGTCGTTACGGCTGCCATAATAATTATTTATAATTGTAGTATTATTAAATATATTAACATTGTTTCCATAAGGGTAATAATAGCGCGAAATATATCTGGAAGTCATATAGCGGCAGGGAGCAAATGTCCAGTAATCATAACCCGGATTATAGCTACCAAAACCAATGCTGATGCTGAACCCGGGGCGCAACGGTGCCCAACCGTAGTAATCGCCACCACCACGCCAGGCTACCCATGCAGGAGACCACTCATAACCGGGCACCCAAAGCCAGCCATAATAGGGGTCATAAAACCAACGACCATAGTGAAACGGAGCCCAACCCCAATCGTAACCAGAGTTCCACATCCAGTCATAATCATCTGTATAAGCCCAATACCCATTAGTAGAATAAGGCCTAAAGTCTCTGCCAACCCTTGGTCGCCAGGTATAACCATAATCCGGATAATCAATCCAATCTCCATAAGGACTAAGCTGATCATAAAATGTCTGGAAATTAATATTCACGCCCACTCTGAATTGTGCCGTTGATGGCTTTGCTATCAACATACCTATAGCCAAAAATAAACCGAAGCCTAAACCAAAGAATATACGTTTCATTTTCATTGTTTTTAATTGTTAAACTATTTTTTCCGAGTGAGCTAGCATCGTTTTGCTATGCGTTCTCTGATTATATGACGTAAGGTACATTATATAGTTGCTCAAATTTTTATTTATTAATAGTATTAAGAAAATTTTTAGCAAAATTCTTTAACAATTTTGTGAATCATTTGTAAAATTGTAGAGTATTTCCCACAATGGCTTCATTTTCAAATAGAAAGGACAGGAATTCAAATTTGATTTTGCATAAATTTTGTGATTGATTATTATAAAATATTAGAGATTGACCCTTCGGCCACTATGGACGAAATAAAAAGGGCATATCGCAGACAGGCGCTTTTGTTTCATCCCGACAAAACGCAGGATGATTATGAGATGAAAGCACGATTTAGCCTGGTCAAGGAAGCGTACGAAACACTGACTACACCTCCATTAAAAGAAAAATACCTTAATGAAAGATGGCTGTTAAAAGCTAACAACAAGGCGTTTATCAATAAAATTCAAACTCCTTCAGATGTGTTGAAATCAATGCTGTCATTCCATCAAAAATCAGTTTTTGTCAATGAGTTCAGCATGGATAAATCAACGTTTAAAGAAGAATTGCTGTCGGTGTTAAGCGATGAAAATATCAGTATTCTTAACTCGTTTGATGAGCAGGCGATTAATGATGAAATTATAATACTCTGTTTGAAAAACATCGCCAAACTTTCATTTAAAGACCAGCATTGGTTTGTGGAGTACCTGAACAGGATCAATATTAAAAATACGAAATTGCTTGATCATTTTTTAAATGAGCTAAAGCATCAGTCCAGGTGGGAAAAACTGAAATACTTGTTGATTCCCGTAATATTATTTTTATTTTGTGCCATTATATGGTATAGCAACCATTAATTTACACAAAATAATTACTTGCCGGTATTATAAATAATTTCTATCTTTCAACTTTCAAAACAAAAAACAATTTTTCAGTTATGATGCCCATTGGAGACGACAATTCAGACAGGAGGATTACCCCTGTTGTCAACTATTTACTGATTGCCATCAATATTATCGTATTTGTTTTTGCCCAGCAAATGGGTTCCAACGAGGCTATGCTGATGAGTCTTTCCACTGTACCACAGGAAATATTATCAGGCAATGACATCACAACCAATGGCCTGGGCATCACACCTATTCCGGTTTATGGCACCATTATAACATCTATGTTTATGCATGGCAGTATCGCACATATTGCCGGCAATATGCTGTACCTGTGGATTTTTGGCGATAACCTTGAAAACGTAATGGGTCATGCACGGTATTTGGTATTCTATTTAATTTGTGGCGCTATTGCATCTTTGTCGCACGTATGGTTTTCTTCCTTTATGGGGCAAGGGTTATTGGTTCCAAGCCTTGGGGCCTCTGGAGCCATATCCGGTGTGTTGGGCGGGTATTTAATTCTTTTTCCCCGAAACAGAGTAAGGGTGCTGGCAATCAGCTTCATAATGTATGTTCCGGCAGTGGTTACACTGGGAATCTGGATTGTAATGCAGGTGGTAAGCCAGATGGGGACGCTGGGTGGAGAATCGGAAGGAGGTGGTGTAGCTTATGCAGCACACATTGGCGGTTTTTTGGCAGGAATGATATTAGTAAAATTTTTTGCAAGAAAACAACCCGTTTTCCCTGCAAGAGTCAGATAATTTTAATACCAATTTTTGGAACAAAACTCCTCAACTTTAGACGAATACTTTAGTTTAAGCCAAAGTTCAAGAATTTTTAAGAGGGGATATCAAAGGAGCATGTATAAATTTAAAGCGTTTTCGATTTTAACTCTGTCAATCCGTAGGTAAGCATTATAATGCTGATAGAGCTGGCAGGCATTAGCACAGCGGCAATTACCGGCGCCAACAAACCCTGTACTGCAAAATACAGGCCGGCGATATTGTACAAAACAGATACAATAAAGCTGATTAAAATTATCTTTTTCCCCGATTTAGCAAAATTTAAAAACTGATCAAGCCTTGAAAACTGCTCCGCATCAAAAATACCATCGGCTGCCGGGGTGAAATTGTTTGCATCTTCGGTAATCGCCAGTCCCACATTACTCTGCTTCAGCGCACCGGCATCATTCAGCCCATCGCCTATCATTAGTACTTTTTTCTTTTTTATATTTTGCAGATACTCGATGTATTCTAACTTTTCCTCCGGTGATTGGTTAAACAACATTTCGGTATCGTCTTTCAATATAGTTTGCAAATTTTGAGCCTCTGCATCATTATCGCCGCTCAATACCGATAAAGTATAATTTTTTTGAAGATTTTTCATCAGTTCTGCAAATCCATAGCGATAAGAATTTTGAACAGTGAAAACGCCCAATATCTTTCCGTCCACTTTAATATTTACCTGAGAGCCGAGGTTTTCTTTTTTATCAACAGTATTATTTACAAAACTATCACTGCCTATCTTAATATGCTTTTCATTTATCCAGCCTTCAATTCCAAGCCCCGGTACATTTTTAAAATTGCTTACAGAAATTGTTTCCAAAACATTCAGATAATCATAAATAGCCTTACTAAGCGGATGCGTAGATTGCTCCAACAAAGAGGCAATAATCATACCCAATTCATTATCAATAGGTTGCCCGATATATCGCACTTTAAGTTTCTTACTTTGGGTAAGTGTGCCTGTTTTGTCAAAGACAATATGATTTATGTGCGACAAATGTTCAATAACATTGGGATGACGCAGATAGAATTTATTTTTGCTCAACACCCTCAACACATTGCCATTGGTAAAAGTGGAAGAAAGCAGCAATGCACAAGGGCAGGCAATGATGAGGATAGTGGTCAATGCATTCCATAAGGTTACGTATTCGCCTTTCCACATCCAGAAAGCAGCTGATAAAGCGCTGATTATGAAAACAATGACAGTAAAATAATTGCTGATGTTGTGAATAAACAGCGATTCTTTTTTCTCTTCTTTAAAAACATCCTTATTCCATAGATTGGTCAGGTAGCTTTGCGAAACTTTTTTAATCACTACCAACTCTATTTTTTCTCCTATTTGCTTGCCACCGGCATAAATGATTTCTCCCACCTCCTTTATCACAGGCAGGCTTTCGCCACTTACAAAGCTGTAGTCCACCTCTGCCCGGCCTTTGGACAATATAGCATCTGCAGGAATGAGTTCATTATCATATATTTCAATTACATCATTTTCTTTCAGATTTTCAACCTGAGTGGGTATCGACTTATTTCCTTTAAGAACATTAACGGCTATTGGAAAAAACGATTTAAAATCGCGGTCAAATGCAATTGCCTGCTGTGTTTTATCCTGCGCCCAACGACCTACCAACATAAAAAACACAATGCCGCTCATACTGTCAAAATAAGTGTTGCTATTGAGCACAAACATCTCCCACAGGCTTCGGCCGAAAGTTAGAAGTATGGCCAGCGCAATGGGTGCATCAATATTTAAAAAACCATTCTTCAGACTTTTCCAGGCGCCGGTAAAAAATTCGGAAGAGCAATAGAAAAATACCGGTAGCGCCAGAATCAGATTGATGTATCTGAATGCAGTGCCTATTTCGTGCTGAATAAAACTACCGAAGGTAAAATACTCGGGTAGGCTCAGCATCATAATATTTGCAAAGCAAAATCCTGCAATGGCAATTTTGTACAGGCGTGTATTATCATAGTTTTTGCTTTTTACTTCGCCTAAGTTTTGAAGACTGATGTGTGGCTCATAGCCAATAGCTGTAAGCGACTCCACTATTTTGCGAAGTGTGGTTTTTTTATTTTCAAAAACAATAAAAACTTCCTTTTGTGCAAAATTCACCCGTGAAGAAATAACGCCATCATTAATTCTTCTTATGTTTTCAAGCAGCCAGAGGCAACTGCTACAGTGCATCTGAGGCAGATAGAAACTTACATGGGTCTGATTGTCATCCTTGAACTGAATCAGTTTTCGGGCAATCTGCTCATCATCCAGAAAACTGAATTTATCTTCTCTTATATTAATTTTTTGGGTGATGCCGGGATGTGTGTTCAGGTCGTAATAGGAACAAAGGTCATTTTGGTTCAGTATTTCAAAAACCATTTTGCACCCTTCGCAACAGAATATTTTATCATTCAATCTTATTTTATTGTTAGCACAGGTATCGCCACAATGAAAACAAGAAGTTTTGATTTCAGATGATGAATTGCCCAATATATTATTTTTTTACGCCTCTTTTTCAGATTGTTGACTTACAATAATACCTTTTTTTCTTTGCAATTGCAAAATACATTTATGCAAATCATGTTTGGTATTAGTATAATTGTGGGCAAAAATATTGATAATGCTTAACAGTGGTTCTTTTTTCTCAGGTTCCAGCAGTTCTGCTTCTACTTCAAGGCTTAAAACAAGATTATTGATTCGGTCTTCTTTTTTGGTTATCAGGTTTTGTAATTCGGTGGCGTGATTACAGTTTTCCATTGATTTACAATCTTCCTTAAGTAGATTAAGAATTAAGGGAAACATCAATCTGGTTTCATATTTGCTCAAAGATACAAACTCATCATTAAGCTCATCCAGCAAATCAAATATATTTGCAAAGCTATCATCTTCTAAATATTTGATTTTCAATGGTTGAATAGTCTTCAAGTGATCCATTATAACCGGATACAATTGATCTGTTATGTTTTGGATAATGGTATGGCATTCTTGTGTTAAGGACATCGGTTTAATTTTACACAAATCTCCTTCCATCCGCTTGATTAAAAAATGACAGGGTAGTAAAATTTATATGATATTTATCACATTTATCAGGGAAATATCAGAAATTTTCTAAGAAAATTCAATCCGAATTGAATTTTCTTAGACTAAAGGTTGTGAAGAATTATTTCTGTAATAATTCAGTTTTCTCAAAAACATGTCTGCCATTTTTTCGGCACGCCATCTGGCTTCGTCCGCAATTTCGCCTTCAAAATACTCATCGAGTGTTTCATCAAAAAGTGTCAGCCATACCTCAAAATGTTCATTATCAATATTTAAACCGGCATGCGGCGGAAAAGGACTTCCATAATAAGTACGCTCGTCCAGCAAAACGGTTTGCCAAAATGTGTACATTTTTTCAAGGTGCGACGGCCATCTGTCTGCTATTCTTTCATCAAACACAGGACCAATCAATTTATCTTTTCTTACTTTGGAATAAAAACTGTCAACCAGTTTTTTTATATCGTCCAAATTTTCAATATCTTTTTTAGCGTTACTCATCAAAAAATAATTAATTTCAACTATTATTCTTCTTTTTTTAGGTTGAAAAGACTATCCACAAACTCATGTTTATCAAACACCAGCAAATCTTCCATCTTTTCGCCCACTCCTATAAACCTCACCGGAATTTTAAACTGATCGGCAATTGCCAGCACTACTCCACCTTTGGCAGTGCCATCCAGCTTGGTTACTGCCATCGCTGTTACATCGGTAGCAGCAGTAAACTGCCTGGCCTGTTCCAGTGCATTTTGTCCGGTGGAGCCATCCAATACTAACAGTACTTCGTGCGGCGCTTCGGGAACAATTTTTTGCAATACTCTTTTAATCTTACTCAACTCATCCATCAGATGAATTTTATTGTGCAAACGTCCTGCAGTATCAATCAAAACCACATCGCTATTGCGGCTCACGGCACTTTGAGCCGTATCAAATGCCACGGCAGCCGGATCGCTGCCCATAGGTTGCTTCACAATAGGCACTCCCACTCTTTCGCTCCAGATGGTAAGCTGGTCAACCGCCGCCGCCCTAAAGGTATCGGCAGCGCCCAACAATACATCTTTTCCGGCTATTTTAAAATTATGTGCAAGTTTGCCAATAGTTGTAGTTTTTCCCACCCCATTTACACCCACTACCAAAATGATATAAGGTTTGGCAGGCATCTCACTCTCAAAAGAATAACTTGAGGCCGAAGGAGCGTCAACCAGAATGTTTTCTATCTCCTGCTGCAGCATATTGTTGAGCTCGGAGGTGCTCAGATATTTGTCTTTCGCTACCCGTTGTTCAATTTGTTCGATGATACGAACAGTAGTTTCCACTCCCACATCGGCGCTTATAAGGGCATCTTCCAGATTGTCCAATACTTCCTCATCCACCGTACTTTTACCCGCTACGGCCTTAGTAATTTTGGAAAGAAATCCCTCCTTGGTCTTTTGCAACCCATGGTCAAGTGTTTCCTTTTCTTTTTTTCCAAATAATTTTTTAAACAGACTCATTTATTTTGTTTAGTAATTTTAAATTAAAAAAGAACATCTTCTGACATCAAAAAATTCAATCTCTATGAAACAACAAAAGCCATTCGCTTTGTACGAACAGCTTTCACTCTATTTTTTCAATGAAATTATTTTTGAGCCAGAAAATCTTTAACCTTTTCCTTATGCACGATATTCTCCTTAAAGGTATAGGCGCCAGTTTTAGGATTACGAACGGCACGTATCACTTTTGACCAGTTTTTCGATTCTGCTGCTGCTTTCGCATCTTTTACTTTTGCGTTTTTTGAAGCTGATTTTGCCATTGTATAAATATTAGATTGTTATTATTTAAAATATTGATTCAAAACAGACTATCGGGGCTATCGATGGAGCTAAACCATCTCTCCGGTTTGCCTTTATTTGATTTCTTTGTGAACCGTTACTTTTTTAAGAATAGGGTTGTATTTTTTCAACTCCATCCTCTCAGGGTTATTCTTTTTGTTCTTAACGGTAATATAACGGCTGGTGCCGGGTTGACCGCTGTTTTTATGCTCGGTACACTCCATAATTACCTGAACCCTGTTTCCTTTTGCTTTTTTTCCGCCTGCCATAATAAAATACTTTTAAAAACTTTTAGATTTTTTCTCCTTTTGCCCTTAATTCTTTTACTACAGAGTACAAACCATTTTTATTGATGGTACGCAATGCATCCGTAGTCAATTTCAAAGTAATCCATTTATCTTCCTCGGCCAGGTAGAACCTCTTTTTTTGCAAATTAGGCAAAAAACGGCGTTTTGTCTTAATATTGGAGTGAGAAACCTTGTGGCCTCCCATCGGCGTTTTACCCGTAACCTGACATACTCTTGCCATAATAAAAAATTTTTGGAGTGCAAAGGTAAGGAATTCTATCTAAAATATTATAGATAATGCGAAAAAAAGTTTTTCTCAGCATTAAAATCAAAAATAATCTATTTATCCGCACAATTACAAACAATTGAATCAAAAAACTATGGTTCATATTCCTTAAATTCGCATCCTAAGTAAAAAAATCAAATAAAAACAATTTTTATGGTATATGATGTAGTTGTGCTCGGAAGTGGCCCGGGTGGTTATGTGGCAGCTATCAGGGCTTCGCAATTAGGACTAAAAACCGCAATTATCGAAAAAGAAAGCCTTGGCGGCATTTGTCTTAACTGGGGCTGTATCCCCACCAAAGCGCTTCTGAAAAGCGCTCAGGTAGTAAATGACATCAAACATTCGGAGGAATACGGCATCGAAGCGCAGGGAAAACCCAATTTTGAAGCTATCGTAAAACGCAGTCGCGGCGTAGCCGAAAAAATGAGCAAAGGCGTTCAGTTTTTAATGCGTAAAAATAAGATAGATGTCATAATGGGCTATGGCGCACTAAAGGCAAAAGGTAAGGTGGAGGTGAAAGCAGCTGATGGCAAAACCCAGATTGTGGAAGGGAAACATATTATTGTGGCCACCGGAGGGCGCAGCCGCGAACTACCTGCCATGAAAATAGATGGTAAAAAAATAATTGGCTATCGCGAAGCAATGGCGCTACCCCTGCAACCCAAAAGTATGATAATTGTGGGTAGCGGCGCCATAGGAATAGAATTTGGCTATTTTTATAATAGTATGGGCACCAAAGTAACAGTAGTTGAATTTATGCCACGCATAGTGCCTGTGGAAGATGAAGACATCTCCAAAGAATTAGAAAAAAACTTGAAAAAACAGGGTATTGACATTATAACCGGTAGCGAAGTAACTGCCGTTGATACCTCTGGCGACGGCATTAAAGCAAAAGTAAAAACCGCGAGTGGAGAAGTTACATTAGAAGCCGATATCCTGTTGAGCGCAGTAGGAGTTTCCGCCAACATTGAAAATATCGGTTTGGAAACATTGGGCGTAAAAACCGATAGAGGAAAAATACTGGTAGATAAATATTATAAGACAAATGTAGATACCATTTACGCCATCGGCGACTGCGTTCCGGGGCAGGCGTTGGCACACGTAGCCAGCAAGGAGGCCATCATTTGCATAGAAGCCATTGCACACAAAGAAGGCAAATACAAAAACCAGCCCGAGGCGCTGGACTATGGCAATGTACCGGGCTGCACCTATTGCTCACCCGAAATTGCCAGCGTAGGATTTACCGAAAAGCAGGCAAAAGAGGCAGGGTATGAAGTGAAAGTGGGTAAGTTTCCATTAAGCGCCAGTGGTAAAGCCAGCGCTGCGGGTCATACCGAAGGTTTTGTAAAAGTGATTTTCGATGCCAAATATGGCGAATGGTTAGGTACCCACATGATTGGATACAACGTAACCGAAATGATCGCCGAAACCGTTGTGGCGCGTAAGTTAGAAACCACCTACCATGAAGTACTCAACAGTATTCACCCACACCCTACCATTAGTGAAAGTGTGAAGGATGCTATTGAGGCAGCTTATGATGAAGCCATTCATCTGTAAATTTTATTCAACAAGTACATTATATATAAATGTGTTAGTAATGAGAAAAGTCCCTGATATCAGGGACTTTTTTTATAGGTATCAACCTTTGATTAGCTTCAAGACTAATACCAATAATGGTTTAAAAAGATTTATGACCCATTTTTGACCATCAACTCCGTTATTTTGTTATGGTGCCTCAATAAGTTTAATTTCTTCAGAAGTAAGTTCATACAGCTCATAAACTAATTGGTTTATTTTTTCTTCTACATATTCAATTCTGCTTTTTAGCTGGTCAATTTTTCCGGGCAATGTTTCGGTTTGCAGATCCTTATTGAGTTGCAAGAGTTGGTCAACGTATTTGATGATTTCGGTTTGCAATGTTTTTGTTTCTATTTTTGGAATAGGGAACTGCAAAATGTCCCGTATCATAATTTGCGGAAAAGTATCATCATCACTTATCTGAAATCTTTTTCTGAAATACCAACCAATAAGTTTAGAATTAAGAATACCTAAAATGCTTTTATAAGTGTATTTCTTATCTTTCAGTTTTAATACAAAAAGCAATGTGTTACAATAGGAAGTTTCGGGAATATAAGTAGCTAACAGCGTTTTCCCTGTAATTTTTCTGATGAGTATTTTTTCATTCACAAAATTTTCAGGATTGCGTGGTGCTGCAAGCCATTCTCCGTATTTTATCCAATTATTATTTCTCCATAATAATTGATAACGACCTATATGTTTCCCGTCATAAAATGGCTGCCACGATTTATCAACTTTAGTTTCTGATGTGTATGGCTTTTCGTCTCTTATTTTTTCTGATTGTGCAGGTTCACCTTTACCAACTTCATAAGATTTTATTCCTGAATACATTTCTGCAATATCATTTATAACACTTTTTCCTAATTCAATTTTGTTTAGTAATTCTCTTTCTGAGTTATCAATTTGAAGATTAAAGGCATTTTGCTCAAACCAATCTATGCTTTTTGCATAAAATTCTTTTTTCGGGTTTTCAACGGAAGAAATTATTTGCTTTTTACCAAAGGTTTTTATCCAAATATTTGCTTTATGATAACTATTTGTATAATCTGCTTTTTCTGTAATAAGAATAATCGTATCTACGGTTGCTCCCGGAAAAACATTTGAAGGTAGCCCAACAATTTCATTTAATTTAGAATTACGAAGCAGCAGCTCTCTTGCAGGCTGTGTAAAACTCAGATTGAGCAATGTATCAGGAATAATAAATCCAAGAATCCCATCTTCTTTGAGCAACTTTAATCCTTGCTCGATAAACATTAAGTAGCTTTCGCCACGCCATACAGAAGTTTGATAGCGATTTTTTAAATAATGTATTTCCGCATCGCTGAACAAAGCGCCATAAGGTGGGTTGCCAATTACAATATCAAATCCGCTTGTATTATTTCCATATTTCATTTCTGGTTCGGAAACGATGTATTTATTTAATAAATCATCGCTTTCATCTTTAAGTTTTTTTACTTTTTGAAATTGATTTCTAAAATCTTGATTTGCTGATGCCTTTTTAATGTTAAACACTTCAGGAAATGCCTTTTGCCATGAGAAGGGTTTTATTTTTCGTTCTTCGCCAAAATCCAGTTCATTGTCAAAATAATCCAAATCAATTAAGCTGTTTCCGCTTTTGATGTTGTTATCAAGCGTTGGCAAAATGCGGTCGTGAAAAAGTTTAGATTGCGCTTCGATTGTTTCTTTGGTTTCTCCTTCCATACACTTCAAAAGCAAGCTCAACTTTGTTACTTCAACAGCGTTGCTGTCCAAATCCACCCCATAAATATTGTTGAGCAATATGCGTTTCTTTTCGGCTGTAGTGAGTTCACCTGCTGGTGTCAAAACATCATTTTTTCTTCCTTTTGCAATTGTGGTGGATGTGCCTGTCGAAGCCCCGTTGTTAGTATAATAATCTTTGTGCCAGTCCAGTAAAAACTGATAAGCGCCCAGCAGGAAACTACCGCTGCCGCAGGCAGGGTCGGCAATTTTGATCAGGCTTACCTCTTTGGGGGTTTTACTTTCTACTAATTTCCCTACAGTATTTTTTACAATATAATCCACTATATATTGCGGCGTGTAGTAAACACCACCGGCTTTTCTCACTTCGGGTTTCTCTTCAATCTTAGCTCGTCCGCCGGCAGTAAGCGAAATTTGTTTGCCCAGAAATTGCTCATAAGCGCTGCCCAAAATTTCAACGCTCAACACCGAAAATTCATAAGGACAAACAGGGTAATAAAGTTCGGTAATGATGCTCTTGACTATCTTATTGTCAATGGCGATTTTATCGCTGATTTTTTCTTTCCGGAAATCAAACAAGCCCGAATTGTATTTTTGGTCGGCAAAGTGAAACCGTTCCAGAAGGTTTTGGTAATAATTGCCGAGTTTAACGGTATCCTGCAATTCTCCGTATCGCTCGGCGCTTCGGTCTTCGGCAATGCGGAGAAAAACAATGCGGTCAATAATGTGCTGAACAACAAAATTTAGTTCTTCCTCGTCTATGTGTTTATTGCGCAAAGCGATGTTTAAGGCAAGTTCAATGCGCCATTTATCGAGCGATTGCAAAAATTCGTTATCGACAGTGGAAGTTCCTTTTTTGTTTTTGTCGTTTGTGATATATTTGTCAAAACTTCCTTTTAGCACTCGTTCTTTTGCGAATGTGTCCCAAATAAAATCGAACTCTTTTACATAATCAGCATACGTCAGGTATTTTATACGTCCGTTACTGGCTTTGTCTGTAGGCTTGGGTTTTGTGGTGCAATCATAAATGGCAAATTCTTCAAAATCGGTAATCACCGAAATAGGCATTTTGGCGCTCCATCCGTACCTGCGAATTTGATAAGCAGGAGCTACTTCATCTTTAATTATTACGCTCGGTTTTTTGGCTTCCAGAAAAAAGAGACGTTTGCCGCCCACTAATCTGAAAGAATAATCAGGCGCTTTTGTCGCTCCGCCCACTTTTACACGGTCTTCGTGAATTACTTCGCGGTAACTTTCGGCATAGCCGTTTTCATTATCAATATCCCAACCAAGCGCTTTCCAAAACGGATCAATGAAATCACGCCTGGTTTGCATTTCGTTGTAGTCTGCTTTTCTATAAAATTCCTTTTGCTCTTCAAATCGTTCAACTAATGATTTGATCTTTTCAAGTGCCGCCTGTTTTTGCATTCGATATTCGATTTAAGGTGGCGCATGTTTTTGATCGTTTTATGTAAAATTTATAACAACCAACCGACCTTTGGCACTGCCACCGATAGCCAAATATAAACAAAAAAAGCAATCCGAAGATTGCCTTTGATGAGTGGAGGATATCGGAGTCGAACCGACGACCTCTTGCATGCCATGCAAGCGCTCTAGCCAGCTGAGCTAATCCCCCGACAGGGATGCAAAAGTAGGTGATTGCACTATCTTTACCAAACCAATAGAAATTTTTTCGGATAAAAATCTGTCTGCTATTGAATGTAAGAACTTAATAAAGTAGGACGCAACGAAAAATCAACCACAGGCGCTAACTCCTAATTCTTTCTGCTAATGAATAAAGACGCCTTGCCAGAGCAGAATGACCTTTTGCTGCCTTCACAGGTTCGGGTCGCACGCTGTCGGCAGCAGTTCTCAACTTCCCGGCTATCTTATTCCCTGTATTCGAAACCATTTCGGAGGCCGATTGCAATAATCGGGGTTTTTCGTCGGGGAGTACGTCCTCCAAATCGGCATTACGAATAGAATCTGCCATCTGATGCATGCCGGAAGTAATTTTGTCATTCAGTTGTGGTGCCACTATAAATTCAGACACTTTCTTTACTACCAAAGGCATTATCAGCCTCGGCAACCACCCTGCGTTTTTCAGTATCACCTTGTGAAGCAAAAAATTAGCCGCATTGGAAACACCATAGCTTATCAAAGGACTGGATGTTTTAACTGAAAGCAATTCGCTGGTCTTTCTGGTAATACCGGTAAATGGATTAAGTTCATCCTTAATTCCTTCAATCGAATTGCTGATATCAGCCTTACTATATTTGATATTGGTCCGCAGACGCTCCTTTTCGACCATCAAATCTTCATAAGAACTGATTTTTGGCCTAATCTCTGTCATATATATTTTTTATTATAATATTACGAATCCAGGGTTGTATCACCTTACCTTTCAGAACTAAAATGATAATTAAAACCAATAGCAGGAAGCCTGCCACAATAAAAAATCCAAGCACCGGGCTTTCCAGTTGCTGCCCTATCCAGTAACCGGCCCCAAAACCGGCAAAGAGGAATACAAAAAAACCCAGTGCGCAGATGATGGCATTAATAACAAAGGAAGAACCCAGTTTACTACCCTTGCTGACAGCATTCACCACTGTAAGGTCGTAGTAATTACGGGCAATTTCCTCCATATTGTCCATTACATTTTCTACATGATTTTTTATTTCAAACATAATTTTGAGTTTATTTATACAAAATAAAGAAAATCCGGTTAAAACCTACAATTGTACCTTTAACCGGATTTTTTGAGAAATAAAGCGCAACGAGTAATTCGCTGCCAGAATTCTTTTATTTATTAGTTCACAAACTCATCTTTCAATTCAGAGATATGGCCTTCGGCCTTCCCTCTCAATTTGTCCATACGATGTTTTGCTTCCTTTGCTGCCTTGTGCGAGAAATCAGATAGTCTTTCTTTTCCTGACGCAATGACACTTCCCAAAGAATCTGCCCAGTCGTTGGTAGTATTTTTTATCTTTTTTCTTGTTTTTTTACCTTCTTCGGTATAAAATAACAGGCCAATTGCTACTCCGGCAGCTGCAGCGCCCAGAATTCCAAGGAGGATTTTGTCTCGATTTTTCATAAATTCAAGTTTTTAATATGTGATTAAATAGTTTTTAAAACTTTCCTAAATATACACATTAAAAACCATACCAAAAAATAAAAATCTGACAAAATAAAATGCTAAAAATCAATGATTAATCTCCCAGCTTTTCTACTTCTTTGTTCAGCCACCTTTTTACTGCTGCAGTAGTAACCGATTTTGGTCTTTCGAGTGGCATATTTAATGCTCTGTCCCAGCACAAACTGGACAACACGCCCAAAGCGCGGCTTACAGCAAAAAGAACGGTATAATAATCATGCTCCACCATTCCATAGTGCATCAGCAATGCCCCGCTATGTGCATCCACGTTTGGCCAGGGGTTCTTTATTTTGCCCAATGACTGCAAGATAGGTGGCACTGTTTCGTAAATTCGCCAAATAATATTTACAAATGTATCATCCGGCATGTGTTTTTTGCCAAAATCCATCTGAACCGCAAAACGGGGGTCTGTTTGCCTCAACACTGCGTGTCCGTATCCGGGAACTACTTTACCTGATGCCAGTGTTTTCTTTACATACTCGGCTATCTGTTCCGATGAAGGCTCTTTGGTATTCAGTTCTTCCTGCATATCGTAAATCCACTTAATCACTTCCTGATTGGCCAGTCCGTGCAGAGGGCCTGCCAGTCCGTTCATACCGGAGGCATAGCTCAGATAAGGATCGCTCAATGCCGAACCCACCAAATGGGTAGTATGAGCAGACACGTTTCCTCCTTCATGGTCGGCGTGGATAACCATATACAGCCTCATCAGTTCCTTAAATTCCTCATCATCATAACCGAGCATGTGTGCAAAGTTGCCAGCCCAGTCGAGCAAACCATCGGGCTGAATGGCACGGCCATGTTTATATTTTCTTCTGTAAACATAAGCAGCAATATGCGGAATACGGGCAATCAGATCCAATGCATCTTCAAAAGTAGCTTCCCAGTATTCGCTTTTAGGCAAATCGCCTGCTGCGTATCTATTTGCAAAATGACTTTCGCCCTGCAATGCCATCACACCCACCACAAACATAGTCATCGGATGGGTTTCTTTGGGCAAGGCCCGCATTGTGTCAAAAACATACAAAGGTATGTGACTGCGGCGTTGCAATACCGAACTCAAATGCTCCACATCGTCTGCGGTGGGCATTTCGCCGGTAAGCATCAGATACACCAACCCTTCCGGAAGCGGCTCCGACCCACCTTTGACCTTTGGTAATTTGTCGCGTAGTTCATGTATTGTTTTGCGCCTGAATTTTATCCCCTCCTGAGCGTCCAACAAGGAGGTTTCGGTAACAAGGGCGGTCATTCCCCGCATCCCCTGATAAATTTGAGCCAATTTGGTTTGCTCAATCACAGTTTCTCCATGCTCTTTAATAATCTCTTTAATTTCCAAGGCAAGTATATCAGCCTGCTCCTTAAATCTCCTTTTTAGTAAATCCATATTATTTTCTTCAATTTTTTATGGTGTATGAATGTGCTAAAGATAATTAATGATGGGTTTTTCAACAAATAAGTACCTGCTTTTTTAATATAATTCTTTTGGAATCAGAAAAATTTCAATAATTCTTCAGGACAATCGGCCACTGTAATCCTTTCCATCGGATTTTCGTACAGAAATCCCTGTTCCTGCATCATCGTAAAATGTTCGAGCAGATGGTTGTAGAATCCATCAGTGTTTAATATGAAAATACCTTTATCGTGAATATTGAGATTGTTCCAGGTAATCATTTCAAAAAACTCGTCAAGCGTGCCATATCCGCCCGGTAAAATAATGGCAGCATCGCAAAGTTCATACATTTTCTTTTTGCGGGTGTGCATATCCTCCACTACCAATAACTCCGTAAGCCCTCTGTGCGACCTTTCTCTTTTGTCCAATATCTGCGGAATCACACCTGTTACACAGCCTCCCTCCAGCAAAGCAGCATTGGCCAGCAAACCCATCAGCCCTACATTGCCGCCACCATAAACAATTTTTATATTTTTTTGAGCAATCAGTTTACCTAATAAAGCCGTCTGTTCGGAAAACCGGCCATTTTCTCCCGATTGCGACCCGCAAAATACCGCTACTGCATTTATCATCATAGTTTTTTCTTTATTCATTGCAAAAGGAAAGTATTTTTTGTTACTTTTAAAAAATTTTTTAACGATTTACTCATTTTACCAAAAAAATAATCATGTCTGCAGGATTTCTATTTTCGGTTGTTATTGCTTATTTCATACTTCTATTAGTTGTTGCCCTTAAAACCAGTAAGGGAAGTGATAATGAGTCTTTTTTTATCGGCAACCGTAAAAGCAACTGGATGCTGGTGGCCTTTGGAATGATAGGCACTTCGCTCAGTGGCGTTACTTTTGTAAGTGTACCCGGAGCCGTGGGGATGAATTCATTTGCCTACATGCAAATTGTTTTTGGCTATTTTATAGGCTATCTGCTGATAGCTTTTGTACTGCTGCCCTTGTACTATCGCTTGAAACTTACCTCTATATATAGTTATTTGAAAACCCGTATGGGTATGATGAGCTACAAAACCGGCGCCTGGTTTTTTATTATTTCCAGATTGCTGGGCGCCACAGCAAGGCTGTATCTGGTAGTAGTCATTTTGCAAACCACGATTCTTGATAGTTTTGGCATTCCGTTTTGGGTGTCAACCCTATTTATTTTGATAATGATTATCCTTTACACCTTTGAAGGAGGCGTAAAAACCATTGTATGGACAGATACCCTGCAAACCACAGGTATGCTCACGGGCCTCATTGCCGGTATCATTTTCATACTGCACAATATGGGCATCAGCGTAACCGAGAGTTTAGATATGCTGCGAAGTCAGCAGCTCTCCAGAGTGTTTCATACCGATATGAATTCTACTCTTTTCTGGCCCAAACAAATTCTGGCAGGGATGTTTATTACCTTGTCCATGACCGGGCTCGACCAGGAGATGATGCAAAAAAGCATATCGGTTACCAACTTGCGTGACTCCAAAAAGAATATGGTTTCTCTGGCTTTCATCATGTTGGTAGTAATTGGGTTGTTTTTGTATATGGGCGGCCTACTTTACCTGTATGGCCAAACTGTGGGAGGAGCATTTACAGAGGTTGTGAACAATGGCGTACCTGCAAAAACATTTATGCTGGATGGTAAAAACGTAATGGGAGACTCCATTTTCCCGCAGCTCGCCGTACACCACATGCCTCATGCGCTTTCCATCATATTTATAATTGCACTTATTTCGGCGCTCTTCCCCAGCGCAGATGGCGCTATGACGGCGCTCACCTCTTCATTTTGTATTGATATTGCCGGCATTAACCGAAATCCGACAATGACAGATAAGGAAAAGAAAAGGTTTCGGCAGCGCGTTCATTTAACATTTGCCCTTTTATTTCTTTTGTTTGTAATGGTCTTTTACTGGATTGGCAGTCGCAGCATTATTGATGTTATCCTAAAAATAGCAGGCTATACCTACGGACCGCTTCTTGGTCTCTTTGCTTTTGGCATTTTTGTAAAAAGAAGGCCGGTGGACAAATTAGTTCCCATTATATGCTTTGCGGCACCCATTATCAGCTTTGTAATAGACGAAGGCGTGAACAAAATGAACTGGTTGGGAGGTTATAAAATTGGTCTTGAGTTAATTATCATTAATGCCGCACTTGCATTTATTGGTTTATTTTTCATATCTAAGAAAGTGGACGCACATGAACTGGAGCAGGACAGCGTTCTTTAGATTTCAGATTTGTTGATTACTAATTGCTGATTACTAATTGATTTTTAACGGTTTAGAGGAAAAATTTATTTACGAATGACAGACTTTGAACGATTATCGCAGTTTGCAAACGAATTTACTACCAAAGAAGATGCTTTGTTGGTTGAGGTTAATGAATACACCCATCAACATCACACCGAACCGCACATGCTCAGTGGACATGTACAAGGCCAGTTATTGCGAATGATAAGTTTTATGATAAAACCAAGGCGAATTTTGGAGATTGGCACCTTCACCGGCTATAGCGCATTGTGTCTTGCTGAGGGCCTCACCGATGACGGCATTTTACATACAATTGAAAGCCGCGAAGAAACATCTGCCATTGCAGACAATTTTTTCAGAAAATCTGCGTTATATCCAAAAATAAAATTACACACGGGTAAAGCGTTGGAGGTGATACCCTCCTTGCAGGAAGAATGGGATCTGGTGTTCATAGATGCTGATAAACAAGGTTATATAGATTATTTTAAAATGATTTTACCGTCTGTAAAGAAAAAAGGCTTTATCTTAGCGGATAATATTTTTTTTCATGGCAGGGCTTTGGAAGAAGCGCCAAAAGGGAAAAGCGCAAAAGCAATAAAAGCCTTCAATGAATTCATTAGACAACAGACTGATATTGAAAAAGTTATACTTACCATAAGAGACGGGTTATATTTATTGCGAAAACTGTAACTACAAAGAAAGATGATAAAAAAACTTACCGCAAACATTCTTTTACTACTGATAACTGTTATTTCTTACGGCCAAAAGGCTGAAGTTATTGAAAATTATATAAAAACCTACCGTACCATTGCTATTGAGGAAATGCAACGAACAGGTGTGCCGGCGGCTATCAAACTGGCTCAGGGCATACATGAAACAATGGCAGGGCAAAGTGAATTGGTGCTAAAATCAAATAACCATTTCGGTATTAAATGCAAAGAAGGATATAATGGACCTTATGTACTTCATGATGACGACCGCCCCAAGGAAAGATTTATGAAGTATGAAGATGCCATGCAGTCCTACAGAGACCATTCAGATTTTTTAAAGAACCGCTCGCGGTATGCTTCCCTCTTTCAGTTGGAACCTACCGACTACAAGGGATGGGCAATGGGTTTGAAAAAAGCAGGATATGCCACCAATCCAAAATATCCGCAACTACTTATTGGCCTGATAGAAAAATACAACCTGCAGGAATATACGATGATAGGGCTTGGTGTAACACATATACCCGATGAAATAAAGGAAAATTTAGCAGCCCAAAAACAGACAATTGAACCCGAAATTGTTCCCGAACCTGCACCCATATATCCAACCGGAGAATTTAAAATCAATAATACCAGAGTAATTTTTGTTAAAAAAGGAACTGCATTGCAGGAGATTGCAAGTCAGTTCAATGTAACAACCAACCGATTATTTGACTTCAATGATTTTTCTTTTACATCAGATACAGCTCCAAAAGATATGCTGGTATTTTTACAACCTAAGAGAACAATGGGCGAAAATATATTTCATGAGGTAAAACCGGGCGAAAATATATACGATATTGCACAAACAGAAGGCATCAGACTGGAGTCTCTTTTAAAATATAACAATATTACAAAATTTGTTTCACCTGCAGTTGGTTCTAAACTATCTTTGCAGGAAACCAATAATTTCAATAATACGGGGTTTAATTAATAGTATTCTTATGGCCAATATCAAAGTAAATGACAAAGACTTTGAAATCTATCTTACCGAAGACCAACTGCAAAAAAGAATCAAAGAGCTGGCCAAGCAAATAAATGCTGACTATCAGGGAAAGAAAGTATATTTTATTGCCATCCTAAATGGCTCATTCATGTTTGCTGCCGATATTTTTAAGCATCTAACCATCGACAGTGAAATATGTTTTATAAAACTGGTTTCCTATAAAGGCATGAAGTCAACCGGCTCTGTAGCCACCACTATCGGCTTAGATGAAGACCTGCACCAAAAGCATGTGATCATTCTGGAAGATATTATTGATACAGGCAAAACCGTGCACTACTTTTTGCCAAAGCTTATGCACCAGCAACCTCTTTCTTTAAAAATTGCCTCACTGCTGCACAAAGCCGAAATGACACAGTACGATATCCCAATTGATTATGTAGGATTTGTAATCCCCAATAAATTTGTTGTAGGCTACGGCCTTGACTATGATGGACTTGGCCGCAACTATAAAGATATTTATCAGGTGGTAGAAAGTTGATGCTTGCCGCAAATCATAACCAGATTTACTTCGTTTCTATCTTTATTTATTCATCTTAATATAAATGGAATCTGCTAAAATAGTAACGCCATTGCTTTTATCATAAGCCATAACTTTTCCATCCTTAGTCGTAATTTCAATGACTCCGTTTGCAGCCAAATCACCATATTTTGATGTAGCGCTTTTGTCTTTCAAAACAGATATGGATTCAATGTCATCGGGAGAAATTTTTGACAATTCACCCTTAGACGATAATCTGTTATCAATTACATATAAAGGATTTTCATGGCTCGGTGTACCCCTTAACCTTTTACTAATTTCGGGTTTGAGCGTTTTTGAATTTGATGCATCTATACTATAAGAAGACGCCCCATTTACTAATTTTAATCTGATTTCAATTACTCCATTTTTACCTGCTTCACCATATTTATCGGTGGCATATTTGTCTTTTAATACTGAAACGGATTCAATGTCCTCGGGGGAAATTTTTGACACTTCATCTGCAGATACAACCTTTTCATTCAATACAAATAAAGGCCTCCCCTTCAATCCCCTGATTTTTAGATCATCAACTATATTTTGGTTTTTTGATGATGGACCCTCCTTATTATAATCCGGTTGCGAATTAACTGATTTTAATTTGATTTCAATTACTCCATCTTTACCTTTTTCACCATATTTATCGGTGGCGTATTTGTCTTTATATACTGAGATCTCCTTAATCTGATCTGGCGCTATTTTTGACATTTCTTCTTCAGATATAATTTCATTATCAACAACTACTAAAGGTCTTTCATTTATCCTTGGCTTATCTCCCCTTCGACCATCTTCATTTCTGATTTTTATTTCAACAGGGGCAAATTGGTTTTTATTATTCACGGGTTTGTTTACAGTGCCGGGAGGTATTGTGTCCTTATTCAATATCAATGCAGTAGGAACCAAATCTTGAAGACTGGTCATCATTTTTTCTTTCACTTCTCTTCTAAAAGCCAGCAGGAGTACGGCAATAACCGGTAGCAGGAATAAAAATTTGGCCAAATGAATTTTTGCGCTTTTTATTGTATTCATCATAATGATTCTGTTTTTTAAGGATGAAAAATTAAAGTGATTGGTGAAAGCAAATTGGCGGTTGCCCATTACTTTCAATAAAAGGTATTGGTATTCCGACTTGTCATATCCGTGTTGCAAAACTTTATCATCTGCTATAAACTCCAGGTTTTGTTTAATAGCCTTTCTTAACAACCATACAAAAGGATTCATCCAGTTGATGATACAAAGAAGCTCGCACCAAATGATATCAAGCGTGTGTTTTTGTTTGATATGTACAAATTCGTGCCTGATGATTTCCTGAAGTTCTTCATCAGTGTACTTTTTTTTGTTTATAAATATGGCATTGCCAAAGGAGAATGGCGCAATGTCTGCATCTAATTGATATATTTTAGTTAGCTCGCCTGAAATCAATCTGGCGCTATTTTTCATTTTTTTAAATGAATAAAATTTGAATAAAAATTTTATCAATAATAATAATGAACCGGTGAAAAAAAGCATTAAAGCCCAATCCCACAAACCCACATTTTGAAAAAAACTCTTTTCCTCAGTTAAGTGTTCCACTCCCATAGATGGTATCCATGTAAGTAAATTTGTTTTATCCAATTCTTTTCTTTTAAGTTCGGGCATGATGTTTATCAACGGTATAATAAAACTTAACGCTGTATATCCCAGCAGGTACCATCGGTTCCAGTTATAAAAAGTGAGCCTGCGTAGTAATAAAACGTAAAAAATATATACAACCGCCAGAGCCAGGCTGAGTTTGGCAATATAATCTATAATTATTGGCATTTATTCCTTTTTGACATATAACAATATTATGGTTGTTAACCCTTTGGAATCAGGTCAACCATCTTCTTTTCTTAACTTAAAAAACTATCACTTCTTCTTTCCGCTTTCAATCATTTTTACGATTTCTTTCAATTCTGTCACTGACAGTTTTTCCTGCTTCACAAAAAAACTAACCAGATCCTTGTACGAATTGCTGAAATAGTCTTTTACTAAGTTGCCCATAAATTTCTTCATGTACTCCTGTTCCGAAATGAGCGGCTTATACACATAAACATTTCCAAAGAGTCGGCCTGAAATGTATCCTTTTTTCTCAAGGTTTTTAACCGTTGATGCAATTGTTGTATAAGGCCCCGGCTTATCCATTTCCTGCATAAACGCTTTTATATGCCCCTCTCCCACCTTCCAGATGGCTTGCATAACGGCTTCTTCCTGTACTGTTAACTTAATCATATCTTACGATTTTAAAACAAAATTACGATATCTCCGTAATTCGCCAAATATTTTTTTCCTTTTTTCAAAATATTGGCATTTGTTTGCAACTTATTTTGTATTATTCGCAGTCTATCAGTGAATTCATTTAAATAAACTTTTATGAAACGATATATTTTATTGTTGGCATCTGTTATTTTTACTCAGGTAATTTTTGCTCAAAATGAGGTACCTCAATATTTGCAAACAAAGACATTGCCTCCGGTAAGGCTTCTATTACCCGATAGCTCCGGCTGGGAACTAAAGGCAAAGAGAGATAAAAAGAAGCCGATGATGATTGTTTTTTTCAGTCCTGAGTGTGATCACTGCCAGCACGAAACCGAAGAATTAGTAAAAAACATAGACAAGTTGAAACATATTCAAATTGTAATGGCTACCACCTACCCACTCAAAGACATGAGAGGTTTTATTAAAAATTATAACCTGGCCAATCATCCAAATATTATTATAGGCAGAGACTATGCCTACATCATGCCTGTTTATTTCAATATCAAGAATCTTCCATATCATGCTTTCTACAATAAAGCAGGACAATTGATTGGGGGATTTGAAGGAAATATGACCATAGAAAAAATATTGCAGGTACTCCCCAAATAGTTCCGCTTCGAGATATTGAAAATAATAAATAAGCATGTCAAAAATCATATTTTTTGCATGATTTTCTGTGTTACTTTGTCATAACAAACGAAGTTATATGGAAAAGCATTTATACGTTTCTGCTGAGGAGGCGTTATCATTAATTCAAAGTAATCAAAGGGTTTTTTTTCATGGAAGCGCAGCCACACCCCTGTATTTAATGAATGAATTAGCCAAACAGAAAGAAAGGTTGAGAAATGTGGAAATTGTATCTATCACCTTACAGGGAGATATTGAAATTACAAAACCGGAATACCGGGATGCTTTTTACATAAACAGCCTTTTTGTTTCTACGCCTATTCGTGAGGCGGTTAATAGTGGCAGGGCAGATTATATACCGGTATTTTTGAGTGATATTCCTGAATTGTTTGAAGGAGATTTACTTCCATTGGATGTAGCGGTAGTAAAAGTATCGCCTCCGGATAAACATGACTATTGTTCCTTAGGCACATCTGTTGATATTGCACGAACTGCTGTTGACAATGCAAAACTGGTGATAGGTGAAGTAAACCCACAAATGCCCCGTACACATGGCGACAGTATGATTCATGTAAAGCGATTTACCAAATTAGTGTGGCACGATGAAAAACTATCCGAAACAGATTATGCATCGAAAATTACCGATGATGAAATGAAAATCGGCAGATATATTGCCGATCTTATTGAAGACAAAAGTACTTTGCAAATGGGTATAGGAACTATTCCCGATGCGGTATTCAAAAGCCTTGCCAACCATAAGAACCTGGGGATACACTCAGAGATGATCAGCGACGGAATCATACAGTTATATCTGGACGATGTAGTGAATAATAGATACAAAAAAATTCACCCAAACAAAACGGTTACTTCTTTTGCCGTTGGTACTGAAAAATTATACAAGGTTGTTGACGATAATCCTTCATTTGCTTTTTTGGATATTGATTATGTAAACAATCCGCATGTAATCATGCGCAATGACCGTGTAGTGGCTATAAATAGTGCAATAGAAGTGGATATTACCGGACAGATATGCGCCGACAGTATTGGCACCTATCATTACAGTGGCATTGGCGGGCAAATGGATTTTATGTATGGCGCATCACTAAGCAAAGGCGGCAAACCCATCACTGCCATTACGAGCCGTACCAGAAAAGGTCAGCCGCGAATTGTACCTGTATTGAAACCGGGAGCAGGAGTAGTAACCACCAGAGGCCACGCACACTATGTGGTAACTGAATACGGTGTTGCTTATTTGCATGGGAAAAACATGCGGCAAAGAGCAAAAGCCCTTATCAATATTTCTCATCCCGACGACAGAGAGGCGCTCGAAAAAACCTGCTTTGAAAGATTCAAGATTTTTTAGTTGCTACGGGTGAAATGTATAAAAATAGTTGGCAGTATAATTCCACAGAAAAATTAGTACCAAAACCAGGAGCTTTGAAAAATAAAAGCCTGTGCGTAGTTTTTTTACAAGCAGGTATAAAAACAGATTATTTAAGCCAAGCCCTACAACTGAAATAATTATAAATTTTAAGTATTGAGGTCCGATAGGCGCTTCAAAATCATTAAATGTCCAGTATCGGTTCAACAAATAATTACTGGTTACAGCCAATGCAAATCCAATGGAATTTGCAAGGTATTTATTGAGTTTTATCTTTTCCTTAGCTATCCATGTTGCAGAAAAATCAACTGCAACGCCAGACAAGCCCACCAATGCATACTTAATAATTTTAAAACTCAGATAATCGTTCATTCGAAACAAAATTATCATTTATCATTATACCAACTGATTAATAATTTTGAAACCAACCTGAATTATAAAAAAATAGCAAATAACAATGGGCAATAATAAATATTTCGGTTCAATAAAACCTGTTTTGCTATATTTACGTCTTTCAAATTACATAAAGGATTTTGAAAGTAATGAACAGAAAAAAATTTATTTCTTCTTCGGCTTTGGCATTAGTCGGCACCGGTTTACCTTCTGCAAAGGTCATTGCATCAAAAAATGAGTTTCAGAAAATAATGATTCCGCCTTATCTGAAAACCGGAGACATGATAGGCATTACCTCTCCGGCAGGATATATTTTAAGAGAAGACATCATACCCTCAGCCACACTCATGCAGCAATGGGGGTTCAAAATAAGGGTCGGCTACACCATTGGAAAACGAGATTTTACATACGGCGGCACAGACGAAGAAAGGCTCAACGACTTTCAAATGATGCTGGACGACCCACAGATAAAAGCCATCT
>ENA-UOUJ01000220-UOUJ01000220.1-activated-sludge-metagenome-genome-assembly--contig:-NODE-220-length-46309-cov-9.989558_pt1 | contig 46309 bp, 46 predicted proteins | sample MGYA00249839_ERZ747224 | MGnify/ENA primary metagenome ERZ747224 (study PRJEB28782, sample SAMN03220277) | activated sludge metagenome | biome: wastewater; feature: sewage sludge; material... | reverse complement strand
CAACGCCGCGTTCGCGCCTTGCGGCGCTCCTACGGAGACCGACGCGGTCGGGGGCCGTGTAGGAGCGGCGCAAGCCGCGAATGATGCGCCTGGAGTTCGCGCCGTCGCTTCTGCAACGCCGCGTTCGCGCCTTGCGGCGCTCCTACGGAGACCGACGCGGTCGGGGGCTGTGTAGGAGCGGCGCAAGCCGCGAACGCGGCGGGAAAGCGCGGCTGATATCGGAGGGGGCAGCGTTTGGAGGCCCAGCGCGCACCCTTACCCCACCCCCTCTCCCAGGATCCGCGCCGCCAGTTCGCGCACCCCGGCCTCGCTGAGGTCGGCGCTGTCCACCCGCAGTGCGTCGCCATAGTTCACGTAGTTATGGTTCTGCGAACGATGGTAAAGCGGGTCGTAGTGCTGGTCGATCAGCTCGGCGAAGAGCTCGGGCAGGGAATGCGCGGCGGCGAGCGACTTCCAGCGCGCGAGCGTCTCGCGGCTCTGGTGCTCGCGCAGGCGGTGCAGCTTGTCCTGCAGCGCGCCCACGTCGTCACCCAGGTAGGCGTAGTCGCGCACCAGGAAGTCGAGCCGCGCTTCGCGCGTGGCGTCGATCAGGATGCAGGGTGCGCGCCGCATCGCCAGGATCAGCGCCTCCGGCACGAAGACCAGGCCGATCTTGCGGCTCTCGGCCTCGACATACACCGGGCGCGCCGGATCGAGCCGGCGCAGGCGGTCCCACAGCTGAGTCTCGAAGTGCTTCTGCGCCGGCTGCGGGCGGTCGGGCAGGGCGCCGAGCACCGAGCCCTTGTGCGCGGCGAGGTCTTCCAGGTCGAGCACCTGCGCGCCTTGCGCCGCGAGCGCCTCGAGCACCCGCGTCTTGGCGCTTCCGGTGGGGCCGCACACGATGCGCAGCGCGAGCGTGGGCACGATGCGCTCGATCTCGGCGATCACCAGGTGGCGGAAGGCCTTGTAGCCGCCTTCGAGCTGGCAGGCGTCCCAGCCCACCATGCGCAGCCAGGTGGTGAACGAGCCGCTGCGCTGGCCGCCGCGCCAGCAGTAGATCAGCGGGCGCCAGTTCTTGGGCTTGTCCTGCAGCGCGGCGAGCATGTGGCGCGAGATGTTGGCGGCGACCAGCGCGCCGCCGAGGCGGCGGGCGTCGAAGGCGGACTGCTGCTTGTACATTGTGCCGACGACGATGCGCTCGTCGTTGTCGAGCACCGGCAGGTTGATCGCGCCCGGAATATGGTCTTCGGCGAACTCGGCGGGCGTGCGCGCGTCGATGATCTCGTCAAAGCCGAACAGCTGTGCTACGGTCGCGACGCCTTTTTGCATAGTGTTGATACGCCGCGCGGCGCCTCTTGCGCCGCGCGTCGCTTTCTCCCTCGGAAACATGAACGAAATCAGACTGACCGAATTCTCCCACGGCGGCGGCTGCGGCTGCAAAATCGCCCCCGCCGTGCTCTCCGAGCTGCTCGCCACGATGCCCGCCGGCCTCGTCCCGCCCGAGCTGCTGGTAGGTACCGATACCGCCGACGACGCCGCGGTGTACAAGCTCAACGATCGCCAGGCCATCGTTGCCACCACCGACTTCTTTACGCCGATCGTCGACAACGCGCGCGACTTCGGCCGCATCGCCGCCACCAACGCGCTCTCCGACGTGTATGCGATGGGTGCCACGCCGATCCTGGCGCTCGCGATCGTCGGCATGCCGCTCGACAAGCTGCCGCCCGAAGTCATCGGCGAGATCCTCAAGGGCGGCGCCGAGGTGTGCCGCGATGCGGGCATCCCGATCGCGGGCGGCCACTCGATCGACGTGCTCGAGCCGATCTACGGCCTGGTCGGGCTGGGCGTGGTCGATCCGGCGCGGGTGCGCACCAACGCGGGTGCGAAGGCGGGTGACGTGCTGATCCTCACCAAGCCGCTGGGCATCGGCATCCTGTCGGCGGGGCTCAAGAAGGGGCGGCTGTCGGCAGACGGCTACGCGCAGATGATCCGGTGGACCACCACGCTCAACCGCGTCGGCGCCAAGCTCGCCGACATCGACGGCGTGCACGCGGTGACCGACGTCACCGGCTTCGGCCTCGCCGGCCACCTGCTCGAGATGTGTCGTGGTGCGTCGCTGACGGGTGCGGTGCGTTTCGATGCGTTGCCGGTCATCGAGGAGGCGCGCGCCCTGGTACAGGACGGCGTCGCCACGGGCGCCTCGACGCGCAACTGGGCGAGCTACGGGGCCAGCGTCGAGCTGGCGGCGGATGCGCAGGAGTGGCAGCGCAAGCTGGTGACCGACCCGCAGACCTCCGGCGGGCTGTTGATCGCCTGCGCGCCTGAGGCCGTCGAGGCCGTGCAGGCCGCGGTGCGCGCCGAACAGGGCGAGGTCGGGACCATTGTCGGCGAGATGAGGTCGGGCCCGGCCCGCGTCGTCGTCGGTTGATGTACTTGTAGGAGCGGCGGCAGCCGCGAACGGGCGGTCCCGCATTCGACGCGCGTGCCGACCATCGCCGCCGAATTCGCGCCTGCCGGCGCTCCTACAAGGCGCGGGGCGCGCTTCATCTGCGTGCCGTCCTCCTTCCGTCGCTGGCCAGCAGCGGATGCAGGCCGGCCCAAACGGTGTCGACGATGCGCGGCTGCGCCTCGGCTGCGGGGTGGATGCCATCGGCGAGGAAAAGCTCCGGCCGGTCGGCGAAGCCGTCCATCAGGAAGGGCACGAGCGGCACCTTCTTCGCCTCGGCCACGTCGGCGAAGACCTCCGCGAAGCGCCGCGTGTAGGCTGGGCCGTAGTTCGGTGGCATGCGCATCCCCACGAGCAGCACGCGCGCGCCCGTCTCGTGCGCGGCATCGATCATCGCGCCCAGGTTGTCGGCGAGCAGCTGCGGCTTGAGACCGCGCAGGCCGTCATTGGCGCCGAGCTCCAGGATCACCAGCGTGGGCGAGTGTTCGGCGAGCGCGGCGGGCAGGCGGGTGCGGCCACCCGACGAGGTCTCGCCGGATACACTCGCGTTGACGACGACATGGCGGAACCCTTCGGCCTGCAGACGCGTCTGCAACAGGGCGGGCCACTCCTGGCCCTGCTCGAGGCCGTAGCCGGCCGACAGGCTGTCGCCCCAGACGAGGATCGTGTCGGCGCGGGCGAGCGCGGACAAGAAGAACATGAAGACGAAGGGAATGATGAAACGCAAGGGCATCGAGCTCTCCAATCTGGTCATCGAGGTCGATGACCTGTGCAAGCAGGTCACGCTGGCCGACGGCCAGGGCGAGCTGCAGATTCTGCAGGACATCCGCTTTGCCGTGGGCGCGGGCGAGTCGGTGGCGATCGTCGGCGCGTCCGGCTCCGGCAAATCGACCCTGCTGGGATTGCTCGCCGGGCTGGACGTTCCTGCGAGTGGCACGGTGCGGGTGCAGGGGCGCGACCTCTTCGCGCTCGATGAGGACGCGCGCGCGGCGCTGCGCGGCGAGTCGATCGGCTTCGTGTTCCAGTCCTTCCAGCTGCTGCCGGCGCTCACCGCGCTGGAGAACGTGATGCTGCCGCTGGAGCTCGCCGGTGCGGACGATGCGCGCGCGATCGCGGCACAGTGGCTGCAGCGCGTGGGTCTGGGCGGCCGGCTCACGCACTATCCCAAGCACCTGTCGGGCGGCGAGCAGCAGCGCGTCGCGCTCGCGCGCGCCTTCGCGCCCGACCCGCGGGTTCTGCTCGCCGACGAGCCCACCGGCAACCTCGACGCCGAGACGGGCCGGGCGATCATCGAGCTGATGTTCGCCCTCAACCGCGAGCAGGGCACCACGCTGATCCTGGTAACCCACGACGAGTCGCTCGCGCGCCGCTGCAGCCGCGTGCTGAGGATGGAGGCAGGGCGCTTGAGCGAGGCGGAGAGCACCGGAAACGCCACCCTCTAGGAGCGGCTCAAGCCGCGAATGGAGCGGTGCGGCGATCGACGTGGTCGATGGGGACGACGGCTGTGTTCGCGCCTTGCGGCGCTGCTACAGGGGGAAAGCCTTCAGTAGGAGCGCCGCCAGGCGCGAATGGAGGCTGAGATGCGGCTTACTCTCCGCCCGGGCCGAACACGTCGAGGATGCCGTCGAGGCCCGTGTGGTCGAGGCAGCAGTGGGCGACGTCGCGCAGCACCGGCTTGGCGTGGAAGGCGACGCCGAAGCCGGCGGCGCGCAGCATGGGGATGTCGTTGGCGCCGTCACCGGCAGCGATCACCTGCTCGGGCTTGAGGCCCAACTCGTCGCGCGCGCGCTCGAGGTGCGCGGCCTTGGCCTCGCCGTCCACGATGTCGCCGAGCACCTTGCCGGTGAGTTTCCCGTCATACACCTCGAGCTGGTTCGCCCAGGCATAGTCGAAACCCAGCCGCGACTTGAGCCGCTCGGTGAAATACGTGAAGCCGCCCGACACCAGCATCGTGCGGATCCCTGCGCGCTGCAGGCCCTGCAGCAGACGTTCGGCGCCCGGGTTGAGCTGCAGGCGGTGATCGAACACCTCGGCGAGCGCGCTCTCGGGCAGGCCGGCGAGCAAGGCCACCCGTCGCGTCAGCGACTCGCGGAAGTCGATCTCGCCCTGCATTGCCGCCTCGGTGATCGCCGCCACCTCGCCCTTGAGGCCCTGCATGTCGGCGATCTCGTCGATGCACTCGATGTTGATCAGCGTCGAGTCCATGTCGGTCACGAAGAGCCCGAAGTCGCGCAGCTGGCGACCTTCGGGCAGCCACACGTGATCGAGTCCGCCGGCCGTGCACGCCGCCACCAGGCCTTCGGCAGGCTTCGCGCCGACGAGGCGGAAGGAGCGCGTGGTGATCTGCTCGATCGCGCTCGCCTCGGCGACCTTGGCGACGTTCTTGAGCGCGACGCTGTCGACGTCCTCGGCCAGCACGACCAGGTTCATGCGCGCCGCTCCTGCTTGGGCAGCACTTCGCGCAGCACCGCGGCCGACTTGCGGATCATCTCCTCGGTCGTCGCCCAGTCGACGCAGGCGTCGGTGACCGAGCAGCCGTACTTAAGCTGCGACAGGTCGGCCGGGATCGGCTGGTTGCCGGCCTCGAGGTTGCTCTCGATCATCAGGCCGACGATCGACTGGTTGCCCTCGCGGATCTGGTGCATGACGTCCTTCATGACCAGGGGCTGGTATTCGGGCTTCTTCCACGAGTTGGCGTGCGAGCAGTCGACCACGATGTTCTTCGCCAGCTTGGCCTTCGCGAGCGCCTGCTCGGCCAGCGACACCGACACCGTGTCGTAGTTGGGACGGCCGCCGCCGCCGCGCAGCACCACGTGGCCGTAGCGGTTGCCGCGCGTGCGGGTGACCGCCGACTGGCCCTGGCTGTTGATGCCGAGAAAACTGTGCGGGCTGCCCGCCGAGATGATCGCGTTGATCGCCACGTCCATGTCGCCGTCGGTGGCGTTCTTGAACCCGACCGGCGTCGACAGGCCCGAGGCCATCTCGCGGTGGGTCTGGGATTCGGAGGTGCGCGCGCCGATCGCGGTCCAGGCGATGAGGTCGCCGTAGTACTGCGGTGCGATCGGGTCGAGCGCCTCGGTGGCGGTGGGCAGGCCGAGCTCGCACACGTCGAGGAGGAACTTGCGCGCGCGCTCCATGCCGACGTCGATGCGGAAGGAGTCGTCCATGAACGGGTCGTTGATGTAGCCCTTCCAGCCCGTGGAGGTGCGCGGCTTCTCGAAGTACACCCGCATCACCAGCAGCAGCACGTCGGAGACCTCGTCGGCGAGCGCCTTCAGCCGCCGCGCATAGTCCAGCCCGGCCACCGGGTCATGGATCGAGCACGGCCCGACCACCACGAACACGCGCGGATCCTTGCGGTCGAGGATGTCCATCACCGCCTTGCGCCCGGCGACCACCGCGGCCGCGGCACGCTCGGTCAGCGGCACGCGCGCCTTCACCTCGTCCGGCGAGGGCATGTGGTCGAAGGCGAGGACGTTGAGGTTTTCGGTCTGGGTGGGCATTGCAGGCGACTCCGGTTGCTGCCTTGAAAGCCTGCAATTGTAACGCCCGTGTCGGGGTGTGTCCGCGGAGATTTGCGCCGCGGCCGGGTGAAGGCCCAGGGCCGCGGCGTGCAGGCTCAGTATCGGATGGCGATGCTGATGGAGGCCGGATCGGCCCCTACGTCGAAGGCGCTGTCCTCGAAGGCCGGAGGGCCGGAGACGGTCGGGTCGTTGGACAAGCCGTAGCCTTCGGTCGGGAACATGCCGAAGCGGCGGTTGAGTTCGCCGTTTCCGTCTTCGTCGTGATAAGCCATGATCGCGTAGCGACCTGGCGGAAGCGCCCCGAAGCTCACCGTAACGGTGCCCGAGGTGGCCGCCAGCTCCCGTATCGCAAAGGCTTTTGCTTCCTGGCGGAAGGTCTTCGGGTCCTGGTAAAGCCCGACGCGCACCGTACCGTTCGCATGCCGGATGCCGGTGAGATCGACATCGAGGGTGGTTTGCTGCGCGAGCACGGGGCCGGCGGCGGTGGCGGTAATCAGGAATGCGAGCAAATGGGAGGTCATGGCTGTAGCCCTGGGCAAGATGGTTGAGAATATAAGAAAACGCTAAATTGACGTCCAATTGCTTTTGGCCGCGGCTTGAATAGGCTGCATCGATGCAAGGCCGACGGGGCGCCCGCTCCGGCGACGGTGGACCGCGGGCGCCAGGGGCGATCAGAACGAGAGCCGGACGCCTACACTCAGATTGCGGCCTTCGAGCGGGGCGGCGTTCTTGATGAACGAGGTGTGCGCGTAGGCCAGTTGGTCGCCGAGGTTGTTGCCCTTGACGTAGGCCTGCCAGGGCACGCCGTTGTAGCGGCCGCTGTAGCTGACACCAACATTGACCATGTTGTAGCCCGGCGTCTCGCGCTCGAACTCGGCGACGTCGTCCTGGCGACCGACGCGATAGACCTCGGCTTCGGCACGCCAGGCGTTCCACTTCGCATCCAGCCGCAGGCCGACGCGATGCGCCGGGATGCGCGGCAGGTCGCGGTCTCCGTCGCCGGCCTCGAGCCGGGCGCGAACGTAGTCGCCGAACAGGGTCAGGCCGAAGGTGGCGTCGAGTTGCTGGCGGATGGCACCCTCGATGCCGGTGAACGTGGCGTCGCGCTGGGTGTACTCGATGAGCTGGAAGTCCTCATGGGCGTCGAGCGTGCGGGCGTGGATGTAGTCGTCGATGCGGTTGCGGAACACGCTGGCGGAGAAGGTGGTCGGGCCGGCAAGCTTGCGCAACGTCAGGTCGACGTTGTTGGCCGTCTCCGCCTTCAGGTCGGGGTTGCCGCGCTCCCAGGTGCTGGTCGCCATGTGCAGGCCGCGTGCGTAGAGCTCCTCGGCCGTCGGCAGGCGCTGGGTGCGCGACAGCGTCATGCCCAGGCTGTACTGCGGGGCCAAGCTCCACACCGCGCCCAGCGACACCGAGTTGCCGCGGTGGCTGCGGTCGCGCTGGGTGCTGTCTACCTCGATGTCCTGCCATTCGTGACGCAGGCCGGCTTCGAAGCGCCAGTCGGCCAGCGTGTATTCCTCGATCAGGAAAGCCGCGTGCCGGGTCGTCACGGTGGGCGGCACGTAGGCTTCGTCGCCGTCGGCGCGGAAGTCACGGCGGCCGGTCTGCAGGCCGAGCACACCGCGCCAGCCACCGAGCGGCGCGTGCTCGAGTTCGACGCGGGCATCGCTCGCCTTGCTGCGGAAGCGGGTGCCGACGCTGTCGATCCTCTCGTCTTGCTCGATCTCGTCGTGGCCGTAGTCGGTGTAGGACGCACGCAGGCGGGCGCGGGTGAAACCGGCGAAGGGCTCGAGCAGCCCGCCGCGCAGGTCCCAGCGCTCGCTGTCGAGCTTCACATAGGGCGTGCCGGCGTGTTCGTCGTGCTCATGCTCATGCTCGTCTTCCTCGCCGTGGTGGCCGCAGTGCAGATGCTTGCCGTGCGGGTGGCACGCTTCGTATTCATGGCTGTGGCCGGGCAGCCCGTACTCGTTCTGCTGACGGGTGAAGGCCAGACCCAGATAACCGCGCGCGCCGACCAGCGAAACGCCGAGGCTGCCGGTTTCGGTCTGGTTGTAGCTGCCGTCGACCCGGCTGTGGTCCCAGCCGCTGCCGACACGGTAGTCGCGCGCATCGCGCTTGAGCCCCTCTGCATGGAAGGCGAGGCTGCCGCTGCCTGCGGTGACTTCGAACGCACCGGCGACGCCGCTGGCGACGCTGTCGGCGCGCAGCTCGACGCTACCTTCGACACCGCGCTCGGGGACCGCGGTGGGCACGCGCTTGTCGAGCACGTTCACCACGCCGCCGATTGCGCCGCCGCCATAGGCCAGTGCGGACGGGCCGCGCAGCACCTCGATCTGTTCGCTCAGCATCGGTTCGATCGCCACGGCGTGGTCGGGGCTGATCGTCGAGGCGTCCATGATCTCGCTGCCGTCCGACAGCAGCTTGACGCGTGGCCCGTCCATGCCGCGGATGATGGGCCGGCTGGCGCCGGCGCCGAAGTGGCTGGCGGCCATGCCGGGTTCGCCGGACAGCGTCTCGCCGAGCGTGGCGGCACGACGGCGCACGAGCTCGTCGCCAGCGAGCACGCTGACCGGGGTGCTCATCCGATCGCTGCCGAGCGCGAGCGCGCTGGCCGAGACCGTGACCGGAGCGAGCGACGTGTCGTCGGCGGACGCGGCGGCGGGCGCGAAGGCAAGGGCGAGGCTCAGCATGAGCGGGGTGGGTACGGTTTGAAGCCTGGACATCGGTGTTCTTCCTTCGTGTTTGGTTTGCGCAAGGCAAAGAGGGCCCTTCGGCCTGGCGAGCGCACCGGACGGAGAGGCGTCATGCATGCCGGGTGACGGACCCGGCCGATTCAGCGGGGAAGGTGGCGAAGGGCCGATGGCGGCGGCGCTCGACAGCGCGGCCGCAGGGGGCGCCAGGCCGCCGCGGCCTGGGGGGCGGCGGCCGGCGGGGACGTGGTGCCGTGATCGTCGAAGGTGAGGGACTTCAGCGCCGCCGGAGGAAGATCGAGCGCGGCGAGCGCCAGGCATTCAAGGCAGACCACGTCGGCGTGGCGTTCTTCTTCCTCGTCCGGCGATGCGCCGTCTGCAAGGGCTTTCGTGGCAGCGTGGGTCGACTCTGACAGATGGGACAGTGCATGCGCATGCACCTCGACCTGCAGGGCGAGCAGCGCGAGCACCCATACGAGCAGCAGCGCCCTGGCGGCGTGCGTGCTTCGGTCGCCGACGCGGCGCGCGAGTCGGCGGGGGAGTGGAAGCGACAGGATGAAAGCACGCAGCCCGGCGCGGGGCCGGGCTGCGGATGCGGCGCAGGACATCGCCGCATTCTAGGGGGCGGGCCTCCCTAAGGCAACAAAGTTGCAATAGAAAGGGCGGTCATTCAGAAGCCGATGACCTTGCGGTTCGGCTCCAGCAGCGCAGCGCCCATGTCCGCCGGCTTGGCGGGCTTGATGCCGTCCTTCAGGTCCTCGGGCTTCTTGCCGCTGTTGGGCAGGTAGAGCGCGCACACCGAAGCGGTGGCGCCCTTCTTCATCGCGCCATCCAGCAGTTGCGCCGGCGTCACGTTGTTCGGCTTGAGCGCTTCGCCGCCCGCGCCCTTGAGCGCGAGGTCGCCGGCGTGGTCGCACAGCAGGATGTCGACCTGCGCGCCCTGTTCCTGCATCTGGTTGGCCAGCACCATGGCCATGCCCTGGGTCATCGGGCTCAGGGCGTTGAGGACGACGGTGACGGCCTGCTTGTCGGCGAAGGCCGTGGTGGAGCCAAGGGCGATGGCGAGGGCGACGAGGGTTTTTTTCATGGCAATGCTCCTGAGGGCAGAGAAGGGAGGACGAACGGGAATCAGGCCTGCAATTCCGGGTAGGCCTGGCGCAGCTTGTAGTCGGCGAGGAACGCGCCCAGCGGCAGGAAGGCTCCGACGATCAGCATCATTGCCAGCCCGGGCCGCAGCAGCCCGCGTCCGAGCGCAGCCAGCGTGGTGACTGCCAGCGACAGGAAGAGCGTTCCGTGCAGCGGGCCCAGTACCTTGACGCCGAGCGGCTGGTCGAGCAGGTACTTGAACGGCACCGCGACGAAGACGAGGGCGAGCAGCGCGAGGCCGTCGGAGAAGGCGAGCCAGTAGAGGATCTTGCGGTGGGTCATCGGGCTTGGTTCCGGTTGCCTTGCGAGGGGTGGCCGCCCGCCTGCGGAAGGTGGTTGAAATTGGGCGCTGGCATTGCGCACGGGCAAGTGTGGTGCGCTCGGCGGCATTTATATTCTTCAGAAGATCAACAAATACTAATATTTAAACCAGCAATTTTCCCGCTACGAGCAGGAAGAGCCCGCCAGCCCTCGCCGGCGGGGGCGCGCTGCGAACGGATACAAGCAAACAGCGCGCCAAGTAAGTCAGGCTACGCAGCAGGCGGGCAAGTGCTGCTCGATGTCGCAGCGGATGGCCACATCACTGCTGCCAATGGCTGCCACGTACTGCCACCTCTGGCGGGTCGTTGCGACCCGCGCCTTGGCGCTGGCGGAAGAGAATGGGAGTCGAACCCACCTGGGACCGGCTGACGGCCCCACCTGGTTTTGAAGACCAGTCGCCCCACCGGGGAACGCCTCTCTTCCTATGGAGGCGCGATTGTAACTCGCCCCTCCTGGTTTTCGCCCGAAACGGGCGCTTCGCCTCGAAGGGTGTGGGCCAGCCCATGGCCTGCGCCGATGCGACGCGTAAAGCCGACGCGGTCGAAGAACTCGAGGATCTGGATGGAGCGCTTGCGTCCGCCGCCGATGAGGTCGCGGAAATCCGCCGCCCGCACGCGGCCCTCGTTGCGCTCGGCCAGCTCCGCGACGATGCCGACCAGGCGGGCCACCGTGGCGCGCGGATAGAAGAGGTCGCGCACGACCTGGAACACCTCGCCGCACATCGCGACGCGGCGCAGCAGGCTGCGCACCTCGGCCTCGGGGATCTCGCAGGCTTCGGCCAGGTCGCGAACCCAGGGCGGGTCGTAGGCGCCCTCGGCGAGCCGCGCGAGCAGCGCATCGGCGCGCCGACGGTCTGCGGGGTCCAGCTCCACCGTGTGCGAGGGCAAGTGCCAGGCCGAACCGGCGCGGGCGATGCGGCCCTCCGCCAGCAGCGCCTCGAGGCGGGCGAGGAAGGCCGGCGCGGGCAGCCGGGGGGCGCACATGCGGCGCAGGCGCTCGCGCTCGACGCCGGGTTCGTCGGCAAAGGCCTCGTGGTGCGCGGCCAGCCGTGCCAGCACGGCCTCACCGAGCGCAGCCCATGCGGCCGCCGAGAACACGCGTCCGCCGGTCTTGCCTTGCAGGTGGTGCGCCTGCGGCAGCAAGACCTGCCAGCGGCCCTCGGGCAGGTTGTGCGCGGCGGCGAGCTCGTCGAGCTCGAGCCCGAGCGGCGCGCTCGCAACCAGGCCCGCAAGGCGCTCGGCCGGGTCGGGTCGTTCGAGGACGGCAAGCAGCTCGAGGCGGTTCGGGCGCCGACGGTGGCGCGAGGGCGGGAAAGGGTCGAGGACGCGGCCGCCGCCCAGGGTCTCGCGGCCGGCGGCGTCGCGGATGACGATGCGGTCACCGCAGCAGGCGAACACCGGGCGGTCGAGCACCGCCTGCACCAGCGCCGAAGCGCCCGGGGCGAGCCCGCCGGCCTCCAGTGCGTCGTCCAGCAGCACCAGGCGTGCCATCGCATGCCCGCCGGCGTGGTGCAGGGTGACGCTGGCCCACTGGCCGAGCTTGCGTGGCGCATCCGCCAGCAGATCCAGGCGCAGATCGAGGCGCTCGGTCGGGCGCGCGAGGGCGGGGTGGAGCAGCCAGTCGCCGCGCTCGATCTCGCCGAAGTCGATGCCACCGAGGTTGACCGCGCAGCGGCTGCCCGCGCCGGCGGTGTCTGCCTTGCGGTTGTTTGCGCGCAGGCCGCGCACGCGCACCTCGCGGCGAAAACCCTCGGGGCGCGCCAGCAGCAGGGTGTCGCCCACCCCGACCACGCCCGAGCGCACCGTGCCCGTGACGATCGTGCCGGCGCCGGCGAGCGCGAAGCGGCGGTCGGCGACGAGCCGGAAGCCGGCGTCGGGTGGGCAGGCGTCTTCGTCCCGCGCGATCGCCAGCAGGTGGGCGCGCAGCGCATCGATGCCGTCGCCGGTGATCGCCGAGATCGGAAAGACCGGGCTGCCGGCGAGGGCGGTCGATGCCAGCAGTTCCGCGATGTCTGCCTGCACCTCGGCAATACGAGCCGGCTCGACGCGGTCGCACTTGGTCAGCGCCACCGCGCCGCGTGCGATGCCGAGCAGGTGAAGGATGGCGAGGTGCTCGCGGGTCTGTGGCATCACGCCGTCGTCGGCGGCAACCACGAGCAAGGCGTAGTCGATGCCCGCGGCGCCCATCAGCATGGTCGGCACGAAGCGCTCATGACCAGGCACGTCGATGATGCCGAGGGTGCGCGCGGCGGCGGCCGGGTCGCCACGGGTCACATCGCCGTCGATCGCCGCAAACGCATAGCCGAGCTCGATGGTGATGCCGCGCGCCTTCTCCTCGGGCAGGTGGGTCGTGTCCACGCCGGTGAGCGCGCGGATCAGCGTGGTCTTGCCATGGTCGATGTGGCCGGCTGTGCCGATCAGCATGCTGGTGCGCTCTCCTGGTTCATCGGGCGGCGGTGCGCGCCGCGGGAGCGAGCTGCACGAGCTGGGTCGCGAGGCGGGCCTCGTCCTCGCTGCGCAGGCAGCGCAGGTCGAGCCACAGCGCGTTGTCGGCGATGCGGCCGATCACCGGCACCGGCAGATCGCGCAGCGCCTTCTCGAGCCGGTTGAGCACGCCGCCCTTCTTTTGCGGACGGCACACCAGCCCGGCGGAGGGCTGGCGGTCGACCGGCAGGCTGCCCGAACCGATCTGCGAGCGCATCGGCTCGACGCCGACCGTCAGCGGCCAGTCGGCGAGTGCCCGCGCCAGCGCCGGCTGCAGGCGCTCGGCCTGGGCGAGGATCTCGGCCTGGGGGCGGATGAGCAGGCGCAGGGTCTCGAGGCGCTCGGGCAGGCGGTCGGGGTCGCGGTACAGGCGCAGCACCGCCTCGAGGCCGGCAAGAGTGATCTTGCCGACGCGCAGCACGCGCTTGAGCGGGTTCTTCTTGATCTTCGCGATCAGCTCGCGGTGGCCGGCGAGGATGCCGGCCTGCGGGCCGCCGAGCAGCTTGTCGCCGGAGAAGGTGACGAGGTCGGCGCCGGCGACGATCGCCTCGCGCGGGGTGGGCTCGTGCGGCAGGCCCCAGGCCTCCAGCCCGGTGAGCGTGCCTGAGCCGAGGTCCTCGACGAAGGGCAGGCCGCGGGCGTGGGCGATGGCGGCGATCTCGGCCTGCGGCACGACCTTGGTGAAGCCCTCGACCGCGTAGTTGCTCGTGTGCACCTTCATCAGCATCGCGGTGCGCGGGCCGATCGCGTCCTCGTAGTCGCGGGCGTGGGTGCGGTTGGTGCAGCCCACCTCGACGAGCTTCGCGCCGGCGCGCTTCATGATGTCGGGCACGCGGAAGGCGCCACCGATCTCGACCAGCTCCCCGCGCGAGACGACGACCTCCTTGCGCTGGGCCAGCGTGTTGAGCAGCAGGAAGACCGCTGCCGCGTTGTTGTTCACCACGGTCGCGGCCTCGGCGCCGGTCAGCTCGGCGACGAGCTCGGAGACCAGGTCGTCGCGGTCGCCGCGTCCGCCCGATTCGAGGTCGTATTCGAGCGCGCAGGGGTGGCGCGCGGCCTCGACCATCGCGGCGATCGCCTCTTCGGGCAGCGTCGCACGGCCGAGGTTGGTGTGCAGCACGGTGCCGGTGAGGTTGAACACCGGACGCAGCTTCGGCCGGCAGACGGTGTCGATGCGAGCTTCGATCGCGGCGAGCAGCGCGTTGCGCTCGGGCAGCGGGGCGCCGTTGCGCACGGCCTCACGGGTGGCCGCGAGCTCGTCGCGGACGGCGTCGGTGACGACGCGACGCCCGTGCAGGGCGGTGTGCGAGACCAGCGCCGGCTCGGCGAGCAGGCGATCGACTGCGGGGAGGGAGGCCAGGTTCGTGCTTGTCATGAAATCGTGCGGCGTCGGATCGGGTGCAAGCCGTGAAGCTTGAATACGCTGGAAACGGATTGAGCCAGGACAGCGGGGCCTGAAAGCAGAACCCCGCCACGCGGGCGGGGTTCTCGGGCTTTCCCGCGACGGATCACTCCATCGACGGGTTCCACACCTTCCACACCTTGCCGACCAGATCCGGCCCCGGCTTGAGCGTCGGTTTCCCGGGCTCCCAGCCGGCCGGTGTCGCCTCCTTGCCGCCCGTCGCGCGGACGTGCTGGAAGGCCTGCACCTGCCTGACCGTCTCGGCGAGCTTGCGTCCGACGGGCGGGGTCATCACCTCCATGGCCTGCACCACACCATCGGGGTCGATGATGAAGCGGCCACGCAGTTCGATACCCTGCTGATCGTCATAGACGCCGTAGGCGCGCCCGATGTTGCCTGCCTGATCGGACAGCATGTGGAAACGCACGCCGCCGTCGACCATCTTCGACAGCTCCTCGTCGTTCCAGATCTTGTGGACGAAGTGGCTGTCCACGCTGACCGAGAAAACCTCTACACCCAATGCCTGGAGAGCATCATATTGCGCTGCGACCGCAGACACTTCTGTTGCTCAGACAAAGGTGAAATCACCGGGGTAGAAGCACAGCATCACCCACTTGCCGGCATAGTCGGACAGCTTCACGTTGGTGAAACCGCCGCGGTAGTACGCCGGTGCCGCGAAATCCGGCGCCTTCTGTCCCACGCGTGCGACCATTCTGGGTACCTCCTTGTGAGCGGCGGACTCCGGTGGAGCCTGCTGCGATTCAACGGGCGCTTCGGGTACTGCCCCCGAGACGCGCGAGCATGATGCTTCCTGCTCTTCCATGTTGGCCTCCGTGTCTTGTGGAAGAGGGACATGGCTCCATGTGCTTGCGCGGTGGAGCAATGACGGGACTTCCACGGTTGGAATGGTGCTTTATCAGTCACCGCTTATACCGTATGCCCGCGCAGCGCAGAGGTCAATCCAAAAATATGTGTGCAAATGGACGGACTGCCTGCACGGGCGTACGGATTCGTCATGCATCGATGCTGGCAGTGCCTGTCTCCTGTCAGGCGCCGCGAGCCAGGAGAACGGGCTGCAAGGCGAAGCCGGTTTCGTCTTCCACATCAGTCCTCCTCTAACTGCCACGGCTGCCGCTCGTGGCAGCAATGCGGCGCATTTTGTGCCAGAGGGACTGACATTTTCGGCGCCGCCGGCGGAAGTGATCCTCGACGTGGCCGTTTGCGGGCGACGACCCGCGGTTCTCGTTGCAGTGCGACCGTTGGCGTCAAGGGCCGGAACCGGTACATCGTCGCGTCTGGGCACGTGGTTTGCATCGGCGATCGACGAAACTACAGTGAAAAGCCTAAGCAGGTTCCGTTCCATTCGAACCGCTACGATCAGGAGCCCGATCATGGATATCGCCTTCGGCCCCGTACCGTCGCGCCGGCTCGGCCGCAGCCTCGGCATCAACAACATCCCGCCGAAGCACTGCAGCTATGCGTGCGTGTACTGTCAGGTCGGCCCGACCCCGGAGCAGGAGATCACGCCACGCCCGTTCTACCTGCCCGAGGAGATTCTTCGCCAGGTGCGATCGCGCCTCGAGGACGTGCACGCCCACGGGGAAGCGGTCGATTACCTCACCTTCGTCCCCGATGGCGAGCCGACGCTGGACAGCCGCCTCGGCGAGTCCATCGACGCGCTGCGCGAACTCGGCCTGCCTATCGCGGTGATCAGCAATGCATCACTCCTCTGGCATGCCGATGTCCGCTCGGCGCTGTGCCGGGCGGACTGGGTCAGCGTCAAGATCGACAGTGTCGTTCCCCGCGCTTGGGAGCGGATCAATCGGCCTCACGGCGTGCTGCGACTCGCCGACATTCTTGGCGGCATCGAGCGCTTCGCCACGGAGTTTGGCGGGCGGCTGGTAAGCGAGACGATGCTGGTCGATGGCCTCAACGACGGCGGCGAGGATATCGCGGCGCTCGGCCGCTTCATCGCGGCGACACGCATCGGGCGCGCCTATCTCGCGATCCCGCATCGGCCTCCTGCGGTCGCTGGGGTTCGCGCCCCGGATGAAGCGCTCGTCCTGCGGGCGTTCCGGACGCTCACGGAGCAGGGGATCGAGGTCGAGCTGCTGACTGCCTACGAGGGCGACGTGTTCGCCTTCGGCGGCGACCTGCGCGCCGAGATCCTCGCGATCAGCGCCGTGCATCCGCTGCGCACCTCCGCGGTCCAGGCCTTGCTTCAGAAGGGCGGCGGCAGCATGGCGCTGGTGGATGAGCTGCTCGCCGCGGGCGAGCTGCACCGGCTCGAGCACGCGGGAGAGGTCTTCTACCTGCGGCGGCTGCGTCGTGAGGGCTGTGGGAGTTCGCCTGGCATGAGCGCCTCCGGCTGACACGCTGGACGTCGTGCAACGCGGCCATCGGCGACGACCGATCGAGTGTCTTGACCCGGATCAATCCATCAACAAGTGCTAATAAGCGAAAATGCGAACTGTTCGCATTATGAAATAGCCCACCTCGGGGAGCCCATCATGGATCATCAGGTCGTCGTCCTCTTTCACCTGCTTTGCGCAATCCTCTTCGTCGGCGCGGTCGCGATGGAGGTCCTCATCCTCGAGCCGGTTCGCAAGCTGATCGGCGACGAGGTGTTCCAGCGCGTCGAGTTCTACCTCTTCCGCCGCATCCGCCGCACCTATCCGCTCGCCGTGATCCCGCTCTACGTCACCGGCTTCTACATGTATTTCGGCTACGTGGAGAGCTTCGGCGGTTTCGGGGCCTTCATCTCCACGAGCTTCGGCATGCTGCTGACGGCAAAGATGACGATGGCGCTCGGCTTGCTGACCATCTTCGCGACCTCGCCGTTCCTGTTCATGCAGCCGCGCAGCCGCAGCGCGGCCGGCCACTTCAGGCACTTCCTGATCGTTACCGGCGGCCCGGAGGACTTCCGCATCGACCGCTTCGAGGTGGTGCATTACCTCGCGCTCGGATTCGGCCTCGGGATCGTGTTGCTCGCGAAGCTGATGTTCATGCTCTGACCTGACTGCGGGGGCTCCGCCCGGGCGAGGATCCCGTCCGGGTGCCTGCGGCGACCTCCGCGTGCGTCGGCTCCGCGGCGGTCAGCGCGCAGGCTTGTCGCTGACCGCCTGGACGACCACGAAGGCTCCTTCGTCCCGACCGGGGCGCGCCGGCTCGATGTGCCCGTTCTCTGAGGGCGGCCGGGCCAGCGTCTGCGCCCACGACCGTATGGAAAAGCCCCTGTCGAGCACCAGCCGCTCGACTTCGGCCGCCGAATGGAAGCGCGCATCGCGATAGAACACGCTGGCCTCGCGGTGCAAGTCGTAGTCGCGGCCGATGGGGCTGTCCCGGTCGATGAAGCCGATCACCAGGGTGCCGCCCGGCTTCAGCACCCGCCGCGCCTCGGCCAGCATCGCCGCGGGCGAGTCGACGAAGCACAAGGTGGTGACGACGAGCGCATGGTCGAAGCTGTCGTCGGCGAAAGGCAGATGCTCGGCCGTGCCCTCGACGACCTCGACGCCGCGCGCATGGGCGCGCGCCAGCATCGACGCCGACGGATCGATCCCTGCCTGCACCCCCAGCGGCGCGGCGAAGCGCCCGCCGCCGACGCCGATCTCCAGGCCGCGCCCGCTCAGCGGGACAAAGGGTCGCAAGGTCAGCAGTTCGGAGACATAAGCAGCCTGGTGGCGCTCGAACCACGCGTCGTAGCGCGCTGCATGCGCTTCAAACGGCTCGATCCTGGGCATCGTGCAGAACCTCGTCCGGAGTGTCGAAGAAGTGGCCGGTGTCGTGAGCCTGTGCAAAATCGATCCCCGCCGATGCAGTTTAGACGTCTTCATCCTACGATGGGATGCAGGGGCGCCACGATCGAGGAGACGCGACATGCATGCCATTTCATTGACCGGCCGCAGGGTGCTGGTCACCCAAGCCGACGATTTCATGGGCCCGGCACTGTGCGCGGCCTTCGCCGCTGCGGGCGCCGAGCTCATCGCGGATCGAAGCGCACCACGGGAGCCGGGGAGCGGGCGTACCGTCATCGAGTCGGCCGGCCGGATCGACGCCCTCGTCCTCAACCTTGCCATCGCGGCGCCGAGCACGCTCGCCCAACAGGTGTCGGACGACGAGTGGGAGGCCACCTTCGCCGCCCTGGTCCATCCCATGCGGGAGATGGTCGCCGCCGTCCTGCCGCAGATGATCGAGCGCAAGGCGGGCAAGATCCTGCTGATGGGCAGCGCCTCCGCATTGCGCGGCATGGCTCGGCGCTCGAGCTACGCCGCCGCGCGCGGCGCGCAGCTGGCCTACATCCAGGCCGTGGGGGTCGAGGTGGCGCCGCATGGCATCCAGGTCAACGCCATCGCGCAGAACTTCGTGGAGAACCCCACCTACTTCCCGCCCGAGGTCCAGGCCACGCAGGCGTTCAAGGACCGCTTGAAGTGGCAGGTGCCGCTGGGACGGCTGGTCTCGGCGGAGGAGGACGCGGGCTTCGCCGTCTATCTGTGCAGCGAGGCTGCGAACTGCTTCGTGGGGCAGGTGTTTCCGCTGTGCGGGGGGTGGGTGAATCGGTGAGGAGGGCCGTTGTTTGTATCGGTGTATGCGCTCGGTCGAGCGCGCGGAGAACGTGGGGAGCCTGGTGGAGTCGCCATGAGGGAAAGGGCGGGGTGGGCGCGGACAGCCGCATTGGATGCCCAAGCCGGCCGCCAATGAACGGGCAGCCAGCCGGATGCAGCTTACGATCGCGGCACGCGACACCCAGCAGTCACGCCTCCTGCCGTCCCAGCCTTGGTTCGCATCCGTAGGCGGCGACGCGTCGATTCCCTGTGAATTTTGTTGCAATTGCTCAAAAATAGTATTTTTAGATAGATGCTAAGAAATTTATTATGAGGTCCTTGCTGAGGACGGCGTGTCGAGGTTGGAGCTTCCAGGCTCATCGGGCACTCGCCTTGGAGGAAGGGATGGTTTCGGTGCGTACGTTTTTTCTTGGAAGAAGTCTTGCCCGGTTGCTCGCCGTGGCGCTCGCGACGTGGTCGTTCGGCGTCCTCGCTGACGGTGGCAAGCTGCGGGTGGTCACCGACAACAACTATCCCCCATACGTGTTTCCCGGTCCGGACGGAAACCCGCAGGGGTATGTCGTCGATCTGTGGAAGTTGTGGGAGGAGAAGACCGGCGCCTCGGTCGATTTCCGGGCCATGCAGTGGGCGGACGCGCAGCGGGCCATCCTCGACGGCCGTGCCGACGTGATCGACATGATCTTCCGCACACCGGTCCGCGAGCAGCTCTACGACTTCTCCCAGCCCTACGCCACGCTGCCGGTGTCGATCTTTGTCGATCCTTCGATCAACGGGATTGTCGACGCCGGATCCATGCATGGCTTCGCTGTGGCGGTGCAAAGGGGGGATGCCTGCATCGACAGGCTGACCACGCTCGGTGTCACCAATCTGGTTCCCTATGCGAGCTACGAGGCGGTCCTGGCTGCGGCGCGGGACGGCGACATCAAGATGTTCTGCATGGATGAGAAGCCGGCCAACTACTACCTCTACCTGTACCGCGATCAGGTGAAGTTCACCCGCGCATTCACCCTGTACGAAGGCCAGTTCCATTGGGCGGTCGCGAAGGGCGACGCGAGCACCTTTGCCCGCGTTCAGGACGGCATGGCGCGGATCACGCCTGCCGAACTCGAAGCGCTGAGCAACAAGTGGCTTGCGAAGCCGCTCGAGTTCCGCAGCTATCTGCGCATCGCCCTCATCGTTGCGGGGATCGCACTGGCCGTGCTCGCCGTGGCGATGCTCTGGATCCGCTTCCTGCGGGGACTGGTGCACGCGAGGACCGCCGAGATCCGCGAAAAGAACGAGGCGCTGGAACGAGCGACACAGGAGCTCATGGTCGAGAAGGCGCAGCTGCGCGCCATTTTCGACAGCAGCCCGGATGGCATGGCGCTCAAGGACCGCAATGGAGTCTATGTGGACTGCAACGCCGTGATCGCACATGGCTTCGGCCTGGCGCGAGCACAGATCATCGGTCGCAGCGACGACCAGCTGTTCGAGGACAAGGACTTCGTCGCCACTGTCCGGAAGAACGACGCGGAGGTCCTTGGCCAAGGAGCGAGTCATCGGTACGAACGGCGGTTCGAGGCTGCCGACGGAAGCGCGTACGAGCTGGAGATCGTGAAGGTGCCGGTGCGCTTGGCGGCCGATGGCGCGATCGACGGCGTCCTCGTCGTCGCGCACGACCTGACCGCGCGTCGCCATGCGGAACGCGAATTGCGCATCGCAGCGGCGGCCTTCGAGAGCCAGGATGGCATGATGATCACCAACGGCCGCGGGGTGATCGAACGCATCAACTCGGCATTCACACGCATGAGCGGCTATCCGGCTGAGGAGGTTGTCGGCTGCACGCCGCGCTTCCTCAAGTCGGATGTGCACGATCCGGACTTCTACTCGGCCATGTGGGGTGCCGTAGCGCGCAAGGGCTACTGGGCCGGCGAGATCGTGAATCGGCATCGTGACGGCGGCCTGTTCATCACCCGGCTGTCGATCACCGCAGTGTGCGATACGCAGGGGCGGCCGCTTCACCATGTGTGCAGCTACCAGGATATTTCGGCCGAGAGGCAGGCGCGGGAGCTGGCAGAGCATCTCAAGCTGTTCGATCAGCTCACCAACCTGCCCAACCGCAGCCTGCTCGAGGACCGTATCACCCATGCCCTGGCCAACAGCGCCGAACGCGGTGAACTCGGTGCGGTGATGATGCTGGACCTGGATCTGTTCCAGAAGGTGAACGACTCATGGGGCCACGGGGTGGGAGACCGGCTGCTGACCGAGATGGTGCGGCGCATGCAGGGCGTTGCGGACAACGGCGAGACGCTGGGCCGCTTCTCGGGCGACAGCTTCGTGCTGATGCTCGAGAACCTTGGGCACGATCGCCAGGCGGCCGCCGGACGTGCCCAGGACCTTGCGGAACTGGTCAGGCAGGCAATCGCGGTCCCGATGACGATCGAGGGACGTCGGATCTCGAGCACCGCAACGATTGGCGTGACGCTTTTCCGGGGGCGGGAAGCTTCGCCGGAAACCTTGCTGCGCCAAGCCGAACTGGCGATGTACAGGGGCAAGAAATTGGGCCGCAACGTGGTCCGCTTCTTCGAGGACGCGATGCAGTCGGAGCTCGACCGCCGCAACCTGCTGGAAGAGGAACTGCGCGAGGCCATCGAGCAGCGTCAGCTCGTGCTCTACTACCAGGTGCAGGTCGATGCCGACGGACGCCCGATCGGTGCGGAGGCACTCATCCGCTGGCTCCATCCGGTGCGAGGTCTGGTGCCGCCGTTCGCGTTCATTCCGCTGGCAGAGGAAACCGGGCTGATCGAGCCGATCGGCCGCTGGGTGCTTGCCACGGCATGCCAGCAGCTCGCACGGTGGTCGGATGACGATCTCTTCAGTCGGCTCACCCTTGCAGTCAACGTGAGTCCGCCGCAATTCAAGGCGGCGAGTTTCGTTCAGGATGTATTCGATGAACTCGAACGCACGGGCATCCCCGCCAATAGCTTGAAGCTCGAGGTGACCGAGAGCCTTGCAATCGATGATTTCGATGCATCGGTGGACAAGCTTCGACAGCTCAGGGCCAGCGGCGTGAGGATCTCCCTGGACGATTTCGGCACCGGCAATTCCTCGCTCAACTACCTGACGAAGCTGCCGCTCTCGCAGCTGAAGATCGACAAGTCCTTTGTTGACGAGCTGCCGGCCAGCCATCGCGACGCGATGGTGGCCCAGACGATCATCGCCATGGGACGCGGCCTGGAACTCGACGTGATTGCCGAGGGGGTGGAGACCCGTGCGCAGTACGAATACCTCGTCGCCCAGGGCTGTCACGCCTTCCAGGGCTACCTGTTCGGCAAGCCGCTGCCCCCGGACGTTTTCGAGGCGGCCGTGCGCGAGCGCGCGAGCTCGCAGGTGTCGCGATGAAATCCCGGTCTCGCCGCCTCGCCTTGTGTTTCGTTCTCGCGGCTCTGACGCTGTTCGTGGCCCTGCCTGCGCGTGCCGGCGCCCTGGTGATCGCGACCGTCGAAAGCGCCCACATGCGTCGCCTGCAAGCCCTCAGCAGCGAGTTCGAGAGGGCCAACCCGGAGATCCGCATCCGGTGGGTCGTTCTCGAGGAGCCCGAGCTGAGGCGGGTGGCAAGTGCCGAGATCGAGACACGGGACGGACTCTTCGACGTGATTACCATCGGTATGTTCAAAGTACCGATCTGGGCTGCCAGCGGATGGATCAAACCCTTGCGGTCGCCGCACGATTTCGATTTGGACGATCTGCTGCCGACCGTCCGCAAAGCGCTTTCCTTCCAGCATGAGCTGTATGCCGCGCCCATCTACGGCGAGAGCTCGATGCTGATGTACCGCAAGGACCTGTTGCACAAGGCGGGCCTCACCATGCCCGACAGACCGGCCTGGACGGAGGTTGCCGCGTTTGCAGCGAGGCTTCACGACCCTGCCAATGGCGTGCATGGAATCTGTCTGCGTGGCCGCCCGGGCTGGATCGAGAACATGGCGCTGGTGAGCACCATGGTCAACTCGTTTGGCGGTCAATGGTTCGATGTCGGCTGGCGACCCCAGCTGGACAGTCTGCCGTGGAAGAAGGCGGTGGGCCTGTATGCGGAACTCCTGAATCGATATGGACCGCCCGATGCGGCTTCACTGGGCGACGAGGAGAATCGCTCGCTGTTCGCGTCGGGCAGATGCGCCCAGTGGGTCGGGCCGACCGCCGCTGCGGAAGTCCTCACGAACCCCGAGTCGAGTGCAGTCGCCGCAGAGGTCGGCTTCGCAGCCGCTCCGTCCGAGGTCACGGCCAAGGGTGCGCAATGGCTGTGGGCTTGGGCGCTGGCGATCCCGAGCAGCATCGACCCCGTTCGGGAGGCCGACGCGCGCAAGTTCATCCACTGGGCGGCTTCACGCGACTACGTCGAGCTCGTGGCGGCCCGGCAGGGCTGGGGGGCCGTGCCGACGGGTACCCGGAGATCGACCTATGCTCGGCCGGAGTTCCAGCGCGAGGCGCCCTGGGGTGTGCATGAGCTCGAAGCGATGCTCAGCGCAGACCCGGAAGACGCCACCCTGTCGCCAAGTCCTCACCCGGGCATTCAGTTCGCGGCGGTCCCCGAGTTCATCCCCATCGGCGACGAAGTCGGCAACTTGATCGCCGAAGCGCTCGCCGGACGCCTGAGTGTGGAAGAGGCGTTGGCGCGCGGGCAGGATGCAGCGCGACGTCGGATGATTCGTGGAGGTTACCCTCGGTAGCGGGGACGGCCGCAGGACCCGCATCGCCGCTGCCACACCTGCCTCGAATCGATAGACTGCGTCACTCGAGCTGCGCGATCGCGCTGCATTGCCGCACCCCCCGACCGGAGTTCCCCATGCCCGACCGCTGCGCCTGGTGCGGCACCGATCCGCTCTACGTCGCCTACCACGACACCGAGTGGGGCGTGCCCAATCACGACGACCGCCACCTCTTCGAGATGCTCGTGCTCGAGGGCGCGCAGGCGGGGCTGAGCTGGATCACCATCCTGAGGAAGCGCGAGAACTATCGTCGCGCCTTCGACGACTTCGATGCCGAGCGCGTCGCGCGCTACGGGGACGCGGATCTGGCGCGCCTGCTCGCGGACGCGGGCATCGTGCGCAATCGGCTGAAGATCGAGTCGGCGGTGAACAACGCGCGCGCGACGCTGGCGGCGCGGGAGCGCTACGGGTCGCTGGATGCGCTGCTGTGGCGCTTCGCCGGGGATTCGCCGCCGGCGGTGCCGCCGCGCAGCCTGGCGGAGATTCCGGCGCAGACCGCGGCGTCGCAGGCGATGAGCCGCGAGCTCAAGCGGCTGGGTTTCCGCTTCGTGGGGCCGACGGTGTGCTACGCCTTCATGCAGGCGGTGGGGATGGTGAACGACCACGTCGAGGGCTGCTTCCGCCAGCGCGAGATCGCGGCGAGTCGCTGCGCTACTTCACCACCCCCCAGGCCTTGAGGCGGTTGTAGGAATACTGCGCCGCATTGCCCTGCTGGCTCTGGCGCAGGTAGGCGACGTAGTGCTGGGCGGCGGCCTGGCGGTTGCCCATGCCTTCGAGCGAGATGCCCTTGAGGAAGGTGATGCCGGCATCGCCCGGCAGCAGGCGGTCGAAGCGGTCGAGGTTCTGGTAGGCGCGGCCGGCGTCGCGCTGCTGCAGGGCGAGCACGCCGGCAAGCTTGTAGGCCTGCGCTTCCTGTGGGTAGATCTCGCGTGCGTTGTCGGCGTAGCTCACCGCCTTCGCGGTCTGGCCCTGGGCCTGCAGGCACTGGGCCATGCGCAGGTTGCTCGCGTAGTCGCGCGGGGTCTTGGCCAGCGCGGACTGGAACTCGGCCTGAGCCTTGGCGTACTGCTTCGTGGCCATCGCGGTCTCGCCGTTCTTGCAGGCGTCGATGGTGGGGCGGATGCGGCGCAGGCTGGCGGTGCTGTCCATGAAGCGCTCGCGGCGCGCGTCCAGGCTGTTGCTGATGCGGTAGCGCGAGTCGGCCGCGGCCTGCGCGGCGTCCATGCGCTCACGGCTCATCGGGTGGGTGGAGAACATCGTCTGCAGCAGCGACGGGGCGGCTTTTTCCTCGGAAACCAGCAACTGGTGCAGGCGCACCATGCCGGTGGCGGGGTAGCCGGCCTTGACGAGGTACTCCTGGCCGAGCGCGTCGGCCTCGCGCTCGTGTTCGCGCGAGTAGCCGGCGAGCAGGGCGCTGGCGCCGATCTGCCCGCCCATGCTCATCAGCCCGCCCCAGTCGGAGTTCTGCGCCGCGACGTTGAGGCCGGCGAGCGCCGCCTGCGCGACCAGGTTCTGCCCCTGGCGCTGGGCGGCGTGGCGGGCGTTGACGTGGCCGAGCTCGTGGCCGAGCAGGGCGGCGAGCTGGGCCTCGTCGTCGAGGTCGGCGAGGATGCCGCGGGTGACGCCCATCGCACCGCCGGGGAAGGTGTAGGCGTTGACGTAGTTGGCGTTGAGCACGCGGTAGGAGTAGGGCATCTGCGGCCGATGGGTGAGCAGCCCCATGCGCTGGCCGATATCGGCGACGTAGCGGTTGACCGATTCGTCCTGGATCGCACCGAGGTCCTGCGAGAACTGGTGCGGCGCGACCTGGGCGTCGGTCTGTACCTCCTGCGCCTCGCTCATGCCGACGAGGATGGACTTGCCGGTGACCGGGGAGGTGGCGCAGCCCGAGAGGCTCGCAGCGCCGGCTCCGAGCAGCCAGAGCGCCTGGCGGCGAGTGATGCGGTTGCGTTCGAGGCTGAGCGCGAGGTCGTCGAAGAAGCTCATGGCATTCGCCCGTCTGAGGACATGAGGCGATTGTAGCCACGTCGCGGCAGGCGAGGGTTCATGTAGGAGCGGCGCCAGCCGCGAATAAGACCGTGCAGCCGGCGGCGTGACCGCAGCCGATCTAAACCGCTTTCGCGGCTGGAGCGCCGTGTAGGAGCGGCGCAAGCCGCGAATGGGGTGGGCGCAAGCCGCGATGGGGGAGGGGGAGGGAGGCTCTTTGGGGGCGCGACGGCCACGAGGCTACAGCCACCGGGCCTTGCGGAAGCGCCACCACAGGAGGGCGCTGGCGCTGGCGATCACGCCGAGGCCGAAAAGGTAGCCGTATTCCCACTCCAGTTCGGGCATGTGGGCGAAGTTCATCCCCCAGATGCCGGCAAAGGCGGTGGCCACCGCGAAGATGCCGGCCCAGGCGGCCAGGCGCTTGCTGACCTCGGTCTGGTCGATGGTGACCAGCGAGATGTTGACCTGGATCGCGGTGCCGATGGTCTCGCGGATGCTGTCGAGCGAGGCGTTGATGCGGGCGAGGTGGTCGAAGACGTCGCGGAAGTAGTGCCGGCTCTTGGCGCAGACCTCGGGCACGCGGCCGCTGTGCAGCTTGCCGGCGGCCTCCATCAGCGGCAGCACGGCGTGCTTGAGCAGGGTGACCTTGCGCTTTAGGCGGTACAGGCGGCGGATGTTGGAGCGCGCCGCACCCTTGGTGAAGATACGGTCTTCGAGCGCCTCGACCTCGGTCTCGAGCCTCTCGATGAGCGGGAAGTAGCCGTCGACCACCGCGTCCATCAACGCATACAGCACGTAGCCGGGACCCTTGGCGAGCATCTTCGGCTCGCGCTCGCAGCGCGCACGTACGCCGAGGAAGTCGCGCGCGTGGTTGTTGCGCACCGACAGGATGTAGTTGGTGCCGACGAAGACGTGTACCTCGCCGACCTCGAGCTTGCCCTCGCGCTCCTCGACCAGGTGCATGACCACGAAGAGTTCGTCGTCGTACTCCTCGACCTTGGGGCGCTGGTGGCGGTGGTTGGCGTCCTCGATGGCGAGCTCGTGCAGCCCGAACTCCTCCTTCATCACCGCGAGCTCTTCGGCGCTGGCGTCCTTGAGCGCGACCCAGACGAAGGTCTCGGGCTGCTGCACGTACTCGCTGATGTCCTCGACCGGGATGTCGGCGAGCTTGCGGCCGTGCTGGTAGGCGGTGCAGTTGATCAGCATCGCGGTGCGTCCTCGCTCAGGTCTTCAGCGCTTTCGCTTTTGCGCCACCGGGCTTCGCGCCGTCGGCCTTCACACCATCGGCCTTCGGCTCATCGGCCCTCACCGCGTCGAGCAGGTCCTTCACGGCCTTCACCCGCTCCTTGAGGTTGGGCAGGCTGGCGCGGCGCACCAGCTTCTCCGGGCCAGCCATCTTGGTGCTGCGGTCCTTCTGGATCAGGAAGATAACCTTGACCGGGTCGATCGGCGCGTCCTTGGCGAACTGCACGCTGATCTGCGCGTCCGATGCGTCGAGTTTGTTCACCCCGTAGTCCTTCACCAGCATGCGCAGGCGGTGGGTCTCGACGAGCGCGGTGGTCTGCGGCGGGAGTTCGCCGAAGCGGTCGATGAGCTCCTCCTGCAGCGCGCGCAGGTCTTCTTCGAGCTCGCAGTTGGCCAGGCGCTTGTAGAGCGTCAGGCGCTCCTGCACGTCGGGGCAGTAGTCGGTGGGGAGCAGCGCCGGGGTGTGCAGGTTGATCTCGGACACCACCTCCAGCGGCTGCGACAGGTCGGGCTCCTTGCCGGCCTGCAGGTCCTTGACCGCGCGCTTCAACATTTCGGTGTACAGGCTGAAGCCGACCTGCTGGATCTCGCCCGACTGGTTCTCCCCCAGCACCTCGCCAGCGCCGCGGATCTCGAGGTCGTGCATCGCCAGGTAGAAGCCGGAGCCGAGGTCTTCCATCATCGCGATCGCTTCCAGCCGCTTCTGCGCCTGCGCGGTGGGCTTGGCGCCCGGCATGGTGAGCAGGTAGGCGTAGGCCTGGTGGTGGCTGCGCCCGACGCGGCCGCGCAGCTGGTGCAGCTGCGCCAGGCCGAAGCGGTCGGCGCGGTTGATGAGGATGGTGTTGGCGGTGGGGATGTTGATGCCGGTCTCGATGATGGTGGTGCACAGCAGCAGGTTGGCGCGCTGCTGGGTGAAGTCGCGCATGACGCGCTCGAGCTCGCGCTCCGGTAGCTGGCCATGGCCGACCACGATGCGCGCCTCGGGCAACAGCTCCTCGAGGTCGTCCTTCATGTTCTCGATGGTGTCGACCTCGTTGTGCAGGAAGTACACCTGGCCGCCACGCTTGAACTCGCGCAGCACCGCCTCGCGGATCACGCCGCGGCTGGAGGGCTGCACGAAGGTCTTGATCGACAGGCGCTTTTGCGGCGGCGTGGCGATCACCGAGAACTCGCGCAGACCCTCCATCGCCAGGCCGAGGGTGCGCGGGATCGGGGTGGCGGTGAGCGTCAGGATGTCGACCTCGGAGCGCAGTTGCTTGAGCGACTCCTTCTGGCGCACGCCGAAGCGGTGCTCCTCGTCGATGATCACCAGCCCCAGGCGCTTGAAGACGACGTCCTTCTGCAGCAGGCGATGGGTGCCGATGATGATGTCGACCTTGCCTTCCGACAGTTGCTGCAGGGCTTCGGCCTGCTCCTTGGCGGACTTGAAGCGCGACAGCTCGGCGATCCTGATCGGCCAGTCGGTGAAGCGGTCGGCGAAGGTCTGGTAGTGCTGTTCGGCGAGCAGCGTGGTCGGGCACAGCACCACCACCTGCTTGCCGTCGGCGACCGCGATGAAGGCGGCGCGCAACGCGACCTCGGTCTTGCCGAAGCCGACGTCGCCGCACACCAGGCGGTCCATCGGGCGGCCGGACTTCATGTCGCTCACCACCGCGTCGATGGCCGACTGCTGGTCGGGCGTGGTCTCGAAGCCGAAGCCCTCGGCGAAGGCCTCCAGGTCGTGCTGCTTGAAGTCGAAGCGGTGGCCCGGGCGCGCGGCGCGCTGGGCGTAGAGCGCGAGCAGTTCGGCGGCGGTATCGCGCACCTGCATCGCCGCCTTCTTCTTCGCCTTCTCCCACTGGCCGGAGCCGAGGCGATGCAGATCGATGGCGTCCGGGTCGGCGCCGGCGTAACGGGTGATCACGTGCAACTGCGACACCGGCACGTAGAGCTTGTCGCCGCCGTTGTATTCCAGGTGCAGGAACTCGGTGTCGCCCTCGCCCAGGTTCATGTGGATGAGGCCGAGGTAGCGGCCGATGCCGTGCGAGACATGCACGACCGGGTCGCCGACCTTGAGCTCGGAAAGGTCGCGCAGCCAGCCTTCCATGGTGGCGGCCTTGCGCGCGTCGCGGCGCACGCGGCTGCGTGCGGTGGCGGCGTAGAGCTCGGTCTCGGTGAGCACCGCGAGCCGGGCTGTGGGCAGCACGAACCCGCGTGCGAGCGGCGCGACGCCCAGCGCCAGGCGGGCGTCGCCATCGAGGAAGGCGCCAAAGTCGGCGCTGGCCTCGGGCTTGACGCCGTATTCGGCGAAGAATTCGGCCATCGTCTCGCGCCGGCCGGGCGAGTCCGACAGCAGCAGCACGCGGCCGTCGAAGCCGTCGAGGAAGGTCTTGAGCTTGTGCAGCGGGTCGGTGGCCTTGCGCTCGACCGCGACCTCGGGCGGGGGCAGGGCGAGCGCATCGGTGGCGCCGGCTGCCGCTTCGGCACCAATGGCGAGGCGCGGCAGGTTCTTCAGTGCGATGAAGAAGGCCTCGTCGGTCAGGAAGATCTGCTCGGGCGGCAGCACCGGCCGGGTGCGATCGCCCTTGAGCAGGTCGTGGCGCGAGCGCGTGTCCTTCCAGAACTCGGCGATCGCCGCCGGCACGTCGCGGTGCAGCAGCACCGGCGTCTCGGCGGGCAGGTAGTCGAGCAGGGTCGCGGTCTCGTCGAAGAACAGCGGCAGGTAGTATTCGATGCCAGCGGGCGCGATGCCGTTGGAGACGTCCTTGTAGATCGAGGCGCGCGTCGGGTCGCCCTCGAAGGTCTCGCGGAAGCGGCTGCGGAAACGCGTGCGGCCCTTGTCGTCGAGCGGAAACTCGCGCGCCGGCAGCAGGCGAATCTCCTTGGTGGGGTACACCGTGCGCTGCGTGTCGGGGTCGAAGGTCTTGATGCTCTCGACCTCGTCGTCGAAGAGGTCGATGCGGAAAGGCAGCGGCGAACCCATCGGGAACAGGTCCACCAGCCCGCCGCGCACCGAGAACTCGCCCGGGCTCACCACCTGGGTGACATGCGCGTAGCCGGCGAGCGCCATCTGCGCCTTGAACTGCTCGACGTCGAGCCGCTCGCCCTGCTTGAGGAAGAAGGTGTAGGCGGCGAGGTAGGCAGGCGGCGCCATGCGGTAGAGCGCGGTCGAGGCCGGCACCAGCACGAGGTCGGTCTCGCCGCGGCTGATCGCATAGAGCGTGGACAGGCGCTCGGAGATCAGGTCCTGGTGGGGTGAGAAGTTGTCGTAGGGCAGGGTCTCCCAGTCGGGCAGCAGGTGCGCGCGCAGCCCGGGGGCGACCCAGGCGATCTCGTCCTGCAGGCGCTGGGCGTCGAGCGGGTTGGCGGTGATCACCACCAGCATGCGGCCGCGGCTGGCGAGCTGGGCGATGGCGAACGCGTCGGCCGAGCCGGCGAGCGGCTCGAGGTCGAGGCGGCTGCCCGGCTTGGGAAGCTTGTGCGTGGCGAGCCGGGAGAGGAGGGCGTCGAGGGAGAAGGACATCGTGATTTCTTGAGCGTCTTCAGCAGGCTGTGGCCATCTGTCGCCGCGAGGGGACGGAGCGCTTGGCGGTGGGGACGCGGAGGGCGGCAAAGCAGGAATTATCGTTCATCCCGGCCCAGCCGCGCACCACGTGATCGCTCGAGGTCGGGTGGGCGGGTTCAGGCGGTCGCCGAAAGGCTGGGGGCCTGGCCGGGGATGAGCGCGGAAGAATAGGCTTGTGCCGCCTGCAGGCCGCGGTAGCCGGGGCCATCCCGCGTAGCGGGCGCCTGGGTGCGCGCGCCGCCCTGCTCGAATTCGCGACGGGCGATCTCCAGGCGCGCATCGACCGCCATGCGGGAAGCCTGCGCGGCCACCTGGCGGTCCTGGCCCGAAGGCTCGGCGGGGGCGAGCGCGGCGGCGCGGATGCGCTCGGCCTTGGCGAGGGTTTCCTCGGGCGTGCGGCCCGGCGAGGTGTCGATCCCGACCTCGCCGCCGATCGCGTAGCGCTGGCCGTCCGGGCCGGTCTGGTAGGTGTAGCTGGCGCCCCGGGTCACCAGGCCGGCGCCTGCGGCGACATGGGCCATCTCGTGGGCGCGTACCTCGCGGTCGCGCTCCTTGAGCTCGGCGACCTGGCGCTGCTCGGCCTCGGAGAGCGTATCGGCGCTCCGCGCACGCGTCCCTTGCGCCTTGCCGCCGTCTTCGGCCGTCGCCGGGCCCCTCGGGGTGTCCGCAGATCGGGCGGCACTGATCGTCGCGGCCTGGCGCCACGTAGCTTGAGCTCCACCGAGCGAGGAAACCGACATCACGGACATGACCTGTACGGGCCTCGATCCTATTCGACTCTCGTGCGCTCGACCGCGGCGAGGTGCTGCTCGAGCCAGCTCGTCACCGCTCGCGCCTGCAGGGCCTCCTGCTGGCGGGCGTCACCGACGTCGGGCAGGGCGAGCCAGTGACGCGGGCCCCCCAGCAGGGAAAAGGCCTTCTCGAGGATCGCGCTCTCCGGGGTGCCGGGGCTGACGATGAAGCGCACCGGGCAGCGCAGATGGCGCAGGGGCTCGGCGCCCGCGAGGTCGGCGCGGCCGTCGATGCAGGCGATCGCCGCGAACGTCTCCGGTGCCTTGACCGCTGCGCGGATCGCGGCGGCACAGCCGGTATCCTGTGCGACGAGGCTGATCTGCAGCCCGGCGAGCGGTGGCTGGTGGGCGATCCACTCGACCGCCGCGAGGATGCGTTCGGTCAGGCGGGCGATGTTGAACGAGGCATCGGGATCGCGAAGGGCCTCCTGGCGGGTCAGCAGGTCGAGGCGGATGGTGGCGAAGCCGCGCGACTGCAGGGCGATTTCGACCGGCCGCGGCCCGGTGTCGAGCGCGGGGTGGCCGCTGGACTGCGGCAGGACGGCGAGCCCGCGCACGTCCGGTGCGTGGGCGAGCAGGCCGTCGAGCCAGGCGCCCTGTGCGGGGATGCTGATGAGGGTGTTCCGAAGTTTCACGTTGCTCGTCGAATGTGGTCAGGCGCCGTGACGATGCATGGCGACCGGGATGCGGCGTGCGCCGAAGGCGTCCCCGACGGCTGCCCCGACGGAACCGAAACGGCCGGCCAGGCGTGCGTCGCAGCGCGGACAGGCGCCTTCGGGGGTGAGCCGATAGCTGCGGATCTCGTACCAGTCGCGCACGATCAGGGGCTCGCCGCAATCTGCGCAGTGGGTCGTGTCGCCCTCGGGATCGTGCACGTTCCCCGTATAGACATGGTGCAGCCCGGCGTCGAGCGCGATGCGGCGCGCGCGGGCCAGCGTGGCGGGCGGCGTGGGCGGCAGGTCGTCCATCTTGAAGTCGGGGTGGAAGGCGCTGAAGTGCAGCGGCACCTCGGCGCCAAGTTCCTTGCGCACCCAGTTCGACAGCGCGGTGATCTCGCTGTCGGAGTCGTTGTGCCCGGGGATCAGCAAGGTGGTGAGCTCGACCCACACGTCGGTCTCGTGGCGCAGCCAGAGCAGGGTGTCGAGCACCGGCTGCAGGTGGGCGCCGCAGAGCTTGACGTAGAACTCGTCGGTGAAGCCCTTGAGGTCGACGTTGGCCGCATCCATCCGCGAGAAGAAGTCGTGCCGCGCGCACTCGGAGATGTAGCCGGCGGTGACCGCGACGGTCTTCAGGCCGCGGGCATGGCACGCGTCGGCTACGTCCATGGCGTACTCGGCGAAGATCACCGGGTCGTTGTAGGTGAAGGCGACGCTGTGGCAGCCCCAATGCAGTGCCGTCTCGGCGATCTCCTCGGGCGAGGCCTCGTCCATCAGCGTGTCGAGGTCTCGCGACTTGGAGATGTCCCAGTTCTGGCAGAACTTGCACGCCAGGTTGCAGCCGGCGGTCCCGAAGGAGAACACCTTGCTGCCCGGGTAGAAGTGGTTGAGCGGCTTCTTCTCGATCGGGTCGATGCAGAAGCCCGAGCTGCGCCCATAGGTGGTGAGCAGCATGTCCTCGCCCTCGCGCATGCGCACGAAGCACGCGCCGCGCTGGCCGGCGTGGAGCTTGCACAGGCGCGGACAGAGGTCGCACTGGTAGCGGCCGTCTTCGAGGCGGTGCCAGTAGCGTGCGGGATGGTGGCTGCCCACGTCGGGGCGACCGACGTCGGCTGCAGGCTCGGGCTGGGTGTTCATGAGGGCTCCCGTTCGGACTCCTTCCACTTCTCGACGTGATAACGCGCGGCCATCAGCTCGACCACCTCGCGGTTGGTGGGCAGGCCGGCCTTGTGCTTGAGCGCGGCGAGGAACTGGCGCGGCTCGGGCAGTTGTTCCCACACCTGGGGCAGGAAGGTGGCGCTGTGGCAGCCGGAGAAGAGGATCAGCCCGTCCTCGCCCGGGCGCAGCTGGGCGAGCAGCTCTTCCTCGCCGAAGAAGTCGAGGAACTCGGGTTCGGACAGGATGGAGACCTCGATCGTCACCGCGTCGAGCTCCTCGGCTGCGAGCGGCGCGAAGCGCGAATCCTCGAAGGCGGCCGAGAGTGCGTTGTGGATCACGTCCTCGCCGAGCTCGCGCGAGCGTCGCAGGCTGCCGATGCAGCCGCGCAGTTCGCCGTCCCTGGCGAGGGTGATGAAGGTCGCGCCCTTCGCGTGCACGCGAGGATCGTCCGGGACGACCGGGGCGGGACCGCGGCCGAGGCGGTGGGCGATCGCGGCGCGGGCGAGCGCGAGAAGGGTGGTACCGAAATCAGTGTCGGGCATGGCTTGGGGGTTCCGCTTCACAAAAGGCGATGCTGGTGTAGCCGACGACGCGCGAGCGGTCGCCCGCGGTGTCGCCGGAGTTGCGCAGGTCCAGCAGGTGGGCCTGCAGGTGGTGCTTGCGGGCGGCGAGCAGCAGCCCGTTGATCGGGGTGGCGCCGCAGGCCTGCTCGTGGTCGAGGCCGGCTCGCAGCTCGAGCACCTGGTCGACTGCAGCACGGTCGGACCATTGCGCCTCGCGGTAGCTCAGGTAGTGCGAGAGGTCCGAGCTGATCAGAATCAGGGTCTCGGGGCCGCCCCACAGGCTTTCGATGAGCCCGGCGGTGGCTTCGGGCGAGGCATCTCCGACAAGGACCGGGACGATCTCGAAGCGTTCCAGGCTGACCTGGAGGAAGGGCAGCTGCACCTCGAGGCAGTGCTCGAAGGCGTGCGGGCGGTCGTCGACCAGGACGTCGGCGCGCGCCTGCAGCGCCTCCCACTCCGCTCGGGCAAGCGGAACCTCGCCGAGCGGCGTGGAGAAACACTGTGCAGCCGGCAGCGAGAAGCCACGCACCGCCACGCGGTGGGTGGGGCCGAGCATGACGACGCGGCGGATGCGCTCGCGCATCGGGGCGAGCAGCGCATACGCGCTCGCCGCCACCGGCCCGGAATACATGTAGCCCGCGTGCGGCACGATGATCGCCTTGGGCTCGGGCGCGGCCTCGAAGGCGACGGCGGTGGAGAGCATCTCGGCGAGCTGGGTGCGCAATACGCGCTCGTCGCGAGGATAAAACTGCCCGGCCACAGCGGCCGGACGGATCGAAGCGAGTGCCATGGTGTGCAGTCCTGCGGGAATGCCATCGTTGGAACAATTTCCATTATAGGCAGCCCGGCCGGGATCGTCCCGTATCGGAGCCCGTGTGCGGGCAATCGCTGGAAGGCCCGTCGCCGGCCCGCTCTGGCGGACGGCGCGGATAGAATGCCGGTCATGCAGACCACCCACCCACGCCATTTCGCCATCGTGCCCGCCGCAGGCAGCGGCTCGCGCATGGCCGCCTCGCGTCCCAAGCAGTACCTTTCGCTGCTCGGTCGCCCCCTGATCCACCACGCCCTCTCGGTGCTGTGCGCCGCACCGGCGATCGACGCGGTCTTCGTCGTGCTCTCGGTGGACGACGCCGAGTGGGCGACGCACGACTGGAGCGCGCTCGGTCCGCGCCTGCGTCCGCTCTTCTGTGGTGGTGCCACGCGTGCCGACAGCGTGCTCGGCGGCCTGCGCGCGATCGCCGGGGAGGCCGCTGCGGGCGATTGGGTGCTGGTGCACGACGCCGCGCGTCCCTGCCTGGCGCCGTGGCATGTCGACAAGCTGGTGCGCGAGCTCGCCCACGATGAGGTCGGCGGCCTGCTGGCGGTGCCGGTGGCCGACACCCTCAAGCGTGCCGACGAGCACCGTCACGTCCGCGAGACCGTGCCGCGCGACAGCCTGTGGCAGGCGCAGACGCCGCAGATGTTCCGCTACGCCATGCTGCGCCGCGCGCTCGAGGGTGCGCGCGAGGTCACCGACGAGGCGAGCGCGATCGAGTCCGCCGGCTTGCGTCCGCGTCTCGTGCAGGGCGACGCCACCAACCTGAAGGTCACCTATCCGCTCGACCTGCACCTGGCCGAGTGGATCCTCAAGAACCGCGAGGGCCACAACGCATGAGCATCCCCTTCATCCCCTTTCGCATCGGCCAGGGCTTCGACGTGCACGCCCTGGTTCCCGGCCGGTCGTTGATCGTCGGCGGCGTCACCATCCCCTTCGAGCGTGGTCTGCTCGGCCACTCCGATGCCGACGTGCTGCTGCACGCGGTCACCGACGCGCTGCTCGGTGCCGCAGGCCTCGGCGACATCGGGCGGCTCTTTCCCGACACCGACCCGGCCCACGCCGGTGCCGACAGCCGCGTGCTGCTGCGCGAGGCCTTCGCACGCGTGCGCGCCGCGGGTTGGGAGGTGGTGAATATCGACGCCACGCTGATCTGCAAGGCGCCGCGCATCCTGCCGCACGCGCCGGCAATGGTGGCCAACCTCGCCGCCGATCTCGAGATGGACGCGGCGGCGATCAACATCAAGGGCAAGACCACCGAGAAGCTCGGCTTCACCGGGCGCGGCGAGGGCATCGCCGCGCAGGTGGTCGCGCTGATCGCGCGCGCGGGGCGTGGCTGAGCCTCGCGCGCGCGTGAGCGCAGGTGCTGGCGGGAGCATGAAGGCGGTCGTGGGCGAAGGCGGTCGCGCGCAGAAGGAGCCGAGACTGCGGCTCTTCTTCGCGCTCTGGCCCGGGGCCGCCACCCGCAGCGCGTTGCATGCGCGCGCGCTGGCGCTCCACGCCGAGTGCGGCGGCAGGGTGATGCGTCGCGACACCATCCACCTGACCCTGGTCTTCCTCGGCGACACGCCGGCGCACGAACTGGATCGCCTGCAGGCGCTGGCGGCGCAGCTCGATGGCCAGCGCTTCGCGTTCGCGCTCGACCGGGTCGGGAGCTGGAAGCGCAACCGCATCCTGTGGTCGGGGCCGTCGTCGGTGCCGCCGGTCCTGGCCGAGCTGGGGCGCGCGTTGGGAGGGCGCTTGCGCGCAGCCGGCTTCACGCTGGAAGAGCGCGCCTTCGCGCCCCATGTGACCCTGGTCCGTAACGCCGGCGCGGCACCCGCTGAAGCGCAGGTCGCGCCGCTGGCGTGGGAGGTGGACGATTTCGCGCTCGTCGCGTCCGAGCGCCGCGCCGCGGGGGCACGCTACCGCACGATCGGACGCTGGCCGCTGAAACATCGCGGCTGACTCGCGCCCTCCGCATTCGCGCCTTAAGGCGCTCCTGCACAAACCGCCGCGGGGCGCCCCGGACGTCGCGAAGAGGGTGGCGAGGCGATAACGACGCGGAGCGACGGCCGCGAATGAGACGGCCGGAAAAGCGGACGGGGCGCGAGGCGCCCCGTCCTGGGTCGGGTCACGCTTGGCGTGCCCGGAGTCTCCGGAGTGGAGACGATGTCTTAGATGGGTGTTGCGTCCGTCAGGAAAGCTGCATCCTCGGGGTATCTGTCAAGCGCATCCTCCTTGGCTCGGGCAGGTGCCTTCGGCCACTGGCTGATCGGGTGTGGAGCCTTCGTGAACGTCCTCCCTCAGAGAAAGATCGTCGAGCCGAGGCGTTCCCCGAGCTCGTCCTGCGGTGTCTTGGTGTAATCCTTTTCGAAGCGGTCGGTCACCATCTGTGCAGTCGGGCCGTCCATGACGGCATTGAGCAGGCCCATGAACGCCGGCGGAGCGACCAGAATGGCCCGCTTGAATGCGTTCGACGTGCGGCCCTGGTAGAGGGTCTGGGCTATCTCCTGTGCGAACACCTTGGCCTCGTGCTGCTTGGGCAGGGTTTGCGGCTGCATCGAGCCGCCACCGGTGCCGTTCGAGCCGTTCGCGCCCGAGCGGTCAGAGACCAGTTCGCCATTCTTTTGTCTGCTTTCCGGGTGGATCAGTTCCTTCACCAGCGTAAGGCCCTTGTTGGGGCCCAGGTTGGCGTACAGCTTTGCCAGGCTGGCGTTGGCAACCAGAATCCAGGTGATGGCCATAAACAATCCTCCGTTCGATTAAAGACCGGGGTGCCCTCCGCAGCGGACACGATCAAAGCTTAGGCCACGCAAACGGACTCCGCCACGCCCATCGTTCCCGCCTCATGAAAGCCGATTCCGATTTACGCAAACGTGAACGTCCTCGATGCGCTCGCCGCAACCGCGGCCGCAGCTCCGCAGCGGTGCGCTCCTGATGCGCTCAGAACACGCCCATCGCCAGGCCGGTCGCCATCGCCTCGCCGAGATCGCGGGCGCGCTCCAGGTCGGGCGGGGTGATCTCGCGCCGCACGATCAGGGCCTCGGTCACCGTCTTCCAGCCGTAGCCTTTTGCGATGCGACCGATCTCGCGCACGGCTCCGGTGCCGTCGTTGCCCGCGCTGACGAAGACGGCGTAGGGCAGGCCGACGAGCTTGCCCTCGCAGGGGTAGTAGGTACGGTCGAAGAAGTCCTTGAGCGCGCCCGACATGTAGCCGAAGTTCTCCGGTGTGCCGAGCAGCAGTCCGTCGCAGGCGAGCAGGTCGGCGGTGCCGGCATCGAAGGCGCGCAGCAGCCGCGTCTCGGTCTCGGACACGCGCAGTGCGCCTTCGAGCACTGCGGCGGCGAGGCGGCCGGTGTTGCCACTCTGGGTGTGATGGACGATCAGCAGGCGTTTGGGTGCGCTCATCTCAGGCTCCGGCCTTGCTTCCCGCGCGGGCGGCGGGGTCCAGCCCGTAGAAGCGCACGAGCTGGTCGTAGACCGCGGGAAAGCGTGCTTGCAGCACGAGCGGGGCTTCGAAGAACACCTCGGAGACCACCGCGAAGAACTCGCCGGGATGTTCGGCGCCGTAGGGGTCGATCGCGGTGTCTGCACCGCGCTCGACCTCGGCGCAGAAGTCCTCGTAGGCTTGCTCGAAGGCCTCGGCCCACTGCCTCCGGGACATGCCGGGGCGCAGCCGGGGCAGGCCGTCGACACCGCCGTTCTCCATGTCGAGCTTGTGGGCGAACTCGTGGATGACCACGTTGACGCCGTCGGGCGCCTCGTCTCCGGTGAACCACGACAGCAGGACCGGTCCGCCTTCCCAGGCTTCGCCGAGCACCTCGTCCTCGTATTCGTGCAGCACGCCGGCGTCGTCCACGATCTGTCGCGGGATCACGAAGTCGCCCGGATAGACGATCACGCCCACCCAGCCGTCGTAGGCCTGCAATCCGATATGGAGCACCGGCAGGCAGGCCTGCAGCGCGATCGCGAGCAGCATGTCGTCGTCGAGCTCGAGCCCTTGTGCTCCATGGAACTGCTTGCTTTCGAGGAAGGCGAGCGCCATTTCGCGCAGGCGCAGGCGATCGTCCGGAACGAGGTGCTCCAGGAAGGGCAGCGTCGCTTCGACCCGCCGCCATTGCATCTCGTCGACCGAGGGGGGGGCGGGGGCGATGCCGAGCAGGCGGCGGAAGAGCTGGAGCATGGGCGGAGGCATGGAGTGATCCGGGCCGATCATTGCCCGCCCGCGCCCGGCGCGCAAGCGACGTCTTGTGGGCGGGACGATTGCCGCGCGGGCTTTCAGTGGGGCGCTATAGTCGATTAAAATCCTCGGGAATCGGCGGCCTGGTGCCCACTCGGGGCGAGCCGTCGGTTTTCGTTCACCGCACACCCTGGAGCCCTTCCATCATGTTCAGCCGCCTTCGAGAAGACCTGGCCAGCGTTCGCGAGCGCGACCCCGCCGCACGCTCCACGCTCGAGGTGCTGACCTGCTATCCAGGCATCCATGCGCTGATGTTCCATCGGCTCGCCCACGGTGCCTGGCGTCGCGGCTGGTTCTGGCTGGGGCGCTTCGTCAGTCACGTCGGCCGCCTGCTGACCGGGATCGAGATCCATCCGGGCGCGAAGATCGGGCGCCGTGTCTTCATCGACCACGGCATGGGGGTGGTGATCGGCGAGACAGCGGAGATCGGCGACGATTGCACGATCTACCAGGGGGTGACGCTCGGTGGTACCTCGCTCTATCGCGGAACCAAGCGCCATCCGACACTCGGGCGCGGCGTGGTGGTGGGGGCGGGCGCCAAGGTGCTCGGCGGCTTCACCGTGGGAGAAGGGGCAAAGGTCGGCTCCAATGCGGTGGTGGTGAAGCCGGTGCCCGCCGGCGCGACTGCGGTCGGCAACCCCGCGCGCATCCTCGATCCCGAGCGCGACGCAGCGCGCGAGCAGAAGGCGGAGCAGATCGGCTTCAGCGCTTACGGCGTGACCCGCGACATGGACGACCCCGTCGCCAAGGCGCTGCATGGCCTGCTCGACCACTCGGTGGAGACCGATCGTCGCCTGCAGGCGATTCTCGCCCGTCTCGAGGCGGCCGGGATCAAGCTCGACGATACGGTCGCCCAGAGCGACCACTTCGACCCGGGGCGTCTGTCGCGGATGGTGGATTGATCCGCTTGTGCCCTCGGGGTCGATCGACCCCGGTTTTCGCGCCAATCCTGCGAGGGCTCGCCTCTCGGTCCGATTAGTTGACCGTTTTTGTCGGGATCCCTATACTCGACCAAAATGATGGGATATTCGGCCGCCTTCCGGTGCGTGCGAGCCCGGAGAGCCTTCGAGGAGAGCCTCATGCGACTTACGACCAAGGGACGGTTTGCGGTGACCGCGATGATCGACCTGGCTGCGCGCCAGGGGGACGGACCCGTCACGCTGGCGGGTATCGCCGAGCGCCAGAGCATATCGCTGTCCTACCTCGAGCAACTCTTCGGCAAGCTGCGCCGGCACAAGCTGGTCAACAGCGTGCGCGGTCCGGGCGGTGGCTACCGGCTGGCGCGGGCGATGGACGAGATCACGGTGGCCGACATCATCATCGCGGTCGACGAGCCGATGGACGCCACCCAGTGCGGGGGCAAGGAAAACTGCCACGACGATCACGTCTGTATGACCCACCACCTGTGGTCCAACCTCAACCAGCGCATCTATGCCTACCTCGATTCGGTGAGCCTGGAGGCGCTGGTCAAGCATCAGGTGCGGCCCGACGCCGACATGTCGGTGCTCAAGAGCGTGCGCAGGCGCAGCCGCATGCCGGTGCACGAGATTGCTGCGGTCTGACTTTCGCATGAACTTCGCCCCGACCTACCTCGACTGGAATGCGACCACGCCGCTCGATCCCGCGGTGCGTGAGGCCATGCTGCCCTGGCTGGGCGCGGCCGAGCCGGCGCGCTTCGGCAATGCTTCGAGTCGCCACGAGTACGGCCGCCAGGCCCGCGCCGCGGTCGATGAGGCGCGCGCGCGGGTGGCCGCGGCGGCTGGCGCGCATGCGACCGAGGTGATCTTCACCAGCGGCGGCTCGGAAGCCAACAACCTCTTCATCAAGGGGGCCGCAGCCAGCCTCAGGCCGGGCGTGGTGGCGGTGAGCGCGATCGAGCACCCTTGCGTTCGCGAGCCCGCAAGGCAATTGCGGCGTTCGGGTTGGACACTGCGCGAGATCGCGGTGGATGCGCTGGGCGTGGTCGAGGCAGCCGACTGGGGCGTGGTGCTCGCCTCCAGGCCCGGCCTGGTGTCCGTGATGCTGGCCAACAACGAGACCGGGGTGCTGCAGGACGTCGCGGTGCTGGCGCGCGAGGCGCGCGCGGCTGGCGCCTGGTTCCATACCGACGCGGTCCAGGCGCTCGGCAAGGTCGCGGTCGATTTCCGCGCACTCGGCGTGCATGCGATGACGCTCTCGGCGCACAAGATCGGTGGCCCGATCGGCGCGGGCGCACTCGTCGTGGACAAGCGGGTCGAACTGTCGCCGCTGATCGCCGGGGGCGGGCAGGAGCGCGGTTTGCGCTCGGGTACCGAGAACGTCGCCGCGATCGTCGGCTTCGGTGTGGCCTGCGAGCGCGCGGTGGCGCGCCGTGAGGCCGAGGCGGCGCGCCTTGCAGGCTTGCGCGACGAGCTTTGCGGTGCGCTCGCCGGCCACGGCGTGCGGATCTTCTCGGCGGCGGCTGCTCGCCTGCCGAATACCGTATTCTTCGCGGTTGAGGACATCGACGGCGAGACCCTGGTCGCTCGCCTCGACCGTGCCGGCTTCGCATGCGCGAGCGGTTCTGCCTGCTCGAGCGCGAACCCCGAACCGTCTCGCACCCTGCTGGCGATGGGCGTGGATCCCGGGCTGGCGCGTGCCGCGGTGCGTGTGAGCCTTGGTCGCGAGACGCGAACCGAGGACGTGCGCAACTTCATCGAAACCTTCGTCCGGGTGACGGACGAACTCAAGAGCCTGGCCTCGATCGGGGCCTGAACCGGCCACGCTGGCCAATCACCGAACTCGCTAACGAAGAAAGTGCGGAGAGACACAATGCTGAAGTTCCCCATCTACCTCGACTACTCGGCGACGACTCCGGTCGACCCGCGCGTGGCGGCCAAGATGATCCCCTGGCTGACCGAGCACTTCGGCAACCCGGCGAGCCGCTCGCACGCCTACGGCTGGGAAGCCGAGAAGGCGGTCGAGGATGCGCGCGAACAGGTCGCCGCACTGGTCAATGCCGACGCCAAGGAGATCATCTGGACCTCGGGTGCGACCGAATCGAACAACCTCGCCATCAAGGGCGCGGCGCATTTCTACCAGGGCAAGGGCAAGCACATCATCACGGTGAAGACCGAGCACAAGGCCGTGCTCGACACGGTGCGCGAACTCGAGCGCGAGGGCTTCGAGGCGACCTATCTCGACGTTCAGGAGAACGGCCTGATCGACCTAGAGGTGCTGAAGGCGGCGATCCGCCCCGACACCATCGTGGTTTCGGTGATGTTCGTGAACAACGAGATCGGCGTGGTCCAGCCGATCGCCGAGATCGGCGAGATCTGCCGCGAGAAGGGCGTGGTCTTCCACGTCGACGCCGCGCAGGCCACCGGCAAGGTCGAGATCGACCTCGACAAGCTCAAGGTCGACCTGATGAGCTTCTGTGCGCACAAGACCTACGGTCCGAAGGGCATCGGCGCGCTCTACGTGCGTCGCAAGCCGCGGGTCCGCCTGGAAGCACAGATGCACGGCGGCGGCCATGAGCGCGGCCTGCGCTCGGGTACGCTGGCCACTCACCAGATCGTCGGCATGGGCGAGTCCTTCCGTCTCGCCCGCGAGGAGATGGCCGCGGAGAACATCCGCGTCGGCAAGCTGCGCGACAGGCTGCTCGCCGGACTCACCGACCTCGAGGCCACCTACGTGAACGGCGACCTCGAGCAGCGCGTGCCGCACAACCTCAACATCTCCTTCGCCTACGTCGAGGGCGAGTCGCTGATCATGGCGGTCAAGGACATTGCGGTGTCCTCGGGTTCGGCCTGCACTTCTGCCAGCCTCGAGCCGTCCTATGTGCTGCGCGCGCTCGGTCGTAACGACGAGCTCGCACACAGCTCGATCCGCTTCACCATCGGGCGCTTTACCACCGAGGAAGAGGTCGAATACACGATCAAACTCCTGCACGACAAGATCGGCAAGCTGCGCGAGCTGTCGCCGCTGTGGGAGATGTACAAGGACGGCGTCGATCTCGACGCGGTGCAGTGGGCTGCCCACTGAACTTTAGTGCAGAAGATGATATAAATTGCAGGTGAACAAATTCACCGCCCCAGCAGGAGAAAAAACATGGCATACAGCGAAAAGGTCCTCGACCACTACGAAAACCCCCGCAACGTCGGCTCCTTCGGCAAGGAAGAAGAAGGCGTGGCGACCGGCATGGTCGGCGCGCCCGCCTGTGGCGACGTGATGAAGCTGCAGATCAAGGTCGGCAAGGACGGCGTGATCGAGGACGCGAAATTCAAGACCTACGGCTGCGGCTCGGCGATCGCGTCGAGCTCGCTGGTCACCGAGTGGGTCAAGGGCAAGACCCTCGACCAGGCGCTCGACATCAAGAACACGCAGATCGCCGAGGAGCTCGCGCTGCCGCCGGTGAAGATCCACTGCTCGATCCTCGCCGAAGATGCGATCAAGGCCGCCGTGGCGGACTATAAGAAGAAGCATGAGGCCTGAGCGGTCTTCGTCGAAGAGGAGGAAACATGCCTGTCACGCTTTCTGAATCGGCTGCGCGCCACGTCTCGAACTTCATCGCCAAGCGCGGCAAGGGCTTCGGCATCCGTCTGGGCGTGAAGACCTCGGGCTGTTCGGGCATGGCCTACAAGCTCGAGTTCGTCGACCAGACGGAGGACGAGGATGAGGTCTTCGAGAGCCATGGCGTCAAGGTCGTGATCGACCCCAAGAGCCTGGCCTACCTCGACGGCACGGAGCTCGACTTCGTCAAGGAAGGCCTCAACGAGGGCTTCAAGTTCAACAACCCGAACGTCAAGGACCAGTGCGGGTGCGGCGAGAGCTTCAACGTCTGAGCCGCGTGCGATGAGCATCGACCTGACGCAGGACTACTTCGCCCTGTTCGGCCTTCCTCGTCGCTACGCGCTCGACGAGGGTGCGCTCGAAGCCGCTTGGCACGAGCTGCAGGGGCGGGTGCATCCCGATCGCCACGCCCATCTGTCGGACTTCGAGAAGCGGCGCTCGATGCAGTGGGCGACGCGGGTGAACGAGGGCTTCCGCGTGCTGCGCAAGCCGCTTGCGCGGGCCCAGTACCTGCTCGAGCTCGCCGGTGTCGACGCGGCGCTCGAGACCAACACCGCGATGTCGGCCGAGTTCCTGATGGAGCAGATGGAGTGGCGCGAGGCGGTGGAGGAGGCGCGCGAGGCCGCCGAGGTCTCCGAGCTCGAGGAGCTGCATCGGCGCCTGCTCGGTCATGCGCGCGAGGTGCGCGGCCATCTCGCCGCGCAGATCGACGAGCACCACGACTACGAAGCCGCGGCCGACACCGTGCGTCGGCTGATGTTCATCGACAAGCTCCAGCAGGAAATCGACGAAGCGCTGCTCGCGCTCGAAAACTAGAACGCTAAAAAGGCACGGAACAGCACCGATGGCTCTGTTGCAAATCACCGAACCCGGCATGTCCACCGAGCCGCACAAGCATCGGCTCGCCGTCGGCATCGACCTCGGCACCACCAACTCGCTCGTCGCCACCGTACGTAACGGCATCGCGATCTGCCTTCCCGACGAGGCGGGCCGCACCATGCTGCCCTCGGCGGTGCGCTACCAGGCCGACGGCAGCATCGACGTCGGCCTCGTTGCGCTGCGGGCGCAGGCGGTCGATCCGCGCAACGCCATCGTTTCGGTCAAGCGCTTCATGGGGCGCGGCCTCAAGGACGTCACCCACATCGAGGCGATGCCCTACGACTTCGAGGACAGCCCTGGCATGGTGCGGCTGCGCACGGTACAGGGCGTCAAGAGCCCGGTGGAGGTGTCCGCCGAGATCCTGCGTCGCCTGCGCGTGCGCGCCGAGGCCAGCCTGGGCGGTGCCTTGGTTGGGGCGGTGATCACGGTGCCGGCCTATTTCGACGATGCCCAGCGCCAGGCCACCAAGGACGCCGCCCGCCTCGCGGGGCTCGACGTGCTGCGTCTGCTCAACGAGCCGACCGCTGCGGCGGTGGCCTACGGCCTCGACAACGCGGCCGAGGGCCTCTATGCGGTGTACGACCTTGGCGGCGGCACCTTCGACCTCTCCATCCTGAAGCTCTCGCGCGGCGTTTTCGAGGTGCTGTCGACCAACGGCGACGCCGCGCTCGGTGGCGACGACTTCGATCACCGCCTGTTCTGCTGGATCCTCGATCGCGCCAAGATCTCGCCACCCTCGCTGGAAGACGCGCGCCGTCTGCAGATGAAGGCACGCGAAGCCAAGGAGCTGCTTACGAGCTGCGACGAGGCGCCGGTCCACGTGCGCCTGGCCTCGGGCGAGGAGGTCGACCTCGTGGTGACCCGCGAAGAGTTCGCCGAGATGACCACGCACCTGGTGCAGAAGACGCTGGCACCGGTACGCAAGGCCTTGCGCGACGCGGGCCTCGCCCCGGACGAGATCAAGGGCGTGGTGATGGTGGGCGGCGCGACCCGCATGCCGCATGTCCAGCGCGCCGTGGCGAACTACTTCGGCCAGGAGCCGCTGACCAACCTCGACCCCGACAAGGTCGTCGCGCTCGGCGCGGCGATGCAGGCCAACGTTCTCGCCGGCAACCGCGCCGACCAGGACGACTGGCTGCTGCTCGATGTCATCCCGCTCTCGCTCGGTCTCGAGACCATGGGCGGCCTGGTCGAGAAGGTCGTGCCGCGTAACTCCACGCTGCCGATCGCGCGCGCGCAGGAATTCACCACCTTCAAGGACGGCCAGACCGCGATGGCCTTCCACGTCGTGCAGGGCGAGCGCGAGCTCGTCTCCGATTGCCGCTCGCTCGCTCGCTTCGAGCTGCGCGGCATCCCGCCCATGGTGGCGGGCGCTGCACGCATCCGCGTGACCTTCCAGGTCGATGCCGACGGCCTGCTTTCGGTATCGGCGCGCGAGATGTCCTCGGGCGTCGAAGCCAGCGTGCTGGTCAAGCCCTCGTACGGCCTGTCCGACGACGAGATCGCCACGATGCTGCGCTCTGGCGTGGATCACGCAATGGACGACATGGCTGCGCGTGCCCTGCGCGAGCAGCAGGTCGAGGCCGACCGTGTCGTCGAGGCCACCGAGCAGGCGCTCGCCCACGACGGACACCTGCTCTCCGCCGCCGAATCGGCAGAGATCCGCAGCGTGATCGCGCGTGTGCGCGAGCTACGCGCCGGCACCGACAACCGCGCGATCAAGGCCGGCATCGATGCGCTCGCGCGCGTCACCGACACCTTCGCCGCACGACGCATGGACAACAGCATCCGCAGCGCGCTGGCCGGCCACAAGGTCGACGAACTCCCCATCTGAAATCCCGCCCATGACCCAGATCATCGTCCTGCCCCACGTCGAACTCTGTCCGGACGGCAGCGTCCTCGAGGCCGTCCCCGGTACCACCATCTGCGATGCCTTGCTCGAGCACGGCATCGACATCGAGCACGCCTGCGAGAAGTCCTGTGCGTGCACCACCTGCCACGTCATCGTGCGCGAGGGCTTCTCCTCGCTGAACACCGCCGAGGACGAGGAGGAGGACCTGCTCGACAAGGCCTGGGGCCTGGAGCCCCAGTCGCGCCTGTCCTGCCAGGCCGTGGTCGCCGCGACCCCGCTGGTGGTCGAGATCCCGCGCTACACCATCAACATGGCTCGCGAAGGAAAGCACTGACATGAAGTGGACCGAGGTTCAGGAGATCGCCATCCAGCTCTCCGACGCGCATCCCGATGTGGACCCGACGCGGGTGAATTTCGTCGACCTGATGAACTGGGTGATGGCGCTGCCCGATTTCGACGACGACCCCAAGCGCTGTGGCGAACGCATCCTCGAAGGCATCCAGCAGGCCTGGATAGACGAGGTCGCCTGAGGCCCGGTTCGCGCTGCAGAACTCGCGCTTCCGCCCGTAGGAGCGGCGCAAGCCGCGAATACGGCGCTCGGGTTTCCGGGGAGCGCACCGCCATCCCCCCGCCGCCTTCGCGCCTCGCGGCGCTCCTACAGAAACCATCGCGTCTCGGGCCCTGTATGAGCGGCGCAAGCCGCGAACACGGCGCTCGGGTCGCCGGAGCGCACCGCGATCCCCCCCGCCGCCTTCGCGCCTCGCGGCGCTC
>ENA-UOUJ01000219-UOUJ01000219.1-activated-sludge-metagenome-genome-assembly--contig:-NODE-219-length-46349-cov-141.582041_pt1 | contig 46349 bp, 46 predicted proteins | sample MGYA00249839_ERZ747224 | MGnify/ENA primary metagenome ERZ747224 (study PRJEB28782, sample SAMN03220277) | activated sludge metagenome | biome: wastewater; feature: sewage sludge; material... | reverse complement strand
TAAACTAAGTTGAATTGGAAAAATAGGATGCGGACGTACAACATTCATGATGCTAAAACTCAGCTGTCCCGGTTGGTGGAGCAAGCTGCCAAAGGCGAGCCATTTGTCATTGCCAAGGCTGGCTATCCGGGTCCAGTACAACTTGTCTAGTCAAACACAGAAGATCTGCCATTGAAAACCTACAGTTCATTCTGGATGTGTTTATACCCTTGTACCAGAGTGTTGTTGGTTCTGGCTACATCTTCCGAAAATTCTGAAGCTTTGGGTGATACTTTCGGAATGGTGGATAAATCAGTGCGCGGCCCGATCCTCTGGGTGGAGGGAACATAAAAACCGGGTGGCAGATCACAACCATCAACGACCGCGTTATGTCGAACGACACAACCTTCACCGATCGTGCAGTTGAACAGCACGCTGTTGAATCCGATGAATACATCCGGGCCGACGGTACACGGCCCGTGCACGATCGCCCGGTGAGCGATCGAGGTACGTTCTCCGATCGTTACTGCAGCACCTGATTTGGAGTGAATGACCACGCCATCCTGTATATTGGAATGTGCACCCACGGTGATGGGTTCCATGTGTCCGGTTTCATCCACTTCATCTGCCCGGATGACGGCGTAAGGGCCGATAAATACATTCTCATGCACTACGATACGTCCGCAGAGGATGGCGGTTGGATCGACAAAAGCGCTTTCATGGACGATCGGCTGATCACCCCTGGGGTTTTTCCTGATCATGATAATTTCTGAATAGGGTTATAAATAGTGATGAATATTTACGACTGCGGTATCAAAACCATGGATGGGCAGGACAAATTGCTCGGCGATTATAAGGGTAAAGTTCTGCTGATTGTGAATACTGCCAGCAAATGCGGGTTTACACCGCAGTATCAGGGCCTGGAGGATCTGTACCGTCGCTACAAGGACCGAGGATTCGTCGTACTCGCTTTTCCCTGTAACCAGTTTGGCCACCAGGAACCCGGCAGTGAGTCCGAGATTCAGCAATTTTGTACCACCCGCTATGACGTCAGCTTTCCGGTATTCGCAAAAATCGAAGTGAATGGCGCCAATACCCATCCGCTCTATCGATATCTGAAGAATGAGAAATCTGGTGTACTGGGCACTAAAGCAATCAAATGGAATTTCACCAAATTCCTGGTAGACCGATCCGGCCACGTGGTCAGGCGTTATGCACCTGCCGATAAACCGGAATCACTGACCGGAGATATCGAACAACTGCTTTGAGCAGGTGTTGCAAAGCACAAGAGTGTGTGCATTTCAGTTGTTAATGATAATTATTATTGTTATCTTGTATGATATTGGCACGTAAATGACAACTGTTAAATTGTACGAGTGGCATCATGAAACAATATTCAGGGACACAACCGGGATCGAGGTTATTTTTCATACCGTGGCGCACAGCCTGCTCAGGCTCAATGTTTATGCTGGTTTTTTTCATGGCCAGTCAAATTTGTTACGCACAATCCGCCACACCGGGGGCAACATTACTGAAGCCGATCGTCATTACTGCCCCACGTGAGGAAGATTCATTTTCTTCTCGTACCAAACTTGAATCACTGCCGGGCGGGACTTCATACATCGCTGCGGAAGAGATGCCGGGTGCGGCAAATCTGACGGCATCGAAGGCATTTTTTGGAACGCCTGGCCTGATCGTGCAGGATTTTTTCGGAGGGAATGATCAGCCCCGTATCCAGATTCGCGGTTCGGGCCTGCAGCAGAATCCGGTAGAGCGGGGGATTCTGGTACTGCAAAACGGTCTTCCTATCAACCGTGCTGATGGATCCTATATCGTTGGTTTCATCAATCCCCGCCAGGCAGAAGCGATCGAAGTCTATCGGGGCTATATGGCAAACCGGCTGAGTGCAAATGTACTGGGCGGAGCATTGAATTTCATTTCCCCGTCAGGTATTACTTCACCGAATACCCGGATGATGATCAGTGGAGGCAGTTTCGGACAATTGAATCTTTCCGGTCAGGCAGGCGCTACCTCGGGCGATTTCGATGGTCTGATCCAGGCCGATTTCAACCGGCGGGACGGCTATCGCGACTACAATGATTCCAGACGTTTCAGTGTCAGCGGGAATGCTGGCTGGCATCTTTCCGAGGATGTTACGACTCGGCTGTTCGCGAGTTATACCGACCTCGGTTTCGATGTGGCCGGACCACTTTCGAAGGATCAATTGAAAAGCAGCCCCAGAAGTGTTTCTGCCGGTCCCGTCGTCATACCTGCCGGTGCAATCTACCCCGGGCCAAACGTCATTCGCGACCAGCCTGAGCGAACAGCCAGTCAGTTCCTGGTCGGATCGAGGACCACACTTCAGTTCGATAGACATATTCTGGATCTTGCCCTGGGATTTACCCATACGGATGATACATTCCGCTTTCCGGTTTCATCCGGGATACGTGAAACCCGCGGCAGTGATCTGACGGGTGTCATCCGGTATACCATCGAATCGACAGATAAAAATGCACTGCCGATATTTGAATCGGCGGCGTACTACACGGCAGGATGGGCCGATCGGAAAAATTATCTGAACCGATCCGGTACGAAAGGGGAACATTTCGGTTCAAACAAGCTCGATGCAACAACATTGTCGCTGCATGCCAACCTCAATATTCCGATTCATCGGAATCTGACGCTGACTCCTGCCATTTCGTATTCTCGTGCAACCCGCGATAACAAAGATACCTATGATTCGCCTACCCGGCCAACATTGGCTTACCGGCCCAATGATCCGACTCAGCTGCTTCCGGGTGGTGCAGTTCCCTACGATAGTACGCGCTACAAACGATCGTTCGACAGTTGGAACCCGAGCCTGGCGATGACTTTCCGTCCGGCTGCCGGCCAGACCCTGTTCACCGCGATCAGCCAAAGCTTCGAACCCCCCACCCATGATGATCTGCTGGCAACCGTGAACGGCACACCCAACAGCAGTGCGGGACGTCCCAATCCGGCCAATTCCGCATTACCGGCCGCTGTATTCGTAACGCCCGATCTGAAAGCCCAGACAGCAATGACGCTTGAAGGAGGATGGCGCGGAAGCCACGGTATTTTCACCTGGGATGCGGTGGCCTATTACGCGTGGATCGATAATGAGCTTCTGAGTTTGCGGGATGAGTCCGGTGTATCACTCGGTTCTGTCAATGCCGATAAAACCACGCACCTTGGAATTGAACTCGGCCTGAAAGCACAATTGACCGAGCACCTGCTTGCCCGGATAGCCTATACCTATCAGGATTTCCGCTTCGATAACGATCCGGTGAGAAACAACAATCAGCTGGCGGGTGCGCCTCCTCATTTCATTCAGACACAGCTGCAGGCACGGATCATCGGGAATCTGGTGATGCAGGCTGCCGTAAAATGGGTGCCTGCCAGAATCCCGGTCGATAATATGAATACTCTGTACGTCGATCCCTATGCCATCCTTGATCTTCGCGCCGAATACAGATTCAATCGCAACTTCACCGTTTTCGGTGAAACGACCAATCTGTTCAACAAGACCTACGCTTCATCGTCACTGGTCGTCGATCAGGCAAGAAGTGACCAGGCCGTATTTCTTCCCGGAGATGGACGGGCCTTTTTTGCCGGAATCAAAGCGACATTCTGAAAAATTAATATGCATGAATCATTTTCAGCAATTCTCCTGTTCCATAGCAGCAACGGACTGGAATTTCCGCTGATGGCCATTCCTGGCGAAAGAATGCAATCTGGTAAGTCACGTACCTTATGACTCTTTGCTGCGGGTGTTACCTCATCGATGTTCACGGTCGAGCTGGCCTCGTGGATCAACCTGTACAGTGACGTGGTCGATGGCGTAGCGTGCCTTCAACCAGGCCGAGACGACAGGCGGCAATATTAAGGGGTCAACACCCTCGGCTGGACTGACGTGTACTGTTGCCACGGCACTCTCATCTGCCAGGATCCAGGCATGGAAGTGCCCGGCGTCATCTATTTCAGGCAACTCTGCCAGGCCGCGTTCGGCCGCTACTGCGTCAACCCCCTGGGGGACTGCCTGCAATAATACGCGAATCGAATCGGCTACCAGCTTCCAGGCCGAACGAACCACCAACGCAGCGACGAGTACCGACAGCAGGGAGTCCAGAATGACCCAACCGGTGAACATGATGCCGATCGCGGCGCCAATCGTTCCCACTGATCCGAGCAGATCACCCATCACATGCAGCAGGGCTCCGCGTAAGTTGCTGTCGCCCCTGTTTCCTGACCACAGAATCCAGGTACCCGCGAGATTCACCAGCAGACCAATGATTGCGACGATCAGCATGGGCCCGGCCAAGACCTCGGTCGGCGAATTGATGCGCTGTATGGCCTCCCAGGTGATCCAGGCTACCAGCAGGAGCAGCATTGCGCCATTGGCTAACGCAGCCAGCACGCGAACACGGTGGAACCCATATGTCCGCGTTTCATCGGCAGGCTGACGTGCAATACGGTAAGCCACCAGTGCCAGCAGCAGTGCCGCGGCATCTGAAACCATGTGGCCGGAATCAGCGATCAATGCCAGTGAACCTGACAACCAGCCACCGACAGCCTGAATTAACGCGTAACCTGCAGTGAAAATGAAGACGAAGCGGATGCGACGTTCGTTGTTCGCTGTGACGATATGATTATGCTCATGGCCATCATCATGCTCGTGATGATTGTCGTAGCCATGATCGTGGGCATTACTGTGGTAATGAGGTATGTTCTTGGAATTTTCGGAACCTGTTTGCGGCGTTGTATTAGCCATGACTACCTTTCCTATGTTGGTATTGAAGTCAATTTCTGGCACAGCATCACAGCAATTTGCAACCCTCTATCAGTAATTTTGTTTCTTCAGGATTCTGTAATAGATCGCCATAATATCGGACGCATATTGGGGCACTGGTTTTGCAGATGAACTGCAGCGTTGAGCTCATTCAGCCATTCACTGCCTCACTCGCCTTGCATCCCATCTGCAAAATACAGTGTGCGGCCATACGGGACTTAATCAGAGGTTCCTTGACAGTAGAAAACTAATTCACTATTTGCCTGAGGTTATATAAGAAGATCGCAGATGCGCCCAGTACCAGCATCGGCCAGTACGGGACAAAAGGCTCATACCATTTCGTACCGATGGTGACGGGTATATCCAGATGGAACTCAGACTGGTATTCATCCGTGCCGGAGAGCTGAAGCACGTATTCCCCTGGTTCATCGATACGAACTTCCTGCGAAATAATGCCTGACTGATAATTTCTGGCGGGAATCGACAAGAGCGGTTCCATTATTCTTTCGCCATTCTTTCTGGCCAGACTGACTGCTACCGGCTGTTCCCGTATGGAGGCCGGATACAGCAGATCGACAGTGATACTGAGCAGGCCGGGGCCCGGTACTTTGTCACACAAAACAGGGACGACAGATAGGGCGCTCATTGAATCATCCGGTATTTCATAATCGACAGGGATGAAATAAGCGGAGTACCCGACCAGCAGCGTGTCGGATTCGATCGTGCAGGTACCACCGCGAAAACCCTTGGGATAAGTGTCCGACATACTCCCTTGTGAATTAACATGGAACTGCATCCCGATCAGCACGATACCGGTCAGTATGCAAAGGGCAATAAAAAGGCGCTGAATATTGATCGATAAGTTTTGCCAGATTGTGATCATGTTGCCTCCTCGGAACTGTTTCAGATGATTCACACGAAAGTAAGCTGGATTGGCCTACTTAGCTTTTGATACTTAGTGATACTTGGCCAGGAAGTACAGATCGACTGAGCGTTACATAGAAAATCTGGTGCAGTCGTCATCAGATCTCCGTAATAAATAAGTTACAGGAAGGAATTTCATATATTCGTACCTGATATTCAGGATTATTCGGCATTTTTTCTATAAGTAGACTGATCAGTCTACTTGTGGAAAAGAATATACCTGAAATAGTGGGATGACAAGATTAGATAAATGAATGTCTGATCCTGGGTTGTTTGAATATTTTCTTATTTTTCTTATTCATAAGATTGAGGACTGAATCCTGATATCCAGCATTTTTGAGATATTCCCGGGATGGGAGGTTATAAATACGATACAGGTGTTTCTCTGCAGTACCCGCCTCATAGATCTGGCAAAAGGGGATGAGTGAATCTATACTTATCCGATGACCTGTGAACAGGGGTATCCATATGATCAGACGGACACTTATCCCGTTGGATGGCTCTGAACTGGCGGAGCGAGCCATTCCTCATCTGCTGCGTTTCGTCGAACCGGATCAGACCGAACTGCTGCTGATGGCGGCATTGTCATCCACTTCTTCTTCCTTGTTTGAGGATACCGCCAGATTGCTCATGTCAGGGCAAACGGCTCTGTCGAAGGGACATGAAGCAGGTAAGCGAGTGGATATCGTGGCGCAGCAACTTCGTCAGACCGGTTTCAATGTGGCGAACCGGCTCCTGTCGGGAGCGCCGGCTGCAAGCATTCTGCATCTGGCGGAAGAGGCGTATGTTGATCTGATTGCCATGTCAACACATGGCAGAACCGGTCTGGGGCAGGTGCTGCTCGGCAGCGTGGCAGACGAAGTAGTACGTAATGCCCGTCCACCGGTATTTTTAGTGCCTGCCGCAGTGGTGGTGAAACCTGATTCTTTACCTCGTACCATTCTTCTGCCACTCGACGGTACTCCTCTGGCAGAGACGGCCATTCCCGTTGCCAGCCAGTTTGCGCAGAATACGGGAGCAACTATCTATCTGATCCGTGTCGTTGAACCGGGTGATTCCGGGGATGAACTGCAGGATGCGCAAATACTTGCCGGTTCGGATTATGCCGGCGAACAACCCATCATCCGGCAGGCGATCAGCTATCTGGAACGGATACGGTTGCGGTTGCAACTGGCGGGTGTTTCGTCCTGCAGCCGGATTGCAGCCGGCGATCCGGCTGATGTCATTGCTCGCATCGTGCATGCAGAAGATGCCGATCTGATCGTGATGAGTACGCATGGCCGGTCAGGTATGGAGCGTATGGTTCATGGCAGTGTCGTCAGCCGGATCATTGGTAATACGATCTGTCCACTGTTGCTGATGCGTGGAAGGGTACCTGTCGAGGCTTATGAACGTACTGGTAACGAAGTATCGGCGGTTTCTTTCTGCTGACTGTCAGGGTTGAGCAAGTTCTGAATCACCAGGTAGTTGTAACAACCTGTATTTCAAACTGTATTGACCAGCAGGTTGCGGAATTAAAGCAAAGAGTCATGGCAGGGGAACAAAAAGCATTGCTCATCCGCAACTTTGTTATCAGCCGTGAGACGTTATACCAGTATCTGAAAACGGTAGACTGAATATGGTCGTTGCAACGACCGTCGCCTGAACTACCATGACGTTCTTAATGGATTCCTTTTGAGAACGATATCTATGTCATTTTTACAGTATTAAGTTTGCATGACTGAAGAAATACCTTTTTGAATTTCACCTCACATGACCTGGATCCTTACCAAATACTTTATAACTGCAGCAGTTGTTGTGATCGTCTCAGAATTTGCAAAACGCAGTGACAAGCTCGGAGCCTTGGTCGCTGCACTGCCAATGGTGACGATCCTCACGTTGATCTGGCTTCATGTAGAAAATCAGCCGGAAACCAAAGTTGCCAATCATGCGTGGTATACATTCTGGTATGTCGTGCCAACGCTCCCGATGTTCCTGATTTTCCCATTCTTGCTGCAACACTTCGGATTTTGGCTTGCTCTGACACTCAGTGCTTTCATTACGATCGCCTGTTTCGGAGTTTTTGCCCTCCTGGTCCGCAGGTATGGGATTCATCTCATGTAATACAGATACTTTAGAAAAGCTTCATACTTGTAACAACCTGCAATTCAAACTAGCCGATCTATAATGAATGCTATCCAGGTTGAAGTTCAGGTTGTTACAGGTAGTGTTTCAGAGATGTTGGAGCGTACATCGTAAGGTGTATGAAACAGTAGTGGAATATCCGGAATGGCAGAAGAGTTACCGCAATTTATCGTAGTATCCCAATAGCCCGATATAATCGGGCTATTGAATAATATGGCTTGAAACTGGAAAAATCATGGTTTGGGTAATTGGATTGATCGTGCTGATACTGCTGATCGTATCAGCATGGTTCCGTAAGGTGGCAGTGAGCGTGATCATTGTTACCGGGGTGGTCGGCAGTCTCATTTATGTTCTGAATGAACGTGAGGAAGAGCGCGCTCTTTCCCGTATCCCGCTGGCGGAACTGGATTTTGAAAATGTGGCACTCAAGCCCAGTTACAGTGGATACAAGCTGTCTGGCCGTATCAAAAACAATTCACAGGAATTTACACTCAAGCAGGTCAATCTGCTGATCATCATGCAGGATTGCACCGGTACACCGGATTCTCAGGACTGTGTGACTATCGGGGAAAGTCACGAGAATATGGATCTCAACATTCCACCCGGTCAGGCCCGTGACTTTGAAAAATCCCTGTATTTTCCCGGGGGCAACCTCAAGCTCCTGGGTAAACTGGAGTGGAATTACTCTGTTTCCGGGATAAAGGGTGAATAATCGTTACTGAGCTGAGAACAATGTGTAAGTTTTTCCTTAAAACCACTCGCTTGCTGCAATGATCAGCCAGTAATAAAGGAAAAAGCGGGGAATCCGGAATACCAGTACAGCGGCCAGAACGGTTGTTCCGCGCAGTGCCATCATGCCCGCTGCCCAGCAGGTCACTGAAAATGGGAACGGTGTGATCGACCCGATCGCGATCGCCCAGAATCCGTAACGGTGAATGAATTCCCGCTGATTCTCCTCAAGCTCCCCGAGTATGCGTTTTATGAACCCGAAATGTCCCAGCCAGCGGCCGATTCCCCAGCCGAGCATACCTGCAATACAGGAAACCACCCCGAGTATCGATACATACATGAACCAGTGTTCAGACAGTGAACTTTTGGCAATGACCAGTAGCAGAATATCCGGCGGAAAGGGTGTGATCAACGTATCCGTTACCAGCAGAATCAGGCAAAGACCAAGAAAACCGATTTGATCGACGATCCAGTTCGTTCCTGCTTCCAGCTCCTCTTCGAACAGATAGCCTATTGCAGCCATGGTGAGAACAAATATTGCCAATGCTATGAGGGTTTTAATCAGGTTTTCACTGATCATCGATTCATGTCTCCTGTGCCGGAAATAATATTGACGCAATATACAAAAATGCAGGCAGCTCTGGTGTTCTGATTTTTCCCATAATCGGCATGGATCAATGGGTGGAGCTGTTCATGATACGGCCATGATCGTTGCGTCAGTACCTGATTTTTGGATTACCTGGCCGGACCAGCGGCGGGTTTGACTAACCTCCCGGCTTTACGTATATTTTTTCGAGTAATGAAGATTCACCCACCGAGCAAGTCAGCAATGCGCCAGTCGGCGACCAGCAAGCCAGCTCCTTTTTCAGGAAAAAACAGCATGGCGAGTTTGCCCTCGTTCTTTGTATTCCTTTATGTTTATTTTTGTCATATCGCCTCCAATCGCTGCTGTTACAGTCTGGTTGCAGGAAAGGGCTGCGTATCGTTTCCCGGCATCGCGCCATTCGGGTGTGCTGATGCTTCCAGGAGATTGCTGACATGAGAACAATGATACAAATACTCGTCGCTGTGCTCATGGCTCTTACAGTCTTGTCAGTGCATGCCGAACGAAGACCCCATCTCGTGTTAGCCGGACCATTGGCGGCCGTATCATTTCCACTGATCCACATGGTCGAGTCAGGCACCCTGGCTGATCTGGCCGAGACAGTCGAATTCGTCTCCTGGCGGGATCCCGATCAACTGCGTGTACTTGCACTCAAGAACAAGGCAGATGTACTTGCCATGCCGACCAACGTCGCGGCAAACCTGTACAACCGCGGTACTGACCTTGAGCTGATCAACGTATCGACCTGGGGAATTCTGTGGCTGGTCTCGCGCAGTGACAAACTGGAAACACTGGCTGATCTGAAAGGGGAGGAGATTGCTATCCCGTTTCGGGCTGATATGCCTGATCTGCTGTTCGGACTGATCAGCGAAGCTCAGGGACTGGATCCGCGCCGCGACTTCAAACTGCGCTATGTGGCAACCCCGATGGATGCGATGCAGTTACTGATTGCGCGCCGCATCGATCACGCTCTGCTTGCCGAACCGGCTGTATCGATGGCACTGCGCCGCACACAATCATTTCCGATCAGTGTCATTGCACCTGAACTGCACCGTTCGATCGATCTGCAGGCTGAATGGGGACGTGTACTGGAACGTGCACCGCGTATCCCGCAGGCCGGTATCGTCGCCATGGGCACGATACGTCATGATCCAGACCTGATCGCACGTATCCACGATGCCTACCGCAACTCACTCGCATGGTGTCAGGCAAATGCCATCGAATGCGGACGGCTCGTCGCTACCTATACCGATATGCTCAGCGCTGAAGCAGTCAGTGATGCAATCGCTGTCAGTCCGCTGGAAGCCGTACCCGCTGCAGCCGCACGTAACGAACTGGAATTTCTTTTCACAACATTGATGCACCGTAATCCCGCCGTAATCGGGGGACGCATGCCCGATGATGATTTTTACGGGCACGGTTCGCCGTGATTCTGCTGCGCAGCGGGTTGAAATCGTTCCTGATCTATTTGTGGAGCGGCTGGGGCGCAATCGCGAGCCTGATGCTGTTTCTCGCCGTCTGGGAATGGGCCGGTCTGTATTACGGTGAACTGATCCTGCCCAATCCGCGTATCACCTTCCGGACCCTGGCTGAGCTGATCGCCGATGGCAGCGCATGGCAGGAGCTCACGATTACTGCGCGTCGTGCACTGATCGGATTCGGCGCGGCACTGGCGGTGGGCAGTACACTCGGGCTTGTGGCCGGACTATCGATGACTGCTTCGATGATGTCGCGGCCGATCGTCACCGTATTGATCGGCACGCCACCGATTGCGTGGCTGGTACTTGCGCTGCTGTGGTTTGGCAACGGCGATGGTACTCCGATATTTACCGTATTCGTCGCATGTATGCCGATTGTATTCGTCGGTGCAATGCAGGGGGCACGCACACTCGACGGACAACTCGGGGATGTCGCTACAGCTTACCGTCTGCCGCCATTGATGCGCTTCACCGATATCGTGCTGCCGCATGTCGTATCCTATCTGTTTCCCGCCTGGATCATAGCATTGGGCATCTCGTGGAAAGTGGTCGTGATGGCTGAGTTGCTTGCATCCAGCGACGGTGTCGGCGCTGCCCTTGCTGTCAGCCGCTCACACCTCGATACTGCTGCGACGCTGGCATGGATCACTGCCGTAGTAGGGCTGCTGCTTGCTGTCGAATATCTTCTGCTTGAACCGATCAAACGGGAAATCGAACGCTGGAGGGTAGCTGTGTGACCACTGCAGTACACGCGCCGGCACACCTGGAAGTACGCGGGCTTGGACATAAGTTCGCACTCCAGACCATCCTCGAAGCTATCGATCTCGATGTCACCAGTGGCGAAGTAGTGGCACTGGTCGGTCCATCAGGTTGCGGCAAAACCACGCTGCTGCATCTTTGTGTCGGCCTCATGCCGGTACGTACCGGCCAGATTATCAGCAGTTTTAACAATCCGGCATGCATGTTTCAGCAACCGCGCCTGCTGCCATGGAAAAGCACGCTCGATAACATTGCGCTGGGTCTCAAGGCAGCTGGCACTGGGCGTGACGAGCGCACCCGTCGTGCACGAATGCTCGGTTTGCAGACTGGTCTCGCCCACGAGGATCTCGGCAAGTTTCCCCATCAGTTGTCCGGCGGCATGCAAAGCCGCGTCGCACTCGCACGGGCGCTGGCAATCATGCCCGATTTGCTGTTGCTCGATGAACCGTTCTCCGCGCTTGATATCGGCCTCAAGGCCGAGTTGTATGCACTGTTGCTGCATCACTTGAATACTTGCAGCCTGGGCGTACTGATGATCACGCATGACCTCATGGAAGCCATCCGCCTGTCTGACACGATTCTGGTCATGGCGCCGTCTCCAGGTCGTATCGTTCACCGCTTCAGAATCGATCTTCCGGCCATGCAACGGGATGATGCCTTCGTCTACAAAATAACAGCTGAACTGCTGCAGGACAGCGCGGTACGGACGAGCTTCAGACTGGCTCCGATAAAATCCGGGTTGCTGACCAGGCAGGAGCTGCCATGTTGAAATTCATCCATTCGGGTCCGTTTGCCGCACTGTTCGAATGCGGCTTCCGGCCGTTCTTCCTGCTGACTGCAGCTACCGCTGTGATCGCTGTCGCGGCATGGGTCGGGTTTCTCACTCTCGGCATGCCGCTGCCTTTGACACCGAATGGCCCTGTCGTCTGGCATACCCATGAAATGCTGGCCGGCTTTGCAATGGCATCGATCGCCGGCTTTGTACTTACAGCGATTCCTGAATTCACCTCGACCCGCATGATCGAGCGTCATCATGTGTTCATACTGCTCATTTTGTGGATCACAGGGCGTGTCGCGTTCGCCATTCCGATCGTCCCGGCCGGGACGATTGTCGCAATGATCGCCGACCTCGGGCTGCTGGGAATGCTGGCTGCCATCATCGCACCACGCCTGTGGCGTGACGCGAATCGCCGCCATCTATCCTTTTTATGGATACTGCTTGCGGTGATCGTGGCAACAGGCGGATTCTATTTCGATACGCTGACCGGTACTTACCCGATGCGCTGGCTGCTCGTGATAACAGGGCTGATGATGGCGCTCATCGTCATTGCAATGAGCCGTATCTCGATGCGTATCGTCAACACTGCACTGAGCCAGGTCGGCGAAACTGGTACTGCTTATCTTGCCCGGCCGCCACGGCACAACCTGGCGATCTTCTGTATTTTGCTCTATACACTGGCCGAATTTGTCGCACTGCAGCACCCGGTATCGGGCTGGATTGCACTGGCAGCGGCGGCCGCCCTGTTCAACCTGACCAATGACTGGCACATCGGCCGCGCCTTGCTGCAGCGCTGGGCCTTCATGCTCTACCTGGTCTACTGGTTCATGGCGCTGGGGTATGCGGTGATCGGTGTGGCGATTCTCATGGAGACTGCCTGGGCCAGTGCCGGTCGCCACCTGCTGCTGGTCGGTGCGCTGGGGCTGGCCGTGTTTGCCGTGATGAACATTGCCGGACGTATTCATGCTGGCATCGAGCCCGACAAACGGCTATGGGTTCCCATCGCTGCTACGCTGATTGCCGGCGCAGCTGTACTGCGTGCAATGATGAATTTCGACCAGATCGAAGCCAGTCTCGCAATCGTGGCTGCAAGCGCATGCTGGATCACAGCCTTCAGCCTGCACCTCATCTTCCATTGGAGAATACTGATCCGCCCGCGTACCGATGGCCAGCCCGGCTGTGCGGGGATCGCAAGTGATGCCTGACTTGCGTCAGTCATCACAGATGATTCACCTCGTTGTATCTCTTGAGTCAATCAAAATAATGCTGATCAGCATCAGAAAGAGTAATCTGGGAAACCCATATGGGATATTTTGCGAAATCAGTTGCAACCGATGGGCAAGAACCGGGTAGAGAGTACTACTTCTCCATGTTCTGATCTGTAAATGAAAATAATTGGAGGTGCATGATGAATCCAAATGATACCAGTGACACCGAAACCCGCGAACCGCCAGCAGATCGTTTTTGTGACCTGGTCATGAAGGGAGGGATCACGAGCGGGGTGGTCTATCCACGCGCGATCAGGCGGCTATCGGAGCATTATCGATTCAGAGGGATTGGAGGCACTTCGGCCGGTGCAATCGCAGCGACAATTACTGCGGCGGCTGAATATCAACGCCGTGAAAACAATGGTTCTCGCAAAGGTTTCAAGTTGCTTGGCAGTCTTCCCGAGGAATTGGGAAGTGAGGTGAAAAAGGGTAAATACAAGCTTCTCAGTCTGTTTCAACCGCAGCCAGCGACACGCCGGTTATTTGCAGTATTGGTCAGAACGCTGAACAAAAGCAGCACAAAAAGTCGGTGGTTCAGTGTATTCCAGGGATTACTGATCGCGTATTGGCCTGCGACTGTACTTTCGATGATAGTCGCTTTGGCAGTTGCTCAAAGCGGGGCATGGCTGGCTGCATTCTTGCTGCTGGTTATAGCACTGCTACTCAGCATAGGTTATTGGGTTTACTCGGACATTACCGGGAAAGTGGTCGCCAATGGATTCGGATTGTGCAACGGGATGTCTAGGGAAGGAGAGCTTGAGGCGCTGACACCCTGGCTGCACAGCAAGATTCAAAAGGCAGCCGGGCGAGATGCCAAAGATAAACCGTTGACATTTGGTGACCTGTGGGATGCAAAAGGATTTCCCCCGACGTGGCGATCGATACCGGAAGGAGTAAGAAAACATTCTATCGATCTTCAGGTATTTTCAACCAATCTTGCTCATGGACGACCTTATGTCTTCCCTCTGGCCGAGCCGGAAACTGGAGAAAGTCGATTCAGAAGTCACGAGTCACTGTATTTTACTGAAGCAGAAATGAAGGAATATTTTCCTCCTGAAGTGGTGCAGTGGATGGTGGAGAAATCTCCTGCAAAGTCAAAAGAAGATGGAAAGGATATGCTTGAGTTGCCAGAACCAGAGCATTTTCCCGTGGTGCTGGCTACCCGGATGAGTCTTGCTTTTCCATTTCTGATCTCAGCCATTCCTTTATATGCTGTAGATCGCGATCTCACGGATGAGCGGAAGTTTCGCCGGTGCTGGTTTTCAGATGGAGGAATCAGTTCAAATTTTCCTATCCACCTTTTTGATGGTCTGGTTCCAGTCTGGCCTACATTCGGGATTCATTTAGAACCCGCAATAATGAAAAATCGGAAAAAGTTTTATTTACTGTCCAGGTACGATGAAGGCTATGAGGAATCCTGGAGCCTGTTTGCGGAAAAACCCGAACCTGCTGGCATATTAGGGGGATTTATCAGTGCCATTATCAATACGATGCAGAACTGGAACGACAATACCGTCAGGCTTATGCCCGGTTTCAGAGATCGTGTCGCTCGCGTCAGGCTCGAAGATGGAGAAGGCGGTATGAACCTGAATATGGAGCCCCACATCATCGAGGATCTTGCTGAGCGAGGGGAGGAGGCTGCCAATGAGCTGATCCGGCGTTTTGCATCTTCCAATGGAAATGTAGCGGTTGGCTGGGATGAGCACCGTTTTGTTCGATTCAATAATCTCCTCAAGATGATGAAAGCGCGAGTGCCAAATCTGGTGGAAGCACTCGGTGATGACTGTAAATATGCAACCGGAATGGAGGATTTACTGGAGAAATTGAGCTGCGCAACGGATGATAATGGCAAGCTAATTCCTCCACCTGGTTATGAAGAGCCAATGACTCAGCAGGAAAGGGAGGCATACAAAATTATAGTAGCCGCATTAAATGCATTGGCAACAGTGATGAATAATCAGAAATACAATATCCCATTCAAACCGATTCCAAAACCGGAACCGGAGCTCAGGGTCAGACCACCCCTCTAATACCCAATTACATTCACTAAACAACCACCGACTAAAGCCGGTGGTTGTTTCCTTCATCACGAACCAACACTGCAGTCCGTCTGCAAAATCAGAGGTTCATTCGCTCCTGACCATATTCGTCCTATATCAAAACCACGGGTAGATTCGTTTTTATCAGCCTGATAGAATAATAAGCATTCTCATTATTGTTGATTGTCATGTTGGATAACAGCATTCATACCGATTTATGTCTGGTGTCTGACGCCACCGTGTCCACCAATATTCAAGCCCAGTTACCTCAACTCTGAGAAAACATCTCCAACTCTCGCAACTTCAGAATTAATACTCAGGCGGATGGCCTGAGATTTTTAAAATCAGTGACAGCTATGTTGACAGTTACCGACTACTATAAGGAATTGCTGAATTTCTGCGCCCGCACCTTGAAAGATCGCGATGCTGCGGCTGATCTGGTGCAGGAGGCTTACATGCGTTTCCTGGTGGCCCAGCGTTCCGGCGCCGCCATCGCGGATCCGCGCGCGCTGCTGTTCCGTACCACGCGCAATCTGCTGATTGACCAGCACCGCCGCGCCGAAGTCCGCATGCATCTGAGCCTGGACACACTGCTGGAAGAAGAACAGCCCCTGGCTCCGAGGCACCTGCAGCCCGAGGAGGTGCTGGCATTCAGCCGGTACGCGCAAGCTCTCTACGCAGCCATTGAAAGCCTGCCCCGGCGTTGTCGCGAAGCCTTCATCCTCAATCGTTTCGATGGCCTGTCCCACCAGGAAGTAGCCGAGAAAATGGGCATCTCCCGCAACATGGTGGCCCAGCATATCATCCGTGGTGTGTTGGTCTGCAAGGCCTGCGACGACCATTTTCGCGGCCGCATCGTACTCGCCAGCAAGCCAACGGAGTAAAGGAACCTCTGATCAAGCCCCCCATGAGCCGCATTGCAGGCAAAATCCGGATCACCGCCTTCAGATCTCAACTGATCAGACTTTCGTTCGTCTACACTAATAAGAAGCTCGAACTTTCCACATGAACCAGCCCGTTCCCAACCGCCCGGCTGCCAGGCCCGACACACCACCAGCATCTTATCCGCAAGAGGAGGCAGATGCGCGCGACTTTGCCGAGTTCATCGCGGGGCAAGACCCACTCGACGCGGCTGCTGCCGGCTGGGTGGTACGCCGCCAGGACGGGCTCACACCCGAGGAAGAAGCCGAGCTTCAGGAATGGCTGGCTGCCGATCCGGCACACGCCAGAGCATTGGCGCAAGTGGAAGACGTTTGGGGTCGCATGGATGAATTGCCCGACGAAGGCGTCGTGGCGCTCAAGGCCAGGCTATCATCACATGAAGCTGACACTGTACTGCCACCTTCGATCTCGGTGTCTGATCCAGTGCCAGTAGTACCCGAGTCTCAGCATCGTCCTCGGCCCTCATCGTCTATTCAGCCGGCCTCCCCCGGCCGTCGTTCCTGGCTGATCGGCCTGGGCCGCTTCGTGCCCCAAATCACGGCGGCAGCCGTGGCTTTCAGCGTGGTGAGCGTCGGCTGGTATGGCTGGAGCACCTGGCAGCACCAGCCCACCTTCCAGCAGTCGTTTGCCACGGCACGTGGTGAGCAGAAAAAAGTGAATCTGCCCGATGGCAGTACCCTGTGGCTGGACACTACCACCCAGGCCGAAGTTGCCCTGTACCGCCAGCGGCGCGAGGTGCGTCTGACTGACGGACAAGCGCTCTTCGCCGTACAGTCCAATCCCGACCAGCCCTTCGATGTGCTCACGGGTGGTACCCGTATCACCGTGGTCGGCACCCGTTTCTCGGTGCGGCGCACGCGCAGCGGGCTCGGTGCCGAGGGCAGCGTCAGCGTGGTGGTGGAAGAAGGGCGTGTGCGCGTCGCCAGCCGCTCGGCGGCGCACAAAATGGATAGCAGCTCATCTGTCGAACTCAGCGCGGGCCAGTCCATCATTGCTGATGCGGCGGGTGCGCTCGGGCCGGTGAATCGCGATGATGCCCCGGCCGCCACCTGGCGCGAAGGGCACGTCAGTTTCAGCGGTACTCCGCTGATGCAGGCGCTGGCCGAATTCGAGCGCTATGGCGACACTGGCCTCGTCATCCGTGATCCAGCGGTCGCCGCGCTGAAAGTCAATGGCAGCTTTGATCTGCGGCAGATCGGCGCCTTTGCCCGGGCTTTGCCTCGGGTCCTGCCGGTGCAGTTGAGCACGAGAGACGGACAAACGGAAATCATTGCTGCTCCCGGCGGCTGAGGCCAGCCGCTCATCGCACCGCAACTGAGGGTTTGAGCAGCCCTGGGCGGATCTGATCACAAAAAAATTGAAGGAAGTTCAGGCGGCGACCTCAACACATTGGCGGCTCGTGCGTCAGCACACGTAGAAACCTCATTTTTTCTACTGTGGAGATCTCATTCATGCCGCGCCCTTGCTTCCGACTCACCCCGCTCGCCCTGGCCGCTGCACTGGCCTTGCCGTCATTGGTATTCATCGTTTCGCCAGCTCATGCCCAGACGTCTACCGCTATGCCTATCTCTCTGCCCGCGCAGTCACTGGGCACCGCACTGAATGAGCTGGCCCGACAGGCGCGCTTGCAGTTGATGGTACATCCCGATCTGGTGGCAGATAAGCAGGCGCCAGCCGTATCGGGCAGTCTGACGCCACGACAGGCACTGGATAAAGTATTGGCCGGCAGCGGGCTGAAGGCGGATATTCAGGATGCGGAAGTCATCATTCGCCGGGTGCCTGATACAGCGGAGTCTGGCGTGACCACGTTGGCTGAGATGAAGGTGACAACGCAGGGTATGGACGAGAGCACCACCGAAGGAACAGGCAGCTACACCACGCGTAGCATGGGCACGGCCACTGGACTGGTGCTGTCGCCGCGCGAGACGCCGCAATCGGTCAGTGTTATCACGCATCAGCGTATCGAGGATCAAAGGCTGGTGTCAGTGGCCGAGGTATTGCGCAACGCGCCTGGCGTCTCGTACAAGGCAGCTGATCGTGGTCGTGGCGGTACCACTGTGCGCGGCTTTGACCTCACCAATTTCCAGATCGACGGTGTGCCGACGATCCTCGATGCCAATATGGACATCGACAACGCTAGCATCGCGATCTACGATCGCATTGAAGTGGTACGCGGCGCCACCGGTTTGCGCTCTGGTGCGGGCGATCCGGGGGCGACTATCAACCTCGTGCGCAAGCATGCAAACAGCAAGGTGTTCACCGGCAATCTCATGTTGGAGGCAGGTTCCTGGAACCGCTACGGCGCCACGGCCGACCTCACCGCACCGTTGAATACCGATGGTTCGGTGCGTGCCCGCGTGGTGGCCAATTACCGCGATCAGGACGGCTTTATCGATTTCGAGCAGACTCGAACTACGGTGTTCTACGGCATTGTCGATGCTGACCTCGGCAACCGTACGCGTCTGAGCCTGGGCTTCAGCGATCAGCGCAACGAGCGCAAGGGAACCTATTGGGGTGGCCTGCCGGTCTGGTATGCTGACGGCACACGTACTGAGTGGGACCGTTCCAAGACTACGGCGGCCAAATGGCATCGGTGGGATGATCACTTGCAAAGCGTGTTCGCGTCGCTCGATCATTATTTCGAGAGTGGCTGGTCGATTCAGGTCAATGCTCAGTACCTGCGCGCCAAGGAAGTTACCAATCTGCTCTGGTTCGGAGGACTGCCAGATCGCACCACCGGCCTGGGTATGAGTGCCTGGCCATACTACTACCGGGGTAAGCCGCGACAACACCAGATCAATGTCCAGGCTGGCGGTCCTTTCGAGCTGTTCGGTCGCACGCATGAACTGATGGTTGGCGCGGTGTACATGCACGGCAAGAGTGGTTGGGATTCAGCGGATCAGATCGGCGACCCCGCGCCGGTCGGCGATTTTAATCACTGGGACGGCTCCTATCCCGAGCCGGCCTATGGCCCGATGTATGTCGGCCGTGGACAGACCGAGACCCAGTCAGCCGCCTACGCTGCCGCGCGTTTGAACTTGAGCGACCCGCTCAAGCTGATCGTCGGCACACGCGTCACCCGCTTCGACCGCGACATCACCGCCATGTGGGGGGCACCCCCCTACGAAATGCGTGAATCTGCCGTCTTCACGCCGTATCTTGGCGTGTTGTACGACCTGAGCACCCATCTGACCGCCTATGCCGGCTACACCAGCATCTTCTCGCCACAGAACTTGCGCGACCGCAACGGTGGCTATCTCAATCCACTCGAAGGTCAAAGCTATGAAGCAGGCCTCAAATCCGAGTTCTTTGATGGCAATCTCTACGCCTCGGCATCCGTGTTTCGCATTCAGCAGGAGAACTTCGGCGTGCTTGATGGCGGCACGCTGGTGCCCGGCACCACCGAGTGGGCATACCGTGCCGAAAAAGGGGTGAAGAGCGAAGGCTACGAACTGGAAGTCACGGGTAGGATTCTCCCGCGCTGGGATGTCAGCCTGAGCTGGACACAGTTCTCGGCCAAGAACCGTGAAGGTGAGCGCGTTGCATTCCGGTATCCGTCACGTATGCTCAAGCTGTTCACCAAGTATGATCTGTCTGGTGCCTTAAACGGCCTCAGCATCGGTGGCAATGTTGAATGGCAGAACGACATGCCCGACTGGCGTGCGAACCCTGCCACCGGCCTGCAAGAGAACGTCGGCCAGTCGGCTTTCGCCACCGTGGGGTTGATGGCGCGCTACCAGCTCAACAAATCACTGTCAGTGCAGGCCAACATCTATAATCTCTTCGACAAGCAGTACTACGAGGGTTCGTGGGGAACCTTCACCTATGGCGAGCCGCGCCGGATTTTGGCCAACCTGACGTACCGGTTCTGATCCGATTGCGTTTGTCGGCACCTCCGTATCCGGCAACCGTGCGTGCCTCTGTCGATCCAATAGTCGCTTCTCGCATCGCCACCACAGCCTTGCCGGGCGACTATGCCTTCTGCCGTGCTTTGCCGCCACGTGCGCCGGATCAGCGAGGGATTTCAGATAATTTATCAGCCTTTTGCAACGCGGATTTTACTGCGCTCCGATTTTGCTGGAGAATTTGGGTTTTATCCACGAAATTTCGTTACCCGATGTCGAAACTGTTATTCAAGCTGCGAAACGTGCCGGATGATGAAGCAGAAGAAGTACGGGCGCTGCTGAGCGCGCACCAGATCGATTTTTATGAGACTTCTGCCGGTAACTGGGGGATTTCTCTGCCGGCACTGTGGGTACGCGATGAGACGCAGTATTCACAAGCGAGGGAGCTGCTGGATGTCTACCAGGCGGAGCGCAGTGCACATGTTCGTGAGGAATATGCCCGACTCAAACAGGAGGGGAAACACAAAACGGTGCTCGACAGTTTTCGTGAAAATCCCTTCGCTTTCATTGCTTACCTGTTTATCGTGTACGCCTTGCTGTATCTTCCTTATAAGATCATTACCGGGCTGAGCAGTCAATAAAAGAACCTGTTTAATATCTCACTGAAGGACGCATTGCGGCGTTGAAATTGAACTCAACATACTCACATACTTCGAGTATGCTCCGCTTTTGCGTCCAATTTTGCCTTGCACTGCATTCCTTGATCGAGATCCTGAACAGGTTCTTAAGCTCATTTTCCTGGCTGCGGTAGATTACTTTTCTGCTCCGATTTTTCTTGATTCGATAGAAGTGTGAATATATTGAACGGTTATTTCAGCCTGATTGCTGCATTTGCGCTGGGTGTGGCGACGGTTTCCGGTTTTGCGCCTTTTTATCTTTATCCGATTCCGCTGGTTACGCTGGCGCTGCTTGCTCTGCTCTGGCGCAGGAGCAGGACACCTGGCCAGGCTGCGCTGACTGGATTTACCTTTGGCATGGGCCTGTTTGGTGCGGGTGTAACCTGGCTTTACGTCAGTTTGCATGATTTTGGCCATATGGAGCCCGCGCTGGCGGTACTGGCGCTGATAATCCTGTGCGCTTATCTTGCATTGTTTCCTGCGTTGACCGGATGGATCACCGCTTTCCGGCATTTTCGTGCATCCTGGGCATGGCCGGGGATGGTAGCGGCACTCTGGGCGCTGGCGGAATGGTTGCGTGGTACTCTGTTTACCGGTTTTCCGTGGCTGACAGTCGGTTATTCGCAGGCACCGGCCAGTCCTTTGGCGGGGTTTGCTCCGGTGATCGGGGTGTATGGCTTGTCGTTGCTGCTTATGTTGAGTGCAGCCTGGCTTGCCTGTTGGCTGGAGAACAGACAGAGCCACCGTTTCTGGCTGGGGCTGGGAAGTGTCTGGCTCATTGGTTTTGGTTTGCAGCAGATTCACTGGACGCAGCCGGAAGGAGAGCCGGTGACGGTCAGTTTGCTGCAAGGTAATATTCCACAGAATATGAAATGGCAGCCGGAACATCTTGCAGCTACCATGCAGATTTATGCTGAACTGGTGCAGGAAAGCCCGAGCAGGTTGATCGTTACTCCGGAAATTTCGTTTCCCCTGTTTTACGAACAGGCGCCACAGGACTATCTGGCTTTACTGGCTGAACATGCCCGCTCTCGCCAGGGTGATTTGCTGATCGGCATGGCGGAACGTTCTTCATCCGACAATGGCTATTACAACACCATGTTCAGTTTCGGTACTTCGCCGGAGCAAAGTTATCGCAAATACCATCTGGTCCCGTTCGGGGAATATATTCCGCTGAAACCGGTATTTGGCTGGATCATCGACGTGCTGCACATTCCGCTGTCTGATTTTTCGCGTGGCGGACTGGATCAGCAGCCGTTGGATCTGGCCGGGCAGCGGGTGGCCGTCAATATCTGCTATGAAGATGTGTTTGGTGAGGAAATCATCATGCAGCTGCCGCAGGCCAGCCTGCTGGTCAATGTCAGTAATGATGCCTGGTTTGGCCGCTCGATCGGTCCGCGGCAGCATCTGCAGATTTCGCAGATGCGCGCGCTGGAAACGGGTCGTTACATGCTGCGGGCAACCAATACTGGCGTGACTGCTATCATTGATGAGCGAGGCAGGGTGCTGGAGCAACTGGATATGTTTACCACTGCCGGTTTGCACAGCACTGCACAGGGTTTTGGCGGTGCTACTCCCTATGTTCGATTTGGAAACAGTCTCGTATTTGCGTTGATTGGCCTGCTGTTGCTGGCCGGCAGCCTGGCGGCATTTTCCGGGAGACGCAAAACTCTGTAGAATGAGCGCGGTTCATCATCAGGCCGCTATCAACCCATCGCTAAACCGCCGTAACATGTCTATTCCCACTTTTCAGGAAATCATTCTTACCCTTCAGCAATACTGGGGGCAGCAGGGTTGTGCATTGCTGCAGCCTTACGATATGGAGGTCGGTGCCGGTACCAGCCATACCGCAACCTTTCTGCGGGCACTCGGGCCGGAACCCTGGCGTGCTGCCTACGTGCAGCCTTCCCGCCGTCCCAAGGATGGCCGCTATGGCGATAATCCCAATCGCCTGCAGCATTACTACCAGTTTCAGGTTGTACTGAAACCCGCACCACACGATATTCTGGATCTGTATTTCCGTTCGTTGCAGATACTGGGGCTGGATTTGCAGCAGAACGATGTGCGCCTGGTCGAGGACGATTGGGAGAATCCCACACTCGGTGCCTGGGGGCTGGGCTGGGAAGTCTGGCTGAATGGTATGGAAGTGACCCAGTTCACTTATTTTCAGCAGGTGGGCGGGATCAACTGCCGGCCGATCACGGGGGAAATCACCTACGGGCTGGAACGTCTTGCCATGTATCTGCAGGGAGTGGAAAACGTGTTCGATCTGACCTGGACGGATGGGCTGACCTATGGCGATGTCTATCACCAGAATGAAGTGGAACAGTCCACCTACAATTTCGAATACAGCGATACCGGATTTCTGCTGCTTTCTTTCGATAAACTGGAAGCACAGACCAATCAGCTGATCGATGCGCAACTGGCGTTACCTGCCTATGAGCAGGTACTGAAGGCTGCGCATACCTTCAATCTGCTGGATGCGCGCGGTGCGATTTCAGTAACCGAACGTGCAGCCTACATTGGCCGTATCCGCAATCTGTCGCGCCGCGTGGCACAAGCCTATTACGATAGCCGCCTGCGTCTGCAGCCACCGTTTCCGCTGGCACCACGTGAGTGGGTCGCACAGATTCTGAATCAGACGGAGTCAGCATGATGATCGAAAATTTACTGATCGAACTCCTGACCGAAGAACTCCCACCCAAATCACTCGACAAACTGGGCAATGCTTTTGCCGCCGTCATTGCCGACAGCCTGAAAAGCCAGAATCTGACTACACCGGATACTATCCTGACTGCCTTTGCTTCTCCCCGCCGGCTGGCGGTGCATCTGACCGCCATTCCTGCTCAGGCACCGGATCAGGTCGTAGCGCTCAAACTGATGCCGATTGCCGTCGGGCTGGATGTACAAGGGCAGCCAACGCCGGCATTACATAAAAAACTGGCTGCGCTGGGTATGGAAAATGTCGATGCCTCTGCGCTCAAACGGGTGCAGGAGAGTAAGGCGGAAATGCTGTTCCTGGAACAGAACGTCATTGGAATTCTGCTGGCAGCGGGTTTGCAGAAGGCAATGGAGGATGCCATTCGACAACTGCCCGTTTCCAAAGTCATGACTTATCAGCTCGATGACGGCTGGGAGAACGTGCATTTCGTGCGACCGGTACATGGGCTGGTTGCGTTGCACGGGCAGAAAATCGTACCGGTCAGTGCGTTTGGATTGACTGCCGGGAACACTACCCGCGGACATCGTTTTGAAGCAAAACAGACCGAGCTGATCATCGATCATGCAGATCGCTATGCTTCCCTGCTGGAAACGGAAGGGGCTGTGATCCCGGGGTTTGACCAGCGTCGCAGCCGGATCCGGGGAGGGCTGGAGGCTGCCGCGAGTGCCGTGCAATTGTGTTGTATCAGCGATGAGGTATTGCTCGATGAGGTCACTGCGCTGGTGGAGTATCCCAATATCCTGATGGGAACATTCCCGGCAGATTTTCTGGAAGTGCCGCAGGAATGCCTGATCTCGACCATGAAAATCAACCAGAAATACTTTCCTCTGCTGGATACCGATGGAAAACTGACCAACCGGTTTCTGATCGTTGCCAATATCACGCCGGCTGATCCGGGGCAAATCATTGCAGGTAACGAGCGGGTGATCCGCTCGCGGCTGGCGGATGCAAAATTCTTCTTCGATCACGATCGCAAGCGTACGCTGGCTTCACGCCTGCCCGATCTGGACAAGGTGATCTACCATCACCAGTTGGGTTCACAAGGGGAGCGAACCCGCTATGTGCAGACACTGGCGCGAATCATCGGACGGCTGCTGGGTGATGATAGCCTGGCCAGTCAGGCGGATCAGGCCGCGATGCTGGCCAAGGCCGATCTGCTGACCGATATGGTCGGAGAATTTCCCGAGCTGCAGGGCATCATGGGACGTTATTACGCCCGATTCGAGGGAATGGATGAAACGATTGCATTTGCCATCGAGGATCACTACAAACCCCGCTTTGCCGGAGATGTGTTACCGCGCAGTATGGCGGGAATTTGCGTGGCACTGGCCGATAAACTGGAAACCCTGATCAGTCTGTTCAGTATTGGCCAGCTTCCGACCGGTGACAAAGATCCTTACGCACTGCGGCGGCATGCACTGGGCGTCATCCGTATCCTCATCGAAAAAAATCTGCCGATCGGGCTGGATGTGCTGATTTCACGCGCGGCTGATGTATTGCAGGATGAAATGATCGGAAAACAGGATTCGGGGCCGGGTCATGCGCGTCCGGTAACGCCGCAACTGGTGGGACAGTTGCAGGATTTCTTTTACGATCGCCTTGCCGCCAGCCTGCGTGATCAGGGCTACACGGTTCAGGAAGTGGAGGCTGTTCTGAACCTGCGGCCTTCACTGTTGTGTGAAATTCCCCGGCGGCTGGCTGCGGTGCGTGCATTTGCCGCCTTGCCCGAGGCAGCCAGTTTGGCGGCGGCCAATAAACGGGTCGGCAATATCCTCAAAAAATCGGAATGTGATGCAACTGTCGCTATCGATGAAGCCTGTTTGCAGGCGTCAGCTGAAATCACTCTGTATCGCGCCTTGTCCGAAATTGAATCCGATGCCAGGCAAGCTTTTCAAAACGGTGATTATGTGACTGCCCTGCAAATTCTGGCGGCCTTGAAAGCACCGGTCGATGCCTTTTTCGATCAGGTAATGGTGAATGATGAGAATGAGGCATTGCGACGCAATCGCCTGGCCCTGCTGATGGCATTGCAGGCGACGATGAACCGCGTCGCGGATATTTCCCGGTTGGCTGCCTGAGTATCCCGGAAATGAAACTGATCATTCTCGACCAGAACGGCGTCATCAATTATGGCAGTGAGACCTACATCAGAGCACCCGGTGAGTGGAAATCCATTCCTGGCAGCCTGCAGGCGATTGCACGGCTGACTCATGCCGGTTATCGGGTGGTGACTGCCACCAATCAATCCGGCATCGGGCGCGGTTTGCTCGACATGACGACCTTCAATTCGATCAACGACAGGATGCTGCGCGCCGTGCAGCAGGAAGGCGGGCGGATCGATTCCCTGTTTTTCTGCCCGCACACTCAGCATGACAAATGTAGCTGTCGCAAGCCGGGTATCGGCATGTTCAAGGAGATCCGGCAACGCTACGGCATTGAACTCAGCCATGTACTTGCGGTGGGTGATTCTTTGCGCGATCTGCAGGCGGCTGCCAAAGTGGGCGCCATTCCCGTACTGGTGTTGACCGGCAAGGGCCAGGTCACCTTAGCGGAGGGTAATCTGCCAGCAGGTACGCAAATCTATCCGGATTTGTCAGCAGTGGCAGACAGCCTCGAAGTAGAGGCAGTGTAATGGCCGGTTTGCGTTCTCTGATCTACATGCTGCTGCAGGCAATCATTACACCGCCGTATGCGCTGTTTACGCTGATGTGTTTCGCGTTGCCTCCTCATTCCCGCTATCAGGTCACTTATGGCTGGACCCGGCTGATGCTGTTCATGCTGCGTACCATTTGCGGCCTGCGTTATGAAGTGCTGGGACGGGAAAATATCCCGGATCAGCCATCGATCATCCTTTCCAAGCACCAGTCCGCCTGGGAAACACTGGCCTTGCAGCAGATTTTTCCACCGCAGGTATGGGTGTTGAAAAAAGAACTGCTGCGCATTCCATTCTTCGGCTGGGGGCTTGCCATGACCAGCCCGATCGCGATCGACCGCAGTGCCGGCAAAGCAGCACTGGAGCAGATCGTGGAGCAGGGAAGGGAACGGTTGCAGCAGAATTTCTGGATCGTCGTTTTCCCCGAAGGTACGCGCATTCCCCCTGGCAAAAAAGGCAAATACCGCATCGGTGGCGCCTGGCTGGCTGTGCATACCGGTGCGCTGGTCGTACCGGTGGCGCACAATGCTGGAGAATTCTGGGGCAGAAACTCCTTCATTAAATATCCCGGCACCATCACGTTGAGTATCGGCCGGCCGATTCATCCGGATGGAATTGAGGCAGGCGAGCTGATGGCACAGGCAGAAGCCTGGATCGAGGCTGAAACTGCACGCATCAGCCGTTCAGTAAACAAATCGATTAAATAATCCTCAGTTTTGCTGGAGATTATTTAATTTATGCTGCTTTCCACAGGTCTAAACACCGTACCACAACGTAAGCATTGAAACTTTTTGTGCCAATCATTCATTGTATTGAGCTGTTGCGCATAAATATCGCTGATGCCATACAGAATAGCCAGGCTGAACATAACAACCGGTATTATCCAGCCTGGCCAATTGAAAAATATCACTCCAATAAAGAGTGGAACGCCGATGGATGACCAGGAAAATGGTACAACTGGGGCAGAAGGTGCGGCATGGGCAGCAATCAGACTCGATGAATGGCTTTCAGTTGTTGAGAGTCCGGCCCACAGAGATCCGGAAAATGATCCGTATACAGATCTGCGTCTTGAGCGTCCCGTTCTTTGCCCTGATTCGTAGATAATTTTCAATGATTTTGTATTTCTTGATCCGCATGTCGGACAGTTACATTGAATTACCATCTTCTCCGCCTGTTTGCTTGTCTGGCTGTCTTAAGAATAGCTACTATGAATGACACAGCGATTACTAAACTAAAAGCAAGTAGATTGAGATAGATTCTAAGCATCCACCAGCCAGCACCAGCTGCACACGCCAAAGCTCCGGTAAGCCTGTCTGATAAGGGAATTCTGTAATCAGAGAAATGTACTTTTTCTTCGATTCTTTTATTTTTTATAATGATTTCACGTGGAAACATATCGGTCTTCTCCTGAAAATCAGATGGGACGAAAAAAAAGGGCTGCCGCTACATCATTACGATCTGCCTCTATCGCTTTGGATTCAAAATCAATCGGATTCTTTGAGAGTTTAATGAATTCATATTTGCCCATGTATTCCCACTGATTTGTATCTCGCTTCATAAAAATTGGAATAGCTCCGCCTTGGGCTGCGAGTTTTTCCGCTTTCATCATTATTCTGGGGCCGCCGCCAACCAGGACAATATCGGGTGCTTCGAGATTCATCTTTTTTGTAAAACAGCCGCATAAGATAGTTTGCTGGCTCTGTGGCAGATAAGTGCCACTCTTGGCATCACCACCAAAAGTTTTACAGATAAAATCATGTGTGTACAATTTACCAGTTACGAGATCATCAATTACTTTCATTCCATCCTCCTTTAAATATCCATTTTGTAAGAGCCATTTTTCAATATCCCGCTTATCCCAAATTTGCCCACAGGCAAGATCAGCAACAGGCTTTGGAAAAGAAGAATTTCTTGTAATCCAGTTGCTGACGGCAGATCGACTGGTTGAAGCAAGTGCAGCAATTTCGCTGGTACCAACAAGTTCCATTTACCAACTCCTTTACGTGTGAACATCGTAAACATTATATTTTTACAGTGTGAAAGATGTCAACACATATATCTGGTTATTTTTGGTGAATTTGTGAGGGCTCAGCTTCGATGTTGCGAGTGAGTTTTGTATATTTTTCGTATCTGCAGCTTATTCAGGAAATTGCAGTTACGAAATAGGCTATTGCTTGCCATAGACAGAGAGTATTATTTGATTGGCATTATTTCGATCAGATGGCTCTGACAGAAATCAGGGCGATTCAGACGAGGAGAAAAGACATGGCCACAGAAAAACGGAGTTCCCGTTCCACCAGCAGTAAATCATCCGGCAGCAAGTCGGCCGGTACCAGAAAGACCAGGCAGCCCGGCGTCGAACACATCAGTCCTTTTGCTCAATTTTCCCGTTCTGCAGCCAGTGCTGAATCAGCTGAATTTCCATCGATCTTGAACAAGGAAGGCAGTTCACCGGAAATTGGCACGGTTGTGTATATCCATGGTATTGGTAATAAACCCGTGGCATCGGTCCTGAAATGCCAATGGGATACGGCACTGTTTGGTGCACCAATGGGAGACCGCACCCGCATGGCGTACTGGGTGGATCGTAATCGTTACCCCAAACCCAAGGAAGCCAGTTGTGCCGACAAGGATACGCTGCCGGAGGATGCAGGTGGAATGGGGGTGCAGGCGCTGCAGGAAAACGAGCTGGAGCCGGAAATCAAACTGAGTGCGGCCGAGCGCAAAATCATGGCCGCGCTGGAAGAACGTTTGCGCGCAGGAGAAAAGCAACCCGGCGGTGTCAATGTCAAGGTACTGCCTCTGCCAGAGAGTGTGCGATTGTGGATTACCCGCCGCATTACCAAACTGTTCCTCAAGGATGTGCAGGATTTCTTTTTTGATGAGCACAAGCGTAACGTGATGGAACAGTCGCTGCGTGATCGTCTGGATGTCGGCGGTGGCCCTTTCATCGTGGTTGCCCACAGCCAGGGTTCGATGATTGCCTATCATGTGTTGCGCCAGTTGAAAAAAGCTGACTGTGACGTACGCCTGTTCATCACTATCGGTTCACCCCTAGGTATTCAGGAAGCGCAGGATGTGCTTGGCAAGATCGGTTCCGGCAAACCGCTTGCCGTGCCGGAATGCGTCGATCGCTGGCTGAATGTGGCTGAACGCCTCGATCCCGTCGCACTTGATTCAGATCTTGGTAACGATTATCAGCCTAACAGTCACGGTGTGAAGATCGAGGATCATACCGGCCTGATGATGAATCCCGACTGGGCATCCAATCCGCATTCAGGTACGGGCTATCTCTCGCTCGACATCGTGCGTCAGGCTGTGCGTGAGACAGCCGGCCCCACTTTCAGCAACCCGGTGGGTCGTAATATCCTGATGAAGGATCTGGTCGACAATATCGAGGATGGTCACCGTGAGCAGAGGCACCCGACACTGATTCAACTGGTTTCGGATGACGATGACGCCACCTCACTGGACGAAGTGCGTGATCGCCTCAGTAATCTGATAAAAAATGTCCTGATTTTCAACAACGCTGAACCCGAAGAAGGACGCATCCAGCTTATGCGCCGTTTCATCTCGGCGGATCTGACCCGGAGTGAAATCGAGGAATTACGTTCGCACTGCAGTACATTGAAAATCGATCGCGTGTGGCGTAATGCGCTCAAGCGTACGCTGCTGCACCAATCGGCACACACGATCCAGGTGCGCCCGGCCAATCTGGGTTATGGTGCCTGTGGCCAGAATATCGCCTGGGCCGTGCTCGATACCGGAATCGCTGCTGATCACCCGCATTTCAAAAAACACAACAATGTGGTCGCACAGTGGGATTGCACCGGCAGTGGCAGCCCCAGGGAACTGAGACTCGGCGACAGCGGGTTTGGCACACTGGATGGTCATGGCCACGGTACCCACGTTGCCGCCATCATTGCAGGCACGCTGACCTTACCGCACGATGAAAAGGATAAATCTGAAATCCTGCTGCAGGGAATGGCACCCGAGGCCAGGCTTTACGGTTTCAAGGTGCTCAAGGACAACGGCAATGGAGAAGATGCTTTCATCATCAAGGCGCTCGATATCATTGCAGAACTGAATGAACGTGCCGGTAAACTGGTCATCCATGGTGTGAATCTCAGCCTGGGCGGCAATTTCGATCCCAGTGTTTTCGGTTGCGGTCATACGCCACTGTGTCAGGAACTGCGACGCCTGTGGCGTCAGGGAGTACTGGTATGTCTCGCGGCTGGCAATGAGGGTTACGCGCTGCTCGATTCCGCCAGTGGTGTGATACCGGCCAACATGGATCTTTCCATCGGTGATCCGGCCAATCTGGAGGAAGCCATTTCTGTTGGCTCGGTGCACAAAACCAATCCGCATACCTATGGCATTTCCTATTTCTCCTCACGCGGCCCGACTGCCGATGGACGCATGAAACCGGATCTGGTTGCCCCGGGTGAGAATATTCTCTCGGCACGCCATCAGTGGCTGAAAAGCAAGCTCACCATGCGTAATGCGTATGTCGAGATGAGTGGTACCAGTATGGCTACCCCGCATGTTTCGGGATTGCTTGCAGCTTTTCTTTCCGCCAGACGGGAGTTCATCGGCTATCCGGATCGCGTCAAAACACTGTTGCTGCAGCATTGTACCGACCTGGCTCGTGATCCTTACATTCAGGGTAAAGGGATGCCCAATCTGGTAAGAATGATCATGAATACCTGAGCAAGAGCCGGCCAGGTCGCTCTTGGATTGTCTGATTATTAAGATAACTCGTGTGTTGCCGCTCCGGCGGCCAATATGCCCCGCTGGAGCGAGGCCATATTTTGGCCACTCAATAACATAATAAATGGGCATTTTAAGCTGCGTTTTTAACGCAGAAATGGCAACGCAGGTAGTTTTTCAGAGGTTTTTTAAGCGTCTAATCACATACCTATGAGTATTACTATAAAATATGACTATGTAGATTAATAAATAGTATGAGGAATACCATGACTCATAGAGTGACTATTACGCTCGACGCAGAAACATTTGCTTTTCTGAACGATGTTGCAGGTAGTAATCGTAGCGCCTATGTTAATCAGCTCTTAAAACAGGATCGCAAAAATTTCCTGCAGGCAGCGCTACGCAAAGCGAATCAGGAAGAGGCGGAAGATACAAACTACCAGGAAGAATTACAGGCATGGGAAAGTACGCTGTCAGATGGATTAGCCAATGACTGATTTCAAGCAGCGGGATATTTACTGGATCGATCTTGAACCGACAAAGGGTGCGGAAACAAGAAAATTAAGGCCATGTGTAATTATTCAAAGTGATCTGGTTAACGTTCAATCCAGAACAGTGATAGTTGCCCCTTTGCTCCCTCAGCATAAACCCTGGCCGTTTGCAGTGAATCTGGAGCCCACAGAAAAAAATGGTCTGGATAAGGATCGTCATATCAACCTCAAGCAATTACGCGCGGTTGATATTTCACGCATTGGAAAAAAACAAGGCAGGCTTGAAAATAGATACAAGGATCCTATTAAAGCAGCTTTAATGATCATCTTTGATTTGTAAGCTGGTAAATATGCCTCGCTGGAGCGAGGCGGGCCGCATTCTCACACGGAGCGTGGGAACGATCAATTGGCTATCCGGATCGCGTCAAGGCACTGCTGCTGCAGTATTGTACCGACCTGGCCCGTGATCCCTATATTCAGGGTAAAGGAATGCTTAATCTGGTAAGAATGATCATGAATACCTGAGCAAGAGCCAACCGGATGTATCCGGTTTTTTAAAAATAGAGTCATGATTAAAATTTTTAGTCTTATCATGACTCAAATACAAAGTAGTCAAAATAGTAATCGTATTGATCAAAAGTGCTTCCACCAGAAGAGTAGGTCACTACTCTTTCGTTCTTGACTGAGCAGTTCTAAATGGAGGGCATCATGAGACGCATATACTTTTTGGTTCCAGAGATCGTTACTACCCGAAAAATTGTCGATGATTTGCTTCTGGCAAAGATTGAAGAGAGGCATATTCATGTGATCGCAAAACGTGGTACGCCGCTGGAAGATTTGCCGGAAGCCAGCCTGCTGCAGAAAACTGATTTTGTTCCTGCCGTTCAACAGGGAATTGCACTGGGTGGCGCCACAGGGCTGCTTGCCGGGCTGGTAGCCGTTGCGCTGCCACCTGCATCAGCAGTCATTGCCGGCGGCATTCTGCTGGCAACCACACTGGCGGGAGCTGGTGTCGGGTCGTGGGTAAGTGGCATGATCGGTATGACCATCGGCAATCGGCGCATTAAAGAATTTGAAGAGGAAATCGAAGCAGGAAAACTGCTGGTACTGGCGGATGTGCCAGTCAATCGAGTCGATGAAATTGAAGATCGGGTGAAACAGCATTTACCGCAAATCGAGGTGATGCGAACAGAACCCAAGGTTCCGGCATTTCCTTAAAACGAATATCCGGGCTCAGAACAGAGCCCGGATGTTTATCATAGAAAAATGGATGACTTCACTACATTTGCAATGATGAGGGTAATACCGCCTTTGCAAACCCGGTAAGGATAAAGCAATCCATCAGATAAACGGGATTCCGGGAAATCGGATCCAATCAGACTCCGGCACCGCGATAAGCTGTTACCTGAATTTCAATTTTCATGCGCGGATCGGATAAACCGGCAGTCAGCATCATGGCAGATGGTCTGACATCACCCAGGTATTTGCGCATCACCGGCCAGCATTTCTCAAAATCTTCTGCCTGGGGGAATACATAAGTGACTCGCACTACTTCTTTCATGTTCGACCCTGCCTGATCGAGTGCTGCTTCGATATTCCTGAAGCATTGCTCCGCCTGTTCCAGCAAGTCATCGGAAATGGACATTTTGCTGTAATCGAAACCTGTCGTGCCGGATACCAGTACCCAGTTATCCACGACGACTGCACGCGAATAACCAATTTCTTTTTCAAAGGTTGAGCCCGAGCTGATGAGTTTACGTGTCATGAAATGATTTCTCCGTGCTGATTAAATGATTCGTACCTGTGATGTCGTGCAGCTATTCATTTAGGGTTTCTGTAAAACTTGCAGTATTCCGGATCTGTTTCAATGGAAACCAGTGTTACTCATCATTGGTGAGAACGTATCGTTATTTTCGTCCTGGTCAGGCTCGCAACCTGGTCCATGTATTTCTCTCGACGATACCATTTGCCTCGAGGCTGTTGGCTTTCTGGAATGTCATGACGGCAAGTTCGGTTGCTGCACCGAAGCTGCTGTCAATGGAAAGTGAAAATCCCTTGTTGATCAGTAATTCCTGCAGCTCGGCTACGCCAGCTCCGAATGACCCGCGATGCAGAATCATGGTGTTGCCACCTTCATCTGCCGATATGACGAGCCCTTCGATTCTTGCTAATTCGGACTTGGCCTTGATCAGATAACCACGGCGATCTTCGAGCCCATTCAGGCCGCCATTAACAAGTCTGGTGGCGCTGATCAGGTCATCGCGATCTGCTGCCGAATTGATATTTCGCTTTTTCCAGTATTCACATGCTATTTTCAGCGCAGTGACCGGTTCTGCTGCCATCGCAGGGTTATCTTCCAGAGGCAGACCAAGTATCTGGCCGATATCCCGATAGTTTGCACGACCGGTCAGCTGAATCAGTCCGCGTCCCTTATAACGCTTGCCATCTCCCGCTTGAGTATTGCCCAGATCCTGGCGGCCTTCGTATGCTGCCCCGGAGGCAAATTCTTCCGTGGTTCTGAAACCGGCACATTCATGAGTAACCTGTCCCATGAAATGAGCGATCCGCAATCTGGTATTGATTGCATAACGTTGCAGAAAAAATGGCTGAAATTGCTCCAATGATCTGTTCCTGAGCAGCTTTCTTGTCACCAGAGAGCCGTGGAGCAACTGCGAGTATGAAATTGCCATCGACTGGAATCATTTCGTTTCTCCAAGCCAGGACAGGTACTTATTTGAGATTTGAGGAGCTGATTGACCGACTTTGCCAGAGTAATCCGGCTGTCAGGCTGAATGCCAGAAATATCAGCAGTGACCAGTCGGGAATCGTCAGTGACAGAAACTGCCAGGTGCCATCGGTGCAGTCGCCGTTGGCTTCAAACATATCCGGCCACCATCGGGCGAGAGGCAGTTCATTCAGAAAAGCTTCTTCCGGGCTGATGCCGCATTCGAATGCTTCAGGAAAACGTACCAGCCAGGCTTGCCGGCCGGCAACGATCGCACCTGCCAGTGAAAACAGGATGATCAGTCCGCAATAGATGCGTCTTCCCAATCGTTGTGGATGATGGATGAACGCGAATAATGCGGTAATACCAACCAGCCAGTAGGCCATACGCTGGAAGATGCACAGCGGGCAGGGCAGCAATCCATCAGCCAGTTGCAGATAAAGTGCGTAGCTCACCAGTCCGGCACAGATAAGGGCAATCAGCAGAAAGATTATTCTCATGGTTCCTTATGTTATGGACTGGTTTGTGCTTGATTCGCTTGACGGTTGTTTTTCTCTGCGCATACTACCGGCAACCAGTCGGTATTCAAGCAGACGGCATTCCAGCGCGCCGTTGAACAGTGGAGTTCGACGTGAAGGCGTGAGCCGGATGGATTTTGCCAGCAGCGGATCGGCAGTCAGCAGAAAAGCGCGCCAGCCGCTGAACCGCTGTTTCAGAACATCTCCCAATCGAGGATAAAATTCAGCAAGCATCTGATGATCTCCGATGCGTACACCATACGGCGGATTACTGACCAGTATACCGGTTTCAGCCGGGGCGGAAATTTCCAGGACATTCGCCTGTTTCAGCGTGACGCATTTGACCAGTCCCGCTGCGGCAAGATTGTTGCGGGTATGGGCCAGTGCGCTGCCATACAGATCACTGCCATAAATGGATTGAAATGTACGCTCATGCTGACGTTCCGTTGCTGTCTGTTTGAGTTTTTTCCAGGAACGGGCATCGAACAGTTTCAACTGCTCGAATGCAAATTGCCGTCCGGAGCCGGGCGCAATTCGGCAGGCGATCTGGGCGGCTTCCAGCAGCAGTGTGCCACTGCCACACATCGGGTCGAGCAGGGGCGTGCCGGGCTGCCAACCAGTCAATGCCAGGATGCCGGCAGCCAGGTTCTCGCGCAGAGGCGCTTCGCCCTGAGTCTGGCGCAGGCCGCGTTTGAACAGCGCTTCACCGGAAGTATCGAGGTAAAGCGTGAATTCCTGCGCATTAAGAAAACCGTGGATGCGCATATCCGGTGCAACAGTGTCGATATCAGGCCGCTTACCATGAATTGCCCGGAATTTGTCGCATACAGCATCCTTGATGCGGAGTGTCACAAAATCGAGACTGCGCAGTGGACACTTGATTGCAGCCAGGTTTACTTTTATCGATAACCGCGGTTCGAACCAGTCTTGCCAGGGCAGAGAATGGGTAAGGTCGTAGATATCGGCTTCACTGCGGTACTGATCTTTGGCGATTTGCCACAGAATACGGCTGGCGATGCGACTTTCGAGGTTGGCACGGTAACAGGTCTGCCAGTTTCCGTGGAAACCCACACCGCCGGGTGAAGCCTGGATGGATGTTGCATCCAGACATTCAAGCTCCGCTGCCAGGACGGTTTCCAGCCCGCGCGGGCAGGGAGCGAAGAAACGCTCTGTCATTTCATGTGGAGAGATCACAAAGAAATCCGGAATACGAATTTCATGCGGATTTGTTTTTCCAGGTGGCCCAGGCAAACAGGAGCCAGCCTGCCATGTAGGATGTCCCTCCCAATGGGGCCACCATTCCCAGCCCGCGCCATCCGGTCAGGCTGACGACATACAGCGTGCCAGAGAACAGCACGATACCGGTCATCATCAGTATCCCGGAAAACTTCAATGCACGTGCCTGTGGAAGCCGATCCAGCGCCAGTCCGACCAGTATCAGCCCGATGGCGTGGTAGAAGTGATATTGCACACCGATCTGGAAGGTGGTGAGGATGTCGGGTGCCAGTATGGATTTCAGGCCATGTGACCCCAAGGCACCCAGCATGACACATAAAAATGCATTTGCTGCGCCCAGCGCAAGAAAGATTCTGGACATCGTCGGTTGAACTCCCGGTTAAAGTGAGGGGTGAAAAGAATGAAGGAAAATGGGCAGCTCGGATTCATTCGCCTGTTTCAGTGATATCCGCTTTGGCCCAGCCGCTGGCAAAAACCAGTCGCACATTGTCACCCGCCCGGGTTTGCCGGCTGTCATGCAGAATATCACCCCGGGCAGTATAGGCGATACTGTAACCGCGTGCCAGTACCGCTTTCGGGTCGAGGTGGATCAGGTGCTGCTGTTGCTGGCGCAGCTTGAATTGCAGATTTTCCAGCCGGTGTGCCATTGCGCGCTGCAGTCGTGCGGCCAGTTCCTGCTGATGCCTGATGCCGGCCTGGATATCGGGCTTTGCAGAGTGTATGCGTCGTCCGGTTTCTTCGATTCGCCATGTGCGGATTTCAACCTGCCGGTTCCAGGCATTTTGCAGACGGCCACGTAATTGCAACAAATGCATCTGCTGATGACGGATTCGTTCACCGGGATGAATCAGCCGATGGGCAAGCAGATCAGTGGCTTGCATGCGGCGTTCGATATGGCGTTCCATCGTCTGTTGCAGGCGATGCAGCCAGTACTGCAGGCGATGCAGAATTGCCTGTCTGTCAGGTGAAGCCAGTTGAGCAGCACCAGTAGGAGTTGGTGCACGAGCATCGGCCACAAAATCGGCAATGGTGAAGTCGGTTTCATGGCCGATACCGGTTACGATTGGAATCGGGCAGGCAGCAATGGCCCGTGCCACGATTTCTTCATTGAATGCCCATAAATCTTCGATCGACCCGCCTCCCCGACACAGGATCAGGACATCGCATTCGCCCCGTGCTGCAGCAGTGCGCAGTGCGGTGGCAATTGCAGCAGCTGATCCTTCACCTTGCACTGGTGCAGGATAGATCACGACGGGAATGGAAGGTAAACGCAGTTGCAAGGTCGTCAGTACATCCCGTAATGCCGCGGTGTTGGGAGAAGTGATGATTCCGATTTGTCGCGGGAAACGGGGTAACGGTTGCTTGTACTCGGGGCTGAATAGTCCTTCCTGCTGTAGTCTGGCTTTGAGTCGCTCGAATGCCTCGAACAGTGCCCCCAACCCGGCACGGCGCAACTGCTCGACAGTCAGTTGAAATTCTCCACGCGCTTCATACAGTGTAACCAGTGCCTGGGCTTCAACCTGCATACCCTCCTGCGGTATCCAGTCCAGATACAGATTTTTATGGCGGAACATGACGCAGCGCACCTGTGCACCGTCATCCTTGAGTGAAAAATACCAGTGCCCGGATGGATAGCGTTTCAGGTTGGAAATTTCCCCGCTTACCCATAACAGTGGAAAAGTCTGTTCAAGTATTACACGAGCATTACGGTTTAATTCACTGACACGCCACAGGATTTTTTTCGGCTCGGGCAAGAGATTGTGATCGGTCATATCATTCCATAATCATCCACAATGACATCTGATTATTCTGGCATGTATGAAAAAGTCTGTATGATAACAATAGTTTAAAATAAGTCATTGTTCTCATTAATTTTATTTGGCCTAAAAATTAGGCAGTTCAAAGAACTTCATGTATGCAATGATACTTATCAGCCTTATTCAGGATTTATTCACATAGTTATCCACAGGAATTGTGTATAACCTTTTGTGATGCTTGTTGAGCAAAGCAGGCGGGTGTTGCAGAATATAATATCGTGACTTCATTACAACCAAGGGGATCAGTTCGTGTTTTCAATCATTCAGGCGGCAGGGTGGCCGATATGGCCGATCATACTGGCTTCTGTCCTGGCAGTGGGCATTATCGGTGAACGTTTGTGGAGTCTGCGTCGATCAAAAGTTTCTCCGCGGGACCTGTTGCCAAGGGTGCTGCAGGAATATCGCCGCTCTGGCGTACATACCGATACGCTGACGCGTTTACAGGAACACTCTCCACTCGGACAGGTTCTGGTGGCAGGGCTGAAAAATATCGACAGTCCGCGTGAGGCCATGAAAGAATCGATCGAGGAAGCCGGGCGAGTGGCAGCACATGAGCTGGAGCGCTACCTTACCACGTTAGGGACGATTGCCTCGCTCAGTCCGCTGATGGGGTTGTTCGGCACCCTGATCGGCATGATCGAAATTTTTGGATCGGGCACGCCGACCGGCGGTAACCCGATACAACTTGCTCATGGAATTTCAGTTGCTCTGTATAATGCCGCGTTTGGCATTCTGGTAGCTATTCCCAGCATTGTTTTTTACCGATATTTCCGTGCCAAAGTCGATGAGCTGGTGCTGGAAATGGAGCTGCAGGCGCTTAAACTGGTTGAAGTGGTACACGGTGAACGGCGTATCTGATCGTATTTGAATGATTGTCCAGGTAATGACGAGTAGAGATCTTTTCAGGAGTTTTTTTGGCTGAATCCACGCCGGCCAGCCGGGGTTGCTCCCTGGTGACCGGTGGTGGAGGATTTATCGGTACCCATCTCGTGCGGTTGCTGCTGGAGCAGGGGGAGCGGGTAAGAGTGCTCGAACTGGATGAGGTACCCGTTCTGGACGGAGCCGAGGTCATTCGTGGTTCGGTTGCGGATGAAGCAGTGGTACACCGGGCAGTGAAAGGTGTCCGCAGGGTTTATCATCTGGCCGCCCATACTGACTTATGGGCACCCGATAAACGGATATTCCGGCAGATCAATTACGAAAGTACTCGTACCGTGTTGCGTGAGGCGATGTATGCGGATGTCGAGGTAGTAGTGCATACCTCGACAGAAGCCATACTGACCGGGCGGGGTGATCCGGACCAATCAGATCGCACACTGTCATCTTCATCCCGCAAAAGGAAAACTTTGGGGCCGTATTGCCAGGCCAAGCTGATGGCGGAACAGGCTGCACTGGAAGCTTCCAGAAATGGTTTGTCAGTCGTCGTTGTCTCACCAACGTTGCCGGTGGGTCCGGGAGATCGGCATATTACTCCGCCTACGCGTATGATCGTGGATTTCCTGAACCGCAAAATTCCTGCTTATCTCGATTGTCGTTTGAATCTGGTCGACGTCCGGGACGTGGCAGAAGGGCATATCCTGGCTGCTCAGCGAGGACGTTCCGGAGAACGCTACCTGCTTGGTCATGAGAACATAATGTTGAGCCGGTTGCTACTCATGCTTAAGGAAATCACCGGTGTGGTGATGCCTGAACATAAGATTCCGTACTGGTTGGCTCTGGTGGTGGGGATATTGCAGGAGTTCGTGGCTGATCATGTGACACACAAAGCTCCCATGGCACCACTGACGGGGGTGCGTCTGGCCGGGCGAGGGAATGATTTTGACAGTGACAAGGCCGTGCGTGAACTCGGCTTCAGGCAAACCCCGATTCGGCAGGCGCTGATCGATGAAATTATCTGGCTGGTCGAGACGGGGCATATCAATCTGCCTGTTCATTCATTCAGGAAACATTTTGGATCTACAGAAAAGAAATAGCACCGATCTAGTCAGTGGCAGCGGTCAGCCTGCATCTGCAGGGTTCTGTTACTTGCGTAACCTTCTCCTGTGTCTGGTGTTGATCTGCACGAGCTGTGGCTCGATCCCCAGAGAAGGACATCAGGAGGGAGTGTATGATCCGTATGAAACGTTTAACCGTAAATCTTACCGTTTTACCGATGCAATCGATCGCAGGTTGCTCGAACCGATTGCTGATGTGTACTTGAAGTATGTTCCGGAAGCGATACAGCGTCCTGTCAGTAATTTTTACCGCAATCTGTCTTATCCCAGTGTGGTGCTGAACAGTTTCCTGCAGGGAAAAATACATCAGGGATTTTCGGACACGATGCGTTTTGTGATCAATACCACGATCGGTGTCGGAGGGCTTGCCGATATGGCCGGGCACATGGGATTTCCGGAGCATAACGAGGATTTCGGACAGACGCTGGCAGTATGGGGAATGAACAGCGGATCATATCTGTTCATTCCAATCTATGGTCCGAGTACTTCCCGCGATGTAGCGGATCTGCCAGTCAGTGTGTTTACGGATGGACTGTACTACCTGGCTTATGTACTGAGTGGGCCGGTGATCATTCCACTGGCCGTTCTGCGCATCGTCGACAAGAGAGCCGGTCTCTCGGGACCGATGAAAGTGCGTGATGAATCGGCATTGGATCCTTATCTGTTCGTGCGTGAAGGTTATATGCAACAGCGCGAATACCTGATTCACGATGGCAATCTGCCTGCCAGCCATTACGATGATTTGCTGATCGATGATTCCGGCTTGATGGCAGATCCTGAAAAAACAGATTCGGCACCTTGAGTGTTGTAATTTTGTCATATAGTTTTCTCAAAAAATACAATTCCTTAGATTATTGGGCTATCGTCTGTGGTTGATAGCTGCACAATCATTTCAGCTGATTTATCGAATAAGGATTTTACGCTTTATGTCCATTTCACCGACGTTTCCCGGATCTTCCCTGCAAAAGTCTTCATTATCAGATCACTCGACCATATCAGAACCTTTTACGGTCGTTGACAGGGTGAACGGGATTTCTGCCGTTGCACTGGATGATGCCATTACGCGCGCTCGCTCAGCTTTGCTGGCGCAACAGCGGGAAGATGGTCACTGGTGTTTTTCGCTGGAAGCAGACTGCACGATTCCGGCTGAATATATCCTGATGATGCATTTCATGGATGAAATAGATACCGCGCTGGAACGCAGAATTGCCAATTTCTTGCGTAATCGGCAGGTAACTGACGGGCATGGCGGCTGGCCGCTGTACTATGGCGGTGACTTCGACATGAGCTGCAGTGTCAAGGTTTACTACGCGCTGAAGCTGGCCGGGGATTCACCGGAAGCAGCGCACATGGTCCGTGCCCGTAATGCCATACTGGAGCGGGGAGGGGCTGCGCGCTCGAATGTATTTACCCGCTTGCTGCTGGCCATGTACCGCCAGATTCCATGGCGCGGTGTGCCGTTTGTTCCAGCTGAAATCATGCTGCTGCCGCGCTGGTTTCCTTTTCATCTGAGTAAAGTGGCGTACTGGTCACGGACGGTGATGGTGCCACTTTCCATTCTGTGTACACTGAAAGCCAAAGCAGCCAATCCGCGTAATATCCATGTACGTGAACTGTTTACGGTCGACCCGGAAATGGAAAAAAGCTATTTTCCGGTACGCACCCCTCTTAATCACTTGCTGTTGTATCTGGAGCGACTGGGCTCAAAACTGGAACCTCTGATTCCGTCGTTCATTCGGCGCAGAGCCTTAAAAAAGGCCGAGCAGTGGACCATCGAACGGCTCAATGGAAGAGATGGCCTGGGGGCGATTTTTCCGGCGATGGTCAATGCCTATGAGGCACTGACATTGCTGGGCTACGATCATGATCATCCATTACTTCAGCAATGTCGTCTGGCTTTGCGTGAACTGCTGGTAAATGAAGGGGAAGATATCACCTGGTGCCAACCCTGTGTATCTCCCGTGTGGGATACCGTACTGGCTTCGCTGGCGTTGCAGGAGGATGAACGGGCTGATAGCGGGCCGGTTCGCCATGCTCTCGACTGGCTCGTGCCCCTGCAGGCACTCGATCAGCCAGGCGACTGGCGAAATAGCCGCCCTGATCTGCCGGGAGGGGGCTGGGCATTCCAGTATGCCAATCCGCATTATCCGGATCTGGATGATACTGCTGCTGCAGCGTGGGCGTTATGTCAGGCGGATACAGAGGATTATCGTACCAGTATTACCCGGGCAGCAGACTGGCTGGCGGGTATGCAATCGAGTAATGGCGGTTTTGCCGCATTTGACATAGACAATGTGCACTATTACCTGAATGAGATTCCATTCGCAGATCATGGTGCGTTACTGGATCCACCTTCGAGCGACGTGACGGCGCGCTGTATCGGTCTGCTTGCTCTGAATGGTGAGGCAAGACACCAGGAAACCGTGAAGCGCGGATTGACATTTTTATTCAATGAACAGGAGCCATCCGGCGCCTGGTTCGGGCGCTGGGGTACCAACTACGTTTATGGCACCTGGTCCGTGCTGGAGGCATTGAAGTTAGCGCGGGTGGATCATGATCATCAGGCGGTAAAACGTGCAGTGCAATGGTTGAAGTCGGTGCAACGTGCCGATGGGGGATGGGGAGAAACCAACGATTCGTATCTCGATTCCGAGCTGGCCGGACAATTGGAAACCAGTACTTCTTTTCAGACCGCATGGGCAGTGCTTGGGCTGATGGCGGCAGGCGAGGTGGGGAGCACAGCAGTAAGAAACGGGATCGATTATCTGATCCGTACCCAGAGTGCTGCCGGATTATGGGAAGAACCCTGGTTTACCGCTCCGGGTTTTCCAAAAGTTTTCTACCTGAAATATCACGGCTACTCCAAATACTTTCCGCTATGGGCGCTGAACCGGTATCGTGCAATGAATAGCAGGTCTGTTGTATGAGTCGTACCGGGATTGTGATAGCAATGCGATCGGAAGCTGCTTGTATTACTTCACAACGTAACTTGCCATTCGACCAGGCGGTACCGATTGATGATCATCTGGTCATCAGGATGTGCGGCATGGGTCCGGTTGCTGCTCGCCGTGCGGCAATCGATTTATACGATCAGGAAAACGTAGCAGGATTGATCAGCTTTGGCATTGCTGGTGCACTGGATGATGCGCTGCAGCCGGGCGATCTGGTTTCGCCGGAATCCGTGCAGACAAAGCAAAGCTATTCAACAGACAGTGCGTGGCGGACACGGATAGAGCGCAGTCTGCCTGCTCATCTCAATGTTATTCGCCGTCCGGTGGCTGCCAGTGATGAGCTGGTGTCTACCGCAGATGAAAAATATGCACTTGCGGCTCGAAGTGGCGCTTGCGCGGTTGATATGGAAAGCGGTGCAATTGCTGCTGTTGCTTCTGAAAAAGGGGTTCCGTTTGTTGTGATTCGCGTGATTTCAGACCCGGTACAGTTTTCCCCGCCAGCGGCTCTCATGGATGTATTACACCCGGATGGGCGTGTCAAGCCGATTGCATTGCTGGCTTACCTGCTGAATGGCTCACTCAAATTAGGCGAGTTATTAAGGTTTGGGTCGGATGCACAGATCGCGTTTAAAACACTGAAACAGGTCGTTCAGGCAACTCGACATGAACTGGGCCGGCAAGTATCCGGCACCTGCCAGGGGATCTCTGATTAAGTCCCACATGGCCGTATACTGTGTTTTGCGGATGGAATGCAAGGCGAGTGAGACATGATCAGAGGTTTCCTAGAGCAGACGTCGCAAATCTCCTCTCGTAAAGCCGCAAGAAGCAGCATCAATATCGATATTCCTGCTCAAGACCATTACCTTGAACAATTCCCCCATTTCGGCAGGGCTGACCAGTCGTTGTACTTGGCTGACCAGCGGCAGATAACTGCCCGGCTGATCTGCCGGGGTGCGCGCCAGTAAATCAGTAATCCCGCAGTTGATCAGGAAATGTGCCTGCGTGGTATAGCCGGCCAATTGCAACCCGGAATCCAGAGCTGTCCGGGCAATAGTGCTGAAATCGACGTGGCTGGTGATATCCTGCAATCCCGGCAGAAAAAATGGATCATCATGGGCGTGATGCCGATAGTGGCACATCAGCGTTCCCTGATGGCGCTGTGGATGATAGTACTCATTCTGCCCAAAACCGTAATCGACCAGCAGAATGGCGCCCCGCTGAAGCAGCATGGCCAGCGAGCGGATGAAATGCCGGTTGGTGAGGCTGATTTCGCTGATATAAAGAGGGTAGGAGAATTGATCAGCCGGGGGAAGTTGTCGGGCAACATCGAGCAGTTCGCCGGCTGCCAAAGGCTGATCCTGCCATACCGGCCCTTGATCTTTCCAGATCACTCCCCGTTCTGCAATGTTGCCATTCTGCCAGGCAACCAGATGAACGGGCATAGCATCAAGGACTTCATTGGCGAGTATCAAGCCCTCGAATTGCTCCGGCAGGGCTGATAACCAGCTTACCCGCGATGCCAGATGAGGAATATGTTGTTCGATCATTGCCCGTTGCCTCTGCTGCAAATCTGCACTGAGATCGAGAATATAATAATGTTGCGGCAGGTTGTTCAATTCTTCGAGTGCACACAGCAGATTCACTGCCAGCTTGCCGGAACCTGCACCAAATTCCAGGATCGAGCCCTGATCGACTGCACTCAGGATAGGTGCGATCTGCCGCGCCAGAGTCTGGCCAAATAACGGCGAGATTTCCGGGGCAGTGACAAAATCACCTGCCGTTCCGAATTTGGCTGCGCCACCGCTGTAATATCCGGTTTCAGGTGTATACAAGACGGTTTCCATATAATCTGCAAACGAAATCCAGCCGCCGGAATGCGCGATCCGTTCATGGAGCATCGTCTTCAAAGTGTCGCTGTAAGCTTGCTCGGACGGATCAGGAAGGGGTAGAGCCACGGGTGTTTTCAGCAATAAAAAGGTTTATGGTAGATTGTGCAGCACTGAAGTGTAGCGTAAACAGAAAGGGTCTTTGTGAAAGATAAAGTAATTCTGGTGACTGGCGGTGCGCGGCGGGTGGGGGCAGCCATTTGCCGATGGCTGCACCGCAAAGGCGCCAGGCTCGTGGTTCATTATCGTGATTCATCTGCTGATGCACAACGGCTGAAACAGGAGCTTGAACAGGGACACCCGGATTCAGTCGCGCTGCTGCAGGCTGATTTACTGGATACTGGCGGGATCCCGGCGCTGGTCGATCAGGCAGCCCGGCAGTTTGGGCGGCTGGATGCACTGGTCAATAATGCCTCCAGCTTTTTTCCGACGCCTGTTGGTGACTGTACCGAACAAGCCTGGCATGATCTGGTGGGCAGCAATCTGAAGGCTCCTTTGTTTCTGTCGCAGGCAGTCGCACCCTATTTGAAAAAGAATCGAGGGTGCATTGTCAATATCATTGATATTCATACCGAGCAGCCTCTCAAACGCTACGTGATCTACAATGCAGCCAAAGGCGGGCTGGCTGCTCTGACACGTTCCCTGGCCATGGAGCTTGCTCCGGAAGTCCGTGTCAACGGTATCTCACCCGGGCCGATTCTCTGGCCGGAAACGGGTGAATGGCAGGATGAAACGGCACGCAGGCATATCATCGACAGAACACTGCTCAAACGCATGGGGGAACCGGATGATATTGCACGAACGGTCAGCTTCCTGATCGAAGATGCACCATTTATTACCGGGCAGATCATCGCCGTCGATGGCGGGCGCAGTATCAATCTTTAGGATCATTTTTTTTACATTTTCTGCTCATTCATGCTCATCAGCATGATAGATGGTTCGCGAAATGATCCGGTCACAATAGGCAATTGCAAGTGCAGAAAGCAGAAATGCCAGATGAATGACTGTTTGCGCAATCAGTGTTTTCTCGTCGTAAGCAGTAGCATTGATAAATGTTTTCAGTAGATGGATCGATGAAATGCCGATGATGGCAGTTGCCAGCTTGACCTTCAATACTGAGGCATTGACATGTGACAGCCATTCCGGCTGATCGGGATGGCTTTCGAGATTCATGCGTGAGACGAAGGTTTCATATCCGCCGATGATCACCATGATGAGCAAGTTCGAAATCATGACCACATCGATCAAACCCAGTACTACCAGCATGATGGTAGTCTCAGTCAGCTTTCCACTACTTTCTGCACCTTTGACCGTCACCATCTCAAGGGTATGTTGTAAAGCGCTCTGATTACCAAAAACTGAACCAATCAAATCAACCAGTTCGACCCAGAAATGGTACACATAGACACACTGTGCCAATACCAGCCCGAGATACAAAGGTAACTGCAGCCAGCGGGAAAGAAACAGAAAATAAGCAATTGCAGGTATTCGTGCCGAAGAAATTTTGTTGTGATCTTGTTGCATGGCAGTTTATTGTCTGAATTCTGAAAAGCGTGAAAGGTTATCACGACAATGAGTAGGCACAAAGAAATCTGCAGTCTTATACAACTCGTTATGGCAGGGAAAAGGCGTGAGGTTGTAAGAACCTGTTTACGATCTTTTGAGCAGTAATGCCAGGAAGGCCAGATGAATG
>ENA-UOUJ01000218-UOUJ01000218.1-activated-sludge-metagenome-genome-assembly--contig:-NODE-218-length-47068-cov-12.255546_pt1 | contig 47068 bp, 48 predicted proteins | sample MGYA00249839_ERZ747224 | MGnify/ENA primary metagenome ERZ747224 (study PRJEB28782, sample SAMN03220277) | activated sludge metagenome | biome: wastewater; feature: sewage sludge; material... | reverse complement strand
TCGCGGCCCTCGGCGCCCAGTTCGGCCTGGGCGTCGATCAGATGGACCACGGCGTCCGCGTCCTGCGCCCCGGCCCAGGCCGAGGCGACCATGGCCCGGTCCAGACGCCGACGCGGGGTGAAGACGCCGGGCGTATCGACCAGCACCAGCTGCGCCTCGCCCGCCATGGCGATGCCGCGCACGGGGAAGCGGGTTGTCTGGACCTTCTGGGTCACGATCGAGACCTTGGACCCCGTCAGCCGGTTCACCAGGGTGGACTTGCCGGCGTTGGGCGCGCCGATCACGGCGACGAAGCCGGCGCGGGTGCTGGGGTTGGTCTCGGTCAAATGACGCCTTCTCGTTTCAACAGGGCCGTGGCGGCCGCCTTCTCCGCCTCCTGACGCGAACGCCCCTGAGCGGTCAAGGGTTCGACGCCATCGACGCGGACCTCGACCGTGAAGGTCGGGGCATGGTCCGAGCCGGTGCGATGGGTGACGGCATAGGTCGGCAGAGGGCGGCCGCGCCCTTGCGCCCACTCCTGCAAGGCCGATTTCGGGTTGTTGACGGCCGCCGGGGCCGGAGTAGCCAGCTCGTACGCCCAGGCGCGGTCGAACACGGCGCGCGCCGCCTCGATGCCGCCGTCCAGCCAGACCGCCGCCAGCAGCGCCTCGACCGCATCGGCGATCAGACCCGCCTTGCGCCGCCCGCCCGACTTGGTTTCGCCCGGCGACAGGCGCAGCGCCTCGCCTACGCCCAGCCGTTCGCCCACGCGCGCGCAGGCGGCCTTGTCCACCAGTCCATGCAGGGCCGACGACAGCCGGCCTTCGTCCGCCAGCGGATAATCGCGACACAGCCGGTCGGCGACCAGCAGGCCCAGCACCCGGTCGCCCAGGAACTCAAGCCGCTCGTTGTCCATCGGCCCGTGCGGTCCGGGCGGCGCGCCCTCGGCCACGCTGGCGTGGGTCAGGGCGCGCTCCAGCAGCTTGCGGTCGCGGAACGCGTGGCCCATCGCCTGGGCCAGGGCGGTGACCGCCTCGGCCCGACGGTCAGCCATCAATCCAGAACGGTGAAGAAGCGGCTGGGCCGGATGTTGGCGAACCAGGTCACCGGGTTCAGCAACGACGCGCCCGGCGTCCACGAGAACAGGATGATCTCGGCCTTGCCCACCAGATTCTCGGCCGGCACCAGGCCGACGCCGCTGTTGATGTCGTACCGGCTGTCGACCGAGTTGTCGCGGTTGTCGCCCATCATGAAATACATGCCGGCCGGGACCGAATAGACCTGGGTGTCGTCCACCGCCTGGCCGGGACCGAAGTCCTGGATGGTGAAGCTGCGGCCGCCCGGCAGGGTTTCGCGCAGGCGCGTCACCGGCTGGGGCCCGAACATGGTTTCGATCTGGGCCTGGCTGACGACCACGTCATCGACCGGCTGGTTGTTGATGTACAGGCGGTTGGCCCGCATCTGCACCGTGTCGCCCGGCATGCCGATCACACGCTTGATGTAGTCGGTCTTGTTGTCGCGCGGCAGCTTGAACACCGCGATGTCGCCGCGCTGGGGCGCGCGGTCCAGGATGCGGCCCTGGAACAGGTTCGGGCTGAACGGGATCGAGTGTTTGGAGTAGCCGTAGCTCCATTTGGACACGACGATATAGTCGCCCTCATAGAGGTTCGGCTCCATCGAGGCCGACGGAATGGTGAAGGGCTGGAACAGGAAGACGCGCAGCACCAGCGCGATCAGCAAGGCGAAGACGATGGTCTTGAAGATCTCGACCGTCTCATTGGCCGAACCGCCCGACGATTTGCCCTTCTTGCCCTTCTTGCGGGCCTTGCGGTCATAGATGGGCGCGGCGGCGGCGGGCGTGTCATCGAACGGCGCATCGCCGCTGTCGCTCCAGATCGGGCGACGATCCGAGGCCGCGGCCCCGACGGCGGCGGCGGTCGCTACCGCTGCGGCGGCCGCTGCGGCGCCGGCATGGCCGTCATCGTGGCCGTCGCTCACGGCTTCGACCGGCGAAGAGTCCTGGTGATCCGCGGCCGGTTCGGCGTCGTGGCCGTGATCGTCATGACCGGCGTGGTCCGAAGACGCATGGCCGTCGCTGACCGCCTCTACGGCCGACGGGACGTGGGCCGTGACGTCGGAGTGATCGTCATGCGCCGTTTCGGCATGGCCGTGATCGGCGTCGTGCGCGGGCTCATGCGCATGATCGTCATGCGGCGCGGCCTCGTGGCCGTCGCTGACGGCCTGGACCGCCTCGGGCGCGTGGGCAGGTTCGGGCGCCTGGTCGTCATGGCCGGCGTGATCGTGGCCGTGATCGTCGTGCGGCTTGTGCTCGTCGCTCATGTCTTGGTCCCCCGGCCGCTGCGCGCGGTCTTTCGGCGCGAAATCGGTATAGCGTGATTATGTCGCGGGCAAGACTTCGATCACCACGAAGGCGAGCGCATAGGGGTGTTCGTCGCTCAGCGTCAGATGGATTTCCGCCCGATGGTCCGGCGGGGTCAGCCGCGCCAGATGCTCGGCCGCAGGACCGGTCAGGGCCAGGGTCGGCTGGCCCGAGGGCCGGTTCACCACCCCGATGTCCCGCCAATAGACGTCGCGCCGCATGCCGGTGCCCAGGGCCTTGGCGCAGGCCTCCTTGGCCGCGAACCGTTTGGCGTAACTCCAGGCCGCATCAGGCTTTCTTTCCGAACGCGCTATCTCCAGCGGCGTGAAGCAGCGGTTGCGGAACCGGTCGCCGAACCGGTCCAGAGAACCCTGGATACGGCGGATGTCGCACAGGTCGGCCCCGACCCCGACGATCACGCCGTCGCCTCGTCCATCGTGTCGCGCATGGCCCAGATGACGGCGCCCAGACCGATGAACAGGGCCTCTCCGATCAGGAAATGGCCGATGTTCAGCTCCACGATCTCCGGGATGGCCAGAATCTCGCGCGCGGTGTCGTAGTTCAGCCCATGGCCCGCATGGACCTCCAGCCCCAGCGCCTGGGCCTGTTTGGCGGCCGCCGCGATGCGGGCGAACTCGGCGTCGCGCCCGCCGAACGGCAGGTGGCAATAGCGGCCGGTGTGAAACTCGACCACCTGGGCTCCCACGGCGGCGGCGGCGGCGACCTGTTCCGGCGACGGTTCGATGAACAGGCTGACGCGGCTTCCACCCTGGACCAGGGCCTGCACCACCGGGCCGATCCGCGCCTCGTGGCCCGCGACGGCCAGGCCGCCCTCGGTCGTCACCTCCTCGCGCCGCTCGGGCACCAGACAGGCGGCGTGGGGCCGGTGACGCAGGGCGATGGCCAGCATCTCGTCCGTGACCGCCATCTCCAGGTTCAGCGGCCGGTCGAACCGGCGGCACAGGTCCGTCAGGGCGGTGATGTCGGCGTCGGTGATGTGGCGGCGGTCTTCGCGCAGATGGGCGGTGATGCCGTCGGCCCCTGCCCCGATCGCCTCTTCGGCCGCCCGCACCGGATCGGGATGCCCCCCGCCGCGCGCATTCCGCACCGTGGCGACATGGTCGATATTGACCCCCAGGCGGACGCGGCGGGTCATCCCTTGGCCAACCTGCGGCTGCCCGGATCCTCGACCGGCAGGGCCGCCAGTTCGGGCGGCAGGGCGTCGGCCGTATAGGCGGGCACGTCCAGCGTCGCCAGCGCCACCAGCGGTACGCCCACATCGGCCCGGCCGCCCGAGCGGTCGACGATGCAGGCGGCGGCGACCACATCACCCCCCGCCTGGCGGATGGCGCCGATGCATTCGCGCGACGACAGGCCGGTGGTCACGATGTCCTCGACCATCACCACCTTCTGGCCCGGCTCGACATGAAAGCCGCGACGCAGTTTGAATTCTCCGCCCTCGCGCTCGACGTACATCGACGGAACGCCCAGGTGGCGCGCGGTCTCATAGCCGGGGATGATGCCGCCCACGGCGGGCGAAATCGCCACGTCCACCGGCCCGACCGCCGCGGTGATCTTGTCGGCCAGCGCCTGGCACAGCCGCGCGCACCGCGCCGCGTCCATGAACACCAGGTTCTTCTGCAGGAAGACCGGACTGTGCAGGCCCGAAGACAGCACGAAATGGCCTTCGCGCAGAGCGCCGGCGGCGCGGAACTCGTTCAGAACGTCATCGCTGGTCATGGCTTCCCATAGCCCCAGGGACCGGCGGAAGGAAAGCCGCCTATTCGATCGACTGGTGCGGCTTCAGCCCGCCGTCCAGCAGGCAGGACCAGACCTCCTCGGCGTCCTCGGCGAAGCGGAACAGGTCCAGGTCGCCCGGCGCGATCATGCCGTGCGCGATCAGTTCGTCGAAGCTGACCACCGAACGCCAGTACGCCTGGTCGAACAGGACGATGGGGATCGGCGGCGCCTTGTCCGTCTGGCGCAGGGTCAGGATCTCGAACAGTTCGTCAAAGGTGCCAAACCCGCCCGGAAACACCACCAGGGCGTTGGCCCGCATGGCCAGGTGCATCTTGCGCATGGCGAAATAGTGGAACCGGAACGTCAGCGCCGGCGTGGACCAGGGGTTCGGCTCCTGCTCGTGCGGCAGGGTGATGTTGAAGCCGATGGACGGCGCCCCGGCTTCGTGCGCGCCGCGATTGGCCGCGCCCATGATCCCCGGCCCGCCGCCGGTGGCGATGACATTGTCGCGCGGCTGGCCCGGCTGGCCGACCCGGGCGCCGCCGCGTTCCGAGGCGATGCGGCCGAACGCGCGGGCTTCTTCATACCAGCGGGCGTGGCGTTCGCCGCCCTCGGGCCCGATGCGGGCGCTGCCGAACACCACGATGGTGGACCGAACGCCCCAGGCGCGCAGGGCCTCTTCGGCCTTGGCGTATTCCATCAGGAAGCGCACGCCGCGCATGGAATCGCCCAGCAGGAAATCCTGATCCAGCGCCGCCAGTCGGTAGGACGGCGAGGCCATGTTGTCGGCGTTGGTCGGCGTGTCGCCGCTCATCCCTTCACCCGCTCGACCGTATCGACCGCAGGATTGGCGCGCAGGGCGGCGATGATGCTGGTGGCGTGTTTGGCGTCTTCCACCTCGACATCAATGTCCATGTCGAAGAAGTCCTGCTGACGGCGCGTCATGCCCAGGTTCAGGATGTTGCCGCCCGCCTCGCCGATCACGGTCGCCACCTGACCCAGCACGCCAGGCGCGTTTTGCATGGTGGCGCGGATGCGGACCGAACCCACCGCCGACTGTTCGGCCTGGGGCGTCCATTGCAGATCCTGCCAGACGCTGTCGTCGTCGGCGAATTCCGCCAGGCGGCCACAGTCGATGGTGTGGACCGTCAGCCCGATCTCGGGTTCCAGAATGCCGACGATGCGGTCGCCGGGCACCGGGGTGCAGCATTGGCCGAAATGCATGCTGACGCCGGGGGTCAGGCCGCCGCCGCGCACGAACAGCCGGGCCTTGTCCTCGCCGATGCGGCGCCGCTCCGGCCCTGCCTTCAACCGCCCTTTCAGCGCCGGGAACAGGGTCTCGGCCGCCCTGGACGGCGCCAGTTGCCCGCGCCCGATGGCCTCGAACAGATCGTCTTCCGACGCCGCCGCCAGGGTTTCCAGCACCGGCTTCAGCGACACCTCGGCCAGCGATTTCTCGGCCCGCGTCAGCGTCTGTTCCAGCGCCGCGCGGCCCAGTTTGATCAGCTCCTCGCGCTCCGACACGCGGATATGGCGCCGGATGGCCGAGCGCGCCCGGCCGGTGACGGTCAGATTGCGCCAGTCGGCGGGGATGTCGCGTTTCGGCCCGCGCACGATCTCGACCACGTCGCCGTTCTGAAGCTGGGTGCGCAGGGGCTTCAGTTCGCCGTTGATCTTGGCGCCCACGGCGGTGTCGCCGACCTCGGTGTGGACCGCATAGGCGAAGTCCAGCGGCATGCCGCCGCGCGGCAGGGTGATCAGGGCGCCCTTGGGCGTGAAGACAAAGACCTGATCCAGGTACATCTCCAGCTTGGCGTGTTCGACCCAGTCCTCGCCGCCCTCGCCGTGCTCGATCACCTGAACCAGATGGCGCAGGTTCTGCAACGGATCGCGCCCGCCGTCCTGCTCCATGGCCTCCTTGTCGAAGCCATAGGATTTGTTCTTGTAACGCCAGTGGGCCGCCACGCCGTCCTCGGCCACCCGGTCCATGACCTCGGTGCGGATCTGCATCTCGATGCGCAGACCCGACGGCCCGACCACGGTGGTGTGCAGGCTGCGATAGTTGTTCGACTTCGGCGTCGAGATGAAGTCCTTGAACCGCTCCGGCACCATCGGCCAGGCACGGTGGATGACGCCCAGGGCGCGATAGCAGTCATCCTCGGCCTCCACGATCACTCGGAAACCGTAGATGTCGGACAGGCTGGAGAAGCCCACCGACTTGCGTTGCAGCTTTCTCCAGATCGAATAGGGCGTCTTCTCGCGGCCGAAGACCTCGGCCTTCATGCCCGCCTCGACCAGGACACGCTGGACCTCGGCGGACACCCCGTCGATGGCGCGGCCATGCTCCAGCTTCAGCGCCTCCAGCCGCCGCTCGATGGCGGTCTTGGCCGTGGGGTTCAGATAGGTGAAGGCCAGTTCTTCCAGCTCGGACGCGATCGAATGGATGCCGATCGACCGGCCCAGCGGCGCATAGACTTCCAGCGTCTCGCGGCTGATGCGTTCGCGCTTTTCGGGCTTCACATATTGAAGCGTGCGCATGTTGTGCAGGCGGTCGGCCAGCTTGACCAGCAGCACCCGCACATCCTTGGAGATGGCCAGGATGAATTTGCGCAGGTTCTCGGCCTGGCGCGTGTGCTCGGCCTGAAGCTCCAGCCGCGACAGCTTGGTCACGCCTTCCACCAGCACGGCGATCTCTTCGCCGAACATCGAGGCGATGTCGTCGCGCGTGGCCGAGGTGTCCTCGACCACGTCATGCAGCAGGGCGGTGACGATGGCGGCGGTGTCCAGCCGATAGTCGGTCAGGATGCCCGCCACCTGGATCGGATGGGCGAAATAGGGATCGCCCGAGGCCCGCAACTGCGAGCCGTGCATCTTCATCGCATAGACATAGGCCCGGTTCAGCAGGTCCTCGTCGGCGGTGGGATCATAGGCGCGCACCGCCTCGACCAGCTCGAACTGACGCAGGACCTGGGTGCGCTTGGCGCCGGATACGACATCGCCGCCGACGGCGGGCGTCGACGGCGGATCGTTGCGGTTCGCAGCGGTCGGTTTCGGCGAAGCCTCTTCGGGCCGCGCCGGCAGAATGGTGACGCCTGTGCCGGCTTCGGCCGTCAGTAGCGCTCCTCCTGGCCGCCGTCGCGGTCGCTCTGCAGGGCGCGGATCAGCTCCTGCTCGGCCATGTTCATATGCTGGGGCTCGGCCAGCAGGGCCACGGTCTCGGCCTCGTCCTCGGCCTCGGTGCGCTCATCGACCCGTTGCAGGGTGGTGATGATGTTCTCGCGCAGTTCGTCGGGGACCACGGCGTCCTCGGCCAGTTCGCGCAGGGCCACGACCGGGTTCTTGTCGTTGTCGCGATCCAGGTTCAGCGGCGCGCCATTGGCGATATTGCGGGCGCGGTGACCGGCCAGCAGGACCAGGCCGAACCGGTTCGGCACCTTTTCGATGCAGTCTTCGACAGTGACGCGAGCCATGAAATCCTCGGGTGGCGCGGGGAGTGAACCCGGTAAAATATAGAGCGAAGACGCATTGTGCAATGCGGTGACGGCGGGATTTGGGCGATCAGATCGGCCGGGCGTCACGCCCCACGGTCGCCGCCTGCGCCAGAACCGTCGCCGTCCCACCCGTCGGATGCGGCCACTCCGGCGCGATCTGCGCCAGCGGCCCCATGACGAACAGCCGGTCCGCCGCGCGCGGATGCGGCAGGATCAGGCCGGCGAAATCGCCGTTCAGCCGGCCATAGGCGATCAGGTCCAGGTCCAGGGTGCGCGGGGCGTTGGGGCGGTCCCGCTGGCGGCCGAACGCCTGTTCGATCCGGCTCAGGGCGGCCATCAGGGCATGGGGATCATGCTGGGTCCGCACCTGCACCACGCCGTTCAGGAACGGCGGGTCGGCCGGATCGGGCCAGGCGGCTGAGCGCCACCACGACGACCGCGCAATTACATCGATCCCCTCGGCGCGGAAGCGGGCCAGGGCGGCCTCCAGCGCCTGTTCGCAATCGCGCCAGACCCCCTTGTCATTGCAGCCGAGGGCGACGAAGACGGCGTCATTCAATGCGCCGTCGCCTTCATATTCGCTGTCTACGGAACCGTTCATGACCTTCCATAACACCGACCGGCTGGCCCTGTTTATCGACGGGGCCAATCTTTACTCGTCCGCCAAGGCGCTGAACCTGGACATGGACTTCCGCAAGCTGCTGGACGCCTTCGCAGCCAAGGGGCAGCTGCTGCGGGCCTATTACTACACCGCCGTGATCGAGGGGGACGAGTTCAGCCCGGTCAAGCCGCTGGTCGACTGGCTGGACTACAACGGCTTCACCGTGGTGACCAAGCCGGTCAAACGTTACACCGACGCGCAGGGCCACAGCCGCACCAAGGGCAATATGGATGTCGAGATCGCCGTCGACATGATGGAGCTGGCGCCGCGGCTGGACCACGCGGTGCTGTTCTCGGGCGATGGGGATTTCCGCCGTCTGGTCCAGGCGCTTCAGGCCAGGGGCGTGCGGGTGACGGTGGTGTCCTCGACCAAGAGCCAGCCGCCCCAGATCGCCGACGAACTGCGCCGTCAGGCCGACGCCTTCATCGACCTGGCCGACCTGGCCGCCGACGTCGGCCGCCCGCGCGCGCCGCGCGACGACCGCTGATCGGAACGGCCACGCTGGCCCACTGTGGCTCGCCGGACACGCGAATCAGGTGGCGTATCGTCCCGCATGAATCTGGCGGAACAGTCCCTGCGACCCGACGTTTTTCGGCGGACAGGAGGTTGGGGATGTCCAGCAAGTCGAATTCGGTTTTCAGCCGCTCCGAGCGCCGCGCCGCGCTGTGGGCCGTGGTGCTGGCGGTGGCCATCGCCGTCTGCGGGATGATGGTCCAGAACAGCTGGGGCAGCCCGTCCCTGGGCGCCTATGCCGCCACGGCCCCGTCGGCCCTGCCCGGCGTCTTGGACGCGCGCCCGATCACTTAAGGCCTTATGCTGACTGAGTGCTGACCGTGCTCATCCCTCTCCCGCGAGCGGGAGAGGTGGCCCGTCGATCAGCGAAGCTGATCCAGGGTCGGAGAGGGGAGTCTTCGCAGGGGAGCAGACTTCCCCCATCGTCATGCGTCTCGCTGGCGCTCGACGACATGACACTTCCCCCGCAAGCGGGAGAAGGATTCATACTCAAGGCCGCTTTCAGCCCTTGTCGCGCATCAGCCGGGCCTTGTCGCGCTGCCAGTCGCGGGCGGCCTCGGTCTCGCGCTTGTCGTGGATCTTCTTGCCCTTGGCCAGGGCGATCTCGACCTTGGCCTTGCCGGCCTCGTTCAAATAGAGCTTCAGCGGAATGATGGTCTGGCCGTCGCGCTGGACCGCCCCGATCAGCTTGTCGATCTGACGCCGGTGCAACAGCAGCTTTCTCGGCCGGCGCGGCTCGTGGTTGAAGCGGTTGGCCTGTTTGTAGGGCGGGATGTCGGCGTTGATCAGCACGATCTCGCGCCCCTCGGGCGAGACATAGGATTCGGCGATATTGGCCCGTCCGTCGCGCAGGGCCTTGATCTCGGTGCCCAGCAGCTGAATCCCGGCCTCGAGATTGTCTTCCAGGAAATAGTCGAAGCGCGCGCGCCGGTTCTCGGCGATCAGCTTGGTCTTGGGCTTTTCGGCGGCCATCAGGCGACGCCGGCTTCGGCCATGGCGCGGTCGATGGCCGGGCGCACCTCGGCGCGGGCCGGAACCAGCGGCAGGCGAAGCTCCTCGGTGCACAGGCCCAGTCGAGACAGGGCGTATTTCGCCGGCGCCGGCGAAGCGTCCAGGAACAGCGCCTTGTGAAGGCCGATCAGTCGATCCTGCCACAGGCGCGCCGCCTCCAGATCGCCGGCCTGGACCGCGTCGTACAGGGCGACCATCCCCTCGGGCGCGACGTTCGAGGTGACCGAGATCACCCCGTGCCCGCCCGCCGCCTGATAGCCCAGCCAGCTGGGGTCGTCGCCCGAGATCAGGGCGAACCCCTCGGCGATATTGGCGCGCATCCAGCCGATCCGACCCAGGTCGCCCGTCGCATCCTTGATGCCCACGATGTTCGGGTGCGCCGCCAGGGCCGCGACCGTCTCGCTCGCCAGATCCACCCCGGTGCGGCCCGGCACATTGTACAGCAGCACCGGCAGTTGCACCGCCTCGGCGATGGCCTCGAAATGGGCCTGCAGCCCGGCCTGCGACGGGCGGTTGTAATAGGGGGTGACCACCAGGGCGCCGTCGGCCCCCACGGTCTTGGCGTGACGCACCAGTTCGATGGCCTTGTCCGTGGCCGACGCCCCCGCCCCGGCGATGACGCGGATGCGCCCGGCCGCGACCCGAACCGCCAGTTCGACGACGCGCTGATGCTCATCCGCATGCAGGCTGGCGCTCTCGCCCGTCGTTCCCATGGGCACGACGCCGTGCACGCCGGCGGCGATCTGACGCTCCAGCAGGGCGGTGAAAGCCGCCTCGTCCACGTTTCCGTCACGAAGAGGTGTGATCAGGGCGGTGATCACGCCCTTGAACAGGGGAGCGGTCATTGGAACAAATACAGCCTGTGTGGGTGGGCGCGACGCGCATTCGCCGGTACGCAGGAGGTTTAGGTCGGCGCCGCGCGCGCCGCAACCGATCAGAATGGGGATGATGCGCTTCATGATCGCGACGGCTCTGGCCACGGTTCTGGCGGCGACTGCGCCCCTGCCCCAATCGCTCAACAGCCAACCGACGGCCTATGTCGCCGCCCCGGCCTATCAGGGTCGCGTGCTGAGCGAGGCCGACACGGCCGCCTTCCGCCAGGGTCTGGCCGCCGCGCGCGCCCGCGATGTCGGCGGCGCCCGCATGGCCATGTCCCAGATCGGCGACCCCACGGCGCGCAAGCTGGTGGAGTGGGCGCTGCTGGACACCTCGGCCAACCAGCTGTCGCATTCCGAATTGGCCCAGGCGGCCCAGGCCATGGCCCGCTGGCCGCGCGGCGACGGGCGGCGCACGGCGCTGGAGGCCTCGCTGGACCTGGCCAATCCGGGGCCGGACGCCGTGCTGGCCCTGTTCGCCCAGACCCCGCCCAACAGCGTTCAGGGCGCCATCGCCCTGGCCGACGCCCTGGACCAGCGCGGCCGCCGGGCAGAGGCGCAGAGCCTTATCCGAGACTGGTGGCGCACCCGCTCGTTCGACGACGCCCAGCAGTCGCGCATCCTGAACCGCTGGTCCGGCGCCCTGACGACCGACGACCACGACGCCCGCCTGTCGATGCTGCTGCTGGGGCCGCACGGCCCGGCGACGCGCGCCATGGCGGCCATGGCCTCGCCCGAGATGCGGGGCGTCGCCCAAGCGGCCATGACCCTGCGCACCGCCTATTCGCCCGAAGGCGTGGTGGCGAATCTGAGCCCGGCCCAGGCGCGGCACCCGGCCGTGGTGCTGGAGCGGGTGCGCATCCTGCGCGCCGCCAACCGCCAGAGCGAGGCCTTCGCCCTGTTGTCGGCCCTGCCCGCCGCCCCCTCTCACAAGGAAGGGCAAGACACCCTGTGGCGCGAGCGGCGCAACTATTTCCTGGACGCCCTGCGCCTGGGCGATCCGCGCGCCGCCTATGACGCCATGGCCGGCCACGGCTTCCCGTCGGGCGACCGCAAGGTGGATGGCGAGTTCTTCGCCGGCTGGGCGGCCCTGACGCGACTGAACGATCCGGTCACGGCGGCGCGGCACTTCCAGGCCCTGCGCGAAATGTCATCGACGCCGATCACCCAAGGCCGGGCGCTGTACTGGCTGGGCCGGGCGGCCGAGGCGCGCGGCGACCGCGCCGCGGCCCAGGCCTATTACGCCGAGGGCGGGCGGCACATTCAGTCCTTCTATGGCCAGCTGGCGGCCGAAAAGGCCGGGGTCGCCACCCTGGTCCTGCCCGCCGATCCGCAACCCACGGCATCCGACGTCGCCCGCTTCGAGGCCGACGAAATGGTGCGCGCCCTGCGCATCCTGGGCGAGACGGGCGAGACCAGCCTGTATCGCGTCTTCGCCTATGCGCTGGACGACCAGCTGACCGAGCCGGCCGACTACGCCCAGCTGATGGACATGACGCGCGGCTATGGCGAGACCTTCGCCGCCATGATGATCGGCCGCGCCGCCAGCCAGCGCGGCGTTCTGATGCCCGAGCGCCAGTATCCGGTGCGAATGCCGCCGACCGTTGCCGGGGCCGCGCCCCTCCCCTTCTCACTGGCCATCACGCGCCAGGAATCCAGCTTCGACCCCCGCGCGACCTCGGGCGCCAATGCGCGCGGCATGATGCAGTTCCTGCCCGCCACGGCGGCGGCCGTGGCCCGGCGCCTGGGCATGCCCTATTCGGTCGAGCGTCTGTACGACCCCGACTACAATATGACGCTGGGGACCTATCACCTGGGCGAGACGCTCAGCGGCAGCGGCGGCTCCTATCTGCTGTCGGCGGTGGCGCACAATGCGGGCGCCGGGCGGATCAACATGTTCGTGTCGCGCTGCGGCGACCCGCGCGGCGGCCAGACCGCGCCCGAAGACTTCATCGAATGCGTGCCGTTCAGCGAGACGCGCGACTACATGATGCGGGTGCTGGAGAATATGGCCATCTACAAGGCGCGGCTGAACGGCGGTTCGGCGCCGCTGACGCCCTCGGCCGACCTGCGCGCGGGCGCGGCCGCCGGACCCCGCCCCTATGTGGCCGAAGCCGCCTCGGTCGAGGGGAACTAACCGCCCGCGATTAGTTTCGGCGCGCCGACAGCAGGGGTCCGTCCGGCCCCTGCACCCACTCGGCCGTCAGACCGAAGGCGCGGTCCAGATGCCAGGGCGAAAGGGCCTCCATCGGCGGCCCGTCGAACAGCACGTCGCCGTCCAGCATCAGCAGAACACGATCCGCATAGCGCGCGGCCAGGGTCAGGTCATGCAGGCTGACCATAACCCCGCGCCCGGCCTGCGCCTCCTGCCTCAGCCGGTCCATGACCAGCAGCTGGGCGTCCGGGTCCAGGCCGGCCACCGGCTCGTCGACCAGTAGCGCTCGGCCTGGCGCGACCAGGGCGCGCGCAAGCAGAACCCGCGCCCGTTCGCCGCCCGACATCTCGGCCACGCCCCGGTCGGCCAGGCCGCCGACGCCCAGATCGTCCAGCACCACGCGGGCGCGATCCACCGCCTGGGCCGGCGCCAGGAAGGGCGCGCCCAGGGCCGCCACCTCGACCGCCGGCATGTTCCAGGCCAGGCCGCGATCCTGGGGCAGATAGGCGGCGCGCTCGGCCCGCTGGCGAGGGTTCAGCGCGGCGACGTCATCGCCGCCCAACCGCGCGATCGCCCCCGGCCCGCCGATCGGCAACAGGCCCAGCATGGCGCGCAGCAGGCTGGTCTTGCCTGATCCGTTCGGTCCGCAGACGGCGACCACTTCTCCGGCCTGGATGCAGGCGTCGGCTTCGCGCAGAACGGTGCGGCCATTCAGAACCGCCGTCGCCTCCCACATCTCGGCCAGGATCACAGCCGCCACTCCCGCGCCGCGCGCCAGGCGATCAGGGCGAACAGCGGCGCCCCGACCAGGGCGGTGAACACCCCCAGCTTCAGCTCCTGATCCGTCGGCGTCATCCGCGCCAGCAGGTCGGCCGCCACCAGCATCAGCCCGCCCGCCAGGGCCGAGGGCAGCAGGATGCGCCCCGGATCACCCCTCACCAACGCCCGCACCAGATGCGGCGCCGCCAACCCGACAAAGCCGATCACTCCGGCCACCGCCACCGCCGCGCCCGTGGCCAAGGCCGCGCCGATCAGGGCCAGCAGCCGCAGCCGCGTCATCGACAGGCCGGACGTCGCGGCCGCCTCTTCGCCCAGGCTCAACATCCGCAGGCCCGGCGCCGCCAGGCTCGCGAGGATGGCCGACAGGGCCAGGGGCGGCGCGATCCACAGCACATCGTGCCAGCTGCGGTTCTGGACCGAGCCTAAGAGCCAGCTCATCACCTCGGCCGTGGCGATGGGTGATGGCGACAGGTTGAACACCAGGGCGGTCAGGGCGCCCGCGAAACTGGACAGGGCCACGCCGAACAGGATCAGGGCTTCGGGCTGGCGCACCCGCGCGGCGAACAGCACCAGCGCCCCGCCGCCGAGCGCCGACCCGCCCAGGGCCGCCATCTCGACCGCGCCGGGCGCCGCCGCCGCGCCCGCGACAATGGCCAGGGCCGCCCCCAGGGCCGCCGTCGCCGACACCCCCAGCACGCCCGGATCGGCCAGCGGGTTCCTCAGCAGCCCCTGCATCACCGCCCCGGCCAGACCCAGCGCCGCCCCGACCAGCAGGGCGCAGATCACGCGCGGCGCCCGCACGGCCCACAGCACCTCGCCCGGCCCAGACGCCGGATCGCGCATCGCCTCGGCCCACTGGGCGGGCGTCAGCAGGGTCTCGCCCATCAGCACGGCCAGCACGGCCGCAACGGCGATGCCCAGCCCCAGGCCGGCGATCAGCCCCGGCCGCCTCATGTCGCCTGGTCCGCCAGCATGGACGCCGCATCGGCCGCGAACCAGGCGGGGCAGGCCGTGACGGCGCCGGGCAGGCGCGCCGCCGTCCGCCCCTTGGCCGCGCGCATGACGACCGGATGGCGTCCCGCCCCGCGCCAGTCGGCCCGCGCCTGTTCGAAGAAGGCCAGGATGAAGCGCGTCGGCGGCTCCAGCGCGATCCGCTCCACGCTGACGGCGCCGAAACCGGGCGCGGGCGCCGCATTCTGATACCCCGCGGCCCTCAGTATGGCGTCGATCAGCACCCCCGGCCCGGCCGTGAAGCCGCCGGTGGTCAGATACAGCGCCCGGCCGCGCGGCCGTTCCGGTTTCGCGTCCTGCAGGCGGGCGTCCATCCGCGCGATCAGGGCCTCGCCCCGCGCCGTCTGGTCCAATGCGACGGCGACAGCGCGCACATTGGCCCGCACCCCATCGAAGTCCGTCGCGTCATTGATCGTGGTCACCCGCGCGCCGCGCCGATCCAGCGCGGCCAGCAGGCGCAGCTCCCCGCCCCAATAGCGGACCACCACATCGGGCCGGAACCCCACCGCCGCCTCCAGCGTCGGTCGCATCTGGCGCCGCCCGCGCGCCTGATCGCGCAGCCAGGAATCCGGGTCGTCGGCGCGGGGCGACAGGGCCAGTTCGGCGTCGGGCGCCAGGGCCATCACATATTGATCCGCGCACGGGTCCAGAGACAGCACCCGCAATGGTCGCGCCTGAACCGGCAGGGCGGCGGTCACCGCCACGGCCGCCAACGCCCAAACCCCTGTCCTCACGGCGTCAGCAGGCCGTCGAACAGGGCGTCCAGCAGGGTGCGCGTCAGCTGTTCGCGGTCCACCCAGTCGAAATAGGGTTTGGTGATCATCAGCGATACCACCCCATGACCGCCCGCCCACAGGGCCTGGGCCGCCGCCCGCGGCTCGGCCCGCAGGCGACCGGCGGCGGCGGTTTCGTCCACCACCTGCTGGAAGGCGGCGAACAGACTCAGGCCCACTTCCTGCGCCGCCGTCTGGGCGTCGCGCGCCTCCAGCGGGCGGGTCATATAGACCAGGCGATAGGCGTTGGGATTTTCGAAGCCGAACCGGACATAGCCTTCGATCATCGACCGCAGCCGCTGTTCCGGCGGAGCCTGGTCGGCCACGATGTGCCCCGTCGCCTCGGTCAGGGTCTCGAACGCCCCGCGACAGATCTCCTGCAGGATCTCGCCCTTGTCGGCGAAATGCATATACAGCGCCGTCGACGACAGGCCGACCTCGTCCGCGATCTTGCGGATCGTCGCGCCTTCATAGCCGTGCTCGACGAAGATGCGTTCGGCCGCGGCCAGGATCTCGGCGCGGCGCGAATGGCCTTCGCCCTTGGGCTTGCGTGTACGGACGGAACTGGCGGCGGTGTCGGTCAAATCAGGCTCCGGGCCTTGCGCGGCCTTCCATAGCGGCATTCGCCCCCCCGCGCCAACCGCTTGCCGGGCGCATCGCGGCGCCTTAGCCGTTGTCGGATGGGGGACGGGACGGATCAGGATGCGGGGGCGGCCCGGCTGGGACCGCCGTTCGAGGACAGCGCCGCGCGACTGGGCGCCACGACCGGTCAGGTGATGACATGGTCGGCGCTGGGCCTGCTTCTGATCACGGCCCTAGTCGCGGCGCCCGGCGGGACACTGGCCTGTCTGGTCGTGGGGATACAGGGGCTGTTCCTGCTGGCGGCCCTGTGGCGCGGCCTGCTGATCCTGGTCAGCCGGCGACCGCCGCCGCACCGCGAACGACCCGGCACCTGGCCGCGCTACACCATACTGGCGGCCCTGCACGACGAGGCCGAGGTTCTGCCGCAACTGGTCGAGCGCCTGTCCGAGATCGACTATCCGCCCGAGCGGCTGGAGTGTTTCCTGGTGCTGGAGGCCGACGACGACGCCACCATCGCCGCCGCCCGCGCCACGCCCCGGCCCCAGTGGATGCGGCTGCTGATCGCGCCGCCGGGCTATCCCCGCACCAAGCCCCGCGCCCTGAACCATGCGCTGGGCGTTTCGACCGGCGAGTTCCTGACCATCTATGACGCCGAGGACGACCCCGACCCCCTGCAAATGCGCGAGGCGGCGTCGCGGTTCGCCGACGATCCGGGGATCGGCTGCCTGCAGGCGCCATTGCGCATCCGGCGCAAGTTCAAGACAGCGGAACCCTCGCCCTTCGTGGACCGACAGTTCGCGGCCGAATATGCGGGCCTGTTCGAGGTCACCCTGCCCGGCATGGCGCGGCTGGGCCTGCCGTTTCCGCTGGGCGGCACATCGAACCACCTGCGGGTTTCGGCCCTGCGCGATGTCGGCGGCTGGGACAGCCACAATGTCACCGAAGACGCAGACCTGGGCTTTCGCCTGTGGCGGGCGGGCTGGCGCTCGGGCGTGATCCGCCGCCCGACCTATGAGACACCGCCGGGAACCCTGCGGGCCTGGCTGCCGCAACGGACGCGCTGGCTGAAGGGGTTCATGCAGACCTGGGGCGTGCATACGCGACGGCCGTCATTACTGGGCTGGCGCGGCATGGCGTCACTGTCGGTGACCCTGGGCGTTTCGATCCTGTCGGCCATAGCGCATGGGCCGGCCCTGGCCTGGCTGGTGTCGGCCCTGTTCCTGTCGGCGGTCGCGGGAGTGACGCCGCCGACCCCGGCGCTGGCGGTCGGGGTGCTGTTCGTCGGCGCGGCCATGGCCTGGATCACCACCTGGATCGGCGCACGCCGCGCGGGGGCGCCCTATGGCCTGGGCGACATGATCTCGGCCCCGGCCTATTGGTCGATGCTCAGCCTGGCCTTTGTTCACGCCGCCTGGCGGCTGGCGACCCAGCCGCATGCCTGGGACAAGACCCCGCACCTGCCCGACCGGCCGCTGGTGATCGAAGAGGCGCCGCAGGCCGCCTCTGGACGCCGGGCCGCCTGAGCGCCTATCCAGCCGCCCATGGCCCCCACCCTGTCGCCCAGCCCCGAAACCCTGATCACCCGCGCATGGCCCGACTACGCCCTGCTGGACAGCGGCGACGGGCGCAAGCTGGAGCGCTATGGCCCCTTCACCGTCGTGCGGCCCGAGCCCCAGTGTTTCTGGACCCCGCGCGACCCGGCCGCCTTCGACAGCGCCGACGCGGTGTTCGATCCGACCGGCGAGGACGACGACGGCCGTTGGCGCTTTTCGGGTCAGGCCATCGACGCCTTTCCCCTGGCCTGGAACGATGTGCGGTTCACGGGGCGGTTCACCCCCTTCCGGCACCTGGCCTTCTTTCCCGAACAGGCGGCCAACTGGGCCTGGATGGACGCCCGCGTTCGCCGGCTGGAGCGGCCGCGCATCCTGAACCTGTTCGGCTATACCGGCGTGGCCAGCCTGGCCCTGGCGGCGGTGGGGGCTGAGGTCACCCACGTCGATGCGTCCAAGAAATCCGTCACCTACGCCCGCGAGAACGCGGCCCAGTCAGGGCTTCAGGACGCCCCCATCCGCTGGATCGTCGAGGACGCCCGCAAATATGTGGCGCGCGAGGTGCGGCGCGGCTCGAAATACCACGGCGTCGTGCTGGACCCGCCCAAATACGGGCGCGGGCCGACCGGCGAGGTGTGGCGGCTGTTCGAGGATCTGCCGGGCCTGCTGAAGGATTGCGCCGCCCTGTTGGCCGATGATGCGGACTTCCTGCTGCTGAACGCCTATGCGGCGCGCATCTCGGGCCTGTCGCTGGCGCATCTGATGGCCGAGGCCCTGCCGGATCGCGGCGGGCGGATCGACTGGGGCGAACTGGCGCTGTCGGAAGACGGGCCGGACGCGCGGGCCATCGGCTTGTCCTTCTTCGCGCGGTGGAGCGCCTGATGGACGCGGTCATCACCTCCCTGACCAACGACACGGTCAAGTCGGTGCGCGCCCTGCACGCCAAGAAGGAGCGCGAGGCCACCGGCCTGTTCCTGGCCGAAGGGCTTAAGTTCATCGGCGAAGCCCTTGATCTGAAACACGCGCCCCAGATGTTGCTGGTGGGCCAGGACGCGCGGCCGCACCCGCTGCTGGACCGGGCGAAGGCGGGAACCCGCGCCGCCGGCGGCCGGGTCGTCACCGTCACCCACGCCATCCTGGAAAAGATCAGCCGCCGCGATAACCCCCAGACCGTGCTGGGCGTGTTCCGCCAGACCTATACGCCGCTGGACGCCATCAACCCGGCCGCCGCCCCCTGCTGGATCGCACTGGAGCAGGTGCGCGATCCGGGCAATCTGGGCACCATCATCCGCACCGCCGACGCGGCCGGATGCGGCGGGGTGATCCTGATCGACGACTGCGTGGACCCGTTTTCGGTCGAGGCGGTGCGCGCCACCATGGGCTCGGTCTTCGCCGTCACCATCAGCCGCGCCTCGTCCGACGAATTCCTGGCCTGGCGCGCCCGCTGGCCCGGCAGCGTGATCGGCACCCGGCTGGACGCCACGGCCGGCTATCGCGACGGCGCCGTGACCCGCCCCGCCCTGCTCTTGATGGGCAATGAGCAGGCCGGCCTGACAGACCGCCTGGCCGCCGCCTGCGACATCAATGTGAAGATCCCCATGCGCGGCCGCGCCGACAGCCTGAACCTGGCTATCGCCACGGGGATCATGGCCTACGCCCTGACGGAATAGCCCGTCAGGCCGGATGCGGCTCCAGCCGGATGTTCCGCACCGCGCGCCAGCCCGAGACGGCGTCGCCCTGCAGCCGGACGATGCCCGAGCCGCCCCGCAGCTCCTGCGCCGCGCGATAGGCGGCGTCGACGCGGAACTCTGCGTCGAACACCGCATCGTCGATATAGTAGGGCCGCCGCCCCGGCTCCTGAACGAACAGATGCACATGCGCGGGCATGGTCATGTCGGGATAAGGGGCGGGTTTGATGGTCTCGAAGCGATAGTCGCCCTCGGCGTTGGTCCGAACCCAACCGCGCAGCCGCCCATGACGGCGGCTCCATTCCGTTTCGTTCGAACCGTTGGCGTACAGTCCCTGGGCGTTGGTGTGATGGGCGTAGATCACCACGTCCGGCGCCGGCGTCACTCCATCGGCTGCATGGACACGACCTGAAAGGACCATCCGTTCGCCGGGTTCATCCGGTCCGGCCAGGGCCAACGACCACGGCAGACCCCGCGCATCGCGCTCGCCCGTCGCCTCGCACCCTTCGCAGAGATACAGGTTCGGGCGCACGCCGGGCGCATCCGCCGTCTGCGACCGCGAACAGGCGGCCGTCGCCGCAAAGGCGCCCGACAGGCCTGCGACGCAGAAGAGCCTTCTGTGCAGATCGCTCATGTCGCATCCTCCGCGAAAATCGTCAAAATCCTATCGGTTTTTGAACGCGAGAAAAAGCAGATGACACAGGCCGCAACGCCGCATGTCTGGAACCGTACGGCCAGGTTTCTTCACTGGGTCGTGGCGGTCCTGATCGTGGCCCAGTTCATCACCGGCTGGTCCAGCGAGAACGCCGAGACGCGCCAGGCGGAGCTCCTGTTCGGCCGCACCCATTTCCAGTTCGGCGTGCTGCTGGGCGGACTGATCCTGTTGCGGCTGCTGTGGCGTCTGTCGCACGTCGCACCGCCGCCGGCGCCGGGCGAACCGGTCTGGCGACGCAGAACGGCAGCTTGGGTGCATGGGCTGATCTATCTGGCCCTGCTGATCCTGCCGGTCACCGGCTATATCGTCTGGGTGCATATGAAGGAGGCCATGGACCTGTTCGGCCTGGTCACGGTTCCGGCGGTCTTCACGCCGACGCCAGACGACGAACGGCTGTGGGCCGGCGCCTGGTATGTGCATTTCTTCGCCGGCTGGATGCTGCTGGGCCTCGTCGCCCTGCATGTCGGCGCGGCGCTTTATCACCAGTTCGTGCTCAAGGACGGCCTGATCCGGCGGATGGGACGCTGATGTCCGCCGTCTAGGTTCCGCGCGGCTTGGCGCGGGTAGTCGGGTCGGCGTTGGCGGGGTCTTCGGGCCAGGGGTGGCGCGGATAGCGGCCGCGCATCTCGGATCGCACCGCCGCCCACGACCCGGCCCAGAAGCCCGGCAGATCCTTCGTCACCTGCACCGGTCGCCGCGCGGGCGACAGCAGGGCCAGGGTCAGGGGAACCCGCCCGCCGCCGACCATGGGATGCGTCTTCACCCCGAACAGTTCCTGCACCCGGATATCGACGCGCGGCCCGCCCTCGGCGCCATAGTCGATGGCCGCGCTGCCCAAGGGCGTCTCCAGCCGCGACGGCGCCAGCGTCTCCAGCGTCCGCTGCAAATCCCACGGGATCAGCGCGCGCAGTCCCTGCTCCAGCGCCGCATCGCTCAGGGCCGACAGGGCGTTCACCGCATCCAGCAGCGGATGCAGCCAGGTCTCGGCGGCCTGCGTCAGCCCGGCGTCCGACACATCGGGCCAGGCTGGGTCCAGGCCGTGCAGGAAGCTCAGCCGCGCCCTTAGCGCGCCCGAGCGCTCGCCCCATTTCAGCGCCCCTGGTCCCTTGTCCGCGAACTCGGCCGCCAGGGCTGCGGTCACCGCCGCCCGATCCGGCGCGCCGATGATCTTTTCCGACAGGGTCAAAGCGCCGATCCGGCGCAGGCGGCGCAGGGTCAGGCGGCCCGAAGGCTCGCGCGCCACCCGGTCCTCCTCGACCACCAGAGGCGCCAGTTCGGTTTCCAGCAATGTCTCGTCCAGCCGGGCGGCCAGGCGGATGCGGTCGCTGGCCTCGCCGCCGCCCAGTTCGCCGACCGCCAGCCAGGGCTCCCGCGCCAGCGGATCGTGCGGGTCCAGATGCGCCCCGCGCCCGGAGGCCAGCAGCACTTCGCCCGCCTTGCCGCGCGCCCGTGCGATCCGTTCGGGGAAGGCCACGGCCAGCAGGGCGCCGGGATCGACATGTCCGCCCGTCCCGCCGCCCGCCGCCCGCGCCCAGCGGTCGATCAGCGCCCCCGCATCGCGCGCGCGCGGCGACCGATCGCGCTCCAGCCCCCTCAACCGCTCCACCAGATCCGTGTCGTTTCCGCCCAGCCCCGGTTCCGACAGCACCGCCGCGATGCGCGCCCCCAGTCTGGCGTCGCCTGCATCCGAAGCCGTGGCGACCAGATGCGCCAGTCGCGGCGACAGCGGTATGCGCCCCAGCCGGCGCCCGTGCGGCGTCAGGGCGCCCGCACCGTCCAGGGCGCCCAGCCGCCCCAGCACCTTGCGCGCCTCGGCGAAGGCGCCGGCGGGCGGCGGGTCCAGCAGGGCCAGGCCATCGGCCGACATCGCCCCCCACCGCGCCAGGTCCAGCGCAAGACCGGTCAGGTCGGCCTCCAGCATCTCGGGCCGCTGGCGCGGGACCAGGCCCCGGCTCTGTTCCTCATCCCACAGGCGATAGCAGACGCCGGGTTCGACGCGCCCCGCCCGGCCCCGCCTCTGCTCGGCCGAGGACCGGCTGACCCGCACCGTGGCCAGGCGCGTCAGGCCGCTGGCCGGATCGAAACGCGGCACGCGCGACAGGCCCGAATCGATCACCACCCGCACGCCTTCGATGGTCAGGCTGGTTTCGGCGACCGAGGTGGCCAGAACCACCTTGCGCCGCCCCGGCGCCGCCGGCTCGATGGCGCGATCCTGCTCGGCCTTGTCCAGAGCGCCATACAGGGCGACCACATCGACGGCGGGGTCGCGCAACCGCTCCATCAACCGTTGACGAACACGGTTAATCTCGCCCTGCCCCGGCAGGAAGGCCAGAATGGAGCCGGTCTCCTCGGCCAGGGCGGTCAGGCAGGCCCGCGCGGCCGCATCCTCGATCCGCACCGCCGGATCGCGGCCCAGATATCGCGTCTGAACCGGAAAGGCCCGGCCCTGGGCCTCGATCACCGGCGCCGCCTCGCCGTCCGGCCCGGCCAGCAGCCGCGAGACGCCGGCGATGTCCAGCGTCGCGGACATGACGATGATCTTCAGATCGTCGCGCAGCACCGCCTGGCTTTCGCGCGCCAGGGCCAAACCCAGGTCGGCGTCCAGGCTGCGCTCATGGAACTCGTCGAACAGCACCGCCGCCACGCCTTCCAGACCCGGATCGTCCAGGATCATGCGGGTGAAGACGCCCTCGGTGATCACCTCGATCCGCGTCTGAGGCCCGATGCGGCTTTGCAGGCGCGTGCGGTATCCGACCGTTTCGCCGGTCGCCTGTCCCAGAGTGCGGGCCATCCGCTCGGCCGCCGCGCGCGCGGCCAGTCGTCGCGGCTCCAGCAGCAGGATCCGCCCCTCGCCGCGCCAGGGCTGGTCCAGCAAGGCCAAGGGAACCACGGTCGTCTTGCCCGCCCCCGGCGGCGCGGCCAGCACCACCGCCGCGTGGTCCGCGACGGCGCGTTTCAACTCATCCAGGACGGCGTGGATCGGCAGCATCGCCCTGCGCTCTAGCCGCAACGGGGCCGTTCACGAAAGCGTCGTCTGAGGTTCACCAAATGGAAACCGCGTTGCGCGCGGGCCTTTGCGCCGCTAGCGTCGCGCCCGAAGCGGCAGAGGCCGCTGTTTTTTATCGGGAGGGGAACCCCATGTGGCGCGTTAAGTCGCTAGACGCGATCCTGGCCACGGCTGAGAAAAAGTCGCTCCATCGCTCGCTAGGCCCTGTGCAGCTGACGCTGCTGGGCGTCGGCGCGATCATCGGCACCGGCATCTTCGTTCTGACCGCCGCGGCGGCCCAGAAGGCCGGTCCGGGCATGATGTGGAGCTTCGTCATCGCCGGCGCCGTCTGCGCCGTCGCGGCGCTCTGCTATTCGGAACTGGCCTCGATGGCGCCGGTGTCCGGCTCGGCCTACACCTATACCTACGCCGTGATGGGCGAACTGCTGGCCTGGACGGTCGGCTGGGCGCTGATCCTGGAATACGCCGTGGCGGCCTCGGCCGTGTCGGTGGGCTGGTCCGGCTATGTGCTGGGGCTGATCGAGAACGCCCTGGGCTTCGACTGGCCAGACATGCTTCAGGCCGGTCCGACGTGGAGCATGAACGGCTTCATCCCGTCGCCTGACTTCTCGGCCGGCATCATCAATGTGCCCGCGATCATCGTGGCCCTGTCGGTGACGCTGCTGCTGATGATCGGCACGACGGAATCGGCCCGCCTGAACGCCATCCTGGTGGCGATCAAGGTCGCCGCCCTGACCGCCTTCATCGTGTTGACGCTGCCGGTGCTGCAAGCCGACAACTTCACGCCCTTCGCGCCCAACGGCCTGTTCGGCACCTCCTCGGGCATGGGCATCGTCGGGGCCGCGGCCTCGATCTTCTTCGCCTATGTCGGCTTCGACGCCGTTTCGACGGCGGCGGAAGAGACCAAGAACCCGCAGCGCAACGTGCCCATCGGCCTGATCGGTTCGCTGGCCATCTGCACCATCTTCTATCTGTTCGTCGCCGTCGGCGCGATCGGCGCCATCGGCGCCCAGCCGGTGCTGGGCCTGGATGGTTCGGCGGTCCAGCCGGGCTCGCCGGGCTTCGTCGCCGCCTGCGCCCTGGCCGAAAACGCGAACCAGCTGGTCTGCTCGAACGAGGCCCTGGCTCACGTCCTGCGCGAGATCAACTATCCGGCCGTCGGCAACGCCCTGGGCACCGCCGCCATGCTGGCCCTGCCGTCGGTCATCCTGATGATGATCTTCGGCCAGACGCGCATCTTCTTCGTGATGGCGCGCGACGGCCTGCTGCCGGCCAGCTTCGCCAAGGTGCACCCCAAGTGGAAGACGCCCTACATCGTGACCCTGTTCACCGGTATCGCGGTGGCCATCGCCGGGGCGCTGTTCCCGGTCGGCCAACTGGCGGACATCTCGAACTCGGGCACCCTGTTCGCCTTCTTCATGGTGTCGATCGCGGTGCTGATGCTGCGGATCAAGGACCCGAACCGTCGTCGTCCGTTCAAGACGCCGCTGGTGTGGATTCTGGCCCCGCTGTCGGCGTTCGGCTGCGCCTTCCTGTTCTGGAACCTGCCGCATGACGCCAAGATGGTGCTGCCGATCTGGGGCGGCATCGGCCTGGTGGTCTATCTGCTGTACGGCATCCGCAAGAGCCACGTCGGCCGCGGCATCGTGGATGTGCCGGAACTGGATCCGAATGCGCCCCAGCAGCCGGTGCCGCCCATGCCGGGCGCCCCCACGCCGGGCAGCAAGGACGAGAACTGATCCCTCGTCCCTGATCCTGAACCAAGGCCCCGGAGAGCGATCTCCGGGGCCTTTTTCCATTCAGCGGCGCATCAGCAGGCCGAGCAGCAGACCCGCGCCCAGGGCGTAGAGGCCCGCCCGCACCGGTTCCGTCTGGATGGCCGTACGGGTCCGCTGGACCCTGCGCGCGGCCCACAGGCGGCTGCGGGCGACATCCTGGCGCACGGCGGCGCGCAGGCGTTGCGCCGGCGCACGGGCCTGACCTTCCAGCAGGATACGGTCGGCCGCGCGTTCCAGAACGCGGCTGGGGCGGTCGAAGCCGTCGTCGATGATGTCGTCGGCTACGGGCGCGGAAGCATAGGTCTGGGGCATGGGTCTGTCCTGGATTGAGAGGGCGCACCGACAACCCATGCGGCCGCGAGCCGGTTCCGCGACCAACGGCCTCAGGCCCGGATCGGCCGGCGCTGCGCAGCGTTCTTTCCGTTCAGGAGAAACGCCATGACCTATATCGAGCCCACCCCGCCCGGCGCGCCCCAGCCCGAGGTCGATCCGACCCCGTCGCCGGTTCCAGAGATCACCCCCGACGAAACGCCTCATGAAGTGCCGCCGCTACAGCCCGGCGGCGGCGGCCCGGGCGATTCCCGACCGCACGACCACGGCTGAGTCGCTGAAAAGTCAAACCGTTCGCCGGACGGGGAAATGCCATTTCGTCCGGAACCTGAAGCATTGCACGGGGTTCAGAACAGCAACCGACGCCCCGTAACCAAAGGAGCCTCCGATGGCCGAAGGACAGACCACCCGCGCTTCCGGCGTGTCCAAGCGCGGTTTCGCCTCGATGGACCCGGAACGCCAGCGCGAGATCGCCCGCAAGGGCGGCGCCAGCGTCCCCAGCGAGAAACGCAGCTTCTCGCAGGACCGCACCCTGGCCGCCCAGGCCGGCCGCAAGGGCGGCGAGGCCTCGCATGGCTCGCGCACCCGTGCGCCCAATGAGGATCAGGCCGAGACGCCGCCCCGACCGGGCATGTGATCCGATCCGAAAGTCAGAAGGGCGGCCGGTCCGCACCGGCCGCCCTTTCTCATGGCCTCAGCGCACCGGGCGCCCGCCGTGCTTCGCATACTCCAGACGGGCGATGGCGCGGTTGTGCACCTCGTCCGGGCCGTCGGCGATGCGCAGGGTGCGGGCCATGGCGTACATTTCCGCCAGCGGCGTATCGCCAGAGACGCCCGCCCCGCCGAACGCCTGGATGGCGTCGTCGATGACCTGAAGCGCCATGCGCGGGGCCGCCACCTTGATCTGGGCGATCTCGGAGCGGGCGTTCTTGGCCCCGGCATGGTCCATCATCCAGGCGGCCTTCAGCACCAGCAGGCGGCACATTTCGATGTTGGTGCGCGCCTCGGCCACGCGCTGCTCCCATACCGAATGTTCGGCCAGCGCCTTCCTGAAGGCGGTGCGGGTCAGAAGCCGCTGGCACATCAGCTCCAGCGCCCGCTCGGCCATGCCGATCACCCGCATGCAGTGGTGGATGCGGCCCGGCCCCAGGCGTCCCTGCGCGATCTCGAAGCCCCGCCCCTCGCCCGCGATCAGGTTCGCCGCCGGCACGCGCACATTGTCCAGCACCACCTCGGCATGGCCGATCGGCCGCTCGTCATAGCCGAACACCGACAGCATCCGCTCGATGCGGAAACCGGGCGTGTCGACCGGCACGATGATCTGCGACTGCTGGGCGTGGACGGCACCGTCGGGGTCGGTCTTGCCCATGACGATGGTCACCGCGACGTTCGGATGGCCCATGTTGGTCGACCACCATTTGCGGCCGTTGATGACATAGTGGTCGCCGTCGCGTTCGATGCGGGTTTCGATATTGGTGGCGTCCGAACTGGCCACCGCCGGCTCGGTCATCAGGAAGGCCGAGCGGATGTCCCCGGCCATCAGCGGCGTCAGCCAGCGCGCCTGCTGCTCGGCGTTTCCATACAGGTGCAGCACCTCCATGTTGCCGGTGTCCGGGGCGTTGCAGTTGAACACCTCGGCCGTCCACAGATGCCGCCCCATCATCTCGGCCAGGGGCGCATACTCCATGTTCGTCAGGCCCGCGCCATGTTCGCCCGGCAGGAACATGTTCCACAGACCCGCCTGACGCGCCTCGGACTTCAGCGCCTCCATCACCGGCGGCTGGCGCGTATGATCCCGGTGCACCTGGGCCCAGTATTCGGCCTCACGCAGCAGAACCCGCTCGTCCAGAAAGCGCCGGACGCGATCCTGCCAGGCCAGGGCCTTGTCGCTGTGCTGGAAATCCATGGGGCGCTCCTGTGGGGTCGGGTCAAAAAGAAAACGGCGCGGTCACCGTGAGGCGCCGCGCCGTTCAAGGCCTTGAGTCAGATCAAGCGCATCAGCGCTTCAGCAGCGGCGCCAGCTTCTGGGCGATCATCATGTCGCCGGCGATCTTCAGCTTGCCCTGCATGAAGGCCATCATCGGGTCCAGCTGACCCTGCGACAGGGCCAGGAAGTCGTCCCACGAGATCGAGACGGTGGCGTCGGCCGGCTTGTCTTCATTGGTCACCGAGTTCGGCGTCGAGGCGCCGTCGATGAAAATCTTGCCGATGTCGCCGAGGTCCAGCTTGACGGTCTTGCCTAGGCCGGCGTCGTCGCCCACGGCGGCGCGGATTTTTTCAGTCACTTGAGCCAGATCGACCATGGACGTTTCTCCTGGAAAAAGGGGTCTGGATGAGGACGTAGCCCCCCGCCCGCCCGGCGCCAAGATCACGTCGCGGAAACCTCAGTGCGACGATGCGTCCGAGGGGGCCTGATCCCGATCGTCCGTCATGCGCTGACGCATCTCGCGGTCGCGGCGTTCGGCCTCGACCCGTTCGCGCCACGCACGGCGGGCGTCACGTTCCGCCTCCCAGTCAGGGCGCGGGGCGTCAAAGCCATAGCCGCGGTCTTCACGCCGGATCTCCGGCGGGGCCGGTTTCTCGTGACGCGGCGCGGACGAACCGAAGATGCGGGTGAACCGCCTCAGCAACGGGGTCGATTCCTTCGGCGTGTCGGCCGGTTCGACCTCTTCGTCGCTGACGGCCGGCGTCGCCGGCGGCAAATCGCCGGGCTGGAAGGCGTCGACCAGGGTTCCGACCTCCATCACCGGGCCGGCGATCAGTTCCGGCTCGACCGGCTGGACCACTTCGATGCGGATTCTCTGGTCGGTCGGAATATCGGCCACGGCGTCACCGCCCGTCGCCCGCATCAGGCCCAGAACGCCCAAGCCCAGAACACCAAGACCCAGCAGAACGACCGCCCCCGCCGCGGCGCCAAGCCGCCAGTCCAGCCGCAGGCGGGACACACGGTCGCGCACGATGTCCACGATGCGGGTCAGGGCCTGACGATCCATGCCGACACAAAGCCGATAATCCATGTCCGCATCAAGACCGGCCTTTACAGCGTTGCGGCGCGCGCCCGGATGGCGTCATATCCGCCCCGTTCAGTTTCCAGAGGGGTTTTCGCGTCCATGTCACGTCTGCTCGCCGCCGTCTCCGCCCTGTGCCTGCTCACGGCCTCTGCTCCCGCCCTGGCTCAGGACGTGGATCGCGTCGCCATCAACCGCATCATCGACCAGGGCCAGAATCACAGCGAGGTGATGCGCACCGCCGCCCACCTGACCGACCGGATCGGCGGGCGCCTGACCAATTCGCCCCAGATGCGCGAGGCCGAACGCTGGGCCCAGCAGCAGTTCCGCGACTGGGGTCTGTCGAACGTGCGGGCCGAGGGGTTCGAGTTCGGCCGCGGCTGGTCGATCGTCAGCTATGAGGCGCGCATGACCGCGCCGCGTCCGCTGCAGCTGCGGGTCATCCCGGTGGCCTGGACGCCCTCGACCGACGGACTGGTCGACGCCCCGATCATCGTCGCGCCCATGGCCAACGCCGGCGATTTCGAGAAGTGGCGCGGCAAGCTGGCGGGCAAGATCGTGCTGATCTCGCGTCCGACGCCGGCGACCGACCCGACCCAGCCCGCCTTCCGCCGCCTGACCGACGACGACCTGCGCGGGCCGGGCAATTATCCGCAGCCCAACTATTCCCCCGCCGCCATCGAGCGCCAGCTGCGCGACGGCGATTTCGCCGAACGCCTGGACGCCTTCCTGGCCGAAGAGGGCGTGCCGGCCTGGGTGCGGATGTCCTATCGCGACGGCGGCCTGGTGCATGGCGCCGGCTATTCCTACCGCGTCGGCGCCACGCCGCGCGTGCCCGGCTTCGAGATGGCGGCCGAGGACTATCGCCGCCTGACCCGCCTGGCCATCGCCGAGACGGCCCCCGCCCTGCAACTGCGCAGCGAGGTCCGCTATCACGACGAAGACGTCAACGCCTACAACATCTTCGCCGAGATTCCGGGCACGGATCGTTCGGGCCAGTATGTCATGGCCGGCGCCCATATGGACAGCTGGGTCGCCGCCGACGGGGCCCAGGACAACGCCGCCGGCACCGCCGTGGTGATGGAGGCGGCCCGCATCCTGCGCAGCCTGGGCGTGCGGCCCAAGCGCACCATCCGCTTCGCCCTGTGGAACGGCGAGGAACAGGGCATCCTGGGATCGCTGGCCTATGTCGACCGGCATCTGGCCACGCGTGCGCCGTCCCAGGACGAGCGTTGGGCCGCCCTGCCCGCCAACCGCACCTGGCGTCACCGCTGGCCGATCCAGCCGCGCCCCGGCTATGCCGACCTGACGGCCTATTTCAACCTGGACAACGGCTCGGGCCGCATCCGGGGCATCAACGCCGAAGGCAATGTCGCGGTGGCCCCGATCTTCCAGGACTGGCTGGCCCCGTTCGCCAGCATGGGCGCCACGGGCGTGTCGCTGCGCAACTCGGGCGGCACCGACCACGTCTATATGCAGGCCGTGGGCGTGCCGGGGTATCAGTTCATCCAGGACCCGGTGGATTACAGCAGCCGCATCCACCACAGCAGCATCGACAGCTATGACCACCTGCAGGCCGAAGACCTGCGTCAGGCGGCGATCATCATGGCGACCTTCCTGCTGAACGCGGCCAACCGCGACGAGCCGCTGCCGCGCATGCCGCTGCCGACCCAGCCGACCCAGACCGACCCGTTCGAGGCGCCCTGATCCCTGCGGCTGGCGCCCGCAGCGACGCGGGCGTCAGCCGTCGATCATCTCTTGCAGATAGACGGCCATCTTGGCGGCCATGCGCCGGCATTGGGCGTCGTCCATGCCATAGCCGCCGGTGACCTCGCGGCCGATGGCCATGCCCATGATGAAGCCCGCCGCCAGTCGCGCCTTGACGGCGGCGTCGTCGCCCCCGACCCATTCGGCGAACGGGCCATGGATGCGCGTATTGGCGCCGCGCTGGACGATCTCCATGCCCTTGGCCGACGAGATCGAGCGCAACAGGATCATCAGCGCCTTCAGCTTGTCCTCGTTCTTGGGCTGGAAGATCACCTCATTGGCGATGTGTTCCCCAAAGTTCTCTCGCGGCACCGACAGCATCAGCTGGCTGTTGTCGCAACTGTCCAGAACCGCCTCGAACAGGTCTTCCTTGGATCCGAAATAGCGGGACACCAGGGCCGCATCGACACCGACGTCGCGCGCCACGTCGCGCATGCCGACCTCGTCATAGCTCTGGACCGCGAAACGCTCGCGCGCCGCGTTCAGGATGGCGGCGCGCGTCGCCTCGGCATTGCGCGGTCGGGGGGCGGGACAGAACAATTCAGGCGGACTCCGAAATAACCACAGTTGCAATATGGCTATGTCAACAGGCGTTGACAAGCGGAGCAACGCTCTCCATTAAGTCACCACACGTTGACTAGCGGCGCCCTCCCCATTGGCGGCCGGTCGGCGACAAGAAGGGATTTCTCCTCACATGCGCACCGCCAAAGTCGTGGTCGCGTCCGCCCTGATGGCGGTCGCGCTCCAATCCTGCACCCAACCCAGCGAGGCCCAGGCGCCCCCCGCGCCGGCCGTGACCGTGGCCACGCCGCTGGTTCGCCAGGTCCAGGACTGGGATGAATTCACCGGCCGGTTCGAGGCGACCCAGAGCGTCGACGTGCGCGCCCGCGTGGGCGGCTACATCTCTGGCGTTCACTTCCGCGACGGCGACTATGTGCGGCGCGGCCAGCTGCTGTTCACCCTGGACGCCCGCCCGGCCCAGGCGGCCCTGGCGTCGGCGCGCGCGTCCCTGGCCCAGGCCGAGGCCCAACTGACCCTGGCCCGCGCCAATCTGGCCCGTTCGGAAAGCCTGCTGGCCGCCCAGGCGGTGTCCCAGGCCGAGGCCGACGCCAATCGCGGCGCCGTGGCCCAGGCCGAGGCCGCCGTGGCCGCCGCCAACGCCGCCATCCGCGCACGCCAGCTGGATGTCGAGTTCACCCGCGTGACGGCCCCGATCTCGGGCCGCATCTCGGACCGCCGGGTCGATCCGGGCAATCTGGTCGGCGGCGGATCGTCGGCGGCCGACATCCTGACGACCATCGTGTCCAGCGCGCCGATCTATTTCGTCTTCGAAGGCTCCGAAGCCCTGCTGCTGAAGTACCAGCGCCAGGCCCGTCAGGGCGCCGCCCCGATCGAGGTGCGCCTGCAGGATGAAAGCGATTACAGCCGCACCGGCCAGCTGACCTTCACCGACAATGCGGTGGACGCCGCCTCGGGCGTGATCCGCCTGCGCGCCTCCATCCCCAACGCCGACGGCTTCCTGAAACCCGGCATGTTCGGCCAGGCCCGCCTGGCGGGTTCGGGAACCTATCAGGCCATGCTGGTGCCCGATGCGGCCATCGCCACCGACCAGGCCCGCCGCGTGGTGCAGGTGGTCGCCGCCGACGGCTCGGTCTCGGCCCGCCCGGTCCAGACCGGCCCGCTGGTCGATGGCCTGCGCGTCATCCGCTCGGGTCTGGAAGCCACCGACCGCGTCATCATCGCCGGCGGCCAGCGCATCCAGGCGCCGGGCATGAAGGTCCAGGCCAAGGCCGGGCAAATCCGCCCGACCGCCCAGCGCTCCGCCGCCCCGGTGACCACCCCGGCCCCGGCGTCCAGCGCCACCTTCGCCAACAGCCTGTCGTCGGGCGACTGAGACCCAGATGAACATTTCCCGCTTCTTCATCGACCGGCCGATCTTCGCGGCCGTGATCGCGGTGTTCATCACCCTGATGGGGGTGTTCGCCTATCCGCTGCTGCCGCTGTCGCAGTACCCGGAGATCGCGCCGCCGACGATCACCATCAACACCGCCTATCCCGGCGCCTCCGCCGAGACGGTGGCCGAGACCGTGGCCGCCCCCATCGAGCAGGAGGTGAACGGCGTCGAGGGCATGCTGTATCTGTCGTCGTCATCGACGTCGGACGGCGGCGTGTCCATCACCGTCACCTTCCAGCCGGGGGTCGATCTGGATGACGCCCAGGTTCTGGTCCAGAACCGCGTCGCCCTGGCCGAACCGCGCCTGCCCGAACAGGTCCGCCAGATCGGCGTGACCGTCAACAAGGCCGAAAGCGGCTTCCTGATGATCGTCGGCCTGACCTCGCCGGGCGAGGTGCTGGACAACGACTACATCGGCAATTTCGCCAACTCCCAGCTGCGCGACCGCCTGCTGCGGATCGAAGGCGTGGGCAACGTCCAGGTCTTCGGCGGCGGCAACTATTCGATGCGGGTCTGGATCGACCCGGGCAAGGCCGCCGCGCGCAATCTGACGGCCCAGGAAATCGTCGGCGCCCTGCGGGCCCAGAACGTCCAGGCCGCGGCCGGCGCCATCGGCCAGCCGCCCTTCGCCACCAACGCCGCCGCCTTCCAGCTGCCGGTCCAGGTGCAGGGCCGCCTCAGCGACCCGGACCAGTTCTCGGACATCGTGCTGAAGACCGACGCCGAAGGCCGCGTGACCCGCGTGCGCGACGTGGCGCGTGTCGAACTGGGCGCCCAGGATTACGGCATCAAGGGCTTCTTCGACGGCCAGCGCGGCGTCGGCATCGCCATCGTCCAGCAGCCGGGCGCCAACGCCCTGGCCACCGCCGAGCGGGTGCTGCATGAGGTCGAGACCCTGCGCGCCGAACTGCCCCAGGGCATGAATGTCTCCATACCCTACAACCCGACCGAATTCGTCGCCGCCTCGGTGGAGTCGGTTCAGCACACCCTGATCGAAGCCATCTTCCTGGTCGTGCTGGTGGTCGTGGTCTTCCTGCAGACCTGGCGCGCCGCCATCATTCCGATCGTGGCCATTCCGGTGGCCCTGGTGGCGACCTTCGCGGTCCAGCTGATGCTGGGGTATTCGATCAACTCGCTCAGCCTGTTCGCCCTGGTTCTGGCGGTCGGCATCGTGGTCGATGACGCCATCGTCGTGGTCGAGAACGTCGAACGCTACATCCGCGAGGGCCTGACCCCGCGCGAGGCGGCCTATCGGTCGATGCAGGAAGTGTCCGGCGCCCTGATCGCCATCGGCCTGGTGCTGGTGTCGGTGTTCGTGCCGACCATGTTCGTGCCCGGCATCCCCGGCATCTTCTATCGCGAGTTCGCCATCGTCATCTCGACGGCGGCGGTGGTGTCGCTGCTGGTGTCTCTGACCCTGTCGCCGGCCATGGCCGCCCTGCTGCTGAAGCCGCACAACCACGAGGCGCCGCGTCGGCGTCCGGGCGTTCTGGGAACCCTCCTCTACTATCTGGGCGAGGCCGGACGGCGCTTCAACGCCGGTTTCGACTGGCTGTCCGACCGCTATGGCCGTCTGACGGCGCGCCTGGTGCGGATGGTCGCCATGATGCTGGCCATCTATGTCGGGCTTCTGGCCCTGACCGGCTGGCGCCTGATCGACACGCCCTCGGGCTTCATTCCCGAACAGGATCAGGGCTTCCTGATCGGCGTGGTGCAGCTGCCGCCCGGATCGTCGCTGGAACGCACCGAAGCGGTGATGATGCGCGCCAACGAGATCATCTCGTCCACCGAAGGCGTCGATGGCGCCGTGGCCTTCGCCGGCCTGGACGGGTCCAGCTTCTCGTTCGGCTCCAACGCCGCGACCCTGTTCATCCGTCTGGACGACTTCAAGGAACGCAAGACGCGTGAATCCGCCGCGGCCGCCCTGGCCGGCGCCATCACCGGCGCCACCGCGGGCATCGAGGAAGCCAACATCTTCGTCATCGCCCCGCCCGCCGTTCAGGGCCTGGGCAACGGCAACGGCTTCCAGCTGATGGTTCAGGACCGCTCGGGCCAGGGCTATCGCGCCCTGGAAGGCGCCACCTTCGCCATGATGGGCGGCGCGGCCCAGATGCCCGACCAGGTGCAGCAGGTCTTCTCGACCTACAACACCGGTTCGCCCCGCATCGCGGCCGACATCGACCGCGACCGCGCCCTGATGATGGGGGTCCAGCCGTCGTCGGTGTTCGACACCCTGGGCATCTATCTGGGTTCGTCCTACGTCAACGACTTCAACTATCTGGGCCGCACCTTCCGCGTCACCGCCCAGGCCGAGCCGTCGGCGCGCGACGACATCGCCGACATCGCCAATCTGAAAACCCGTTCGGCCACCGGCGCCATGGTGCCGATCGGATCGGTCGCCACCCTGCGTGAAGACTCAGGCCCGGCCCGCGTCGTGCGCTACAACCTGTTCCCGGCGTCCGAACTTCAGGGACAGCCCGCGCCCGGCGTTTCGTCCGGCCAGGCGCTGGGGGCCATGGAAGGCTTGGCGGCCAACGCCCTGCCCGAAGGCTTCTCGTACGAATGGACCGGCCTGGCCCTGCAGGAGAAGCAGGCGTCCGGCGGCGCAGCCATGGTCTTCGTGCTGGCGGTGGTGTTCGTCTTCCTGGTGCTGGCCGCGCAATACGAGGCCTTCACCCTGCCGCTGGCGGTCGTTCTGATCGTGCCCATGTGCATTCTGGCGGCGATGATCGGCGTCAATCTGCGCGGACTGGACAACAACATCCTGGTCCAGGTCGGGCTGGTGGTTCTGATCGCCCTGGCGGCCAAGAACGCCATTCTGATCGTCGAGTTCGCCAAACAGGCCGAGGAAGAAGGCCTGAACCGCTGGGACGCCGCCGTGCGCGCCGCCCAGACGCGCCTGCGTCCGATCCTGATGACCTCGTTCGCCTTCATCTTCGGCGTCGTGCCGCTGATGCTGGCGACCGGGCCGGGGGCCGAGATGCGTCAGTCGCTGGGCACAGCCGTCTTCTCGGGGATGCTGGGCGTGACCTTCTTCGGCCTGATCTTCACCCCGGTCTTCTATGTGATCTGTCGCTGGATCGCGTCGAAGATGCCGCATGCGCCCGACCGCGAGCGCACCATTCCGACGACCGAGGGCTTCCCTCCGCACGACGGTCCCGAACCCGAGACCGCGCCGGCCGCCCCGCGTCTGGGAGACGCCTGATGACCACCCCTCGTTCCTACCGCTTCCTGACCGCCAGCGCCGTCGCCGCCCTTCTGACGTCGGCGTGCGCGGTCGGGCCGAAGGCGCCCGACGCCACCCTACCCCCCGCCGCGTCGGGCGCCTTCATGGGGGCCTCGACCCCCGCCGTATCGGCCGCCCAGGCCCGCGACGACTGGTGGCGGCTGTACGCCGACCCGGTGCTGGACGGTCTGATCGAACAGGCCCTGGCCGAGAACAACGACCTGGAGGCCGCCGACGCCAATCTGCGCCGGGTCCGCGCCGCCCTGGGCGAGGCGCGCAGCGGCCGCCTGCCCTCGACCACGGTCAACGCCGCCGCCAACCGCAGCCGCGCCTCGGCCGCCACCGTGCCCGGCCTGCCTGCGGGCCAGAAGGCGCCCGAGGTCGAAACCTATGACGTCGGCCTGGACGTGGCGTACGAGATCGACCTGTTCGGCAGGGTCGGATCGTCGATCCGCGCCGCCCGCGCCGATGCGGACGCCGCCGCCGCCGCGCGAGACGTGGTGCGCGTCACCGTCGCGGCCGAGACGGCCCGCGCCTATGCCGACGCCTGTTCGGCCAACGCCCAGATCGCGGCGGTCGAGCGCACGCTGCAGCTTCAGACCGAAACCGCCGGCCTGACCCAGCGTCTGCTGGATGCCGGAACCGGCAACGGCCTGGACGTCGCCCGCGCCCGCGCCGTTCTGGACCAGACCCGCGCCGGTCTGCCGCCGCTGCGGGCCCAGCGCGACGGCGCCCTGTTCCGACTGGCGGTCCTGACCGGCCGTCCGCCCGCCGAGGCGTCCCAGGCGGCCCGCGCCTGTGCTGCGCCGCCGCGCCTGAACCAGCCGATCCCGGTGGGCGACGGCGCCGCGCTTCTGGCCCGCCGACCCGATGTGCGCCAGGCCGAACGCGCCCTGGCCGCCGCCGGCGCGCGCGTCAATGTGGCCACCGCCGACCTGTTTCCCAGCATCCGCCTGGGCGGCGGCTTCGGCGCCACGGCTCTGGACAGCAACGGCCTGGGCGACAGCGAGAATTTCCGCTTCAGCGTCGGCCCGCTGATCAGCTGGTCCTTCCCCAACATCCTGGCTGCTCGCGCGCGGATCAAACAGGCGGGGGCCGCTTCGGACGCTGCTCTGGCCACCTTCGACCAGACGGTGCTGACCGCGCTGCAGGAAACCGAGACGGCTCTGGCCAACTACGCCAGCGAACTGGACCGCAACGCCGCCCTGAAGGCCGCACGCGATCAGGCCGCCACCGCCGCGCGCCTGTCGCGCCTGCGTTTCGACGCGGGGGCCGACAGCTTCCTGACGGTGCTGGACGCCGAACGCACCCTGGCGGGCGCCGACGCGCAGCTGGCGTCGTCCGACGCCCTGATCACCACCTACCAGATCGCGGTGTTCAAGGCCCTGGCCGGCGGCTGGGGCGAGTAAACGGCGCCTGAGAGACCGCCCGCCCTCGCGCGGGCGGGTCAGCCCTCGATCTCGACCACCTCGACCCGGGCGCCGTTCAGCACCAGGGCGATTTCGCCGCGTTTCAGCTTCAGCGCATCCTCGCCGAACAGCTGACGGCGCCAGCCGCTCATGGCCTCGACCGGCGCATTGTCGTCCAGGGCGATCTTCTCCAGGTCGGCGACATTGGCGATCAGCTTGGTGGCCACGCCGGCATTGTCGCTCTTGGCCTTCAGCAGCACCTTCAGCAGTTCGACCACCGACGGCGGCGCCGGCTGGCCGTGGGCCGGCCGTTCCAGCTTGGGCGCATGGGCTTCGGGGTCGGCCAGAACGCGCGCCAGCTCGGCCGTCAGCTCCTGGCCCAGGCGCGAGCCGCCGAATCCCTTGGGCACGGACCGCAGGCGGTTGAACGCCTCAGCGTCGGTCGGCGCCTGGGTGGCGATCTCGTCGATGGCCTCGTCCTTCAGGATGCGTCCGCGCGGCTGGTCGCGCTCCTGGGCCGCGCGTTCACGCCACACCGCCGTGGCCTTGAACGCCGCCAGATATTTGGCCGCATATTTCTTGGGTTTCAGCCGCTTCCAGGCGTTTTCGGGATCGGTGTCATAGACGGCCGGATCGGTCAGATCCTCCATCTCGGCCGTCACCCAGGCCAGCCGCCCGTCCCGGGCCAGCCGGTCGCGCAGCTTGGGATAAAGGGCCGCCAGATGGGTCACATCGCCCAGGGCATAGGTCAGTTGCGCATCCGACAGCGGGCGGCGGGCCCAGTCGGTGAAGCGGCTGCCCTTGTCCACCTCCTGGCGCAGCATCTGGCGCACCAGGGATTCATAGCTGACCTGATCGCCGAAGCCGGCGGCCATGGCGGCCACCTGGGTGTCGAACATCGGCGTGGGCATGGCCCCCAGGCGCACGAAGATCTCCACGTCCTGCCGGGCGGCATGGAAGACCTTCAGGATGTCGGGGTTGCGCAGCAGGTCCAGGAAGGGCGTCAGGTCCAGCCCCTCGGCCAGCGGGTCGATATTGCCCGCATCGGTCGCCGAGGCCGCCTGGATCAGGCACAGCTTGGGCCAGTATGTCGTCTCGCGCATGAACTCGGTGTCCACGGCGATGAAGGGCGCGCCCGCCAGTCGCTCGCAGAAGGCGATCAGGGCGTCATTGGTGGTGATCGGCGTCATTCGGATGCTATAGCCCCGACGCCGCCCCCTGTGACAAGTGCGCGCATCACATTTCGCGGCGATTTAGGCGCTTCGGGCGTTCAGACCAGCTGGCGCCTCTGAACCAGCCATGCCGATCCGCCGGCCAGAATCAGACCGAACAGGATCATTCCCCATTCGGACAGCGTCGGAACGGTGTTGACCGCCAGAAGGCTGACATTGTCATAGTTGGTCTGGGCGCCGCCGACATTGCTCAGGCGCACCGTAAGCGGCTGTCCGATCAAGGGGCTGCCGACGGGCGCGACCCAGGTGACCGTGCCCATGGTGAAGACGCCGGCCGTCGTGGCCACCGCCTGGGAAGCGACCAGGGTTCCACCGATCACATCACCATCCACAACCGTCCCGCCGGCCCAAAGCTCCAGCGTCGGGCTGTTGGCCGGGTTGTCCGTCCGCTGGCCGAACGCCGCCGATGCGGTGTAGGCCTCTTGGGCGACGACGGTTTTCGCGGTCTGCTGGGCGATCGCCGCAGTACCGCCGTTGGTATAGCCCCATTGATCCCCGTACGGCGTCGGAAGCTGGCCGATCTCGTAGGATACGCCATAGCCGCAGCACCCGACCGTCAAACCGGACCATCCGGGTATGGTGTTCAGGGTCGCATTGCCCGGGGCCAGCGCCGGATCCTCAAAACTGGGGTTGGCGATATGATTCTGCGCCACGGCGGGTCCGGCCACCAGCACAAGAGCGAGCGCCGCCGCGATTGCGGACCATGGCGACAGCATTTTCATTTTGTGTTCCCCACACGGCGGTCGCTAAACATCCCTGAGGGACTCCAACCGCTTATCGATCACCGTCATGGCACAACGCTTCTTTTAGAGGAACCGAAAGTTTAGAGCCTATAGCGGCCCCGCCTCTGGCCTCGTGGCCCTACTCCGTGCCAATAGCCCGCCATACGTCCGCAAATCAGGTTCCGCCATGACCCTCCCGTCCGACGATGCGCTGAAGAACGGTCTGACCTATGCCGACGCGGGGGTCGATATCGACGCGGGCGAGATGCTGGTGGACGCCATCAAGCCGCTGGCCAAGTCGACCCGGCGGCCGGGCGCCGAGGCGTCGCTGGGCGGGTTTGGGGCGCTGTTCGACCTGAAGGCCGCAGGCTTCACCGATCCTCTGATCGTCACCACGACCGACGGCGTGGGCACCAAGCTGAAGATCGCCATCGAGACGGGCCGTCACGACGGCGTGGGCGTCGATCTGGTCGCCATGTGCGTCAACGACCTCTTGGCCCAGGGCGCCGAGCCGCTGATGTTCCTGGATTATTACGCCACGGGCAAACTGGACGTGGACGCGGCGCGCCGCGTCGTGGCCGGCATCGCCGAGGGCTGTCGCCAGGCCGGCTGCGCCCTGGTGGGCGGCGAAACGGCCGAAATGCCCGGCATGTATGCGGGCGGCGACTATGACCTGGCCGGCTTCTCGGTCGGGGCGGTCGAGCGGGGGCATGTCCTGCCCTATCTGGATCGTCAGTCGGCGGGCGACATCATCATCGGCCTGGCCTCGTCCGGCCCGCACTCGAACGGCTATTCGCTGGTGCGCAAGATCGTCGAGGCCTCGGGCCTGACCTGGGGCGACGATGCCCCCTTCGCCAAGGACCGCACTTTGGCCCAGGCGCTGATGGAGCCGACGCGAATCTATGTGAAGCCAGTGCTGCCGCTGATGAAGGCGGGCCTGATCAAGGGCGCGGCCCACATCACCGGCGGCGGCCTGATCGAAAACCCGCCGCGCTGCATCGCCGAGGGGCTGAACGCCGCCTTCGACTGGGACGCCTGGCCCCTGCCCCACGTCTTTCAGTGGCTTCAGGAGACCGGCGGCGTGGCGGACCACGAGATGCGCCGCACCTTCAACTGCGGCGTCGGCTTCATCCTGATCGTCAGCCCGGAGAACGCCGAGCCGGTGCTGGCCGCCCTGCTGAACGCGGGCGAGGCCGCCTTCGTCTGCGGTCAACTGACGGCCGCCTGATCCGTGCCGACGCGCGTCGCCGTCCTGATTTCCGGCGCCGGGTCGAACATGGCGGCTCTGATCGAGGCGTCACAGGCCCCCGATGCGCCATTCCGCATCGCCGTGGTGGTGTCGAACCGCCCGGATGCGGCCGGCCTGGCCCTGGCGGCGGATCGAGGCGTCCCGGCCGTCGCCATTGATCATCGCGCGTACGGTCAAGACCGTGAGGCGCATGAGCGGGCGGTGGATACGGTTCTGGCGGACCATGACGTCCAGGTGGTGGCCCTGGCGGGCTATATGCGCCTGCTGACGCCCTGGCTGGTCGGGCGCTGGGCCGGGCGGATGCTGAACATCCATCCCAGTCTGCTGCCGAAATATCCGGGTCTGGACACCCACGCGCGCGCCCTGGCGGCCGGCGACACCCAGGCCGGCTGCACCATCCATCTGGTGACCGAAGGCGTGGACGAAGGCCCGATCCTGGCCCAAGCGACCGTGCCGACCGAACCGGACGACACGCCCGAAAGCCTGGCCCGGCGGGTGCAGACGGCGGAACACGCCCTCTATCCGCAGGCCCTGGCCGACTTCTGCCGCCAGCGGACATGACAACGGCCCCGCGGTCACCCGCGAGGCCGTTTCGTGTCTAGGGCGCCGACTCAATTAAAGCCTAATGAAATCAGTGACACGCTAACCTCCGCTCATCCCCGCGAAAGCGGAGATCCAGTTCTTTGCCGCGCAGGAGGTCTGGGATCGTCATTCGTGGGCCGACGGCAGAGCGTATCGCCCAAATCACTGGGTCCCCGCTTTCGCGGGGATGAGCGGTATTGAGTACAGACCCTAGTCGGATCGTTTAGCGCGGACGGTCCGGCGTCGTCGCGGCGCCCGCCACGGCGCCCACGGCCGCCCCGGCCACGGTCGCGCCCGTATTGCCGCCGATGGCCTGACCCGCCAGGGCCCCGCCGATGGCGCCGGTGGCGGCGCGTTGCTCCATGGTCGTGCCGCAGGCCGAAAGCGCCAGCGCGGCGGCGGCGATCGGAGCCAGTTTGAAAATCGTCTTCATGGTCAATCTCCCTGTCGGTCCGACACAGGAACGTGCCCGCCCACACGCCGTTCCCGCATCTCGACCCGCCAGACGGCGAGCATCAGACACACGACCACGCCCGCCGCCGCCCACAGCGCCAGCCCGCCGAACCGGACGAAGGCGGCCGCCCCCAGCGCGCCCCCGGCGCACAGGCCCGCCCACAGCGCCAGATAGGGCCACCAGTCCCAGCGCGGGCCGCCGTGCAGGGCGGTGGCGATCCGCTGGCCCGCCTTGACCAGGGCGCCGGTCATATAGGTCAGGCCGACGCCGACATCGCCGTCACGCTGGAACACCGCATTCTCGACCCCCATGGCCAGGGTCACGGCGATCATGGCCGCCTCGCGATGACCGGCCGTGAAGACCGCCGCCGCCATCAACAGCAGCGCCGCCTCGACTGCCAGAACCAAGGCCCGGCGCCCCTCGCCCGCCCGGCGCGCCACCGTGGCGCCCACGATCACCCCGACCACGAACAGGACGATCAGCCCCAGCGCCGTCAACGCCGCCGCCCCGCCGCCGCCCGCGATGGCGACGCCCAGCCGGGTCGTATTGCCGCTCATGAAGGAGACGAAGAAGCCGCCCAGCGTCAGAAATCCGACGGCGTCGACATAGCCCGCCAGCGCCGACAGCGACGCCGCCAGCATCACCCCCTTGCGCCCATACTGCTTCATGCGGCCTGTCTCACCCGTCCGGCGCCGGGCCGGAATACGAAAACGGCCGGATCATCGCTGATCCGGCCGTTCCGATGCAATGATCGGGGATCGATCAGCCGACGATCTGGTCGTCGGTGAAGAACTGGGCGATCTCGATGCCGGCGTTCTCCAGGCTGTCCGAGCCGTGGACCGAGTTTTCACCGATCGACAGGGCGAATTGCTTGCGGATGGTGCCTTCGGCGGCCTGTTCCGGGTTGGTGGCGCCCATGACTTCGCGATAGGCGGCCACGGCGTTGTCGCCTTCCAGAACCTGGACCACCACCGGCTCGGCGGTCATCTGGCCGACCAGTTCGCCGTAGAAGGGGCGTTCGGCGTGGACTTCGTAGAATTTCTTGGCCTGGGCCTCGGTCAGCTTGACGCGGCGCTGGGCCACGATGCGCAGGCCGGCGCCTTCGATGACGGCGTTGATGGCGCCGGTCAGGTTGCGACGGGTGGCGTCGGGCTTGATGATCGAGAAGGTGCGTTCGGTCATGGGAGCGACTTCTTGTTGGGAGATTGAGGGTCGCGGGCTTATAGCGACGGCCTTCGTCATTTCCAAGGCGTCCCTAACGCTCGCGGCGCGGCCGCTCGCTGCTTGAGGGACGACAACAAAGCGCAGCTCCGTTCGCCATGCTTAAGATCACCAACCTGACCCTCAACGCCTGGGGCCGCCAGTTCCTTGAGAACGCCTCCGTCAGCCTGCCGCCGGGCGCCAAGGTCGGGCTGGTGGGCCGCAACGGCATCGGCAAGTCGACCCTGTTCAAGGTGATCCTGGGCGAACTGGTCGCCGGGGGTGACGAGGTCAGCCTGCCCAAGACCGCCCGCATCGGCTCGGTGGATCAGGAGCACCCCGCCACGCCCGTCAGCGTGCTGGAGACCATTCTGGAGGCCGATGCCGAACGGCACGACCTGATGACCCGGCTGGAGACCGCCGAGCCGGAGGAGATGGGCGAGATCTGGGCCCGGCTGATCGAGATCGACGCCGACGCCGCCCCGGCCCGCGCGGCCGAAATCCTGGTCGGTCTGGGGTTCAGCCAGGAGGACATCCATCGCCCGATGGCCCATTTCTCTGGCGGGTGGCGCATGCGCGTGGCCCTGGCGGCGGCCCTGTTCGCCCAGCCGGACATGCTGCTGCTGGACGAACCGACCAACTATCTGGACCTGGAAGGCGCCCTGTGGCTTGAAGCCCGGCTCAAGAAATATCCGGCGACGGCCCTTATCATCTCGCACGACCGCGAGATGCTGAACGAGGTCTGCACCCACATCCTGCACCTGTCGAACCGCAGGCTGGAGCTTTACACCGGCAACTACGACACCTTCGAAAAGACCCGCGCCGAGAAGCTGCGCCTGATGGAGGCCAACAAGGCCAAGCAGGACGCCGAGCGCGCCCACCTTCAGAAATTCGTGGATCGCTTCAAGGCCAAGGCGTCCAAGGCCACCCAGGCCCAGTCGCGGGTCAAGAAGCTGGAGAAGATGCAGCGGATCGAGCTGCCGCCTGAAGAACGCGTGGCGCCCTTCGTTCTGCCGTCGCCCGAACGCCCCCTGCCCCCGCCCCTGATCCGGCTGGAGAAGGCATCGGTGGGCTATGAACCCGGCAAGGCGGTGCTGAAGCATCTGAACCTGCGCATGGACCTGGACGACCGCATCGGCCTTCTGGGCGTCAACGGCGCCGGCAAGTCGACCTTCGCCAAGCTGATCGCCAAGGCGCTGGACATCCAGGCGGGCGAGTTCCACCGCGACGGCAAGATGCGGGTAGGCTGGTTCCACCAGCACCAGATCGAGGCCATGGACCCGACCGACACCCCGCTGGAGATCATCCGCCGGGCCATGCCGGACGCCTCCGAAAACAGCCGCCGCAGCCGCCTGGCCCAGTTCGGCCTGCCGTTCGAAAAGCAGGAGACCAAGGTCGACAGCCTGTCGGGCGGCGAACGCGCGCGCCTGCTGCTGAACCTGGTGGCCATGGATGCGCCGCACATCCTGATCCTGGACGAACCGACCAACCACCTGGACATTGACAGCCGCCGCGCCCTGCTGGATGCGCTGAACGAATATACGGGCGCGGTCATCCTGATCACCCACGACCGGTCGCTGATGGAGCTGGTGGCCGACCGGCTGTGGCTGGCGGCGGACGGCACGGTCAAGCCGTTCGAGGGCGACATGGACGACTATGCGAAATTCGTCCTGGACCGCGCCAAACAGGCCGGCGTCGTCCGCCCGGCCCAGCTCAAGCCCGACGAGCCTGAACCCGCCGCTCAAACCGCGAGCGATAGGGGCGCCCCTCAAGCAGCGAACGCCCGCGGCGCGAGCGATAGGGGCAAGAAAGCCACCGGCCCCTCGCCCTCGACCCTGCGCCATGCGGCCAGGAAGGCCGAAGAGACCATGGCCCGGCTGGCGGCCGAGGTGGCGCGCATCGACGACGACCTGGCCCAGGCCGCCGTGTCCGACCCCAAGGCGCTGGAGGGTCTGACCCGCGCCCGCGCCAAGACCCAGGCCGATCTGGACGCCGCCGAGGCCGCCTGGATGCAGGCCGAAGAAGCCCTGGCCGACGCCCTGTGACCCGCCCCATCACCTTCAGCCGTGAAGAGATCGCCGCCCTGACGCTCCGGCTGCAGGCCTGGTTCCGCGATGAATATGAGGTCGAACTGGGCGCCCTGGCGGCGCAGATGCTGATCGACTTCCTGGCGCGCGAGATGGGACCGGCCTTCTACAATCGCGGACTTTATGACGCCCAGGCCGTGCTGGCGGGCCGGCTGGACGAGATCAACGAGGCGATCCTGTCGCTGGAGCGACGCGGTTAGACCCAGGCGTTTCGCCCGCATTGTTCCCGCACCGTCAACGGCCTATCTTGATCGCATGAGTATGCGTTGGAACCCGGACAGCTGGCGGAACAAACCCGTGGTGCAGATGCCCACGGACTATCCGGATGCGCGCGCCCTGGCGGCGGTCGAGGATGAACTCAGCGCCATGCCGCCCCTGGTCTTCGCGGGGGAGGCGCGCAAGCTGACCGAACGCCTGGCCCAGGTCGAGGCGGGCGAGGCCTTCCTGCTTCAGGGCGGCGACTGCGCCGAAAGCTTCAAGGAATTCTCGACCGACAACATCCGCGACGCCTTCCGCCTGATCCTGCAGATGGCGGTGGTCCTGACCTTTGCGGGGCGCAAGCCGGTGGTGAAGGTCGGCCGCATCGCCGGCCAGTTCGCCAAGCCGCGCTCGTCCGGGCTGGAGACCATCGGCGATGTCACCCTGCCCAGCTATCGCGGCGACATCATCAATGGCATGGCCTTCACGGCCGAGGACCGCCTGCCCGATCCGCAGCGGCTCTTGAAGGCCTATCACCAGTCGGCGGCGACGCTGAACCTGCTGCGCGGCTACGCCAGCGGGGGGTATGCCGACCTGTACAACATCCATCGCTGGACCCTGGGGTTCGCGGGCGACAATGCCTATGGCGCCCGTTATCGCGACCTGGCCGACAAGATCGGCGAGGCCCTGGCCTTCATGGAGGCGGTGGGCGTGACCCCCGCCACCCACCCCGACCTGGCGCGGGTCGAGGTCTTCACCAGCCATGAGGCCCTGCTGCTGAATGTCGAAAGCGCCCTGACCCGGCTGGACGGATCGACCGGCGAATGGTTCGACACCTCGGCGCACATGCTGTGGATCGGCGAGCGGACGCGCCAGCTGGACGGCGCCCATGTCGAGTTCATGCGCGGCATCCGCAATCCCATCGGCGTCAAATGCGGCCCGACGCTGGAGCCGGACGAACTGCTGCGCCTGATCGACGCCCTGAACCCCGACAACACCCCCGGCCGCCTGACCCTGATCGGCCGGTTCGGCGCCGACAAGGTGGGCGACCGCCTGCCCGGCCTGATGGCGGCGGCAAAGGCGCACGGCAAGCGCGTCGTCTGGTCGATCGACCCGATGCACGGCAATACGCTGAAGGCGGCCAACGGTTACAAGACCCGCCCCTTCGACCGCATCCTGGCCGAGGTGCGCAGCTTCATCGACGTGGCAGAGGCCGAGGGCGTGCACCCTGGCGGCGTCCATCTGGAGATGACCGGCCAGAACGTCACCGAATGTCTGGGCGGCGCCCAGGCGGTGACCGAGGACGACCTGTCCAGCCGTTACCACACCCATTGCGACCCGCGGCTGAACGCCGATCAGGCGCTGGAGCTGGCTTTCCTGGTGGCCGAACGTCTGAAGGCGGGGCGCCAAGCGCGCTCGGCCGCCGCATGACCCACGTCGAAGGCGCGCCCGAAGACACCGCGCCGCCCACGGTGCGGGGCCGTGTCGCCTATCAGGGCGCGCCCGGCGCCTTCAGCCACGAAGCCTGCCTGCGCCTGCGCCCCTGGGACACGCCGGTCGGGTTCGCCACCTTCGAGGACGCCATTCAGGCCATGCTGTCCGGCGACTGCGGCTGCGCACTGATCCCGGTCGAGAACGCCATCATCGGCCGGGTCGAACCGGCGGCCAGCCTGGTCGAGGCCCTGGATATGGAGCCGATCGCCGAGGTGTGGCGCCCGATCCGCCTGGCCCTGATGGCGCCGTCCGGCGCACGCCTGGCCGACATCCGCACGGCCGAAAGCCACCCCGCCGCCCTGGGCCAGTGCGTGCACACCCTGGCCGCCATGGGGCTGACCGCCGTCGAGGCGTTCGACACCGCCGGTGCGGCCCAGGCCGTGGCCCAGGCGGGCGACCGCACCCGCGCCGCCATCGCCCCGCTGGGCGCGGCCGAAGCCTATGGCCTGTCGATTCTGCGCAACGATCTTCAGGATTCGGCCGACAACCGAACGCGATTTGTCCTGTTGAGCGCCGAGGCGGGTTGACGCGGCACGATCCATGCGCGATCCGGGATGCAGGATCGCCGAACGATCCCAACGGAACCGGACCCATGTCCACGCTGCGCGCCACCGTCGAACTGAACACCCGCTCGCGCGCGACCGCCCTGTATTTCGGCTTTTACGGCTTTCGATACGCCGGCTGAGGCGTCCGGGCGCGAACGCTCCTGACAGTCTCGCCGGCGACCGCTTCGACCGAAGCGGCTCCCCGCCCTGCATCGAATTCCGTCTTCCGAAAGTCCGCTTCCCATGTCTTCCCCCGCCCGTATTCAGCAGGTCTGGCCCCAGGCCGCCGACATCACGCCCGAGCAGATGGCCCTGGCGGCCCTGCGGCACGAGATCGATCTGGTCGACGACCAGCTTCTGGCCCTGTTCGAGCAGCGCCTGCGCCTGGCCGAGCGTGTCGGCCGCGCCAAGGACGCGCCCGCCGGCCCGCACACCAAGCTGCGCCCTGACCGCGAACAGGCGGTGATGGCCCGCATGCTGGATCGCTGCGCACCCGACAACGCCGAGGCGGTGGGCCAGCTGTGGCGCGAGATCGTCGGCTGGGGCCTGGCGCGCCAGGGCGTGCAGAAGGTCCAGGTCTGGGCCCCGGTCGATCCGGCCCGCGCCTTCGACGGCGCCCGTCGGCGGTTCGGCGCGGCGGCCGACATCCGCACCGCCCACACGCCCGAGGCCGCCCTGGCCTTCGCCGCGTCGGAAGGCGGCGTCGCCGTCCTGGCCGTCAATTCAGGTGATCCCTGGTGGATCGGCCTGCGCCGGGAATGGGACAGTCTGACGGTCTTCGACGGCTTCGGCGGCGAAACCCCGACCGCCCTGGCCGTGGCCAAGATCGACCCCGCCGCCCTGCCCGCCGGCCGCCGCGTGGTGGTCAGCGCGGGCGGCGACGCCGGCGACGGCGCGGGCGCCCGCCGCTGGGGCCTGGCCA
>ENA-UOUJ01000217-UOUJ01000217.1-activated-sludge-metagenome-genome-assembly--contig:-NODE-217-length-47082-cov-147.209837_pt1 | contig 47082 bp, 37 predicted proteins | sample MGYA00249839_ERZ747224 | MGnify/ENA primary metagenome ERZ747224 (study PRJEB28782, sample SAMN03220277) | activated sludge metagenome | biome: wastewater; feature: sewage sludge; material... | reverse complement strand
GACGCAGAGGGTTCTCTCCTCCCGAATAAAATATATACGGCTGTAGTACTAAGGAGTTATGATCATGGCGACCGTGCGTAAGACCATCTCACTAACCAACCAGCAAGATGCCTGAATTACCGCACAAGTCGAAGCTGGGCGATTCACGAATGATAGCGAGTTAATTCGTGACCTCATCCGGCGCGAGCAGGAACGAATGGCCGAAATTGATAATATCCGGGCCGCACTCATTGATGGCGAGCAAAGTAGGGAGCCGCAGCCGTTCGATTTTGATCAGTTCAAAAGACATAAGCTGGCGCAGCACAAACCAGGTTAATACATGGCTGAATATCGTCTCAGCCCGGCAGCGCAGCATGATCTTGATGGAATTTTTAACTACACCTTTCAACAATGGGGCGCAGATCAGGCCGTACGCTATATCGATATATTGGAAGCCGCCTGTACCGAGTTAGTCGAGACATCATCCCAGGGACAGGACTGCAGCTATATTCGACCAGGCTATCGCCGTCGCCACGTTGAACGCCATATTACTACCGAATAGAGCCTTTCGGTGTGGCCATCATCCGTATTCTGCACTATCAGCAGGATGTTCTCAGGCATCTGTAATTCCATTTCTAAATCAAAACTAACTTTGTCGGCTTTGCCGGTACGTTAATTCCCCTCAGACACTCTCGGGCTGAAGGCAAGATTTTCATTGGAGAAATAAAATAAACTATCTCACTGTCATCAGCCAAACCAATCAAATTACAGCATGAAATTATTTCTCAACTCATTCTTCTTCATACTTCTTACTACCATCGTATCCTGCACACCGCTATCAACCCCCAAGCCCACAGTTTCAGTCATCAGTTCGGTCGTTTTTGTTTCAGATTCCGGGCAGGTAGTACAGGCGCTCTATCGGGATGATGACACGGTTACACTCACCTTCCCGGACAATAGAATAGAGATGCTCAATCTTGCGGTTTCTGCATCAGGTGCACGTTATGTTGCAGGAACGAATGAGTGGTGGGAACACCAGGGAGAAGCCACTTATTCTGTCAATGATGAACAGGTGTTCACAGGCAGGCTGCAGCACCAACCTGGTAATTAAAGGGTAACCGGGCGAGCGCCCGGTTTTAAAGAAATGTATTAATTACAGCGCTTCAAACACACCGGCAGCTCCCATCCCGCCTCCGATGCACATGGTAACCATGCCATATTTGAGTTTGTGACGTCGTAAACCACTAAGCAGAGTGGCCACCCGAATGGCACCGGTTGCGCCCAGCGGATGCCCCAGTGCGATCGCCCCTCCCAGCGGATTGACTTTCGCCCGATCCAATCCGAGATCGTTGATTACTGCGAGACTTTGTGCAGCAAACGCCTCGTTCAATTCGATCCAGTCGAGTTCATCTTGCCGGATTCCGGTCTGTTGCAGCACTTTGGGAATCGCCTTGACAGGACCTACTCCCATGATTTCCGGCGGCACACCCGCCACTGTATAACCAATGAATCGCCCGATCGGCGTCAGATTGAAGCGCTGCAATGCTGCCTCGCTCACCACCATCACTGCACCAGCTCCATCCGACATCTGTGAGCTGTTACCGGCGGTTACAGATCCCTGGGCGGCAAATACCGGGCGTAATCGAGCAAGCGCTTCCGCACTGGTATCTGCCCGCGGGCCCTCGTCGGTATCCCGGACAATAGCTGTATTTTGGATTTCATGCGTATTCAGATCCGGCCGGTTTTCCTGAACAGGATAAGGTGAAATCTCGTCTCTGAATTCACCTTGCTCGATGGCGCGAATCGCGCGGTGATGGCTTTCCAGGGCAAATGCATCCTGTTCCTCCCGGCTGACTTTCCACTGTTCCGCCACTTTCTCCGCAGTAATACCCATGCCGTAGGCAATGGCTACCTGCTCACTGCCTGGTTTGAACAGCGCCGGATTCATCGCGACCTTGTTACCCATCATCGGCACCATACTCATGCTTTCGGTCCCGCCAGCAATAATGACATCCGCTTCTCCCAGCCGGATCCGGTCGGCCGCCATCGCAACTGCCTGCAGGCCAGAAGCACAAAACCGGTTGATCGTCACACCCGGCACACTGACCGGCAAACCAGCCAGCAGCAACGCCACGCGAGCAACATTGATTCCCTGCTCCGCCTCAGGCATGGCACAACCGACGATCACATCCTCGATTGCCGCGGGATCGAGTCCCTCACACTGTTTCAACACTGCCTGCAGCACATGCACCAGCAAATCATCCGGCCGCACATTCTTGAACATACCTCGTGGCGCTTTGCCTACTGGTGAACGTGTAGCGGCTACGATATAAGCATCCTGCACCTGTCTGGTCATGAGCTTCTCCTTCCATCCTTGAATTTTTGTTTCATTGCGTCCATCTTCTGCAATTTGAAATCACTCTACTCAGTTTCGCAACGGTTTGCCGGTTTTCAGGGTATACGCAATACGATCCTGGGTTTTCTCGGTTGCCAGTAATTCAATGAAGGCGGTCCGCTCCAGTTTCAGCAACCATTCCTCATCCACCTGGCTGCCGGCGACGATATCGCCACCGCACATGACATGCGCAATCTTGCTGCCGATCAGATAATCATGTTCGGAAATAAATCCACCTTCCAGCATGTTGACCAGGGTACTCTTGATTGTCGCGATTCCCGTAGCACCTGCCACCACGATTTCACGCGGACGCAACGGGGGACGGTAACCTGCCTCGGCCAGTGCAAGCGCCTGTGCCTTGGCAACATACAGCAATTCGAGACGATTCATGACGATCACGTCGGCGGGTTTCAGGTAGTACATTTCCTTTGCCTGTTCCGCACTCTTCGCCAGTTGCGCCATTGCCACCGTCTGGAAATAATGTTTCAGATAAGGAAAAGGATCACCATCAACTGCATTACGCGCAGCACGCAAAGCAAACTCCTTGCATCCTCCCCCGGCCGGCAGCAATCCCACTCCTGCCTCGACCAGGCCAATATAGCTTTCCATCGTCGTCACCGCACGATCACTGTGCATGACAAACTCACACCCGCCCCCCAGCGCCAATCCATCGACGGCTGCAACAGTCGGTATCAGACTGTAACGGAGATGCTGTGAAACCTGCTGGAAATGCGCAATCATCACCTCCACTTCAGCCAGCTTCCCGGCCATCAGCATGTCGGCCACATCCAGACTGCGAGCTGCCTGCAAGATAGCCGACTGGGTAGCGCCCCTGATCTGTTTGATGAATTTCTCGAATGCTGAAGGAGGAGCTGGTGGTGCGGGTGGTGCTTCAGTTTTGGGCCGCTCGGTTGCCTTTTTCAGGTTGGCACCCAGTGAAAACGGCGGTTCGGTCTGCCAGATCACCAGTGCACGAAAATGATGTTCAGCCTCGGTAATGGCCTGCTGCATTCCTTGCAGTACCAGATTGTCAATCGTATGTTTTTTGGTCTTGAAACTGACGATGGCAACCTGGTCCCCGGTATGCCACATACGTAATGCATCCGTTTCAAAAACCGTTTCACCATAAACGATTTCCTCGCCCACCAGCCCATCGGGAAAAAGCTGACGCCGGTACACCGGCAGCTGCGAGCGTGGTTGCCAGCTTTCCGTTATCGGAGCATAAGAACCTTCCTGCGTATGTACTCCCTGGATAGTACTCTGCCCGACTGTCTGCACCCAAGCCGGCAAGGGTATTTCAGCCATGGCCTTGCCGGCAGCAATATCCGCCTCTATCCAGCCGGCAACCGTATTCCACCCTGCTGCCTGCCATATCTCGAAAGGACCTCGTTCCCAGCCGAATCCCCAGCGTATCGCCAGGTCGAGATCACGCGCATTATCGGCGATCGCCGCGAGATGTACCGCACAGTAGTGGAACAGATCCCGGTGAATCGCCCATAAAAATTGGGCCTGTGGGTGCGAATGATCATGCAGCGCAGTAAATCGGGCCACAGGATCTTTCTGCTTCAGCAGTGCCTCGATTTCGTCGTCCACTTCGTTCTGTGCCGGCTCATACGTATCTGTGGCCGGATTCAATACATGGATGTCCTTACCCTGTTTCTGATACACCCCTTTGCCACTCTTCTGCCCGAGCGCACCATGATCGACCAGTTTCTGCAACCAGTCGGGAATAACGTAGTAAATATGCCAGGGATCCTCCGCAAGGCCGTTCTGCATGGTTTGCACGACATGCGCCAACACATCCAGCCCGACCAGATCAGCAGTACGGAATGTGGCACTTTTCGGCCGGCCGATCAGCACACCGGTAAGTTTATCTACCAGATCGAACGCCAGGCCAAACTGCCGGGCATGATGCATGGTCGCCAACATGGAAAAAACCCCGATCCGGTTGGCAATGAAGTTGGGAGTATCCTTGGCACGAATGATCCCTTTACCCAGACTGGTCACCAGAAAGCTCTCCAGCGCATCGAGTACCGCTGCATCGCTTTGCGCGCTCGGGATCAACTCCACCAGATACATGTAACGGGGTGGATTGAAAAAATGGATACCGCAGAAACGTGGTTGCAAGGCCTCAGGAATAACCGCGGCCAGCTGATTGATGGAAAGGCCGGAAGTATTGCTGGCTAAAACAGCCTGGTCATGCAGATAAGTAGCAATTTTCTCGTATAGTTCCGATTTCAGCTCCAGCCGTTCGGCAATCGCTTCGATCACAAGATCACAGTCCCTCAATTTTTCCAGATGCTGATCGTAAGTGGCCGGTTCGATACAGTTTGCCCGGTCGATCACCGACAAAGGTGCTGGTTCCTGTTTCTTCAGTTTCTCGATCGCTTTCAGTACATTGGCATCGGGATTTCCAGATTCGGCCGGCAGTTCGAACAGTAAAGTCTCTATGCCGGCATTGACCAGATGTGCGGCAATTTGCGCACCCATGACCCCCGCTCCCAGTACTGCAGCCTTTCTTACGATGAATGGATTGCTCAAGATACCTCCTGCGTGATCAGATTTCAGGGCAAATACTACCTGCTCACAACAAGAGCAGGATCAATCCTGTTAAAAAGATTACAAGCATGAACCCCAAAGAGCAAGCTGTTACTACCGGAACTGATCATGCGGCTCGACCATGCCTCACGGGTTGCTCACATGTTCCTGTGCAGTAGCAAACAGATACGATTTGCCTGGTGGAAAAAGATAAATCAGCCGGAGATACTCTTTATCCACCGGCTGAGTGAAGGCAGATCAGCCTGAACGAGTGTTCGATCTGCCTGAAAAAGTGTGGAAACGTATTATTTTCAGAGGAAATCTGGAAGGTCACTTGCTTGCGGACGAAGCATCCATACCGACACGCGCCAGCCAACTCTTGACATATTCCTGGCCGACCAGCCCGGTCTTGGCTTCACGCTGATGGCTCTGATCATAAAAATAGGTGCGCGGCACCTCGCCATACCAGCGCCGGTCGATCTCAAAACGCAGGCGTTCCGGCATATCCTCGGCAAACACCCACCGCTCGACCTTGTTCAACCCGTAATCAGCAAGATGAGAAACGATCTCCGGCTCATCATCCGGCGTATCCGCCGCAATCAGCACCAGATTCAGATCAGGATGCTGCTGCTTGAATTCACCGAGCATTTTCAGTTCAGTTGGACAGTAAGTACATGTCAGCGACCAGAGAAACAGTACGAAAGGTTTGCCTGCATGCTCTTCCTGAATCTGCGCCATACTTCCAAGTACAAACGGACGTACACCCTCGGTCGCCGACGCAACACCAGCTATCGCCAACAGCCCTATAAACAGTAAACGACGTATCATAAATCCCCCTCTGCATTAAAGAAGCGCACTCCATCTCTGGCACTGTTCCACACGACGAGTGGTTTCTGTGCACCGACTACAAATACTGGCAGGTCGGCTGCACCACCGGTCGTTGCCACAGCACGAGCTGCTGACCAGGTATCGCCACGATCAGCCGAAACGGAGGCCATCAATTGATAATTATTGCCATCAAATTCGCGCCAGACCAGATAAACCTTCTTTCCATGCGCGAATACAGCCGGATTACCCGGCTGAAAATCAAGGTCACCAAATGCGTGCGGTGCGGTCATATTCTCACCATCAGCACGCCGGTAAAACAATCCGGGATTCTGCGGATTCCCGGTAAACCACACCAGATGGTGGCTGCCGGCTTCATCCACTGCAATGTCACCACCATGATGAGGACAGGCATTGATTTCCCAGTTATCCTCACTTGCCCGCAACACTTTTGGTTGCGAATCCAGTCGTGCCAGTGCGAAATCACGAATGCTGCCCTCGAACACATGCCGCCAGAACACAACCGGTACCCCATCAGAATCGAGCGTCATGCCGATTCTGCAGCATTCACAGGCATGATCGGCCAGTTTGCGATTCGCAGAAAAATTCGCCCCGCCATCTTCCGACACTGCGTAGTAAACCGTGGTGCCAACATACTTCTGCCCGGTCTTGCCAGCCGCATCACGCTCACGTCCGTCGAACCAGGCCAGTGTCACACGGCCATCGTCACCCAGTGTCAAGGCGCTGAATCCATGGCTGATTTCGCCGTGGTCATCGTTCACGGTCACGGGCTCTGAAAAAGTACGGCCACCATCGACAGAACGGGCAAAACGGATATTCCCGGCAAACACCTTCGGCAGCGCCTGTACCCAGGTTACTGCGATCACTCCGTTACGCACCGCGATCTTCGGCCGGTTCTGGTTTTCCGCAAGAATCGCTTCAGGTTGCGGATTTACCGTTACACCTTCAGAAAAATGCTTGCCGCCATCTTCCGAATGGCTCACCCGGATATGACCATCCTGCATACGTGCCAGCCACAACCCTCCTTTTTCATCAGATGCCACGGAAACAGCCATGCCGACCGATCGTGTGCGCATTTCCGCCCACATTTTGTTCATATCGTGACCGGATTTTGCTGATTTGGACTGGGTGTCATGCACATGCTCAGCCACTACAGTCAAAGGAATCACTGCAGAAATCACAGCGAGCGCAACAACCGTAATGAAATGTTTTACTGACATCATCGATCCCTTGAAGTTAATCATCCATCAAACCTGAATATGGAAACGACGATTATTTATATATAGCGGCAAAGAACTGCACAGCAAATCATATAAATAAATCGACCTGGCCGATTGTATCCTTACATCCGATATTCCAGACCCGCAAAGAAGGAACGGCCATCTCCCGGCAGGAATTGCGCCTGGTCGATTCCCCTGGCGTTGTCGATGACACCCGTGGTAGCAGCATACTTGCGATCGGTCAGATTGCGCGCCTCGGCAAACCAGGAAAAGCCGGTTTTGTTGCGCTTGCCAATCTTGAAACCCAACAGCGCGTAGGAGTCTGCATACACCGTATTGGCGTGATCCACGTAATATTTTTCGGGCGACCATTCCACGTTCGGGCCAAGATAATAGCCTTCCGGATGACGGTAGGTCAGCTCAGCCTTATAGAAATGACGCGGAATACCGGCAAGCTGATTATTGCCGAAAGTAGGATCACCATCAAACTTGAAATCATTGAACAGGTACATCTGGCGCAGATAAAACATTTTTGCCAGCTCTACATCCAGCCCCAGCTCAACTCCCTGATGTACCGTTTTACCCGCATTGACCGTACCCAGCGGAGAACTGGTCACAGGATCGACCAAGGCGAGCAGCTCATTGCGCACATGAGCACGATACAGTGCAATGTCCCATTCAGCCATATCAAACAATCGGCCCCGGCTACCGACCTCAAACGTGATTGCGCGTTGTGCCTTGGCAAAAACGGGGGCGATAACCGGCCCGGCAGTCAGCTCGGAAAAACTGGGTGGCTCGAAACTGGTACTGACGTTGCCAAAAAATTGTATATCCGGATTCAGCTCATAAATCAATCCTGCTTTGGGCGTAAACCGTTGATAGTTCTTGCTTCGATCCAGAGCGCCTGCAGTGAACAAATCCTTCTGCTTGCGTGTGGTGTAGGTGTACTGGGCACCGGCGATCAGTGAAAGCTCCGGCAACAGATAAAATTGATTCTCTCCATAAACCACATAGCTGCTGACATCCTGGTCAAACTTGGCGGTACGCGCGCCTGCTCTGCCACCAACGTTGACGAACCGGTTATCCATCACGGTGCCCCAGGTCGGTTCGAAACCAGCCACAAAGCGGTTGCGCCAGCCGGCGATCGGCATTTCATTGATATAGCGCAACCCCAGACCATAATCATGCGAGGGTTGATCCAGCACCTGAAAAATCGGATGCCACAACTGCTTGTGTGAATAAAAGGCAGAGAACTCCAGTTGCTGGCTATTCCCCAGTTTGAACACAGTGCGATTGGCCACCCGGATCAGATCGAAATCACGCTTTTGCCGACCCATCAGACTGTTGGCATTTGCCTGGGTAGGGTCCGACCTGAGCTGTGCCTTGGTCAGATTACCCGGCAATTGCGAATCGGTTTTGGTATAAGTCAGATAAAAACGGGTTTCCAGATCAGGCGTGATGCGATAACCGACATTACTGAACATGCGCCAGTTTTCCTGCTCCGACCAGTCACGGAAACCATCCTGGCTGTAGCGGGAAACGCTGGCAAAATAATCCAGCGAGCCATGCACACCGCCGGAAGAGAGCATCAGACGGTTATAACCAAAACTGCCTGCCTCACCACGCGCACGGAAACGTTCGGCATCATAACCGGTAGGGGTAACGAAATTGATCGCACCACCCAGTGTGGTCGATCCAAACTGCAGCGCATTACCTCCCCGGTATACCTCGATATAGCGTGCTGCCAGCGGCTCGATTGCCTGAAAATCCCCTCCGCCATCGGCCAGATTCAGCCGGGAGCCATCCTGCAACAGTTTGATACCGCGCATATGGAAAGTGCGCTGGATACCGGAACCGCGTATCGACAGACGTGCTTCCTCAGCACCAAAACGAGGCTGAACGAACACCCCCGGCGAGTAGCCCAGCGCATCCTGCAGCGTCGAGGCACGGCCGGTAGCATAAGATTCGCTGTCAATGACATTCGCGCCTCCCGGAACCTGACGCATGGTAGCTTTCACTTCCGGCAAACTCGGTACAGTCAGCGATGCCTGCCCCGGTGCAACTACTTTGATCGTTTCCAGCTGTACCGGATCATCCGTGTTCTGCGCCTGCACCCATGTAGATGCCATGGCTGCCAGCACCCCGGTTACCGCAATCGCCAGCGGTTTTCGGGCCATAATATTTCCGGCTATTTGTGCAGACAGTCGTACCCGACCAACCCGTTTTCCCTTCATTTCTTCTCCTTCCTCTGGAATTATTAGTATGGTGTTCACGTAAACCACTAATGTTAAGCCCAGTAGAAAGGCATCTCAATGCGACAAATTGTCGCACCTTGAAGAAAAAACAAACGGATTAACGGGTTAATTCGAAATTCGGATCAGCAAAAAAAGCTGGGAAATACCATTTTATTCGGTTTCCCGGCATACCTCATTACCGGGGTATGCCGCTTTGATCTATCTTATGTCTACATCCGATACTCCAGACCAGCAAAGAAGGAGCGGCCATCTCCCGGGAAGAACAAGGCCGAGTTCGCGCCACCAAAGGCACCAACCCCCGCGATGTCGGTTACGGAAACCGTCGCCGCATATTTCTGGTTAGTCAGGTTACGCCCCTCGACAAACCAGGAAAAGCCGGTTTTGTTGCGCTTACCCAGCTTGAATCCAAGCAGCGCATAGGTATCGACAGACAACGTATTGGCATGATCCACATAATACTTCTCGGGTGACCATTCCACGTTCGGACCGGCATAATAGCCGGCAGGATGGCGATAGAGCAGCTCCGCCTTGTAGAAATGGCGCGGAATACCGGCCAGCTGGTTGTTTCCGAAAAGCGGGTCGCCATCAAACTTGAAATCGCTGAATGTATACATCTGGCGCAGGTAAAGCATTTTTGCCAGTTCCATATCCAGACCCAATTCCACTCCCTGATGCACGGTTTTATCCGCATTGACCATTCCTATCGGGAAACGGGACACTGGATCCACGCGGGCAAGCAATTCATTGCGCACATGTGAGCGATAGAATGCAACATCCCATTCGGCAATACCAAAACGGCCCCGGCTTCCCACTTCGAAGGTCAGTGCGCGCTGGGCACTGGCCAGTACTGGTGTCGCCTGCCAACTGGCCAGCTCGGAAAAACTGGGTGGCTCGAAACTGGTACTGACGTTGGTGAAGAATTGAATTTCCGGATTCAGGTCATAGATGAGTCCTGCCTTGGGGGTGAAGCGTTCGTAGTTTTTCTTCTGCCGCGGATCACCCGTATGCAGATCTTTCTGTTTGAGTGTCATGTTGGTGTACTGGGCACCCACCACCAGTGCAAGTTCCGGCAGCAGGTAAAACTGATTCTCTCCATACACCGTATAACTGCTGACATCCTGATCATATTTGTGAATTCGCGGACCAGCCTCACCATTGATATTAACGAACTGATTATCCATCACCTTGCCCCAGCTTGGCTCGAAACCGGCCACAAACCGGTTACGCCAGCCGGCAATCGGCATTTCGTTGATATAGCGCAACCCAAGGCCGTAATCATGCGAAGGCTGCTCCATCACCACATAAATCGGGTGCCATACTTTTTTATGCGCATAGAATGCGGAAAATTCCAGTTGCTGGGCCTCACCCAATTTCATCACAGTACGATTGGCCACGCGGATCAAATCAAAATCCCGCTTGTACCGCGCTATATTGCTGTTAAAGAAATTTGCCTGCTTCGGGTTGTCTTTCAGTTCTGCTTTGGTCAGCTCGCCTGGCAATTGTGAATTGGTTTTGGTATAGGTCAGGTAAAAACGGGTTTCCAGATCGGGCGTGATTCGATACCCGGCATTGCTGAACATGCGCCAGTTTTCCTGCTCCGACCAGTCACGGAAACCATCCTGGCTGTAGCGAGAAACACTGGCAAAATAATCCAGAGAACCATGCACACCACCGGAGGAAAGCATCAGACGGTTATAACCAAAGCTGCCTGCCTCACCACGTGCGCGGAAACGTTCAGCATCGTAGCCGGTGGGCGTAACGAAATTGATCGCACCACCCAGCGTGGTCGATCCATACTGCAATGCATTGGCGCCCCGATAAACTTCGATATAACGTGCAGCCAGCGGCTCGATCACCTGAAAATCCGCGCCACCATCAGCCAGATTCACCCGTGAACCATCCTGCAGAATCTTGATGCCGCGCAAGTGAAAGAAACGCTGGATGCCGGAACCGCGAATTGACAGACGCGCTTCCTCGGCACCGAAACGGGATTGAACAAACACCCCCGGCGAATACCCCAGCGCATCCTGCAACGTCGAACCCCGGCCATTGGCATAAGATTCGCTGTCAATGATATTTGCTCCGCCCGGGATTTTGCGCATTTCATGCTGCGCCTCAACCAGCGTTGGAACCGTAAGCGACCCCTGCCCGGATGCCACGACCTCGATTGTTTCCAGTTGCACCGGTTCCTTTTTACTTTCTGTCTGCGCCCACGCCGATGTCATGCCCGCCAGCACACCCGCCACCGCAACCGCCAGCGGTTTTCTGATCATGGCATCCCCAGCCTTAAGCAGATGTTGTCGCGATTGCTCAAATCTTTTTGTTCCCTTCATGTTTTTATCCCTGTTATGAAACCCTCAAAGTGATTGCAGTTACTGCAGGGCACCCATCATAAAGCGGGAGAAAGGGCATAACAATGTGACAAATTGTCGCATCACCGGCTAACAGCGGATAAAACGCATTTTGAAGTGGTGGCGAAAGCAACCCGGCAGATACTGCAAGATCGCTTCCCGCTATCGGGATTTAGGAAGCCCTTGATTTATTCTGCCACCTGGATTGCTTCCTGCTTCATTACCTTCGCTGTCGCAACGACATTTATTGATTTAATCAGAGGTTTCAGGGAACCTCTGAAAAACGTCGGCGAGGTAGTCAGTTCAAGGCAAAAATCGGCGAAAAAGCGGAGTTTATATATAATAAATGAGCATTTTGATGCCGATTTTTAACGCAGAAATGGCAACGCAGGTAGTTTTTCAGAAGTTTCTCAGCTACTGAAAAACTGCTTCAGTGCCTTGATGATGTACTCATGGTCCTGAACACCGGCGCTTTCCCGGATACTGTGCATCGCCCACATCGGGCAGCCGATATCGATACTGCGTATGCCGAGCTTTGCCGAAGCAATCGGCCCGATGGTACTCCCGCAGGGTAGATCGGAGCGGTGTGAATAACGCTGGTAAGGTACACCGGCTGCTTCACACCAGCGCATGAAATGCGCAGCAGAAATACTTTCGGAGCTATAGCGACGGTTGGCGTTGAATTTGATGACCGGACCCCGGTTCACGAAGACTTTATGATCCGCATCGTAGGATGAAGGAAAGTTGGGATGATAGGCATGCGCCATATCTGCACTGATCAGAAAACTGCGGGCAAACGCACGCGCACCATCCTCCGGATCTCGTGAGACCGCCAGATTGATGCGTTGCAATACATCGGACAGGAAACTGCCTCCGGCACCAATATGACTTTCACTACCGATTTCTTCATGATCGAAAAATGCGCATACCAGTGTGCTTTCGGCGTGATCCAGAATGGTATCGTCCAGCACTGCCTGCAGTCCGGCATGGCAACTGGCCAGATTATCGATCTGACTGTTGGTGTAAAACTCCTGATTTGCTCCCCAGAGTGTCCCTTTCTGGGTGTCATAAACCGCGAGATCCCAGGACAGAATTTGTGTGGCGGGGATACCAGCCTTCTGTTCCAGCAACACCAGAAAATAAGGCTGTGGCAACTGATCGTCGGTCAGTTGTGCAAACAACAGCGGCAACTCATTCTGTTTATGCAGCTTCAGCCCGTCCTCATTGACTCCCCGGTTCATATGAATCGCCAGATTCGGCAAACGCAGCAGAGGCTGATCAAAACAAATCCGTTTGTGCGCAACCTGTCCACCGTCATCGGTATAACTGATGCGCCCGGTCAGGCTCAGATCCCGGTCAGTAAACGTCGCCAGAATCGGCCCGCCATAAATTTCGACCTTGAGCCGGGCCAATCCATCGCTGGCGCTTACCCCGTTCGGCCTGATCCGCAACCCGGGCGAGTCGGTATGCGCCCCGACAATCCTGAAACCCGATTCGGCAGGTGCCTTGCTCCCCAGGATAAACAAAACAATGGAGGAATCATCCCGTACTACATAGTACCGTCCACCCGCCTGCAATGACCACTTGTCTGTCTCTTCCAGCCGGATGAACCGAAATTCCCTGAGCGTTGCCTCGATTGTAGCCACCGCATGCCACGGACTGGGACTCTGGTCGATGAAATCCAGCAAATCTCGTACATACCGCTGAGCTGTCATGATTGATATCTTTGAATGTTATTTACGTCAGAAACCGGCGCCTGCCTGAAACCGGATGAATCAGGATACAGTTTCAGGAGGTTGTTAATACCTATTTTAACAGGCTGCCTTATTGAAACTCAGCCTCCACTTCAAAGTACAAAAACGGGAGATCTATTTCGATTTGTTGATTTTATGGTGGAGAGGATTATCTGATTGACTCCAGCATGGCAGTCAATTGCAGCAAGAGTTTGGGAATCTCATCCTGAATGATGCTCCAGATCGTATCGTTATCGATACCGAGATAACCGTGTATCAGCCGATTGCGCGTAGCAATAATCATACGCCAAGGAATATCGGGATGTGCCGACCGGATATCATCCGGAATATGGGTCGCTGCCTCGCCGATCAATTCGAGATTGCGCAGCGTAGCGTCGTAATTCAGGCCACTGGCTTCAAAACGTATCTGGTCGAGATCATGCGTAATACCTGCACCTTCTCGGCGAAACTGATCATGTCAGTCAGGTAAAAACGCCACTCGCGGGTCAACTCAAACATAAACCGCTTCTTTTTCGATGAAAGGACGCAGCTCCGGCCGCAGCGCCTTCTCGGATACCAAATCTACCGAGCAACCCAATGCATCTTCCAGGTGGAACTGAACGCCAAAATAACGCGCTGCACTTGCCACACCATCGAATACCACCAGCACATCAACATCACTGTCATCACGTGCTGTATCTCGTGCTGTGGAGCCGAACAAAGCCAAACGACGAACACCGTACCGACTGGCCAACATAGGTTTACTATGGCGCAATACTGCCAAAACCTGATCGCGATTCATGTGTTTCCTCCTGAAACCAGCAGACCCGACGCCACCTCGGGGGTTTTCTTCGGCATCGGGTCGGCTCATCATAGCATCACGAACACAATACTTTAACCTCACCCTACCGAACCCACATTAACAGCTCGGTAGCTTCAATTACGTAAGCACACTCTGCAGATATTTTTACTGATGTTTCAGATCACATAATCGGGCAGAAAAACACCTGTACTTCAATAACTGAACGCAGCTTCGAGCAGATAGGTACGCTGCGGATAGGGATGAAATACCCAGGCCTTGTCGTTGTTGAGGTTGCTGATACCGAATGAGAATCGGCTTTTCAGCCCGTTGTTGAACCGATACCGGTAGCTGGTCTTGAAATCCATGAAGAAGAAATCGCTCTGGGCACCGAATACGTTGTTCTTATAGTCCCTGTTATCAGGATCATTATAGGAATCGCTGGTATAGCGGCCGGACAGGGAAACATCCCAGGCATCCGTCACATGGTAAGTACCGAAAACATTGACTCGCCAGTGTGGCAGACGAATGACCTGTTTCCCGGTCAGACTGTAGTTGGCAGGCACGCCGGTTGATTCGGTAAATCTCACGACCGGCCCGTCTTCCACTTTTGAGTTCATCCAGGTACCGTTGAACATAAAATCGAACCGTGAGCCCAGAATATTTCGCTGTTCGAAGATCAGCTCCACACCGGTTGTACCAACTTCACCGATATTCTGGAAAGCGCTGGTTGTAAGTGCTCCCGAGGCGGAAGTGATCTGGCGGATGGCGTCCTTGATGTCATCCCGAAATACGTTGACACGAACATAACCCTTCGGTAACCCGTACTCCATCATAAAATTATGATGCACGCCATTTTCAGGTTTGAGCGTCGCATTCGCAACCAGAATACTGGTAGGTGTACCAAGTGACTGAAAAAGCTCTGCAATCACCGGGAAACGGTGCGCACGCCCGAAGGAATAGCGGAATTTCCACTGTCCAGGCTCATACCCCAGTGAAACCTTCGGAGAAGTGGCTGTTTCGGTGCGATCGGGCACGGCCACATTGGAGGCGACTCCCTTGCTTGCTTCCCACCATTCCTGACGCACACCGGCGGTAATATCCCAGTCCGGCATGAAGCGGAACATGGATTGGGCAAAGATCGCATGAGTCGATGTGCGGCCATCATTATTGCGGTTGGCCTGCAATGCACCCCGGGTCAGATCTTCATAACTGGTCAGGCTATATTGCCGGAAACTGAGGTTGTACTGGTCAAAATGGTATCCGGCCAGAAACGACAGTTTGTCGTAACCCAGCAGCATGGGCGTACTCAGCTTGAGATCGTAATTCCACCAGTTGAATTTGCGGAAATCCTGCAATTGCCCGGCACCGGTATTGCCCGGATCGGCATGATTGAAAAACGCCGTCGCACGAATATCCTTCAACACATCGAAATAGCTGAATGTGGTATCGACATCCCAGTCGGGCGTCAGCGCACCGCGCAGCGACAAACCCAGATTCAGCGTCTCACGCTTGTCACGACTTTCACCGAAACCACTGCGCACCACATCGAAGCGTGTGCCATCCAGAGAAGCATTACCCGGAGTCGAACAGGTGGCAACCGAATTACAGGTAGGCGCATTCCCTCCCCAGAAATAATCCCCGTTCGCCGTATACAGGTAGTTGCTCGGATGGTTCTGGTTGCGGGTACGCTCTTCATACGCCACGGTAAACAACGCCTGCAGATCGGAAGTGATGTCGTACCCGAATTTACCCTTGAACAAGTGAGTATTCACTTTTTCGGGACCGGTATCACCATAAATGATACTGGGTGTACCGCGCGTATCCGGTGTCCTGATACCCCCCGTCACCGGTGTTCCTCCAGGCACGTTGGACAACCCGGTATTATCAATAAAATAAGACATTGGCTGACCCTGAGCCTCCAGCCGGTTGTAAGCCAGGAACACCGTAAACTTGTCCTGAATCCTGTTGCCGTAGGAAAAATACTGCCGGTCACCAATGAATGTTCCTTTATCCTCCCCGTAATTCTTGTAGGGCTGAATGAACAGGCTGCCTTCAAAGTAAAATTCCTGCTTGTGCGGCATGCGCGTTCTGATATTGGCAACGCCCCCTATCGAGTTGCCGCTGTACTCGGCCGAGAAAGGGCCATAAACGACATCAACCGAGTCGATTTCGTTAGGACCGACCAGCGACCAGCGCGGCGCACCATTGAAAGAAGCCTGCAGAAAGTTGTGCAACGGCAGACCATCGGCATAAACCATGCTGCGCGCAGTTGAAAACATATCGGCTCCGCGAATCCCCAACACACCATTCGGATCGCCCACGTAGCGCTGACGTATTTGCAGGCTGGGCATGTATTTGAGCACTTCTTCGGTAGTTTGCGCATTCTGCTGTTCGACCTGCGCCCGGGTTACGCGCATCGAAGGCGAAGTAAAGTGCGAATCCCGCTCTATTTCACCTGTAATCACCATTTCCCTGAAAACAGTTTCATTCTGGCCAGCCGGCTCACCACTATCCTTCTCTTTCTGTTCATTCAGGTTGTCACTATTGCTCGATTTACCGGTTTGCACCTGTTCGTCCGCCGCTTGCGCCAACTGCTCCCCTGCGTGCTCCCCGTTTGCGCCTGATACCCGGATTCCGTCTGAACTGTTGTCTGCCTGTGTTGAAAGATTTTTGCGGGAAAACTGTTTCTGTTGTTCGACATCTTGAGCTGCCCAGGCTGATGAGGCGCAAAGCAGGCCAATCAGTGCCAGAGGGAACTGCTTCATGGTCTGATCCTTTCGATTTTTATTGGTAATTAGTATTTGCAGCAGCGCCTGATGCCATTGCGATCCATGTCATAAGCCGCCTGCTGCTTATTATTGTTTTAAAGATTCTCAGCCGTCGGATCGGTTGATGACTCTTTCAACGGGCAAAACCCGCAAACCCTCATTTTCGGTATTCCATACAACCAGAGCTTTACTGCCACTGATGAGCGGTACCGGGTAATCGTTTGCGCCGGCAGACAACATCAGGCGCCATGGCTCACTCCAGGTTTCGCCACCGTCATTCGAAAACATCATCTTTGCGGAATACACGTTTCCGTCAAATTCGCGCCAGGTGAGGATGACGGTTTCACCATGCGCCACCACTGCAGCATGGTTGGGCTGCGCATCCATATCACCCAGCGCCATGGGTTCCGATTCCTGGTTGCCGCTGATCCGTTTATAGAACTGCCCCTGTGCAGCGGTGCCGCTGGTGAACCAGGTCAGATGCAATTGCCCCCTGCCATCTGTCGCAAGACTGCCACCGTTGTGCGGGCAGGCGTCGATCTGCCACTCATCGCGGGTGACTCTTCTGACACCTTCTTCCACTTTATCCAGGCTGGCCACGGCAAAATCACGGGTATTGGTGCCGAAAATATTTCGCAGCAGCACGACCGGCCCCTCGCTGATCCAGGTAAGCGCAGTCCGGCAGCATTCACAGGTATGCTGGTGAATTTGCCGGTTTGGCTCAAAGTGCGCGCCATTGTCGAACGACTGACTGCTGTAGAGTGAGACCCCCTTGAACTCCTCCCCTTTTTCCCTCGCTGCATCACGATCTCTGGCATCCAGCCAAGCCACCACCACCCTTCCTTTTCCGTCGATTGCCAGGGAATCGAAGCGGTGACTGGTCACACGGCCATCATCGTTCAGAACGATTGGCTCTGAGAACGTCCGACCTGAATCGGTCGAACGCGAGAACTTTATATTTCCGGCATATTTTTCCGCCAGCAGCTCCGTCCAGGTGACCAGCACGGTGCCATCACGTGCCACCTGGATCTTGGGACGATTTTCGCCATCATTGCCTATGTTTTCCGGCACAGGAGTAACCGTCACCGATTCGGAAAAATGCTTGCCATCGTCTTCTGATCTGGAAACCAGCAAGCGCTGATCAATCACTTTTGCCAGCCACAACTGCCCTTCCTGATCCAGTGTTACTCCCACTGCAAGTGCGGTCTTTGGGGGCTTTGAGGCTTGCATGACAGACGGTTGCTGAGTTGGGTCGCCGGTACCTGGCCCGGCTGCGATTGCAACCACAGAAGCGAGTGTGAGAAAGAATCCGGCCAGCGTGGAGAAAGAATAGGTCGACTTCTTCATGGTTCACGCAAAAATTCGGAGAATAACCGATTCCAAAAAGGATGGAAATGCGACAAATTGTCGCACCTCGCCGTACAAATGAAGCTCCGCATGATTCATGCAGAATCGGCTGCAATACACAACACAATTGATTACGTTAATGATAATTGTTATTATTAGTATTAAATACAATCCATTCTGTCTGATCCAGACTGATATTTTCACCACGAGGAGATACCGTATGCATGCACCTGCCATTCTGCGACAGTCGGGAATCGATGCTTTATTAGCAGGAGATGGATCGCCCGAGATCATGGTAACCGATTCCCCTTCTCCCCCGGTGAAGCGTTCAAAAATCTGGGAACTGAGCAGAACCTATCACTGTCCTGTCATTGGCCTTTGTTTGCCCGCCTCGGATCTCGAGCGTTTTGCCAAACGCTTTCATTTCAAAGCTTCGATAAACAATGCGCACGATCTGCACGTTGAAGCAGTCTGCCGCGTAACCTCCAGAAACGCCGTATCGGAAACGATTCATAAATATCTGGACAGATTGTACGAAAGCCACATTAAACAGTTCGACGCCGCCAAAACCGACAGCGAGGTGCTGGCGCTTTGGGAAACCTGTTTTACCAACGGAAGAATAGCCGGTCCATTATGGGCAGCACTCACCCACAAACGGATCAGCTCCGAAGGCAGAGAGCAGATCCATGACAGGGTTCACATGCACATGCATGAAGCGGTTGCCGAGCTGTCAGCCACGCAGCACCGGCTCAACCAGGCGGAACAAATGCTGAAGGAACTGGCCGGGCAACTGGAACAGATCAGAGAGAAGCACGTACAGACCGAATCGCGCCTGCGCCAGCAACTGCAACAGGCTGCGGCTGAAATCAAGCAGTTGCAGCAATCCCGGCGAGAAAGCGAGACCACCCGCCAACGGCTGGAAACACTGGAATCAGGCCAGGCCATACTGCGAATGGGTCAGCGCCTGATGCAACTAACGGTGGAAAACGAGCAGCTGCAGATCAAAGCAGCACAGGCCGATGATCTCAAGCAATCACTCAAAAATGCCTGCCACAACCTGACCGAGCTCTATCACGAACGCGATACCCTTCGCGTCGAGCGGGATACACTGGAAAATCTGCTGCTGACCCTCAATTCTGGCAGCACCACAGATACAGAAACAGCGGATACAACCGAAACGAAAATGGCTGCTTACGAGTGCATTCTGTGCGTAGGCGGCCGGTCCACGCTGCTGCCGCAATACCGCACACTTGCCAGACAGCTTGGCCTCAAATTATCACACCATGATGGCGGCCAGGAAGATGCACTTTCGCGCTTGCCGGAAATGATCTATGGCGCTGCAGCAGTGATCTGCCCGACTGATTACGTCAGTCACGCCGCTTACTATCAGGTCAAAAGGCTTTGCCGGCTGGGGCATAAACCCTGCCTGCTGTTCAAGGGTACCGGTGTTTCCAGCTTTGCAGCAGCACTGACAAAAATCACATCAGGCCAGGCCAGTATCAACAGTTCTCCCGTCGATACAGTTGAAACCACGACATAACACTACGGCGCAGTCTGCCTGCATGACAGACGAACCCTTATCCATCAATACATTTTACGATTCACAACCCGGAGGAAATATGCTTTTCTGGATTAAAACAATCCAAACCGCTGCATGGTTTTATTTATTGATGTTCGCTCTGCTTGCAGGATCGGCGCACGCGGCCGAACTGAAACCGGCCGATCAGACCGGTTTCCTGATAGTTGCAGCTGACCGGGGATTTGTCGGTAATGAAGAAATCCGTGATGCTTTTGCATCGTTCTCAGCCAATCACCCGGCTGCACTGGTCTTTGTTACTGACGAGCGCACCCGGCAAACGCTGCAATCCGGTCTCGCCAGCCTGCACCAGCAGAATATAGGCCGTATCGTCGTACTGCCACTATTCATTTCTGCTGCAGAACCGCGCTATCAGCTCATCCGCACACTGGTCACGGAAGAAAACCAGACGATCCCTGTGACTTTCACGAAACCTTACGGAGAAAGCTATTTCGCTGTCGAGGCACTCGCCACCCGCTTGCGCGGCATGCAGCATACCGCTCAGCAACATCTGCTGGTAGTGGGTTACGGGGCACAGAACGATACTCACCGACGGGCGATGTATGACGACTGGATGCGCATTGTCAAACAGGCATCACAGGGAGTCAGTTTTCGTTCGATCAACTCTCTGATTCTTCTGGAAGCACAAAAAGACGAAGAACCGGAAAGTTATGGCAACAAGACAAAACAGCAGCTTGCCACTGCATTGTCATCTTTGGGCACGGCTACCAAAAACAATAAAAATCAGGTGATTGCATTCGCCCTCGGCCCCAAATACGACAGCATGATGTCACTCGAATCACGGCTGGAACGGCTGTTGCCTGAAAACGCAGCACTCAATCACTTCGAGATCGAACCACAGCATCTGGCCATGTGGATGGAGCGCGAAGCCAGCCGCAATCTGCCTCTGGCCGAAGAAGATACCGGTGTCATCCTGTTTGCTCATGGCTCCGACTTTCACTGGAATGAAAATCTGCGCGTAGCGGTAGAGCCATTGATGAAACGCTACAAAATCGAATTTGCCTTTTCCATGGCGGATCCATACACGATCGAACGTGCCCTGCACAAACTGGAACAGCGCGGCGCAAAAGCAGCCATTGTTGTCAGCGCCTTTGCCAGCCGCAGCTCCTATCGCAATGAAATCGGTTATCTGGCCGGTCTGGATATCGAAAATCAGGACGACCACATACATGACAACAACAGTGGACACGGCAGCCATGGAGGGCATGGGGGACATGCAAAATCCAGCACACCGGTTCCCAGAATCCTGACGTCTCTGCCGGTTATCTGGACAGGCGGCTACGAAGACAACCCCCTGTTTGCCAGTGCATTGTTCGATCGCGTACTGGCACTCTCCAAAGATCCGGCCAGAGAAACAGTGATTCTGACCGCACACGGCACTCAGGATGATCGGAAAAATGATGAATGGCTGGAGAAACTCAACAGCATTGCCAGCCAGATGCATGATCAGGGAGGCCAGAAATTCAAGGCATTCAAAGTTGCCACCTGGCGTGAGGATTGGCCGGACAAACGGGCACCCTGGGTCAAAAAAGTAAGAGCCATGGTCACCGAAGCCAGCAAGCAAGGTGACAGGGTGATCGTCATCCCTACCCGTACCACTTCCGTCGGGCCGGAAAAGCGGTTCCTTGCCGGACTGGAATTCGAACTGGGTGAGGGTTTTGCCCCCCACCCCTTATTTACTCAATGGGTAGATGAACAAATTCGTCAGGGGATCAATCTGCACAAAGAGGCACTTGGTCGTTAAGTATCTGTAATGGCTGCTTGTTGCCATTACCCGAATCTAATAAAAATTCAGGTTGATTTGAAGACCTGTTCTAACCAGCCAGCCAGCATTGAGCCAGTCAGCCGGAAATAATTTATTTTCTGGGGGAATGTTATGTTTTCAAGGTTCAAATGTCGTTCGGCTGGCTGGAAGGTTTATCTTGCCACCACCGTTACTTTTTCGCTGTTTATCCATCCTGCTCATGCAGAAACTGCATCGGCCGATACTGAGCCTGCCGGCAAACTCATTACCGCTACCAATCTGCAGGAAGTCACCGTTACCGCTACCCGTACCAGCCGGAAGGTCAGTGAAATACCGGAATCAGTCAGTGTAGTCGATACCGAACAGATACGAACCCGACAGGCAGCCGATATCGGTGATGTGCTGCGTTATCTGCCCAATATCGATCTGGGCGGAGGGCCACGCAACCTGGGCATCAGCCCGACGATACGCGGCATGGCCGATGATCGCATTCTGTTCCTGCTGGATGGAGCCAGACAGGATTTCAACCGGGGGCATAATGCCCGTATTTTCACTGACCCGAGCCTGCTCAAGCGAGTAGATGTCATGCGCGGCCCGGCTTCTGCAATCTGGGGAAGTGGTGCCCTCGGTGGTGTCATTTCCTTCACCACGCTGGATGCAACCGATCTTCTGCGCCCGGGTGAACGCTCCGGGATCAAGGTCAGGGGAGGATTCCAGAGTATGAATGAGCAATATATCCCCGGAACCAGCATTTACGGTCTGGTTGGAGAAGAGTTCGACTATCTGCTGGATTTCTCTTACCGCAATGCGGCCGATGATATCCGCCATGGTGATGGTTCCAAACTGCAAAACTCTCAGTTTCAATCCTATGCCGGTCTGGCCAAATTCAACTGGACACCGGGCGATCATCGCTTCACATTTTCCACGCAGACCTTTGATCAGACTGGCAAAGTCCCTGCCAATTCACAAACGGCTTCCACCCCGGATACCCTGGTAGATCGGGACACCGAACAACGCAATTACACATTGCGCTATCGCTACGAGAATCCTGACAATACCTGGTTGAACCCGGAAGTGCTGGTTTATCACAACACGACTCACAGCCTTGAGAAACGACTGCTTGACCGGAGACGTGACGAGACCGATTTTTCCACCACGGGTATCAATGCGCGTAACAGCTCACGTCTCGATCTGAGCAGCTTCGCCACCCAATTGATTACCTACGGGGTCGATTATTTTCACAATGAAGCCAAAGGAAAACGTAACGGTGCCATACGACCGGAATTCCCCCGGGGTAACGCAGATGTAGTAGGTGTGTTCCTGCAGGATGAAATTACGTTGTGGGATCGGTTGTCGCTGATTCCCGGTGTACGCTGGGACTATTTCCGCAGTGAAGCCGAAGGCATGGCTACCAGCGCCAATAAAAATGACCGCGTCAACTTCAAAATCGGCGGATTGTTCAAGGTTACCGAATGGTTTTCACTCATCGGCAATTACAGTGAAGCATTCCGTGCTCCGACACTGGGTGAACTGTTTACCACCGGGACCCATTTCACCTGCGGCCCGGGCTGTGCCAATCTGTTCGTACCCAACCCCAATCTCAAACCGGAAACAGCATTCAACAAAGAGGTGGGAGCACGCATACAGAAATCTGATCTGCTGTATGAGGATGATCGCCTGGCTATCCGGGGAGCCTATTTTCATAACAAGGTCAAAGATTTCGTCGACCTGATGGTCGACTTCGTGTTCTTCCCGGTCCCCGGTAACCCTGGCAGAGGAGGCGTCACGACCAGTGACAATGTGCGTGATGCCGTACTGGAAGGATTCGAAATAGAGGCAAACTATGCAGCCAAATACGGCTATACCGGCTTCTCCTATTCCCAGACGCGCGGCTACAACCGGACGGATGGAGGAGTATTGTCCAATGTCCAGCCGGATAGATGGATTGTAATGGCCGGTCTGAACTGGCCGACCTACGACCTTTCCCTCGGCTGGCGCAGCAGCATCATCGAAGCACAGAATCGTGTGCCAACCGGTGGAACGCCTACACCTGGCTATACATTGCATGACCTGACACTGACCTGGCTGCCGCAGAATGGCTCATTAAAAGGTGTACGGCTGGATTTCGGAATCGACAATCTGACCGATAAAGATTACCGGCGCCACCTTAACGTGCTAAGAGATCCGGGACGCAACTACAAACTGGCCGTTTCATACCAGTTCTGATCCGGAACCTATTGCTATGGAATATTTCTCAAAAATATTTTCAGAAAAAAGCTTGCATAAATTATTTTTATCACTATAATGATAATCATTCTCATTCATAAATTCAGATGGAGTGAAATATGAACTCGGTCGATGTCAAATACCACGCAGATCCCGGGCTAAACAATGAGCTGGTTTCGCCATTTGCACAGTTCCCCATCAAACTGATCAGCAGTGAAAACCTGTTTGGAACAGGCAAAGAAGTACTCATTCAGCATCGAGGAGAACAGTATCATTTACGTCTGACGCGTAATGACAAACTGATACTGACGAAGTAATCCGTAAACCTGCATGATGTACTCTCACGCTGACAAACATCAACTTTCCTGGTAATCACTGGCAGTTCTCTCTCCTCTTCCAGTGATTTGTGACGGCAAGCCAGCCCCCTCCTCCCGGGCAAGCCAGCCTTTTTTCTGATACGGAATCGATCATGAAATTCTTCCAAAGAACAGTACTGGAGCCGGCATATCAGGGTGCGCAACTCCATCCCGGTAAACTGTCCGGAATCTATCAGAATGAAATCCTCTGCAATTCGCTTTTCCATCACTACAAACAACGCACACTGAAACTGGGGCGAGAGCTGGAATCACGGCTGAAGCACCTTTATCACCTGGTCCGTATGGCCTTGCCTGGTACTGTTTCCGCGAATACAACCCGGCGTTCACCTGCAAACTCTATTCACACTGAAGTTCAGATCGACAGCCGTACTGACACACATCTCCCCCAAGTATCTGATGACGAGGATTTACGCTGGATCAGAACAGGCCTGCCGCATCAATATCATGCTTATCTGGCCATTGATCGTCTGAAAAGCAGTCATCATCTGGCGGGCCAGTCTGTCCTGTGTATCGGTGGGCGTGCTGCACTCTATCCGAATTACCATCAGTTGATTGAAGCTGCCGGGGGACATTTCATGGTGTTTCGTGGCGGTGCACAGGATAACAGTGAATGCCTGCTTGCCCTGCTCGCTCGTGTAGACAGCATCATTTGCCCGGTTGACTGTATCAATCATGAGGATTTTTTCACCGTCAGACGCTATTGTCAGCGTACCGGCAAAAACTGCGTCATGCTGGAGCGTTCTGATCTGGTCACTTTCGGCAAGGCAGTGGAAACCCTTGCCCGGGGTGATTGCCACAACTCCGAAACTGACTTTCTCAATCGGTCTGCGGCCTGATCACCGCAGGCTGTCTCCGCCTTCAGCAGATTCTTTAGTCATGATTGAATCGTTGGTATTTCGATCATGGTTATCAAAAATTTGTTTTAAAGAACCTATCCATGCACACCAGAAGAAACAATAACCCGTTTTTGTATTCCTGCCTGACCCTGTTTATCCTGATTTTCCTGTCTCTGTCATCCTCTCTGGCGCAAGCCGGGAAAGTACGGGAATACTGGATTGCAGCGGAAAAAACAGACTGGAATTACGCACCGACCGGTGCAAACCAGATCGATCTCGCAAGTGATCTGGGAGTCTGGGGTAAAACCCTGACTTACACCAAATATCGTTATATCGGTTATACCGATGGCAGTTACTCTCACCCCCTGCCCCAGCCGGAGTGGATGGGGATTCTGGGCCCCACGATCCGTGCTGCGGTAGGTGATACCATCAAAATCCATTTTCTGAACAAGACCGATATGCCACTTTCCATGCACCCTCACGGCGTGATGTACGATAAGGACAACGAGGGTGCAGATGGCGGCAAGGGTGGCAGTATTCCACCGGGTGAGCGCTACACTTATACCTGGATCGTCGACCAGGATGCCGGCCCCGGCCCGGGTGATCCTTCATCCATCGTCTGGCTGTATCACTCGCACGTGATGGCAGAGGAAGAAGTCAATCTGGGACTGATCGGAACCCTCATCATCACAGCTGCCGGCAAGGCGTATTCAGACAAGAATCCGGCTCCGCGCGATGTCGATCAGGAATTCATCGCGCTGTACATGATCTTCAACGAGGAAAACGATGAGGAAAGCGGCCTGAAACATGCGATCAACGGCCGGATTTTCGGCAATCTGTCCGGTTTTGAAACCAGACGCGGACAGCGTGTCCGCTGGCATCTGGTCGCACTGGGCAATGAAGTGGACAACCATACCGTACACTGGCACGGGCAAACCGTGCTCGATCATGGCCGCAGAACCGATGTCGTCGAAATCATGCCGGCCAGCATGACTTCCGTCGACATGGTTCCCCGCTCACCGGGCAACTGGCTGTTTCATTGCCATGTCAACGATCACATGATCGCAGGTATGGCGACCCGCTGGCTGGTGAAGTAGCAAAAATCCTTATTGATTCAGACACGCATCCCAGTAAGGCATCCCTTCAAACCGCTGGCTTAGAAAATCGACAAATGCCCGAACCCGCTGCGAGAGGTGGCGGGTTTGCGGGTAAATGGCATAAGCAGCCAGCTGGGCGTAGTGGTATCCGGTCAATATCGGGATCAATGCACCGCGCTGGATTTCCCGGTAAACGATAAAAGTTGGCAGCAATACGATACCCAGACCATCGACGGCAGCATCACGGAGAAATTCTCCGTTACTGGCCTTGAAATAGGGAATGATCCGGGTTTTGATCAACTCTCCCGTGGTGCCATAAACATTCCAGTTATCGCTGTGACTGATCAGGTTATAAACCAGGCAGCGATGCCGGATGAGTTCTTCTGGCGCTTGCGGCGTGCCCATGCGCTCAAGGTATGCCGGGCTGGCACACATGACAGCCTGAATAGGTGCAAGGCGACGTGCGATCAAGCTGGAATCGGGCAGGTTTGCGATGCGGATGGCAAGATCAAAACCTTCCGCCAGCAAATCGACCTGCCGGTCATTGAAATCCAGATCAAATTCGATATCCGGATGAGTTTGCAGAAAGGTGGAGATGGCGGCTCCCAGATGCATCAAGCCAAAACTGAGCGGAACCGCCACTTTCAAATGACCTTTCAGCCTGCCGTGAAATTGTGACGTGGCGTGCTCGGCTTCGAGAACATCAGCGAGGATGCGCACGGATTGCTGATAAAAGGCGCGCCCGCTATCGGTGAGATTCATTTGCCGCGTGGTGCGGTGAAACAATTCCACCCCCAGATGTTCCTCAAGCTCCTTCAAACGCCGGCTGACAACGGATTTGGCTACATCCATGCGATCGGCAGCCGCACTGATGCTACCTGTTTCTACAACACGCACAAACGCATTCATATTTTCGAATCGATCCATAACGCCTCCCCATTGTTGCCAATACAGGAACAATCATTTCCACAAAACGATATTTATTCCTGTTAAAGCAACGATGATAATGCTTCCAGTAAGCAGAATCTGTCAATGCATCACAGAAAAGGAGAAAACGATGAATACATCGATGAATGCTGTACGAATCATTCCCGCAATGGCGGTACCCGAAGGTGCCGGCGTGATCGTACATCGTACGATTGGCACACCGGTGCTGCGCAATTACGACCCTTTCCTGTTGCTGGATCACATCGGCAGCGATAATCCGGATGATTACATCGCTGGTTTTCCGCCACATCCGCACCGCGGGTTCATCACTTTCACTTATATGCTGGATGGTCATATGCAGCATCAGGACAGCATGGGCAATACCGGTGATCTCGGGCCGGGATCAGCGCAATGGATGAAAGCAGCCAGCGGCGTGATTCATTCGGAAATGCCGAAACAGGAAAATGGTTTACTGCGTGGATTTCAATTATGGATCAACCTGCCGGCAATCAACAAAATGGATCACCCGGAATATCAGGAATTTCCCGCAGCCGCTTTCCCGGTGGTCGAAACTGCGGATTACCGGCTGAAAGTATTGATCGGCCGTTTCGGCGATACCGTTGCACCGATTCGGGATGATCTGACGCAAGTGACTTATTTCGATGTGCAGTTACAGCCCGGGCGGCATTTTCAACACCGGCTGCCAGCGCAAAACACAAGTTTCATCTATCTATTCGAAGGAAACGGACAGTTTAACGGCCAGGATATCGGGCTTCATTCCCTGATTGCAGCTGGCACTGACAGCGGCACTTTCGACTTTGTCGCAGGAAAAAAAGGCGCACGTTTTATCGTAGTCAGCGGTAAACCACTGCATGAACCGGTCGTGCAACATGGCCCTTTTGTCATGAATACCCGCGAACAGATCGATCAGGCACTGAAAGATTTTCAATCCAATCAATTTGTGCGTGACCGGGCGTGGGTTAAACGGAATCAATAAAAACGATCATTCATTTCAAGGAGACAAAAATGGAAAAAATCAGTCAATTCGTGGCACGGCTCTTTCTGGGGCAAATATTCCTGCTCGCAGGCATTTCCAAAATCAGCAGCTACGCTGGCACGCAGGGCTATATGGACGCGATGGGCGTACCGGGCACGCTATTGCCACTGGTGATAGCACTTGAGATCGGCGGCGGTCTGGCGATCATCGCTGGCTGGCAAACCCGGCTGACGTCCATCGCGCTGGCAGTATTTACGCTGGCAGCTGCGGCCATTTTTCACAACAATCTTGCCGATCAGACACAAATGATCATGTTCATGAAAAATATTGCCATTGCGGGTGGTTTCATGCTGCTGGCCGTGCATGGGGCGGGCGGCTACAGCCTGGATAGCCGCCGCGCCCGGCCTTGATGAAATCCGGATTATTCGTGGCGATCATTAACCCGGTTGCATGCAACCGGGTTTTCCACGAACGGATGATTGCTTGTCATTCAGGATGTAAACAAAGCAAAGCTTGACAGCCGTTCATTCTCCGGTAGTGTAACGACAAAGGAATCTCTGATTAAATCCTCCATGAACCGCATTGCAGGCAAAATCGTGATGATCGCAAGAAGCACGACGAAGGTCGTAGCATAGCTACGATGCCGAGGAGTGCGACACAGTGAGCGCATGATTTTGCCACAACCCTTCAGGGTGCTGGTTTTGCAGACGGACTGCAGCATTGAGCTCGTTGTGAAGGCCAACCATTCACTGCCTCACTCACCTTGCGTTCCATCCGCAAAATACAGTGTGCGGCCATGTGGGATCTGATCAGAGATTCCTGAACAACCACTCAAAAACTCGGGGAGGAATCATGCTTGAATTTCTTGTTGTACTTATCCTGTTGATCGTGGCGGGTGTGGCACTGTTCGCAGTGCCGTTCCTGCGTATCAATATTGTTTCCAGCCTTGTTTTAAGAATCTTTCGCAAGCTGTTGCCTCAAATCTCGCAAACCGAGCAGGAAGCACTCGATGCCGGCACGGTATGGTGGGAAGGGGCGCTGTTCAGCGGCAAACCCGACTGGAATCAGCTGCTTGCCTACCCCAAACCGGAGCTGACCCCGGAAGAAAAAGCCTTTCTCAACGGGCCGGTTGAACAGTTATGCGCCATGCTCGATGAATGGCACATCACCCATGAACGCCATGACCTGCCTCCCCATGTCTGGCAGTTCATCCGGGAAAACCGCTTTTTCTCGCTGATCATCCCCAAGGAATACGGCGGACTTGGTTTTTCTGCACTGGCGCATTCGGAAGTAGTCATGAAAATCAGTTCGCGCAGCAATACGGCGGCAGTGACTGTAATGGTGCCCAATTCACTCGGCCCAGCCGAACTGCTATTGCATTACGGAACGGAAGAACAAAAAGATCACTATCTGCCACGGCTGGCGAATGGCAGCGAGATTCCCTGTTTTGCGCTGACCGGGCCGGACGCCGGTTCAGATGCAGGGTCGATTCCTGACACCGGTATCGTGTGCCGGGGGGTATTCGATGGCCAGCCCGATGTACTGGGTATTCGCATCAACTGGGAGAAACGCTACATCACGCTGGGACCGGTTGCCACACTACTGGGGCTTGCTTTCAGACTGTACGACCCGGATGGATTACTCGGAAACGAAAAAGAAATCGGCATCACGCTCGCGCTGATCCCAACCAGCACATTGGGTATCCAGATCGGCCGCAGGCATTATCCCCTGAACGGAGTTTTCCAGAACGGGCCCAATTCCGGCAAGGATGTCTTCATTCCCATGGACTGGGTCATCGGCGGGCAGGACAAAGTAGGACAAGGCTGGCGCATGCTGATGAACAGCCTCTCCGTCGGCCGGTCGATTTCGCTGCCGGCCACCAGTGTCGGTGCAGCCAAGCTGTCGGCCTGGAGCAGCGGGGCCTATGGCCGGGTACGTGTACAGTTCAAATTACCGATCGGCTATTTCGAAGGTGTAGAAGAAGCGCTTGCGCGTATCGCCGGCAACACCTACATGATGGATGCAGCACGTATCATGACTGCCGGCGCGGTCGATCTGGGCGAGAAACCTTCCGTCATTTCCGCAATCGTCAAATATCATCTGACCGAACGCAGCCGGCAGATCATCAATGACGCCATGGATATTCACGGTGGCAAGGGCATCTGCCTGGGCCCCTCCAATTATCTGGCGAGAACCTATCAGCAGACACCCGTAGGCATCACGGTGGAAGGCGCGAACATCCTGACACGCAATATGATCATCTTCGGGCAAGGCGCCATCCGTGCCCATCCTTTCACACTGCGAGAAATCGATGCTGCCTGGGATCAGGACAAAAAACGTGGATTACGGGCATTTGACGAGGCGCTGACCGGGCATATCGTCTTCACCTTCAGGAATGCGTTCCACAGTCTGATCTATGGATTCAGCACGCGGCTGGTCAAAGACATACCGCAAAACGTAACGCACGAAACAGTGAATTACTATCGGCAACTGACACGCTTCTCCGCAGCATTCGCACTGTTGACCGATATCGCCATGCTGAAGCTGGGCGGTGCACTCAAACGGCGTGAACGTCTTTCTGCACGCCTGGGTGACATTCTCAGCATGATGTATCTGTGCTCGGCCACCCTCAAGCGTTTTGAGGATGATGGCCGCCCTGCGGCAGATCTGCCTCTGTTGCACTGGTCGGTACAGGATGCGCTTTATCGTACCCAGCAGTCGTTCCATGAGTTTCTGCTCAATTTCCCTGTGAGCAGAATCACGCGAGGATTGCTGCGGTTCATCATTTTTCCGCGGGGTATGCGTTGCCTGCCCCCTGCCGACTCACTCTCTCATGAAGTCGCACGGCTCATTCTGGCCCCCGGAGAAGTACGTGATCGCCTGACAGCAGGCATCTACCTGCCCGAACAGGATAATGAACCACTGGCCCTGCTCAAAAAAGCCCTGGCCTGTACCATCGACTGCGAACCCATCGAGGCCAGATTGCGGCAAGCCGTCAAAGATAAAGCGATCACCCCCCACGAACATGAGCAGATCAACCAGGCGCTGGCACAAGGGATCATTACCAGTAAAGAAGCTGCCTCGCTTGAACAGATGAAAACCCTGCGACGCCGGGTCATCATGGTGGATGATTTTCCTGCTGATCTCCGCCAGACAGGCAATTCACACGGAGAAACCCCGCTATGAACCCGACGACCCACACCCTGCCCACTCACAACCTGGACATGATTTCGGTCGAAACGGCCCGAACACTCGACGGCCTGTTCAGAGAACGTGTCAGACGTTCTCCCCATGCTACAGCCTACCGCGACTACGATGTCAGCGAGGAAATCTGGCGGGATTACACGTGGGACGACATGGCGAATGCCGTCAAACGCTGGCAAATGGCACTTTCACAGGAAAATCTCTCTCCTGGTGACCGGGTAGCAGTCATGGCGCGCAACTGCCCGCAGTGGGTGATGTTTGAACAGGCTGCACTGGGATTGGGGCTGGTGGTCGTCCCGCTTTATACCGAAGATCGGGCAGAAAATGCGGCCTGGTGTCTGGATAATGCAGGCACCGCGCTACTGCTGCTGGAAAACATGACGCGATGGGAAGCCATGAACGAGGCCATGACCGGACTTCAGCAACTGAAGCGTATCGTCATTCTGGATGCTTCCCCGGAAGATGTACGCCAGACAGGTGACAAGCGCGCCATCGCCCTGCAGGACTGGCTGCCGGAAACACCGGGCGATATCCCTTCCGTGCAAAACGACCCTCATGTACTGGCCACCATCATTTACACGTCAGGGACGACCGGCCGCCCGAAAGGGGTCATGCTGAGCCACAACAATATTCTGTCCAACGCATACAGCAGTGCACAGGTTGTCACTGTCAGACCGGATGATGTACTGCTGTCTTTCCTGCCGCTATCCCATACGTTCGAACGCACGGCGGGCTATTACGTACCCATGCTGTGCGGTGCCACGGTAGCGTATGCCCGGTCCATCCGCCAATTGCAGGATGATCTGCTGATCATCCGGCCGACCATCCTGATTTCGGTTCCCAGAATTTATGAAAGAATCTATGCAGGAATACAGGCCAAACTGGCGGAAGGGCCTGCAATTTCCAGACTGCTGTTCAAACTGGCGGTCGATATAGGATACAGCCGGTTTGAACGACAACAGAAACGAGTCGGCTGGCGGATTTCACACTTGCTGTGGCCGCTGCTCGATAAACTGGTTGCGCGCAAGGTCATGGAAAAACTGGGAGGCCGTTTGTGGCAGGTCATGAGTGGCGGTGCGGCATTATCACCGGAGATCTCACGTGTCTTCATCGGCCTGGGATTACCTATCCTGCAAGGATACGGCCTGACTGAAACGAGCCCGGTCGTCTGTGCCAATCGGTTGGACGATAATCTCCCGTCAAGCGTCGGCCGCCCTGCTCCCGGTGTGGAAGTCAGGCTGGGAGAACAGAATGCCCTGCTGATTCGCGGACCCAATGTCATGCTCGGCTACTGGAACAATCCGGAAGCCACTCATGCCATTCTATCCGCAGACGGATGGCTCAATTCCGGAGATACCGCCAGTATCGATGCACAAAGCAGAGTCACCATCACCGGCCGGCTGAAAGACATCATCGTTACCTCCACCGGTGAAAAAATCCCGCCGGCCGATATGGAGGCAGCCATTCTGCGTGACCCGATCTTTGAACAGGTCATGATCGTCGGTGAAGGCCGCTCCTATCTGAGCGCGCTGACGGTGCTGAGCAAGCGCGGGTGGGAAGTTGTCGCCACCCACTGCAATGCAAAAAATGATCCCCATGCACTGGCGTGCGACGAGTATGCGGAAGAAATCATTCTGGAGAAAATTGCGCGCCAGATCAGCGGATTTCCCGGCTATGCCAAGGTTCACCGTGCATTACTGATTTCCGAACCCTGGACAGTAGAGAATGAAATGCTCACTCCAACCCTCAAGCTGAAGCGGAAAAAGATTTATGAGCACTACCAAGGTGAAATCGACCAGCTTTATGCCAGCCGTTAGGGAAGCCGTACAACTTCTGGAAGAATGATACCGACCCAGCAGCACTTTCGATCGGTACAAATATCGTATCTTCCAGTAAGAATTGGAAGGTTATAGAAATTTATTTATTAACAATCAGATTGTTAGCACTATTTAAAGGAGATTATGCGACAAATGAACCAGATTATCGGACATCCAGTGTCGTATATATTACGTTAGGTTTTTCGATGTTCAGGCCTCCTCGTTGCTACAGAAAAAACTTTATTGTGCCGCTATATCGGCTAAAGAAAGCAACTCCTCCGGTTATTTGGGTAGTCATGTTTTTGCTTTGTTGTTTCATGCTTCCATTCGGAATCGCAATCAAAATTATGCATCCTGGTTTCTTTGCCACTCTGCGCGCCGGGCTTGAAATTGCAGCGGAGAACCAGCTTTATGGTGCTGTATTCGTTACAACATTTCTAGTTCTGGGTAGCTTCCTTATGTTCATTGTCAACGGAGCGTTCGTGTCCCTGCGGGTCGCTGCCGGCTACGAGGTACGCCGAAATGGAACAATTCTCAAATGGCTTATCAACAAAGTGAGAAGGGCATACAAAATACTCAACAAACCTAACGATTAAGGTTATGAGAACTAAATATATCTTGGAGTTGTTCGACACATCGGAGCAGCACAAGCCAATCGCACGGTTTGAATCCAGTACGCCATTCACAGCAGCCAGCGTGGGTGAACGCTTCGATGATATCGGTTGGGAGCGATTGGACGGCGCAGGAAAAATTGCGTCGCCATTGTCACCGAAACGTTATACCGTTCATTCCGCCAAGCATTTGGTAATAGTTGAGGCTGGTGCCTTAGTCATTAAATATTGCTTGAACCTTGAACCGTTCAGCGGCCCAAGTTCCCCAGTTTGGGGAGATGAATAAAATCGAGAACTATCGCAAGTAGAACCCACAGCCTAATATTTCCTTCCAGTGGACTGCCTTCGGCAGCCGATGAAGACAGGCGCCTAGCTACCATTCAAGTAAATCGATGAAGCAGAGAACTAAGATTTGGCTCAGGAAGGCTCGGAAACCCTTCCTCGATTACATGCGGAATATATCGTTCCAGATCGTCGTTGCGGGCTTGATCGGGTTTCTTGGATACCGGGCGCTCACGGCAAGTTTAGGAGGGCCCCGAGTCGTCTCAGTGATCTGTCTTGCTGGATTTGTAGTGATCCTGATCGTGTCATTCATCGCGAACGCTTCGCTGTTGAAGGAAGACCTGTATTCTTCCTTCTATGCTTGGCAGGCCCTCACTAGCGAACGTTTCAGGCGATTCGCCGGCAAAATTCGTATCTACGCACTTCTGCGCACACACTGGCGGTTCCGGAGGGTAGAAATCTTGACGCTTTCTCTCTGGTATCTCTTCCAATTATTCATTTGCGTAGGAGTTTTCTTGGTTGGTCAATTTGTGGCAAGTGGATACACGAAACTACTGCAATGACGGCATCACATTTGGGAAAGCGCTTCGTTGGAGGAACGGCTAACTAGCCGGTCAAATGCCACTCACCTACGTTGTTATGCGGCAAAAAAACATCAATGAAACAATCAACATTTGAACTGAAACAAAAGAAACGAAAAGTTGCTGCTGGACAAACAGAGCGGGATTTCCTTGATTTCATTGTGGACGGTAAATCTCTTCACGAAATACTAGAAACGAGTGATTTAATTGGGTGTTTGGGCTGGGGGCAACCCGAAATAGAAAAACACACTATTGCGCAACTATTAGCGAAAGAATTGCCCGAACCTGAAAGTGGACGGGTACCTATTTATATTTGTCCTGAGTGTGGTGATCTTGGGTGTGGCGCTGTAACTGCAAGAATAGATGAAGAAGCAGACAGTTATATATGGTCAGATTTTGCATTCGAAAACAATTACGAAGGTACTATTGAACTATATAGTGAAGTTGGCCCATTTTCCTTTAACAAAGTTGCATATAGCAAAATCTTGAAAAAGAGGAGAACAGAAATTGCAGCATGACATGGCGCTAAACCTCGCTCCCTTCGGTCGATGGACGGCACTAAAGCACCGCCGGTTAGCTCTACGTTAGAAGGCATTATGAATACAGCACCCGAGTTGATCATTGCACGCAAGGCCATTGCCAAAATAGCTACTCGCTTTCCTTCTCTCACAATGATAGAAGAACCCAACGTACCAGTCGAACTAAGTATTCGTTTACCCGTGCAACCCGGACTAAATTACGAAGTTTGGCTTGCACTTCAAAACAACGATGAACTTCATTTCTCAGTCGGAAATTTCTGGCTGGAGTGGTTTCCGTGTACAGAATCATCGCGCGTAAAGGAATATATTTCAGCTGTCACTGGCTTTTTATCCAGCCAATATCGTGTCTTGGAGCACTATCGTGGCAAACACTGCGTGAAAGCAGAGCTTCAAGCCCCAAGTGGCGGTGACTGGAAGACCGTTGGCACGTGGAGCAATCTTCTCAGTTTCCTGCCGCTACGCAGCTCTCTACGCGAGGTAAGCAATACCCAACCTATCATTCCACCGGACCTGCCGCAGCAAGCCGCACCCGATCGGTAAATTCAGACATTAGTGCTCCCAAATGGACTTCGATACATTCCGTCCGATTCTCAGTGGCCTGGTTGGCAGCTTGGTGGTTTATTTGCTTACTTGTTCTGGCCGCAAGCCTGCAGCAACTGAAGGAGGAAGAAGGCTGTTGATTTATGGCCTCGGGGTTAGAATCTTTACAGCCATTTTGATACCAGGCTCTCTATTCATTGCTTATGCCGCAGCTCATGCTCATCCAGACCAAGCAATTCTTGCGGTATGCATCGCTGCTGCATTCCTTGTTGGAGCTGCATTCTTCTCTTATCAGGTATTTTTTGTCTCTCTGGCTTACAACAACGACAACATTTACTATCGAAGCCCAATTGGAGGAAACCATGTCATACCATGGCCGGATGTAGTCGAAGTTGGTTATTCGTGGCTTATGCAGAGCTACTATCTCCGGACGAAGCAAGTCCGGCGTATCTGGTGCTCAAATATGCTGCGTGGCTACAATGAGCTGGAGGAATTCATTTCGAAAAAAGCGGACAAGCTGTTTCATCCAGAGCTGAAGGGCTAACATCTCAGTCAACCCAAACACGCGAAAGTGCGCTGGTGACTTCAACCGTTATGCAACAGGAATCAGCCAATGTTCAAACCAGTAGTACAAGAAGAAGTCACCGGATGCGGAATCGCATCGGTTGCCAATATTCTGGGTAAAACGTATTCAGAGATGAAGACCATAGCCAACGCCATGGGCATCCATGCCTCGGATCAATCGCTGTGGTCGGATACCCAATACGTCCGACGTATGCTGTCTGGTGCTGGTGTTGAAACTTCCGAAGATGAAGTTCCGTTCGAATCCTGGGATGCATTACCCGATCTGGCGTTGTTATCCATCAAGCATCATCAGGAAGAAGGCAAAGCTTTCTGGCACTGGGTTGTGTTCAAGCGTATGGATGGTCAATCGTTCGTGCTGGATTCAGCCAGCTACCTGCCTTCCAATATCCGCCAGGATTTCGACGCTATGCAGCCTAAATGGTTTATCGAGGTCAAAAATGCGTAACAATGCGCTCAACACCGCTCTTTTCGTTCGCTGGACAGCAAAAATACGCCTTTATCCGCCGTTAACTAATCGTTAAGCGCCGCAACGATGCATTGCTGTAGCTTTCCTCCGATTGCAAGCCCAGGCTCATGGGTGTTGATTCTTGGCACGATGCCCGGGAAAGTTTCACTTCGTGAGCAGCAGTATTATGCTCACCCGCAAAACCTCTTCTGGAGAATCACTGCGGAGATTCTCGGTTTCGATGCCACAAGCGCATATCCTCTACGCGTATCTTCGCTAAAGGATCATGGCGTTGCGCTCTGGGATGTGCTGCAGTCATGTACGCGCGAAAGCAGTTTGGATGCTGATATCGTAGCGCATACGATCGTGCCAAACGACTTCGATCACTTTTTCACGGCCTGTCCTGACATCCGACGGGTGTGTTTTAACGGTGCGAAGGCAGCAGCACTGTATGCTCGACATGTCAAACCGTTCTTACAAAACGCTCCCACAGCCGAGTATGTGCAGCTTCCCTCCACAAGTCCGGCGAATGCTGCTATTCCGCGAGCCGATAAGCTCCGCGCGTGGAGTGTCATTAAGCATAGCGCCTAATCCGCGACTGGAGTCGGCGTGCTCCAGCAAATTTCAGCAGGACACTTCACCATAAAGCAGCGCCTTTTCAACTTTTTACGATAAACCGGAGAAAAGATATGCGCCTCTTGATCGTTTTTTTACTGTTGTTGCCACTGCCTTCGCTGGCATTGCCACAGTGCGGATCAGAAGCGATTTTGCAGGCCCAAAAGCTCCTTTCCTTTCATGTCGATGGTGATGACCGTGCACACGTCGATCCGAAAGCAATTGCTCTGCCATCTATCCGCAACCCGGCCAACAGGAAACAGAAGTTCCTGGTGTTTGAAGTTGGCGGTACAGTTTACAAAGGTAAATACCGTATGCGGCTGATCTACTACCCGCTCGGTAGCGAATGCGTGCTCATGGGCCAGGAAATCCTGGAGCTCGCATCCCCGTAATGAAGCTGCGGCCTGACAATTCGTCCAGGCTGATGCCGCCTTGCAAAGTGACTTAATTCGAGTGTTATCTGGTATCTGGTTACCGCACACACAGTCTTGCATACTCTAAATAAGATGCTAATATAAGCGCTTTATTTGGATCTCACTGGAGTATTTATGCACCAAATACTGGCTTCATTTAGCGCAAGCATCTCTGAATTAAAGAAAAATCCAACAGCTTTGTTAAGAAAAGCCGAAGGGGAGACTATCGCTATTCTCAACCATAACCTGCCAACCGCTTACCTTGTTCCAGCCGAGGTATACGAGTTGTTGATGGAGAAATTGGAAGATTATGAATTAGGCGAAATTGTTAAGGCCAGGCAGGCGGAAAAACATTTGGCAATTGAAGTATCGCTTGATGACTTATAAATTAAAATTTTTGCCAAGTGCAAAAAAAGAGTGGGATAAACTGGACAGCAGCATCAAAACCCAATTTAAAAACAAATTAAAAAAATGCCTGGAAAATCCTCATATTCAGCCTAATAAACTACGTGGTTTTGATAACGCTTATAAAATCAAACTCCGCTCTGCAGGCTATCGACTTGTTTATGAAATCAATAATCAGGAAGTCGTTGTTTTCGTTATTGCTGTAGGCAAAAGGGAAAACAATAAGATTTACGATAAAGCAATCAACAGAACCAAAACTTAACGCTTACCCCGCTCACTATCCGGCTCCTGTCAGCCGGATTTCCAATATCAATACGTATGGACTCTACAAAGGCCAGTCTATTGCGCAAAAGAACTTTTCTTTCCTGGAGTAGTGGCAAAGACAGTGCATGGGCGCTTCATGTCCTGCGGCAAGATCCGCATGTCGATGTGATCGGGTTATTTTGCACAGTCAACAAAGTGTTTGATCGTGTTGTCATGCATGGCGTAAGGGTGGCACTGCTACAGCAACAAGCAGAAAGTGCCGGTCTGCCGCTACACATCATCGAGATTCCCTATCCTTGCAGCAATGACGAATATGCATCCGCCATGTCTGCGTTTGTTGATTCCGCCAGAAAGGAAAACATTGAGTGCTTTGCATTTGGCGATCTCCTGCTCGAAGATGTGCGGCAGTATCGGGAAGATCGTCTGAATGGAACCGGGATAACACCCATTTTTCCGCTTTGGGGCATTCCAACAAAAACCCTCTCCCGGGAGATGGTGGCCGGTGGATTAAAGGCTGTGATCACCTGCATTGATCCGAAATGCATCCCGGAGAGTTTCGCGGGCAGGGAGTACAACGAATCTTTTTTAGATGATATTCCGGGTAGCGTTGATCCTTGCGGTGAATATGGTGAGTTCCATACCTTCTCATTCGATGGGCCCATGTTTCAGAATCCAATAGACGTAGTGTTGGGAGAAACTGTCCATCGAGATGGTTTTGTATTCACTGATCTGCTGTCACTCACATCCAGCACCGAGCCGACCCATTAGTTTTCGCTCGCCCTCCTCTATTACTACAAATGAATTTCTCAATGTTTTCGATACCTTTTCAAGATTCAGGATACTCTCCGATCATCGCCTGAGAATTGGCAATACCGTCATAAGCTGGCAAAATCTGCAATTTTCCGGATCTGGCTTCATTGTATGCTTACGCCATATCAGGTCTGGCTAAGGCATGATCCCATTTCCAGCCTCTATTTACTTGTCAAATAATCCGGTGGTAATCCCGCCTGCCAGGCAGGAAACTGAACTACTCTGCACTGGCAGCCACAATCATTCTCACTATGAAAGCTTTATTTTTTCTGCGCCATTACAACGATATCGATCACATCACGCCGGTAATTTCAAAATGGTCAGAATCTGGTCATGAAAGTCTCGTAGTTCTGTTGGGTCATCCCAAATTTCTCAGGGATTACCGCATCAAGTTCCTGAGCACGCTCGACCGCGTTCGAGTCGCCCCTATCCGGCGTTTGCTGTCCCCGCTGAAGTTTATGCAATGGCGCCTGCAGACACTTCTCCTGAACAGAAGCGTGAAGCGCCTTTTTCTGATTGGCAAACTTATCGAGAAGTTGGCCCGGAAATATGATGCTCAAAAACGTACAGCAGTCTGGCAAAGCACTGCCGGACGGTTGCTGGAGCATGGCTTCAGCGATGGGAATGAAGGTGGAGTAGTTGTGTTCGACTGGATCACCAGCGATTCGCCTGTCCCGATCGAGTGGGTTGAAATCATCGTAACGATGGCAAGAACCATGGGCCTCGGCGCGGTATCTCTGCCACACGGTGACAGCCCTCACGCCAGTCAGCTGATACGCCATCATGAATGGGTTCTGAAGCCGGATGCCTTGTACTCGGCTGCAAGAATATTCGACAAACTCGTAGTTCCCAACGAATTGTGTGCAACCCGTTTCCGGCCATTTCTGAGCAACGAGGCGATTGCCGTTCTGGGTTCACCACGCTACTGCGACGAATGGCTGGATAAACTTGCCACACTGTCACCAGTCCCCCGGTTAAAAACCAACCAGGACACCCGCCTCAGAATCGTCATGTTCCTGAGAAAAAGCGAATTCACCACATTCTGGGAAGAAGTCGGTGAAATCATTGGCATGATCGCCACATTTCCGGGAGTGGAACTGGTGATCAAGCCCCATACACGGGGAGGCTGGAGACAACCGCTGACTGGCAGCGCCTCTCTGCGCCAGCTTGCAAACGTACGTGTGGCAGAAGACAGCGAGCATTCGATTTCTCTGATGAATTGGGCCGATGTCATCATCGATCTGGCTACTTCGGTGGTGTTTGAGGCTGTCAAGGCAAAAAAACCGGTGATGGCAGCCGATTATCTCCACGCCGGCCGGTCTGCTCTGGCTCACTTCATGCCGGAAACAGAACTGAAATGCCGGGATGATGTGTACACAATGATCGACAGATTTTTAACCGCGGGATACGATTCCTATTATGTGGAGGCGCATCGTCAGCGCTTCATCGAAGAAATGCTGCATGTCGGCGGCGCTGATGTCCTCCCGCGTTATGTCGCTCTCCTGGAAGAGCAGACAATGCGCAAGAAACCGGATCAGGCCAATAACACGAATACTCCTGAATAATATGGCCTCCGACAAAGCAAATGCCTGTCTGATTTGCACCGGCCGGCAACCGATCCACCCCATTACGCGCTTGTACCGTTATGCAGGTTTCATTGAATGGGATACCGGTTTTTCACAAATGAGGACGATTCCATCCCCGGAAGTTCATTTTGGCAGCCCCGGTCAGACACCCGGCCACCTGCGCGATATCCTGGCAGAACAGATCACAGCTGTACCTGCTGGAGGCACTATCAACTGGGTAACCTATTATTTCCGTGATCTTCGTCTTGCCAAAGCACTCATTCAGGCGCACAAACGGGGCGTCCGCGTTACGCTGACCCTCGAAGGCAGACCGCGTATTCCATACGCCAATGATGCGGTGATCGCCCTGCTCTCGGGGCCTGACGGGCTGGGTGAAGCATTACGCATCGTTACCCTCCCCGGTGTACCATCACCCGCAACGAAATCATGGAAACCCCAGCTGCACGAGAAACTCTACTGTTTCTCGCACCCAGAGCCCGTTGCCTTCATCGGCTCCTTCAATCCATCAGGCAACGGCCCGGGAGATGATCCCGATATCATCCGGGAGATCGGTGATCAGGATTGTGGTTACAACGCTTTGATCGGTCTCAAGGATCCGGTTCTGGTCGAGAAACTGACAGAACATGCAAGACGGCTGCACCAGTCACCGCCCGGGCTTTTCTACCGGTTCACCACTGATACGAGCAGTGATATCCATGGTACAGATACCGATATTTATTTCTGGCCCCGGACCGGTGCACATCCTGTCGTGCAATTTTTATGCAAAATCGGCAGCGGCGCACGTGTCCGCATCGCAGCCTCGCATATCCGGATGGAAAGCGCGGTCGATATCATGGCCGGGCTTGCAAGGCAGGGCGTTGCACTGGAAATACTGGCCGAATCCACCCTCAGGCGTGTCACACCCAGGGTGGAACAGCGTCTGGCCAACGCCGGAATCCGGTTCAGACGCATCCAGCCTTCCGGCTCTCTGCCCATGCATCTCAAATTTGTACTGATTGAAGAGGGTGATCGTGTCTGGTCGATCTTCGGAAGCTTCAACTGGACCAAACCTTCATTCTGGCTGAATCATGAAATCGCTGCGATTTCCAGTAACCCTGTCATTTTCGAATCCCTTGCACGCTGTTGGGATATGCTGAAGAACGAAAGCAACTGATCAAGGAAACAGCAGCTTTCCATCGGTGCTATTCAGACAAGAAAATAAAATCTTCCTTTTGACTGAAATGGATACGCAGAAAAATACCTATAACGCTGTCCACCCCCCATCGATGACCAGATTTGCACCCGTCATATAACTGGATGCATCCGAAAGCAGAAAGAGGATGGCTCCACGATACTCCTCTTTTTCCGACATACGCCCCAGAATGGTTCGCGAAGAATAGTGACCGGTAAACTCGGAATCGTGTTTATTCCAGACACCGCTGGGCGTGAGCAGATTGATGCGAATGGACGTATTCATGTAATAGGCAGCCAGAAATTTGGTGAGCCCCAGCAACCCTGCCTTACACACCGAATACACCGCTGGTTTATAGGTCTGCGCTTCCTGCCCGGCTTTTTTGTAGATACGTTGATCCGGCCCCACGAGACCGTAATTGGATCCAAGGAAAACGACGGATCCCCTGCCGGATTTCTCCATTATTCTGCAGGTAGCCTGTGCGAGCTGGAATGCACCCGTCAGATTGACATCCAGAGAAGTTTGCCAAAGCGCCAGGGGAAATTCAGTAAATTTTGAAAAGCGGGAAGTATCAGAGCCTTGCTCAAATTTCGGATCGATCGCGGCACTGTGAACCACCCCATCGATCCGGCCAAACCGATCTTCACATAATTGTGCGATGGATTGGCATGAATCCGCACGGGTCACATCCAGCACCTGAATCAGGACGTGTACATCCGGATGGGAAGCAATTATTTCATTTTTCAATAGCTCCAGCCGGTTACCATCCAGATCACCCAGTATCAGGTCCGCACCGGCTGAAGCAGCTGCAAGAGCGAATTCCGTACCGAGAAGGCCCGTCGCACCGCTGATGAGAACGGCCCGCCCGCTGAGATCAAAGGGCGTTCCTTTATAGAGTTGGTTCATAATCTGACCTGCCGTCCGGTTTGAAGAGATTGTCTGGCTGCAAGCGCTGTATTCAGCACATCGATACCCTCCTGCAAAGTGACTCGCGGAATCGATCCGCCGGGAATACCTTCGATGAACTCCTTCATCATGGACAGAAAAAGTTCATTCCGATCCCAGGAAGGTGCCAGGATGACTTCCTCCAGGAGATGCCCATTCTGCTGCAGCGTAGTGAGGCGCGCAGGATAATCCCAATCGACGATAGCCTTTTCAGCAACGATATTCATATGCCGAACCGGTGGTTTGCGCCAGTAATCCATACGAAGCTGAACACAGATCCCCTGCTCCGTTTCGAATGAAATGAGCGCCGTATCTTCTGCCGTGACTTCCAATGAGGTTCGATGCCCCCCGATGGCAAAGACACTCCTGGGTTTGCCGAAAAGCCAGTGCAGATAATCCAGCTCATGGATCAGTGTGAGTATGACACCGCCTCCCTGATCAGCCCGTGCCGCATAACTCTGCCGATAATCCTCCCACGGATGCCAGTCAGGCAGATACTCGCCCAGATCGACCTGTACGGAATAGATTTTTCCCAGTCTGCCCTGCTGCATCCACTCTTCGATTTTCCGTAATCCCGGATGCATTCTGAGCTGACAACCAACCAGCACGCGAGGCCCGCGCGAATCAACACAGCGCATCAACCCGGACAAATGCCGTTTTTCATGTGCGACAGGTTTTTCCACATAGACGTGACATCCAGCTTTAAGCGCCCTGACAAGGGTTTTCAGGTGTAACGAAGTCGGATTGGCCACCACCACCAGATCAAAGTTTTGCTTGAGTGCCTGATCGAGGCTCTGAAACAGCTGCACATTTTTCGGGATGATCTGTGCGGGAGGCGGTAAATTTCGGGTACGCACTGCGCCCAATTCCCGAACCCCGAGTGTATACAAATTATTGAGATGCCTGACTCCGATGGAACCCAGTCCGACTACCACAGCCTTCAAAGCTGAAATCTTCAAAGGGTGACTCCCCGTTTTTCCATCAGAAACTCAGCCAGTTGAAACGAAAATTCATCATCGATATCGATCGAATCTCTGCCTTCAATCTTCAATGGCAGTATGCGGGTGCCCGTGAGGGATTTTTTTTCCAGAATCGTCCGGGTACGTATCAGATCCAGATAACCGACCTGCCAGTAGACCGCAGGCAAACGTTGCCTGGGCTCGTTAAAAGGTTCCGGAACACCGGGAATATTCAGCAGAGCCCGCAGGAAACCATTGTCATCGATGGTCCACATCTTGTAAGGGTTCTGCGCCGGCTCGGTCACTCCACGCACAGAATCGGCCTCCGGATGTTTTTTCAGGAGTTCGACCGCTTCCTCTATTTTTTCAACCCTGCGCGCAGGAGAGGTAGGACGGAACTGAAAAATGGCATCGGGAAGAGGCACATGGTTTTGTTCCAGCCAGCCCAGAAAATGCAGGAACACCGGCAGATCGCGCGTATCGTCCTGTGCCAGATCGGCCGGCCTCAGAAAAGGCACTTCTGCACCGGCATTTCTCGCTACCTCTGCAATTTTCTCCGAATCGGTGCTGACAAACGTTTTCTGAATGGAAGGCGATTTGAGCGAAATTTCAATTGAATGGGTAATCAGCGGCTTGCCACATAACAACCGGATATTTTTATGCGGCACGCCTTTTGACCCTCCCCGCGCGGGGATGAGAGAATAAATCAACATTGGCTAGAATTTATCTAATCAGATTCCGAATAAACAATATGCGAGTAAAGTCAAATTCTGGCGATTCTGCAAATCAGCATTTTGCAAACCGGTCACCAGCTCTTCCGGCCGGCACATGGTAAAAATGACAGACAATTCTACTGTTTAAGCACGCCGGATGCACATAAACCCTGCAAACTGTTTACAGTTCAGCACGCTTATTCAAACCAGGATTACCGCAATCAGGACATGAGCAAAACATCCGCCGAGGCAACGAAACAATGGTATAAGGCATGGGCACATTCATAAGCGATAAGCGCGCCACACCGACCCTAGACAACATTGACACATTCCAGGGTATGAATTTTTATATTCCTGTCATACACACCCGGCAATAATTACCTCCATCAAACAGGATTGCAGCATGCGCATTGAAAAAAAGATCAAGGATCATCTGGTTTTTTCCGGAGACAGTATCCTCGATGCTCTGAAACGCATCAATGACAACCAGTCCCGCATCGTTTTCGTCGTACAGGATAACGGGGTATTGATCGGGGCGGTCAGCGATGGTGATGTACGACGCTGGATGACTCAGGCAACCGAATTCAATCTGAATCTGCCGGTCGATCACGTGATGAACCGTAATTTCATTGCTCGGCCGGTTACCGAATCTCAACATCAAATTGCCGATTATTTTGATCACAAACGCGACATCATCCCGCTGATCGACGAACAGGGACGTTTTGTCGCCCTGGCGCGAAAATCAGCCACAGGACTTCAGATCGGGGACTTCCTGATTGCCGACCAGAATCCCGCATTCATCATCGCCGAAGTCGGTAACAACCACAACGGCGATATCGGCCTTGCGAAAGAACTGGTGAATCTGGCAGTGGAAGCTGGAGCGGATTGTGTCAAATTCCAGATGCGGGATCTCTCCTCCCTGTATTCAAATCAAGGCAGGAATGCGGAAGCGGGTTATGACCTCGGATCACAATACACGCTGGATCTGCTCAATAAATTCCAGCTGAACCATGACGAACTTTGTCAGGTATTCGATTACTGCAGGCAGCAGGATATTTTGCCCCTGTGCACACCTTGGGATCTGGTAAGTGCCCATGTACTGGATGAATACGGACTGGAAGCCTTTAAAGTGGCTTCGGCTGATTTCACCAACTACGAAATGCTGGAGACTCTGGCGAAAACGGGCAAACCATTGCTCTGCTCCACCGGAATGAGTTCAGAAGCAGAAATCAAAGGTTCAGTAGATTTATTGCGCCGGCTGGGCGCTCCCTTTGCCTTGCTGCACTGTAACTCGACCTACCCTGCCCCCTTCAAGGATGTAAACCTCAATTACCTGCCGCACTTGAAACAATTGGCAGGCACGATAGTGGGTTATTCCGGTCACGAACGTGGATTCTCAGTACCTCTGGCTGCCGTTGCCCTTGGAGCCCGCATTGTGGAAAAACATTTCACTGTCAACCGCAGTATGGAAGGCAACGACCACAAAGTCAGTCTGCTGCCAGAAGAATTTGCAGAAATGGTGCGGCAGATTCGTAACATCGAGGAAGCCCTGGGACAAGGCGGTGAACGGGCGCTTACTCAGGGGGAAATGATCAATCGTGAAAATCTGGCCAAAAGCCTGGTAATCAATTGCGATCTTTCGCAAGGGCAGCTTATCAGGCGCAGTATGATCACGGTGAAAAGCCCCGGGCAGGGTCTGCAACCCAATCGTATCGATGAACTGGCAGGTAAGGTGGCACAGCGCGATTTCAAGGCCGGAGATTTGTTCTTTGAAACCGATATCACCCCGAAATCAGCCAAAAAACAGCACTATGTCTTTTCACGCCCTTACGGGATCCCGGCACGCTATCACGATTACCGCACGCTGATCGAAGGAATGAAAATCGACTTTGTCGAGTTTCATCTGAGCTACCACGATCTGGACGTAAAGCTGTCTGACTATTTCTCTGATCCGCTGTCGATCGGTTATGCCGTGCACAGCCCGGAATTGTTCGCTGGCGATCATATTCTCGATCTGGCAAGCCATGATGCGGATTATCAGGCGCATTCCATTGCCGAATTGAAACGCACGGTGGCTGTAGCTGCCGAGTTGCGCCAGTATTTTCCCGCGACACCGAAACCGGTACTGGTACTCAATGCCGGAGGCTGGACGCCACAGAATTTCCTGCCGGTTGAAGCACGTACGAAACTTTATGACAAAGTAGCCAAAGCACTGGATGAAATCGACTTGAGTACTGTTCAACTGGCTATTCAGACCATGCCCCCTTTTCCCTGGCACTTTGGGGGGCAGAGCCACCATAACCTGTTTGTCGACCCGGATGAAATCGCGGCATTCTGCGAAAAAACCGGCCATCGTATCTGCCTCGATGTTTCACATTCCATGATGGCCTGCAACTATTACCAGTGGGATTTCAATACGTTTCTCAAGAAGGTGCTGCCGCATACCATCCATCTGCATATAGTCGATGCCAAGGGAGTGGATGGTGAAGGAGTTCAGATCGGCCATGGTGACGTGGATTTCACCTTGCTGCGTGATCAGTTGAACCAATTTTCCCCCGGAGT